>Ga0265319_1000021_pt1 | contig 153710 bp, 146 predicted proteins | sample 4824metaG_FD_192443 | JGI IMG/M metagenome (GOLD analysis project Ga0265319, IMG submission 192443) | Rhizosphere microbial communities from Carex aquatilis grown in University of Washington, Seatle, WA, United States - 4-8-24 metaG | ecosystem: Host-associated > Plants > Roots > Rhizosphere >... | reverse complement strand
AGCGGCCGGGTCCGCGTGAACGGGGTTTGCGCCCGCCGCGCCGCGAGCCCGCGGGCGAGCAGCTCCGCGTTCGGCTCGTCGGCGTTTTCCGCGAGCGCGGCGGCCAGGCCGGCGGCGGTCACCCGGGTCAGCCAGTCGGCAGCGGACGGCGGGCGGTGCGGGTTCAGGCGCAGGTCGAGCGGTCCGTCGGCCTTGAAGCTGAAGCCGCGCGCGGGGTCGTCGAGCTGCATCGAGGAGACGCCGAGGTCGGCGAGGATGGCATCGGCGCCGGCGAGGCCGAGTTCCGCCAGCACCCGCGGCAGGCCGGCGAAGTTGCTCCGGACGGGCGTGAATATCTCCTCGCCCCAGCCGGCCGCGCGCAGGCGGGCCACCGTCTTGGGGAGCTCGATCGGATCGACATCCAGCCCGATCAGCCGGCCGGTGGGCGCGATCCGCGCCAGCAGCTCGCGGGCATGGCCGCCGAAGCCGAGCGTGCAATCCACGACCACCTCGCCCGGCTGCGGGGCGAGGGCGCCCATGATCTCGGCCACCAGGATCGGCCGGTGCGAACCGGCGGGGGTTTTGCCCGCGGCGAGCACCTTGGCCACGTCCGCGGCGTAGTGTTCCGGGTCGAGCTCCTTGTATTTGTCCCCGAACTGCCGGGGATTTTTCCCCGCATAGCGCGGCCGCCGGCGATGCGGGGCCGGCGGGCCGGAATCGGGCGTGGCAGCGGGGTCGGACATGCAAGCTGCTTATGCGCGCGCTGATCCGCCGCCGCAATGGTCCAGTTGCCCGGGCTGGGAATTGGCAGGGTGGAGGCATGGGATATGCTCGAATGGGACCACGGGCGCCGAACTTCTGCCCACGCACCCGGCGGCCCGCCAGTCATCACCACCATGAATACTCATCTGCCTTTGGACAGAGCGGACGGTTATTTTGCGACGGAGCTGCGCGACTCGCGCGCCCCTTGGGTCAAGCCCCCGGCCCCCTTCATCACCATTTCCCGGGAAAGCTGCGCCGGCGGATCCGGCCTCGCGCAGCTGCTGGCGGAAAAGCTCAGCGCCGGGTCCGCCGCGGCGGACCGGTGGAGCATCTTCGGTGGCAACCTCATCAACCGGATGCTGCGGTCGAACCACCTGCCCGAGGACCTGGCCCGGTTTCTGCCGGAGGACCGGGTGCCGGAGGTGAGCGCAACGATCGGTGAGATCGTCGGCCTGCATCCGAGCCTGTGGGAGCTGGTGCAGAAGGCCAACGAGACCATGCGGCGGCTGGCGCTGGATGGAAATGTGATCCTCGTCGGCCGCGGGGCGAATTACGCCACCACGGGCATCGCCGGCGGTGTCCATGTCCGCCTGGTCGCGCCACCCGAGCACCGGGCCCGGTATTACGCACAGCGCTTCAACGTCACGGAGGCCGAGGCGCTGCAGCACAACGCGCGCTGCGACGCCGCGCGCCGCCGCTATGTCTCGGCCCACTTCAACCGCGCCGCGGAGGATCCCGCCGCGTACGACCTCGTGATCAACACGATTCATGTGCCGCTCGACGAGGCCGCGCAACTGGTGGCCGCGCACGTCCGGGCCCACGCCTCGATCGCGGCTTGAGCCGGTCAGGGCGTGTCTTCAAACTGGCATTGTGGGCCAGCGAGCTTGCTCGCACTTCATCCGCGCCCGCGAGGCGCTCAAACCGCGCCCGTCTCCAGCCCGCTCACTCCGCCGCGCGCAGCCGGCCGGCCCAGCGGGTCCGGAGGCGGGCCATGACCAGGGCGAGGATCATCGTGGCGCCCCAGATCATCTCGGTCAGCTGCGGGCTGAAGCCGAGCAGGTTGAAGCCGGTGGCGATCACCTGCAGGAGGACCAGCGCGAGCCCGACCCCCCGCACCCGGCCGAAGCCGCCGAACGGGTCCACGCCGCCGAGCACGGCGGCGAGGATGGTGATGAGCAGGTACGACTCCGCATAGCCGGCCCGGGCCGAGTTGAACCGCGCGATCATCACGAGCGCGGCCACCCAGCACAGGACGCTGGAGACCAGATAGACGCCGATGAGGACCCGCGCGGTGTTTACGCCCGAATATCGGGTCGCGGGCTCGTTCGAGCCGATGAGCCGCACGCTGACGCCGAAGGGCGTGTGCTGTAGCAGCAGGCCCACCGCCCCGGCGCAGAGGCCGAACAGCAGCAGCGACACCGGCACGCCGAGGATCGTCCCGTTGCCGAGAAAGAGGATCGCGGGCGGGAAGCCGCCGATGACGCCGCCGCGGGTCGCCGCGACGGCGATGCCCTTCACCAGCATCATCGCCCCCAGCGTGACGAGGATCGGATGCACGCGCAGTCGCGCCACGAGGGTGCCGCTCAGCCCGCCGATGAGCAGGGCCGCGGCCAGGCCGGCGAGGAGGGCCAGCGCGATCACGCCCGCCACCAGCGCCGGCGGGCTCGCAGGCCCCGCCAGTCGGGTGAGGATGGCGGCCATGACCAGGCCGCAGAGGTTCGCCGTGGCGATGATGGCGAGATTCAGGCCGCCGCTGACCAGCGGGATCATCATGGCCAGCGCGAGCAGGCCCAGTTCGGGCAGCTGGAGCGCCATCGAGCGCACCGTTTCCACGGAGAAAAAGCGCGCCGGGGCCAGCCCGCCGAAAATAACCACCGCGCCGGCGAGCAGCACGACGAGCTGAATGGTCGCAGGATCGGGGCGGGCAAGGGCCCGCGGTTCAGGGGGCGGCATGCCGGCCTCCCTTCCGCGACCGCGCCAGCAGCGCGGTGGTGCCCACGCTGAGCAGGATCACCAGGCCGGTCACCCAGCCGAACGAGTACGACGACATGCCGAGCAGGGTCAGCCCGTTGCGCAGCATCGCCAGCAGCACCAGGCCCGTGATCGTGCCGCCGACGGTCCCGACCCCGCCGGTGAGGCTGGCGCCGCCGAGCACCACCGCCGCCAGCACGTCGAGCTCGCGGCCGATCAGCGCATTGGGCGCGACCTCCTCGACCCGGTGCGCCTGCATCAGCCCCGCCAGCCCGGCGAGCGCGCCGGAATAACCGTAGACAAATCCCTGCAGCCGGCCGACCGGGCAGCCCATCCGCCGCGCCGCCTCGGGGTTGCTGCCGAGGGCGAAGATCTGCCGGCCGAGCCCCAGCCGCCGCAGCAGGAAGGCCGTCGCCCCCAGCACGACCGCGGCCACGGCCAGGGGCAGCGGCACGGCGAGGAACGCATTCTTTGCCGTGAACCAGTCGGGCAGGTCGTAGAGCGGCGCGCCCTTGGTCGCGGCCATGAGCAGTGAGAACCAGAAGGTCATGGTCGCGATGGTCACGATGACCGGCGGCGCGCTCAGCCCGTGGACCAGCAGCGCGTTGATCCCGCCCAGCGCCGCGCCGAGCGCCCCGGCGAGCAGGACCGCCGTGGTCCAGTTGCCGCCGTACCGCAGCACGAGGCTGACGGTCAGGTACTGGCTGACCGCGGCGATGGCCGCGAACGACAGGTCGATGCCGCCGGCGATCAGCACCACCAGCAGGCCCGCCGCCATGATGGCCAGGACCGCCTGGCTCTCGAGGAGGTCCGCGCAATTGCCCCATGACCGGAAGCCCGGCGAAAGGGCGGCGAAGACCGCCGCGATCGCGAGGGTGACGACGGCCAGCCGGCGTTCGTGGCTGCGGCCGAGGCGGCGCAGGAACTCACGCATTGATGGCCTCCCGCAGCTGCGCCTCGGTCGTGTCCGCCGGGGCATGGCGGCCGGTGATCCGGCCGCCGCGCATGACGAGCACGGTGTGCGCCTGTTGCAGCACCTCCTCGGCCTCGTCCGAGATCAGGATGATCGCGAGGCCGCGCGCCGCCAGCTCGCCGATGGTGCGGTAGAGGCCGGCCTTGGCGCCGACATCGATGCCCGCCGTCGGCGAGTCGAGGATCAGGACGCGCGGCTGCGTCGCCAGCCATTTGGCCAGCACGATGCGCTGCTGGTTGCCGCCCGACAGTTCCTGCACGGGCCGTTCCACCGTGGCGGTCTTGATCTGCAGCCCGGTGATCCAGCGGCCGATGGTCTCCTGCCGCCGCTGTCCGTCGATGAGGCCCAGCCGCCCCGCCAGCCGGGCGAGCACCGTGACCACTGTGTTGTCCGCGATCGATTGCGGCATGACCAGCCCGAGGGCCACCCGGTCCTCCGGCACGTAGCCCAAACCCGCGCGGATGGCGGCGCGGTTGTCGCCGAAGTCGACCGGCCGCCCGTCGACGAGGATCTCGCCCGTGTCCGGCGGATTCATGCCGAAAAGCGACAGCGCCAGCTCGGTGCGGCCCGAGCCGAGCCGGCCGGTGAGGCCCAGGATCTCACCCGGACGCACGGTCAGGGAGACGTCCGCATATTGGCCCGGGCGGGTCAGGCCGCGCACCTCGATCACCGGCGGGGCGTCGCCGGTGAAGGGGGGACGGGGCGCCGCCGCGTCCGCCTGGCCGGAGATCAGCCGGCCCAGTTGCGCGCGATCCAGGGCGTGCATCGCGAAGGTGCCTGCGTTGCGGCCGTCGCGCAGCACGGTGACGCGATCGCCGATCCGCAGCATGTCGTCGAGCCGGTGGCTGACGAGGACGGTCGCGATGCCCTGGGCCTTGAGGCTGCGGATCGTGGCCAGCAGGGCGTCGGTCTCGTGGTGGGTGAGCGAGGCGGTCGGCTCGTCCATGACCACGAGCCGTGCCGCGACGGCCAGGGCGCGGCCGATGGCGACGAGCTGGCGCAGGGCGATCGGCAGGTCCTGCACGGCGGCGTCGAGCGGGAGCGTGACGCCGAGGCGCGCCAGCACGGCCGCCGCCGCCGCCCGCTGGCGGCGCGGCCGCACGAGCCGGGCGGCGTGGCCGGCATGGTCGTGAAACATGATGTTCTCGGCCACGGTCAGTTGGGGGAAAAGGGCGAGATCCTGGTAGATGATCTGGATGCCGGCGGCCTGCGAGGCCGCCGGTGACAGCCGGGGATGCCCGACGCCGGCCAGGGTGATCCGGCCGGAGTCGGGCGGGAGCACGCCGGCGAGGATCTTGATCAGGGTGCTCTTGCCGCAGCCGTTTTCCCCGGCGAGGCAGTGGATCTCGCCCGCCTGCACGGTGAAGTTGGCGCCGGCCAGGGCCTGGACACCGCCGAAGCGCCGGCTGATGCCGGCCAGTTCCACCAGGGCCGGCGACAAGCGCGGTGGGCCGGGGTGTGCGGGATCGACCATGTGACCGGCGCTCAGAGCCCGAGGGCGGCGAACTCGTCGATCGTGTCGCGGTTGAGCGTATGGATGCGGTCGAACCGGATCACATGGTGTTCCGCATCGACCTTCGCCTTGCCCAGGCCGGGGATCTCCAGGCCGTCCTGGATGGGTTTTCCGTCGACGATCAGCTTGGCGAGATAGACCAGCGCATAGCCCGCCTCGCGCGGGTTGAAGATGAAACCCTCGGTGATGACGCCCTCCTTGAGCAGCTTCCGGCCCTGCGAGGGCGAGAAGCCGCCGACCACCGCGACCTTGCCGGCGAGGCCGCGCTCCTTGACCGCGCGCCCCGCGCCGATCGGGCCCTGGCTGCCGAAGGTCAGGATGCCCTTCAGGCCCGGATGCGCGAGCAGGGCGTCACGCGTGGTGTTGAAGCTGTCGTCGACGCTCTCCGCCACGCCGTAGCGGTCCGCGACGAGGTGCATCCGGGGATAATGGGCCTGTTGGTAGGCGATGGCGGCGTCCGCCCACAGGTTGTGCAGCGGCACGGTCAGCGAGCCGACGTAGACGACGTACTCGCCCTCGCCGCCCATGGCCTCGGCGAGGCGGCGGAGGTTTTTCACGGCATATTCCTGGTTGTCCATCATCTCGAGGTCCCACGCCGCGCCCCGCTGGTTCGGCGACTCGTGCGTCAGGACCGTGATGCCCGCGGCGCGGGCGCGGGCGAACACCGGCTCGAGGGCGGTTGCGTCGTTGGGCACGACGGCGATGACACGCACCTGCTTCGCGATCAGGTCCTCCACGGCCCGGACCTGCTGGGCGGGGTCGGCGGCCGTGGGGCCGACCATGCTGGCGTCCAGACCGGTCTCGCGGCCGGCCTGCTGGATGCCCTGTTCCATGACGGTGAACCAAGGGATGCCGCCGACCTTGACCACGACGGCGACGGCCTCGCCCGCGGCCAGCGACCGGGCGGCCGGCAGGGCCGCGCAGGCGGCAACGAGGGAAAGGGAGAGGACGCGACGGAACCGGGCGTGGAGGGTGGGCATGGGGTGGATCCTGGACCTGGCCTCCGTGGGGACCGGAAGCAGCCCAGAAAATCCATAACCCCGGCCAAGAGTCTAGCTCAATTGGCGGGGGTCAATCGGGGGCGGCTGGCGGTCCCGCCCCCGGACCGCAAGCAATCAGGAGGCGGGGATGATCTCGATCCCGTTGATCTCGGGATTCTCGACCTGGCCGGTGAAGGTGATGTCCAGCTTGCCGTTGGTGACCTCCACGTTGACGGTCTCGACGTAGGCCCGCAGGGCTCCGCCGGCCTTGGCGAAGACATCGAAGTCCTTGAGCTCATGCCCGCCGACATTGATCGTGAAGACGCGCTGGCCGGGCTTGGTGATCTCCTCGAACGTCTCCGCAAAATGCAGTTTCACCACGTACTTCCCGTTGGGGAGCTTTTGGGAAAAGCTGCCCATGCTGTAGTGTTCCAGGCGGTAGATGGCCGGGTCGGCCGTGTTTTCAATCTTCACGAAGTCGCCGCGGTCGACGGTGTCGCCGCCGTCGAAGCCCTGGTCGGGCAGCCAGGTGTTGCCGCTGGCGTCCTTGTAGGGAGCCGTCGCGCCGGCGTTGATGCGGATGGTCGCCTTTGCGGCCTCGGCCGGCTTGGCGGTGGCCGGGGCCTGGGCCCGGGCGGCCGGGGTGCCACCGACGAGGAGCAATGCGGCCAGGATCGACAGGGCTGGCCAGGATGAGACGCGGAGGGGGGATTGCATGGGGTATCGCTTGCTGGAGGTTGATGATCGGTGCCGGGAAAATGCTCGAAAACATGATTAGCCATCCGGCCACCTGCGGCAAGGCGCAAACGCCGGGTGGTTTGCATCGCGAAACTTTCTGACTACCCTCGTGGCTCCCCGAACCCACCAACCCCCCATCACGATGAAACGCACCGCGACCGCAGTCTGGCAAGGTTCACTCAAGGCAGGCCATGGCGGCCTCACCGCTCCCGGCGGGGTGTTGCACGACACGCCGTACTCGTTCGCGTCGCGTTTCGCCTCCGGTCCGGGCACGAATCCCGAGGAGCTGATCGCCGCGGCCCACGCGGGCTGCTTTGCGATGGCGCTCTCCGGCGTGCTCGGCGAGGCGGGCTTCACGCCCGAGCGCCTCGTGGCCACGGCCGAGGTGAGCGTGGACAATGTCCCGCCGCAGGGCTGGACCGTCACGGCCTCGCACCTGGTGCTGACCGCGACGATCCCCGGCCTCGACGCCGTCCGGTTCGGCGAGCTGGCGGCCAAGGCGAAGGCCAACTGCCCGGTTTCCCGCCTGCTCAACGCCACCATCACGCTCGACGCGAAGCTGGCCTGAACCGCGGACGGAGGGGGCGCGGGTAGTGTGGGAGCATTAGAAATAGCTCTTTTCAACCACCGTTTCCCGTCCATGGTGCACAGTCAGCCATGGGTCAGGAAACCGCCATCTATCTTACCAACATTGTCCTGGGCACCATCCTGGCGTGCCTGATGACGCATTATTGGTTGAGGCAGGGCCGGCCCCTGACGATGCGCTACTGGATGCTCTCGGCCTGGGTGATGACCGCCGCCGACATCCTCTTCGCCGCCCGCCCGGAACTTTCCTATTGGATCGGCCGGATCTTCCCGACGTTGTTGGTCACGGTCGGGCAGGCGGGCCTGTTCCTGGGCGCGCAGCGCACGGCCGACCGCCCGCGGCAATGGCGGCTGATGGTCGCGATCATCCTCGTGCACGCCGCCGGCCTGGCCTTTTTCGTCGGGTATGCCGCTTGGTCCAGCTGGCGCATGGTCTTCAACGGGATCATCTGGGGTGGCCTGTCGCTGGTGTCCGCCTGGAACTTCCGCCACGCGCACCCGGTGTTCTGGAACTCACCCGTGGCACCGGCCAGCGCGTTTCTGGTCCACGGGCTGTTTCATGTCGCGCGGGTGTGCCTGGCCGTCCTCTTCGGCATGAACGCCTGGACCGCCGCCATGGACACATTGCAGATCCTCGGCGACCTCGAGGTCAGCTTTTTCATGGTGGCCCTCTTCGTCAGCCTGCTGATCGCACACCTGCAGCTGCGGAACCAGGAGCTCAACAGTGCCCGGGCGGAAGTGCAGGCGCTGTCCGGCCTGCTGCCGATCTGCGCCTGGTGCAAGAAGGTGCGCGACGACGACGGCTACTGGCAGCAGGTGGAGGACTACTTCGCCTCCCGCAGCGGGATCGAGTTCACGCACGGGATGTGCGCCGACTGCTTCAAGGAACAGAAAAAGCAAAAGAACTGAGCGCCGCGCCCGGCCGCCTCAATTTTTCCCGGCCGCCCGCGCGGCGCTCACGACAGCAGGAGGACCTTGAGCATCTGCAGCGCGGCGATCGCGCCGATGCCGAGCGAGGCGTACCACAGCCAGCGTTTCTTGACGACGAGGCACACACCGCCCAGGGCGATGGCGATCTGGAAGAAGGTGGTGGCGAGCCCCATCTCCCGCCCGCAGTCGGACGAATAGGTGGCGAGTCCCCGGGCGACATCGCGCCGGGCCTCGATGGTCTTCGCCGCCTTCATGATCTCCTTTTTCTCATTTTCATACCGGTCGACCTTCGCGGTGAAGCCGGCGACCACCTTGGGCTCGAGGACCGTGCTGCCGTTCGTCGCCCGTTCGCGCTCCAACTCATAGATGCTCTGCTTGATGCCCTTGGCCTGGTAAAAGGCCCACTGGTCGGAGGCCTCGGCCTGGTTGAACGTCGCCTCGTTCAACTGCTTCATGGTGGCGGAGGAATATCCCGCCCCGCGCTGGGTGGCGATGGCGGCGAGGACCGCGAGGCAGATCATCGAGAGCGAGACGTACTTCGTCCAGGCATCGCGCTTCGCCTTGTCTTTTTGGGCCTGCTGGTCGGCCTTGAGGGCCGCCACCAGGGCGTGGAGTTCGTTGAGGTCGGTGCTCATGATTGGGAAAAGGGTCCGCCATTCAGCAAAAAATCACCGGCTTGTCTAGCCTGCGCTTGGACTGACGCGAAAGACGATGAATCCCACCAAGAAAGCAGCGGCGCCGCCGGGCCAAGCCGCCGGCGGCTTGGGCTTGAGTCGGGGGGCACGGCCGGTTACCTTGGCGGGATGGAACGCCGGGACTTCATCAGGCTGACCGCCCTGGGCGCCGGCGCCGCCCTGGCCGGGACCGGACCGCGGGCCGCCGCCCCGGCCGCTCCCGCCATCCCGGCCTCCGCTCCCGTGCGGCCGACGACGATCGCCCTGCCCATCAGCATCGAGGCCCTCGCGACGCGCGAGCTCGAGGCGATGTTCGAGGACATGCAGCAACGGGCGGGGGTGAACGTGCTGATGCCCTTTGCCTACTCGCACGAGCCGCACCGCGGCGGCGTGCCGGCCGCCGGCTTTCATGGCGGCAACTACGCGACGCCGCACCTGCAGTATTATCAGGACACGCCGCTGACCTACGACGACATGCGCGCCCCGGAATTCGGCGCGCTCGACGTGCTGGCCCGGGTCATCCCGGTCGCGGCCCGGCGCGGCATCAGGGTCTTTCCGTTTCTGCTCGAGGACAACACGCTGCCCGCCGCCGTGCCGCACTGGGCCGCGCTCTACGAGGTGGATCATCACGGCCGCCGGACCGACCGCCATCCGGGCGGCCCGTGCTACAACCACCCGCAGTACCGGAATTTCTCCCTCGGGCTGGTCGAGGACTACGCCCGCTCCTATGCGATCGGGGGGATCATGTGGGGCTCGGAACGCCAGAGCGGCCTGCTCAATGCGCTCGGCCTCTCGCAAAGCCCCGGGCAGGACCCGGGCCGCACGACGTGCTTCTGCGAGTTCTGCGTGGCCAAGGGACGGGAGCGCGGCATCGACGCGGCGCGCGCGCGCCTGGGCTTCGGCGAGGTCGAGAAATTCGTCCTCGCGGGCCGCGCCGGGACCCGGCCGCGGGACGGTCACTTCGCCACGTTCTGGCGGCTACTGCTGAAATATCCCGAGGTGCTCGCCTGGGCCAGCCTGTGGGTCTCCAGCCGGCATGAGTTCCAGGCCGCGCTCTACCGGCGGGTCAAGGCCGCCAACCCGGAGCTGCAGGTCGGCTGGCATGTGTGGCACAACGTGTCCTTCAGTCCGTTCCAGCGCGCGGAGGAGGACTACGCCGAGATGACCGGCTGGTCGGATTTTCTCCGGCCCGCGCTCTACAACAATGTCGCGGGCGAGCGTTTCGTGCGCTTCGTCCAGGGGGCGCAGGGCGCCGTGCTCGGCGATCTGGCCCCGGAGGCGATCACGACGCTGCTGGCGGCGCAGCTGGGCTACCAGGAGGCGGCCTACGCCGCGCTCCCGGCCGCGGGTTTTTCGGCCGACTACGTGCAGCGCGAGACGGCCCGCGCCGTCGCGGGGGTGGCCGGGAGCCCGGTGCAGATCTGGCCGGGCGTCGACATCGACGTGCCCGCGGGTCCGGCCGGCAACCGGGTCACGCCGGAAAGCGTCGGCTTCGCGGTCAAGGCGGCCTTTCGCGGCGGCGCCGCGGGCATCATCCTGTCCCGGAATTATGTCGAGATGAAGCCGGCGAACCTCTCCGGCGCCGGCGCGGCGCTGCGGGAACTCGGCCGCGCCTGACTCAGCCGGCCAGGGCCGTGCGGACCTGCGCGACGAGCGCGAAGGAGCGCCGCCGCTCCGCCTGGTCGAAGATGGCGGCGGTCACCATCAGCTCGTCCACGCGCGTCCGCTGCAGGAACGCGGCGAGCCCGCGCTGCACGGTGGCGGGGGCGCCGACGACCGCGGCGCTGAACGCGTGCTCGACGCCGGCCCGCTCCAGGGGCGACCAGCGGCCGTCCATGCGGTCCACCGGCGGGGGCAGCGGCCCCGGCATGCCGCGGCGCAGCAGCACGAAGCTTTGCTGGAGCGACGTGGCCAGGCGGGCGGCCGCGGCGTCCGTGTCTGCCGCCACGACACCGATCGCCGCCATCGCGTACGGCCGGGCGAGGGCGGCCGACGGGCGGAAATCGTGGCGGTAGAGGGCCAGGGCCTGGTCGAGGTGGTCGGGGGCGAAGTGGGAGGCGAAGGCGAAGGGCAGGCCGAGCGCCGCGGCGAGCTGCGCGCTGAACAGGCTCGAGCCGAGCAGCCAGATGGGCACGGGCAGGCCGCCGCCGGGGACGGCCTGCACGACCTGGCCGGGGACGACCGGGTGGAAATAGGACTGCAATTCCACGACATCCTGCGGAAAGGTGTCCGCCGAATTGACTGCGCCGCGGCGCAAAGCCCGCGCGGTGGCCTGGTCGGTGCCGGGCGCCCGCCCGAGGCCGAGGTCGATGCGGCCGGGGAAGAGCGCTTCCAAAGTGCCGAACTGCTCGGCGATCACCAGCGGTGCGTGATTCGGCAGCATGATGCCGCCCGCCCCGACGCGGATCGTGCGGGTGCCGGCGGCGACATGGCCGATGACGACCGCCGTCGCCGCGCTGGCGATGCCGGGCATGTTGTGGTGCTCGGCGAGCCAGAAGCGGCGGTAGCCCAGCTGCTCCGCATGCCGGGCGAGGTCGAGCGAGCGCTGCAGCGCATCGGCCGCGCTGCCACCCTGGACGATGTTGGACAGATCAAGGACGGAAAAAGGAACCATCCCCCATCATGACCAGATTGGCGGGATTTTCCAATCCGGTGGCATGGGGAGGGGACGATCGGGCTCAGGCCGACAGGGAGATGATCTTCTTCGCCACGCTGGAAACGGCGCCGACCGCGTCATTGCCGGCCTTCTGCCACTGGTCCTTGGAATCCTGCACGGCCTGGCGCACCGCGGCGATCGCCGGCGTGAGCGCGGCCACGGCGGCGGGCGTGCCGTTGTTCGCGGCGAGCGCCGCCTCGAGCTCGGCCAGCCTCGCGTTGAGGTCCTGCTGGGCGGTGTTCAAGGCCGCCGCCGAGGCCGCGAGGCTCTTTTGCAGGGAGCCGGTCACGTTGCCCAGGTTCTGCTCCATGTTTTGCTGGAGTGTGTCGAGGCTCGACGTGATCCACGCGTCCATCGACTGGCGGACTTCCGCCGCGATGCGCTGGGCGTCCTCGCTGGCCGGCGGCGTGTAGCTGCGGTTGAACCGGTTCCATTGGGCCTGCAGGAGGCCGCTGTTGTCGTCGCTCATGGGTATGGTCTCCATCAGGGGGTGGTGGTTGCCGCCGCCTGGGTCGCGGCCGCGTTCGCGGTGGCCTGGCCGGTGGTGGCGACGTCAGACTGCGCCTTGGCGGTCAGCCGTTGCACCGCGCTCTCGATGTCCCGGACCACGGCGGGCGCGTTTTTTGCCAGGGCCCCGCCGGCGAGCGAGGCGATCAGGCTGTCGCTGTTGAGCGCGGCGCCCAGGCCCTGGGCCACGCCGGTGAGCACGTTCAGCCCGACATTCAGGGCATTGGTCTCGTACTGCAGCGCCGCGCCCAGCTCGAGCAAGGCCTGGTCGATCGAGGCGTTGGCGGCCTGGACCTGCAGGAGATAGGTGTCGGTGGCGCTCGAGACGCCGGCCGCCGGGGGATCGGGCGGGTCGGGCAGCATCGACTGGTCGGCCTGCAGGGTCTCGAACTCCTGCGCGACCTCGGCGCGGAACTGTTCGCGCCGCGCCGCCAGCGCGAGGATGAGCCGGTTGCGGATCCGGCCTTCCGTCTCCACCAGCAGGCGCTGGGTGTCCTCCCAATCCTGCGCGGCCTTCAGCGCGCCCTCAGGGATGAAGGGATCGGTGGGATGGTTCTTCTCCCCGCTGAGGACCTTGGTGAATGCGTTCCGCCTGGCCTGCTCCGCGGCGCGCAGGCGGAGGAATGCGTCGTTGCCCTCGAGTTCCACGGTCAATCCGGCGGTGATCAGCCGGAAGGCCGCGTCGTCGAAGGCCTCGAGCACCTGCAGCTGCCCCGCGCGGAGGGCCTCGGCCCGGTAGGATTTCATCAGCGCGGCGGCGGCCAGCGCGGCCTGGCGGTTTTTCGCGACGGCCTGCTCGCCAAACGTGGCGAGCGTCCGGATGCCGGCCGTCTGGCTGGCGGCGACCGCGTCGGCGGCGAGGCGGATCTTTTCCGGCTGGGCGACGATGGCCGGGGGGACATGGATGCACCCGGACAGTGACAGCAACGCGCCCACGAGGCCGGGACCAAGCCGGCACCGGTTCGCGGCGGATTTGAGGGGAGGATTCATGGCGGGTTGTTGGTGGCGATCAGGGCGGACGTGAGGTGGGCGGCGGCCACGGTGGCCGCCATCCGCCTCAATTGGGGCAGGGTGGCCGGCTGCGCCGCGGCCGCAACGCCGTCGGCCGCGGACTTGGCGCCGGGGCCGTCGTCGTCGGCGCCGGCATTTTTGGTGCTGGCGCCGACGGCGGTGAAAATCTTGTCGGAGATGTGGTCCACCAGCACGGCGGTCTTCCGTGTGTTGTAGCCGAAGATGAAGCCCAGCAGCGGCAGGAGCCAGAACCGGACTTCCACGCTCGCATCGATGATGCCGAAATAGATCCACAGGATCAGCACCAGCGACAGGACCGGACCGTAGATGATCTTGGAGAGGCTGATCCACACTTCGCTCGTCCGGTAGCGGCCGCGGGCGCGGACCTGCGCCACGTTCACGATCAGGTTGACCAGGGTGCCAAAGATGGACCAGAGCACCGCCTCGGCCAGGGCGCCCCGCGGCCGCATCCAGAAGATGCTGTGCAGATACGGCACCTGCAGGCTGTCGCGGGCATGGGTCTGGGCCTCTTGCAAGTCGGCAAGCTGCTGCAGCTGGTACATGAGGTTGAACAAGGATACCTCGCCCGCCTGCTTCTGGCTGTCGGGCGACCAGCCCTTGACGAAATTCCGCAGGCCCTGCGCGGCGGCGGCGAAGTCGCCGGCCTCATAGTCCTGCCGGATCCGGTCGAACGGCCGGGCCGGCGCGCAGCGCGGGTCGGAAGCCGCGGCGGCCGGGGTGAACTTGACCTCGAACTCCAGCAGGGCCTGGTTGACCACGCCGGTCTTCGCATGGTCGATCCGGTCCGAGTTGCCGCGGATGGCGGCCCCGAGCACCGCGGCGGCGTCCTTGCCCAGGTACCAGCGCAGGTCGATGTCGGACATCGCCTCGAGCCGGCCATAGCGATCCAGCCGGATCAGCTCGGCTGGAGACGGTGGCTGGCGCAGGCCGGGGAGAAACCACACATGGGCGGCAAAGGTTCCGGCGAGCAGCACCAGCAGGAACAGCCACAGGAAAACCAGAAAGACCGTGCCCGTGGGCCGGCGCGGGTGATGACCGCCCGCACCCGGGTCGCCGGCATCCTCTGCGGGTGGTTTCGTGGCCATCGGTCAGCTCTCCGCCGCAATCCGTCGACCGCCATCAAGGTGTGCCAGTTGTTTCATAGGTTGTCCTGGGAAGCTTGTCAGAGGGACCGGCGGCGATTCCCCCGGCGGGGGTGGTCATGAACATAACCGGCCCGGCTAGTCCGCCCGTGGAGAAAAAACGCCTGAATTCAGGTCGTGCGGGACCAGTCCAGCATTAGCCGGGGAGGGGTGGTTCCCGAATAAATCAACCGGGATGATTATAGTTTCACCGCGCGGCCGGGGGTTGGTCGTCCACTTCCATGTTCCACGCCCGCTCCCGGCCGTCTCATTCCCGTTCCCGCTGGCTTGGCGCCGTCCTGGTCCTGCTTGGCGCCGCCCGGTCACTGCCGGCGCAGGAGCTGTCCCTCTTCGGCGGGGTGATGGACACGCAGGACCACGAGGATTCGAGCTACTCGTGGCAGGTCGATTACCGGCAGGACATCTACCGCAACCTGGCCGCGTCGATCGCCGTGATCAACGAGGGGCACGTGCCGGGGCATCACCGGGACGGGACGGCGTGGGAGGCCTGGGGCCGGCTGCCGTTCGCGGATAACCGCTTTGCGGTCGCCGTCGGGGTGGGCGAATATTACTACTTCGACACGGTGCTGCTGCCGGACGGCACCTCGGCCGACATCCATGGCGCGGCGCCGATCTACAGTTTTTCCGCCACGGCTTACGTGGCCGACCGGTGGTCGCTCCGGTTCATGGCCAATCGCATCAGCCCGGCCCACGACCTCAAGGTGAACACGGCGGCGGTGGGCGTGGGCTATTGGTTCGGGCAGGACCGCAAACCCACGCCGGGTAGGCTCGGCGACGCCCCGGGGGAGAAGGCCCATGTCACGGACAACGAGCTCACCCTTTTTGGCGGCCAGAGCGTGGTGAACACCTTCCTCAGCCAGTCGGCGCGCGCCTGCGCCGCGGAGTATCGCCGCGGGGTGATGCCGCATCTCGACGCGACCGCTTCGCTGATCTACGAGGGCGACCCGGAGATCATCCGGCGCAGCGGGCTGGCGCTGCAGCTGTGGGGCGTCAATACGTTCTTCCACGACCGGATCTCGGTGGGTGCGGGCCTCGGGCCGTACTTCTACCTGGATCACAAGCAACCGGTGGATCCGGCGCAGCGCATCCCGGCGTCGGTCGCCCCGCTGGCCTCGCTCACCCTTTCCGCCCGGCTCTCCGAGCACTGGCGGCTGCGGCTGGTCTTCGACCGGGTCATGAGCAATTACAACCGCGACGCGGACATCTTCCTGGGCGGGCTCAGTTGCGTCTGGCCGCGCTGAATGCGACCGCCGGGACCGGCGGCCCCTACTGCGCGACGCCCCAGCGGCGCGTCAGCGGGTAATAGATGAACAGCGGGCGGCCGACGACTTCCTTGTCCGGGACAAAGCCCCAGGCGCGGCTGTCCTTGCTGTTGGGTGAGTTGTCGCCCATGGCGAAATAGGATTTGGCGGGCACGTCGACCACCGATCCGAAGCTCAGCCGGCCGTCGGCGATGTAACCGGGATACAGCCCTTCCTTGCGCGAATTCCGGCCAAAGGCCGCGGCGCCGTCGATCGGCCGGCCGTTGCGGTAGAGCTGGCCGTCGTTGCGCCCCGCCTCGGGCGCGGCCCCGTCGGCCACCAGCTGCGGCTTCCGGACTTCGAGCCGGTCGCCGGGCACGCCGACCAGCCGCTTGATGTAATACTGCCGGATCTGCTCGCCGGCGGGATCGAGCATGTTTGGGCTGTGGATGTTTTCGGTCCGGAAGACAAAGCCCGAGCCGACCTTGGGCGGGAGGAAGTTGTAGGTCAGCCGGTCCACGAAGAGCAGGTCGCCGGTCAGGATGTCGAAGGACAGCAGCCGGTCGCCGCGCCGCACCGTGCGCCCGACCGGCACCCAGTAGATCCGCGCCTCCCCGCTGCGCCCGCCCTGCTGCACCAGCAGGGTGGATTGCTCCAGCGGCTGCGCCTTGGTCGCCGCCGCCTCCAGCGCCGCGAACAGGCTGGCGCCGCGGCCCGGAAAAAGGCTCTCCTGCAGGACCGTCTCGAAATTGCCGGACTGGGCCCATTCGGCGGGCACGTCAACCCGGACCAGTTCGCCGCCGACGGAGAAGGTGTACTCCCGCACGGTCGTCGGGAACACCAGCAGGCTGCGGCCGGGCTTTTCAGTGAAGGCCGGGCGCAGGTCGCCGAACACCGGGATCAGCACCTCGCCATCGGCTGGCGCGGTCACCGCATAGTGGGTCGCGCCCAGCACCGCCAGCCGGGCGGCCCGGCGCAGCAGCCCGGGCTCGCGATCCGCGGGAAAGACCTCGGCCGTCATGCCATAATACGACGGCCACATCGAGTTCGTGGGGATCTTGAACGGCTGCACGAAATACGCGCGCAACCCGAGGATCACGAGGGCGGCGACGAGGAAGAACTCCACGTTCTCGGTGAGCGAGGAGGCGGGATAAATCCGTCCGCCGGTGGCCCGCAGGATCTTCTCGAGCGCCGCGACCGCCTGCTCGATCCGGCCGGCCCCGGCGTTTTCCTTCAGGCTCAGCCGCACCGCGCCGGTGGCGGCGACCAGGCTTTCGCGCTGGGCGGGGGTGAGCAGGTCGCACCGGAACTTGTAGACGCGGTCGGCCGTCTCCAGCCAGTTCGCGGCGCTCTGGCGCAGTTTTTTCTGTTCGGATTGGAGGAAGCTGAACACGGGTGGGGATTGAATGCGATGGGCCGGGCCGGGCGCCAGCCTCAAGTGAGAACCGGCGTTTGCCAATTTGTTTCCACGGCTTTCGCCCGGCCACAAAGTCATTGAGCCGGCCCCGCGGCCGGCCAAGGTGACGGGCATGAACCCGCGACGGATCAAGGTCGTCACCCGCCTGCTGCTCGCCCTCGGCCTCGGCAGCGCGCTGGCGATCTTCGTGCTGGCGCCGCCGGAGCCGCCCGAGGATCCCTTCCGGCAGGATCCGCGGGCGGAGCGGAAGTATCACCGGGATCTCGCCCTGTACGGCGGCAAGGCGAACGTGCTGTCCGCGGAGCTCATCGACGGGTTTGACGCCCTGTGGCACGGCCGCACGCTGGCGTACACCGTCGCCGTCCTCACTCTGGCCGGGACGTGGGCGTACCGTTTCATCGCCACGCTGCCCGCGCCCGATTCCGGGCCGGCGGACGAAAGGAAGGGCCCGAAGCCCTGAACCGGGTGCTCGCGGCCGCTGCCCGCCGGCGGGCGGTTTCAATTTGTGCGCAGGCCGACCGCGCCTCAGCGGCGCCGGCCGCTGTCGTGCGGGTCTTCCTCCGGGCTGGCTTGCAGGGTCAGCGTTCGCTTGGTGCGGACGGCAAGCTCGAGCTCGATGGTCTCACCGGGCACCTGGTCGACCAGCAGGTCGAACAGCCGGGAGCCGGGTCTCACCCAGCCGTCCATGCCGGCAACCTTCTCGCCGTTGATGGCCAGGATCTCGTCGTCGACCTTGAGGCCGCGGCGTTCCGCCTCCGATCCCGGCGTCACCGCGGAGATGAACAGCCGGCTGATTTTCTTCGTGGCGGGATCGCGGGTGCCGACAAGGCCGAAACCAAAACTGCAGGCGGCGTGGCCCTTGACCCTCATCTTTGGCATCTCGATCGATTCCACCGGCGGGGGCGGCGGCACTTTTTCCGCCCCGCGCAGCACCGGGCCGGTCAGCACGAGCAGGCCGGTCAGGAACATGACCGGCGGTCGCGAACGGGGCGGGCGCGTTTTCATGCGGGGTGGTCCGGTTCAGGGCGGGGCGAGGCTCACGTCGCATTCCTGGCCCCAGGCCGGCGGCCCGGCGGCGGCCCCGCTGTTCCACAGGCATTCGCGGGCGGTCAGCCGGTTGGCGGCGGTGTCATACACCACCACCCAGAACGCCAGCTTGGTCTCGTCCCTGCCGGAGAATTTGCCTTTCATCGGGGAATCCGCGCGAAACACGTGCAGCCGCAGGTCGCCGTCGGGTCCCGGCCAGCGGTAGGACTCGGTCCAGTTGTTGTGACCGTGGAAATAGCCCGTGATGTTGCGGTGCGCCCGGAGAAAGGCGGCCAGCGCGCGCTGCTCGACGGTGGTGGGGCCGTCCGGCTTGCCCCCGGTGGCGGCCGCGCTGTCGGCGTAGATGTCGCCGACCACGTTTTCGAACCGGTCCCGGGCGTTGACGTCGTGGGCGCCGTTCGGGTTGGTCAGATGGCGCGCCTCGATCTCGGGCGGGTCGTGGCAGAAGAGGAGCACCGGCTCGGTGGCGGGCACGGCCTTGAGGTCGGCCTCCATCCACGCGCGGGCCGCGCTGTCCGGCCAGATCGAGAGGAAGATGCAATGGACGCCGCCGAAGTCGCGGGAGTACTCGACCTTGTCGGCGGCGTAGGCGTAGGTGGCGTTGGTGCGCGGCACGGCGGGATGCATCATGCGGTTGTAGATCTCCACGAGCGCGGTCGCGTCGGTCGCCGGCACGAGCTTGCTCGGGGAACCGATGGCGTTGGACACGTCGTGGTTGCCCGGCACCAGCAGCAGCGGCGTCGGCCGGCCTGATGCGTCCCGGAGCGCGAGGCCGTCGACGTAGCAGGCCTGGAACTGGGCCCAGGAGACCGTGGCGCTCTGGAGGTGGATCGGGTAGAGCTCCTGCCGGTTGGCGAGGTCGCCGGTGATGACCACGAAATCCACCGGACCCACGGGCCGGCCGGCGTTGAGGCCGGCATCGGCGGGCAGCACGGCTGCCGGCAGCGCGTTGATCGCCTGCACCTGCGCGGCGTTCACCTCCCGTGACTCCACATTGGCGGCGCCGCGGAAACTGCCCCGGTTGAGCCCGAAATGGACATCGGAGGTGAACACGAACGTGACCGGCGCCGCGCCCGCATCGAGCAGGAGCAGGCCGGCGGCGGCGGCCAGGAAAATCAGGGCCCGTACTTGCATGCGGGAGCGTTTGACCGCCCCCCGGGGCCCGCAAGATTTTATTCCCCGCGGGTCGATGGCTCCGAAGCAGCTTCGGCCGGGATGGAGGCGGGAATGTCAGTCCCGCCTCCACCCGGCAAAGGCCGCGCGGCTTGCCCCGACGATCTGGCGGCTTGCCGGGGTTGCAGGCTAAGGCGAGTCTTCAAAAATCCGATTTGGCCGATCAAGCCACGGTAGGCAGCCCGCTTGCGGGCGCGGATGAAGCGCGAGCCCCTCGACTTGCTCGGGGTCCTGAGCCCTGTCGAACGGACAAGCTCGCTCGCCCACCAAGCCAATTTGAAGACACATTTTAGTGGTGGAGGGCCGGTGGCCCGCCGATCCCGCCGGCGGGAGGTTGACTTCCCTTGCGGCTTCGGGAACAAATGCGGCGATGAGGTTCCCGTCACGCCGGGCCATTTTCCTGGGCTTGCTGCCGTTCATCGTGCTCTGTTTTTCCGTCGGCTGGTGGGACCGGATCCATCCGTTCGTACTGGGCCTGCCGTTCAACCTTTTCTGGATGCTGGTGGGGATCGTGTTCACCAGCCTGTGTCTCGCGCTCACCTTCCGGCTGGAGCGGAATGAGCCGCCCGCCGAGCGCGACCAGCCATGAATCCCGGCACCGTGGCCCTGACGATCATCTTCGCGCTGATCGGCGCGGGGGCGCTGCTGGGGCTGCTGGCCCGCGGCGGCCACCAGATGGATCTGGAGCAATGGACCGTGGGCAGCCGAGGCTTCGGGCTGCTGATGGTGTTCCTGCTGATGGCGGGGGAAATCTACACGACGTTCGCCTTCCTCGGCGCGAGCGGCTGGATTTATGCCAAGGGTGCGCCGGCGCTCTACATCCTCGCGTACCTGCCCCTGGGCCAGGTGCTCGCCTACCACCTCGGCCCGGCCATCTGGCAGCTGGGCCGCAGGCACGGGCTGCAGACGCAGGCCGATTTCTTCGCCTACCGGTTCGGGGGCAAGGCCCTGCCGGTGCTCGTCGCCCTGATCGGCATCGCCGCCATCATCCCGTATCTCCAGCTGCAGCTGACGGGCCTGGGGATCATCGTCGAGCTGGCGAGCTTCGACCGGATCGGCCGCGACCCGGCGATGCTGCTCGCAGGCGTCGTGATCGGGACCTTCGTCCTGATCAGCGGCATCCGCGCCGTCGCCGCGGTCAGCATCCTGAAGGATTTCCTGATGCTCGGGGTGGTGGTGACGGTCGGCCTGGCCGTGCCGCGCATCCATTTCGGCGGTGTCGGCGCGATGTTCGCCCGGCTGGCGGAGACCCGGCCGGACTGGCTGGTGATGCCGGGCGGGACCGCCCACCTCGGCCACCTCTGGTACGTGACCACGGTGATCATCTGCTCGCTCGGGCCGATATGGCCGCACGGATTTGCGGCCATGTTCACCGCCCGCAGCGGCGACACCCTCCGGCGCAACGCGGTCGTCATGCCGCTCTACAACCTTTCGCTGGTCTTCATCTTCTTCGTCGGCTTCGCCGCGCTCCTGCTCTATCCCAAGCTCGCCAACGGGGACCTGTCGCTGCTGACCGTCGTGCGCGCGACCTTCCCGCCGTGGTTCCTCGGCATCGTCGGCGGGGCGGGGGCGCTGACCGCGATGGTGCCGGCGGCGGTGCTGGTGCTGACCGCCGCGACGCTGTTCGCGAAAAATGTCTTCCGGCCCCTCTGCGGCCGCGAGTTGTCCGACGCCCAGGTGGGGCGGCTGGCGCGGTTCATCGTCGTCTGCCTGATCGCGGCAAGCCTGGGGCTGGCCCTCACCCGGTCGACGTCGCTCGTGGCTCTGCTGCTGCTGGGCTACGACTTGGTCAGCCAGTTTTTTCCGGGGATCGTCCTCGGGCTGTTCTGGAAACCCGTCTCCCGCGCCGGCGTGCTCGGGGGCATCGTCGCCGGCGTGCTGGTGACGGCGTTCCTCGTGCTGACCGGCCGCGATCCGCTGAACGGCTGGAACGCGGGCTTCCTCGGGCTGGTGGTAAACTTCACCGTCACCCTCGTGGTGACGAAGTGGGTGCGGGCCCCGGCACCCGGAGCGGCCTTGGGCGAAGCCGTCAGCGCCCGGTGAAACCCGCGCCGGTCCCGCCCGGGCTTGGGATTGACTAATGGTCCGGGAGTTTTTTCCTGTCGCCATGGCTGACCCGGCAATCCCCGCGCCCAAGACCCCTTGGCACCTCTGGGCGGTGGGCGTGCTGGCCGTCCTGTGGAATGCCGTCGGCGTCCTGGATTTCACGATGACCGAGACCAGGAACGCGGCCTACATGAGCGCCTTCACCCCCACGCAGCTGGAGTTTTTCTACAGCCTCCCCGTCTGGGTGGTGGTCGCCTGGGGGATCGCGGTCTGGGGCGGCCTGGCGGGATCGCTGCTCCTGCTGTGCCGGAAAAAACTGGCCGGGCCGATCTTTCTCGCGTCGCTTGTCGGCATCGTGCTGACGACCCTCCACAATTACGTCCTGGCGAACGGCCTCGAGGTGCAGGGCGGCGGCGCGGGGGCGGTGGTATTCTCCGCCGTCATCTTCGTCACCGGCGCGCTGTTGTGGGGTTACGCCCGCTCGATGCGCCGGCAGGGCGTGCTGCGCTGATGCCCTCGCGGCCGGCTGGTGCCGCCCTTTCTCCCATGAAAACCCTGCGTGCCGCTGTCCTGCTGCTGCCCTTGCTGTTCACCCCGCCGCGTTCGGTCGCGGCCGACCTGTTCGTCTATTTCGGCTCGCACAGTTCCGGTCCGGGCCGCGGGCTGTCGCTGGCGCATTTCGACGACGCCACCGGCGTCCTGACGAAACCGGTGCTCGCGGCCGAGGACAAGGAACCGGCGTTCTTCGTCCTCGACCGCGCGGGACGGCGGCTCTACGCGTGCAATTCCGGCGCCCCGGGCGGGCTGACCGCGTACGCGATCGAGCCGCACACCGGCGCCCTCACGCGGCTCAACCGCGTGCCCGCCGGCGGAGGCGACACGAGCTTTGTCAGCCTCGACCAGGCCGGGCGATTCGCCCTCGTCGCCAATTACGACGGGGGCAACGTGGCGGTGTTCCGGCTGAACGCCGACGGGAGCCTCGGCGACCGGACGGCCTTCGACCAGCACACGGGCCGCAGCGCGGACCCGGTGCGCCAGACGCACGCCTACGCCCACGCCATCATCACCGACCCGACGAACCGCTTCGCCCTCGTGCCGGACCTGGGTGTGGACCGGCTCTACGTCTATCGCTTCGACGCCGCGACCGGCACCCTGGCGCCCAACGATCCCGCCTTTGTCGCCGTGCCGCCCGGATTGGGCCCGCGCCATGTGCGCTTTCATCCCAACGGCCGCTGGGTGTATCTGGTCAACGAAATGGGCAGCAGCATCATCGCCTACGACTGGGATTCCGCGGCCGGCCGGCTCGCGGCGAAGCAGACGATATCGGCCCTGCCGGCCGGCTTCAAGGGCACGAGCGCCTGCGCCGAACTCGAGGTGCGGCCTGACGGCCGTTTCCTGTACGCCACGAACCGCGGGGACGACAGCATCGCCGTCTTCGCCATCGATCCGGCGGACGGCCGGCTGGCGCTGGTGCAGCACGTCCCGAGCGGCGGCCGCACCCCGCGCAACATCGCGTTCGCTCCCGGCGCCCGCTGGCTCCTCTGCACGAACCACGGCAGCAACAACGCCGTCGTCTTCCGCGTCGACGAGGCGAGCGGCCGGCTGACGCCGGCGGGCGATCCGGTCGCGGTGCCGGGTCCGTTCTGCGAACGCTTCCTCCCCGTGCGGTGAACGCGGGCGCTTGCCATGCGGCCCGGGTTGGTTGAGCGTGGGGGCTTGAGCTCGCCACCCCTCCCGGCCGGTCCGACCAGGGACGCCGATCATTCCTTTCTGGGCCATCCCCGCGGACTCGGCTATCTCGCCTTCACGGAAGCGTGGGAGCGGTTCTCCTATTACGGCATGCAGACGCTCCTCGTGCTGTACATGGTGCGGCAGCTCCTGCTGCCGGGACATGTCGAGCGCGTCGCGGGGTTCGGCTGGTTCCGCGGACTGCTTGAGCGCGCCTATGGCGGGCACCTTTCGAACGTCGCGCTCGCGTCGGCGATCTTCGGGCTCTACACCGGCCTCGTCTATCTGACCCCGATCGCGGGCGGCTTCATCGCCGACCGGTGGCTGGGCCGGACCGTCACCATCACCCTCGGTTCGCTGCTGATGGCCGCGGGCCATTTTCTCATGGCCTTTGACGGGACATTCCTGCTCGCGCTCCTGTGCCTCCTGGTCGGGGTCGGCGGCTTCAAGGGCAACCTGGCCAGCCAGATCGGCGCCCTCTACGCGCCGGGGGATCTGCGCCGGGCCGATGCGTTCCAGATCTATTACCTGTTCATCAACGGCGCCGTCATCGCCGCGCCGCTGGTCGCGGGCACGCTCGGGGAGGTGTACGGCTGGCATTACGGGTTCGGTGCGGCCGGGGTGGGCATGGTGATCGGCCTGGTGATCTATCTGTCCGGGCGGAAATGGCTCCCGCCGGACCGGCCCTCCGCCCGCGCCGGCGCGGCGCGGCGGGCGGACCTGACCCCGGACGAGCGCAAGACCGTCATCCTGCTGCTCCTGCTCCTGCCGGTGCTGGCCATGGGCGCGGTCGGCAACCAGGAGATCTTCAACGCCTACATGCTGTGGGTGCCGGACCACGTGAGCCTGGTCTTCTTCGGCCGCACGATGCCGACCACGTGGCTGATCACGCTGGACTCCGTGGTGAGCATTTCCTTCCTCGTCGGCGCGGTGGCGTTCTGGCGCCTGTGGGCGAAGCGGTTCAAGGAACCGGACGAGGTCACCAAGATCACGATCGGGCTGGGGCTGAGCGCGCTCGGGGTGCTGTGCCTGGCGGGGGCGGCGCTGAGCGGTGCGCCCGGTCAGAAGGCCGGCATCGGCTGGGTGCTTGGCTTCGAGGTCCTGAACAGCGCCGGTTTCGCCAATATTTTTCCGGTGGGGCTGGCCATGTATGCCCGCGCCTCGCCCAAGGCGGTCCTGGGCACGATGGTCGGTGCGTATATGCTTCACCTCTTCCTCGCCAACAACCTCGTCGGCTGGCTGGGCGGATTGCTGGAACACATGTCCGGGGCCCGGTTCTGGCTGCTGCATGCCGGACTGGTCGGCGGTTCATGCGTGCTGATGCTGCTGACCGCGCGGCTGGCCGGACGCCTGTTGAATCCGGCGGGCCCGGCGAACGCCGCGTAGTCTTCGGGTCCGTCGGGCAGGATTTTTACCGGCTGCGCATCTCACCTCCCCCGCACCAGCATGATCTGGATTGAACTCGTCTCGCGCGGGCGTCGCGCCCAGCCTTGGGGTCCGCCGGAAAACCCCACAACCCCCAACCCAGAAGGATAGTCATGAATAAAATGACATTGCCACGCTGCCTGCTGCTCGGATTGACCCTGATCAGTATTCCGTTCGCCTCGGCCCAAAACGGCCTGCCTGTTGTCCAACCGAATCATCTGACCCTCATCCGCGAGTTTGTGAAGGTCGGCCATGGAGCGGCCCACGCCAGGAACGAGGCCGGCTGGCCGGCCGCCTTTGAGAAGGCCAAGTCGCCCGATTACTACGTCGCGCTCACGTCGGTGACGGGACCCACGGAGGCATGGTTCCTGATCCCGTCCGTATCATACGCCGACGAGGCCGCGGGCATGAAGCGCGACGCCAAGGATCCGGTGCTCTCGGCCGAACTGGACCGTCTGTCCCTGGCCGACTCGGAATTTATCACCGGGTCCACCACCATCCAGCTGCAGGCCCGGCCCGATCTCAGCCTCGGCAAGTTTCCGACCGTCGCGAAGATCCGGTTCTATGAGATCCTCATTTTCTCGGTCCGGCCCGGCCAGCAGGACAAGTTCGAGGCCGTGGCGAAAGCTTATGCCGGCGCGCGGAAACGGGTGAGCCCGGACGCCAGTTTTCGCACGTATGAAGTCGTCGCCGGCATGCCCGGGCCGACGTATTTCGTCCTGAGCTCGGTCGAGGATTATGGCGATTTTGACCGGACCATGGCGGAAGACGCCAAGGTCTATCCCGCGCTGAACGCCGAGGAAAAGGCGGCCTTTGACAAGTGGGGCGAAGCCGTCTCGAAGGCCGAGACGGAGCGCTTCCGCCTGGATCCTGGCATGAGCTACGTGTCCAGGGAAGTCCGGGCCTCGGACCCCGATTTCTGGATGGCCAAGTAAGCGGATCGGTTCCGCTGCATTCACAAGCACCAGCCCCGCCCGCAAGGCGGGGCTTTTTGCGGGCGTCAATCAACGCGCCAGGAACCCATCCGATGCCGGTGTCCGCGGCCATCGCGCAGGCAGTCAGACTGCAGCCGGGGCCACCGACCCGAGCGACAGAATTTATCAGACGATTCTAGCGCGGCTGCGCCAGCCACTGCTGTGCCAGTGCGACGCTGTCGAAATTCCGGACGTGGAGATCCCGGCGGGTGGCGCGGTGCAGGACCCAAAGGGAAAGGAATTTCCTGATTTCGGTCCTGGGCTTGGACACCAGGGCGCGGCGGACCTTGGGCGAGAGCAACCACGACTCGGCCAGCGGGGCCGCCTTCGCCATGGAATGGTCAAAATGGGTCGCGGCGGAGAAATCCCAGAGGATGCCGGCCGTTTCCTGGAAAGTGAACGCGGGGTCGCGATGCAACCGGTCCCGGTGCGCCTGCACCTCGTCGATGGTGACCGTGCCGCTGACTGAACAGCTGACCAGCCGGTTGGGCGGGTCGATGAGGTAGGAAATGGGCATGGGGCGCAGAGGCGGATGAAGGAAGGCGGGGATGGGGAGACAAAGTTCCGGCAAAGCGCCGGGGCATGAAAAAAGCACGGACGTATCCGGCCGTGTAAACCCCGCCTATCGGCACACCCAGCCCGCCCCTGAAGGCGATTCTGGGGCCGCCTCAAAACGACTTGTAGAACAGGAGGCCGCAGCCTTTGCCGCCGGCGTAGGGGGCCCAGCTCAGCCGCCGGGGATTGCGGGGGCCGTTGTTGCGGTGCACGACGGCCCGGGCGACCGACCAGCCGATCAGGGACCCCGCGACCACATCGCTGGCATAGTGCGCGTTCTGCTCGATGCGGGCGTAGCCGACGACGGCGGCGGAACCAAAGGCCAGCCCCTGCACCCACCAGACGGGATAATGCTCCGCAATGACGGTCGCGACCGCGAACGCCTGGGTCGCGTGGCCGGAGGGAAAGGAATAATTGCCGCTGAAGGGCCGGAAGCTGAAGGTGGCCGCGGTGTGGTTCGGCCGCTCGCGGCCGATGATGTATTTCAGCGCGGGCGTGATCAGGCCGGAGGCGATCAGGCTGGTGGCGAAACCGTCCATCGCCACATTCTTGGCGCCGGTATCGCCGCCCAGCTCGCCCCAGACCGCAAAGCCGCCCAGCAGGTAGAGGCTGTTGAGATTCTGCCAGTGCTGCATGAACCGGTCCTCGCCGGCGGTGCGCGCGGCCTGGACATGGTCGCGGATGGTGCGATCAAACCCGGCCGTGACCACGACGCCGGCCGTGGCGCCCGCCGCGATGAACCAATCCTCCTGGTCCCAGGCAGCCGGGGCGGTCAGGACCGCGCGGGTGTCACCCAGGACGAGGCGCAGGTAATCGGGGGAGAGGAGATGATCGGGCCTGATGCCGGCCGGCGGGGATTGGCCGGCGGCGGATTCCATGGCGGTTTGCGCCCGGGCCGCGGACCATGAACCGGCGGCCAATAAAATCACGGCGATGCTCCGCGACAATCTCTGGGGCAGGGCGGTCATCGTGGTCTGACCAGATGCCCCGTTGTCGCGGGTGTCAAGGATGGCGCTTTCAACCTCGCCCTGGACGCCGGCCGTCGGTAGGTGTCCCCTCAGATCCAACCGCTCGCGGAAGGGTTCCACGATCGCGCATGACCCCACTTGCCATTGACCCGCAGGAATCCGCCCTGGTGTTGATCGATCTCCAGCAAGGCATTGTCGGCCGGCCGTGGGCCCCGCGCACCGGCCCGGAGGTGGTGCAGCACGCCGCGCGGCTGGCCGCCCGGTTCCGGGAACTGGGTGCGACGGTTGTGCTGGTCCGCGTGGCTTATCACCCGGATGGCAAGGACGCCCTCAACGCGCCCGCCGATGTGGCCGCGCCCTTCAACCCCGCTGCGCTGCCTCCGGCCTGGGCCGATTTGGCGCCCGAGCTTGGTCCCCAGCCGGGTGACCTGATCATCACCAAGCGCCAATGGGGCGCTTTCCACGGCACGGAACTCGACCTCCAGCTGCGCCGCCGCGGGGTCCGGACCATCATCCTCGGCGGCATCGCCACCAACATCGGGGTCGAGTCCACCGCCCGCAGCGCCCACGAGCATGGCTATGCCCAGATCCTGGTGGAGGACGCCATGGCCGGCGGCAGCGCCGAGCTGCACGATTTCGCAGTGAAGAACATCTTCCCGCGCCTCGGCCGCGTGCGCTCCACCGCCGCGGTGCTGGCCGCGCTCGCGTCCTGAACGCGCCAGGGTCAACCCCCCGCTCATGCCAAGCCTCGCCCTCCGCGCCCTCGCGTTTCTGGCCGTGCTCACCCTCGCGCGGGCGGGACCGCCCTTTGTGACCGACGATCCCGAGCCGGTGGAGTACCAGCACGGGGAGGTCTACCTCGGTTCGCAATATGCCCACGGCGATGATGGCGCCGCCGGTACGCTGCCGCACGTCGAGGTGAACTACGGGGCGGCGCCCAATCTTCAGCTGCACCTGATCGCCCCGGTGGCGTTCTCCGCCCCGGCCGGCGCGGGCCGGCAGTCGGGTTATGGGGACACCGAGCTCGGTGCCAAGTACCGCCTGGTCGACGAAGCGGACGGCGGTGTGCAGGTGGGGGTGTTCCCGCTGGTCGAACTGCCGACCGGGGACAGCGCCAAGGGCCTGGGCAGCGGCCATACGCAGGTTTTCCTGCCGGTGTGGCTGCAAAAAAGTTCCGGCACCTGGACGACCTACGGTGGTGCCGGCTACTGGTTCAATCCGGGCGCGGGCAATCGCAACTGGTGGTTCATGGGCTGGCTGGTGCAGAAACAGGTGAGCCCAGGCCTGACCGTCGGGGCGGAGGTTTTTCATGAGACGGCCCAGGGCGACAACGCCGGCTCCGCGACCAAGATGAATGTCGGCCTCATCTGGGACCTCGACCAAACGCGCCATGTGCTGGCCTCGATCGGCCCGACCCTCCGGGGCCCCGCCGGCTACCAGGCCTATCTCGCGTTCCAGCTCACCCTCGGCCCGGCCAAATAGCACTTTCACCCTGAACTGAAGGGTCCTTCCCCGCGTGGTCGCTCGTCAGCGGGCCGGTAAGGGCGGGTTGGTGGCCGGTTCAGGCGTCGCACCCCAGGCGGTCAGGCGGCTCTCGGCGTCCGTCAGGTCGCGCTGGAGGCGGCCGAGGATGTCCTGCTCGTTCTGGATCCGGGTGGTGATAGATTCGGGCGTGCCGCGGGCGGCGGTCTGTTGCCGGAGCCTGAGGTCGGGCTCGAGCATCCCGGCCAGCTGCGCGCTCTCCCGGAGGAGGCGGGCGCGGCGGGCCTGCCAGCCGAGGATGAGGGTTTCACGGACCGTCTTGCCGTTCACCACGGCCTGCATGTCCAGCTCGCGGGCGTCGGCGGTGGCCACGCCCCGGTTCATGGCGTCCAATTTCAACTCCTGGAGCGCGGTGTCGAAGGGTTGAAGCTGTTCCGCCGCGAACCGGTTCCCGAGGTCGGCGCGGAAGCCGGCCAGATCGTCGGCGGTGGCGGCGCGGACGGCGATCTCCGGCAGCGGCGGCGGCTTCGCGCAGCCAACGAAGCCGGCGAGCAGGAGAACGATGACGAGCCGGGGCGACATGCCCGGACAAAAACGCGAATCGGCCGTGCAGCGCAAGCCCGGGAGAGGGTGCCTCAGCGGGCGGCGGCGGGACCGGCCTGGGTGGCGGTCACGGTGTTGATCAGGCCGTCGGCCCCGAAGGTCAGCTCGTCGATGCAGACCGAGCGGCGGAAGGTGTTGCCGTGGGAAAGCTCGCTGGTGTGATAAAGCACATACCACTTGCCCTTGAACGCGACGACGGAGCCGTGATGGGTGACACACGCGACATGGTTCATCACTTTGCCGGCATAGGTGAACGGGCCGGTGGGATGCCGGCCGATCGCATAGACGAGGGTGCACTCGGGGCCCCAGCCCGTGGAGTAGACAAAGTAGTATTTCCCTTCCCGTTTGAAAACAAAGGGTGCCTCGCCATAGCCCGCGGGCAGCACCGGATCCTTGCCGGGCGCCGCCTGGGGCACCGGCCGGCCCTGCGCATCCAGCAGCGGGACGGTCTGGAGCGGGCCGACCACGGCGGTCAGGGCGGCATCGAGCCGGGCGACCATCGGCTGGCGGCAGCCGAAGTACAGATAGGCCTGGCCGTCGTCATCGAGCAGCACCGCGGGATCGATCGGCTCCGCCCCCGCCTCGGGTGACACGGCATTGTCGAGCAGGGCCTTTCCGATGGCGTCCTTGAACGGTCCGGCCGGACTGTCGCCCACCGCCACGCCGATCTTGGTGCGGTCCACGGGGAGAAAGAGGTAATATTTCCCGTTGGCCATGACGCAATCCGGCGCCCACGCCCAGCGCGACGCCCAGGCAAAATCCTTTACCCGGAAGATCGAGCCGTGGTCCTGCCAGGTGACGAGGTCGTCGGTGGAGAGCAGCCGCCAGTCGACCATGTCCCAGTAGGTGGCATCCGCCTCGTCGTGCGACGTGTAGACGTACAGCCGGTGGCCAAAGACCCTTCCCGAGGGATCGGCGGTGAAGATGCTGGTGACGACGGGATTTCCCGCGAGGGCGGACGAAATCGCCAGCGCTGCGCCGGCAAGGGTCATGAGTATTGGTTGGCGGAGCTTCATGGGTTATCGCTGGGGACGAGCGGCAGGGGAAGAGGCGGGGAGGGCCGATGACTTCATCTCCGGCACGAGGCAGGGGATTGGAAGCGCCGCCGAGTGACAAGTCCAGCCTGACCGGTTGGCCAGGCGAGGGAGGGCACCAGAATTTGCCGCAGATCCTTTTTGCGCGGCGCGAAGAGTGGCCCAGGCGGACATAGCAGCGGGAGCAGGAGAAAAAGAATTATCGAATAACGATAAATTAATGTTGACGGGCCAAGTTTTAGATTTATCGATAATCAATAATTCCTAAATCCACAACCCATGAAAACATTCCCCAAACTCCCCGGTATGCTTCGATTCTATTTCGGCCTCGCCCGCTTCCTGAGCATGGTGCTGGCCGCCTTCTGGCTGCTGACCCTGACGCTGACTCCTTGGATTCAGAATCTGTTCATGGATGAACCCAAGCTGATGGTCACGGTGGGTGAGGTCATGCTGCGGGTCGATCCCCCCGCCGTCGGACTTGATTCCAACAGCGCGAAACCCGGGTCCCTGGGGCTGAGCTCCCTGAAGGGCACCTTGAAAATGGATCTGATCAGCAAGGACGCCGACTTGGTCTCGACGCTGCGCTGGACCATATTTCCCTCGATCGCCGTATTGATCTCATTTGCCTGGGTGTTCTTTGGTTCATTGCGCAACATGTGCGCCAACATCGAACAGGGCGAGGTCTTCAGCGACAAAAACCTCCGCCTCGTGCGGGGCATCGGCATCGCCCTGATCGCCTACAGTCTGGCCAGTCTCGTCGTCGGCATCTGGGCCTCCCACGTGATGAATGGTTACCTGAACCAACACGTGACGATGAAGGGGCTTTCCGCCGCCCTGAGTATGCGCCCTGGCACCGGGGCGCTGAGCTTCCTCATGCCCTCCGGGATGCTGGTCGAAGTCAGCCTGGTGGCCGGCTGCCTGGTGCTGGTGGTGGCCGAGGCCTTCCGGCAGGGTCTGGACCTCAAGACCGAAAACGATCTCACCGTTTAAGCCATGCCTATCCAACTCAATCTCGACCGGGTGATGGCGGAACGCGGGATCAGCCTGACCGAGCTGGCCCAGCGGGTCGACCTCACCCTCGCCAACCTCTCCATCCTGAAAACCAACAAGGCCAAGGCCGTGCGTTTCAGCACGCTCGAGGCCCTCTGCCGGGAGCTGAAATGCCAGCCTGGCGACCTGCTGGAGTTCGTGAAGGAGAAATGACGGCCGGAATCTCCGGAACGCGGCAATCCAATGTAAGGCCGGCGCTCGACGGCGCGCCACTCCACGCGCGAACCACGGCGGGGCGACCAGCGCCGGCCCTGCACCCGGAGACGCCATGATGGGCGGAACGCGGCCTGAACATGGAGGACCGGTTCCACCCGTTTCCATGCTTGGTGCAGGTCGGGGATTGTCAGGCGGGCCCGGGCCTGTCATTGAGCCGGGATGACAAAATCAATTATCCGTTGGGTTGGCGTATTCGTGTTGGCCATTGGTTGTGCCAGCGGCCTGCGGGCCGCGGACAAGCCCAAGATCACTTCGCAGGACCAGCTGCCGCGCTTTGTTTACCCCATCGCCGGCAAGGCCACCGATGTGCTCACGAACGACCAGACCTATGCCACCCTGGCCGCCCAGGTGCGCAAGGACCTGGAGGGCCTGCTCGAGCACTACGACATCGAGGACCCGACAACGCTGCAGGGCATCGAGGGCACGCTGATGCAGATGGATTTCCAGGAAGGAAAGTACGACGCCGCGGCCAAGGACCTGGCCGTCATCCGCCAGCTCGAGCGCAAGCCCGCCAACAAGCTGACCGCCGGCGTTCTCCTCGAGTCCGTGATCGAGGCGCGCAAGCAGGACTACGCCTCGGACCCGGCCTTCCGCACGGCGTTCGCCGGCATCTACGCCCGGCGGATCAACGCGCTGCCCTACGACATCGTGGGCGACAACCTGAAGAGCGCCAAGGCCGGCGCCGAGATCGTCACTCCCGCGCTGCTGTTCGGCTCCGTGCAGAGCCAGGTGCAGCCCGGCCTCGACAAGACCGGCACCGTCAGCGGTGACGTCGCCCAGGGGCTGATCAACCAGCACGTCAACCTGCAGGTCTTCGTGCCGCTGAAGGCGGAGCGGATCGCCGTGCTGGACGCCTACCTCAAGGCGCATGCCGTGACCAAGACCGACATCTGGGCGGCGCGCGACATCGTGCTGCAGGCCTCCGCCAAGCTCACGCCCGTGATCATCGGCATCTGGGACAGCGGCCTCGACGTCGCGGTGTATCCCGACAATCTCTGGACCAACGAAAAGGAAAAGGCGGACGGCAAGGACGACGACGGCGACGGCTTCGTGGACGACGTCCACGGCATCGCCTTCGACCTGCATTCGAACGCCGTCACCTCGCTGCTCTTCCCCCTCACGCCCGAGCAGCAGGCCGAATATCCCGAGATGGTCGGGCTGACCAAGGGCCTGCTCGACCTGCAGGCCAACATCGACAGCCCGGAGGCCACCGCGCTCCGCGCCCGGATGGCGAAGCTGCAGCCGGCGGACGTGAAGCCGTTCATCGAGCACGTGAACATGTTCGGCGATTTCTCGCACGGCACGCACGTGGCGGGCATCGCCAGCGCGGGCAACCCCGCGGCGCGGCTCCTGGAGGCGCGGATCACTTTCGATTACCATATCATCCCCGAGGTCCCCACGATGGAGCAGGCGGAAAAGGATGCCGAGGCCACCCGCCGCACGGTCGCCTATTTCGTCCGGCAGGGCGTCCGCGTGGTCAACATGAGCTGGGGCGGCTCGCCGCAGGACATCGAGCATGCATTCGAGGCCAACGGCGCCGGCGGCACACCGGAGGAGCGGCACCGGAAGGCCCGGGAGATCTTCAACGTCGGCAAGGAGGCCCTGACCAAGGCGATGAAGGACGCGCCCGGCATCCTCTTCGTCGTCGCGGCGGGCAACAGCAACAACAACGCCGAGTTCTCCGACCTGATCCCCTCCGGCATCCAGCTGCCCAACATCCTCACGGTGGGCGCGGTGGACCAGGCCGGCGAGGAGACGTCCTTCTCCACCTTCGGGCCCAATGTCGCCGTGCACGCCAACGGCTTCGAGGTGCCGAGCAAGATTCCCGGCGGCCAGACGATGAAATACTCCGGCACATCCATGGCGGCGCCGAACGTGACCAACCTTGCCGGCAAGCTGCTGGCCCTGGACCCGATGCTGACGGTCGAGCAGCTCGTCAGCCTCATCAAGCAGGGCGCCCAGCGCAGCGCCGACGGCCGCATCAACCTGATCAACCCGAAACGCAGCTTCGAGCTGCTGCAGGGCATGCGGGCCAAGTGACCGCCGGCCTTCAGGACCTTCGGGGCAAATTCATACGCGATGGATCCCCATGCCCCGGAGCCCGTTCCCACAACCACCGATGGCCTTTGCCGTGAATGCCCGGGGCCTGCCCCGGAGATCTTTACTGGGAATTCCCCAATAACCCATGGCTTGGCACCCTGAGTGCTATGACATGCATCACTTCCGCTTAGCGGGAGTTTAGGGGTAATTAGAAAGCAAAGGCGGGCCGCTTAGGGGTAGGCGGCCCGCCACCCCAAAATCCGGCGAATGGCGGAAACCCATTCGCCAAGGGGGAACGTTGATCGGTGCGGCCGATGGTTGGGGAGACTTGGCTGTTTTCAACAGCCATCATGCAGTTGAAACCACAGATCAACATAAATGGGCACAGATTGAGCAGGGTGGAACCGGCCCGGATCGCCCCATGACACCTCACCGGCCAATGGGAGGGTCGGGGATTCTTAAAACCTGAACCATCTGTGGTTGACTGAATTGTTCCGTATCGGCCTTGAATGGGCGCACGCCCGCACGATTTGAAACACGATATTCTTCAGCGCTTCGGGATTTGGCCGGCAGAATGCCGTGGGGAGCGAGCGGGCTGGAGCCGGGCCCGAAACCTTCGGGTATGAGCCAGGATCGTCCGGGCTTCGCGCTTGCCCGTCAACAATCCGTACACGCCCACGTCATAGTCCAGGGCGGGCCAGTGGATGCCATAACCGTCGCAGCTCTTGCGCCAGTGCGAGCGCTCGGCCGGCGAAGCTGACTCGAGCGATGGATACCAGCCCAACGGCAGCCTGAACACGCGGCCATCATCCAGCCAGACGGACAGCTTGCCGCCGCCCATGCTGACGTGCTTAACTTTTGCGTACATGGATTTCATGCCGTTTTTTGCGCCGGTGACTTTGCTGCGCTCGAGCAAATAATAACGCTGCGTGGCTTTCCGCCGATACCAGGCCGGCCAGAGATGCTTTGGAAAGGTCGCGCAGCCATAGCGTGATCGCCCCCGGCTCTTCTCCGCGAGCATGTAGGGCGGGTCGATGCTTTCGAGGCCGAAAAAGTAGACCCGTAAGCCGAGGACTCTGAAAAGGGTGGCCATATAATGCAAAAGCCGCGGACGACTAATTTCGTCCACGGCCCGTGTAAGTGTTTAATTGGAAAAACAGGTCAGTGGCAAGCTTGGGACAACCTGAAGCTGCCCTGATTTTATGGACCATGGTCCCGGGGGAAAAACCCCATAGGTGCAATGCCAGATAGCGCCTAGAGTCACGCTCGACGAAATTCGTCGCAACAAAATGAAATCGAGCATCCAGGACAAAGCAGAAGGCACAGCCAAAAATATCGCCGGGAACGTCAATGCAGCGGCTGGCGAGGGGGTCGGGAATCCCCGCCGGCAAGCCGACGGCAACGCGGCAAAGGTTGAAGGGCAACTCCAGAAAAAAGTCGTGGAAATCATGCAAGGGCCCGGCTGCGGAGCCATCCCGCGGCCCGTCCGGCTCGTGGATCGGCGGGCGCCCATCGTCGTCACCGCTGGCGCTCACATGATGATGCCCGTCTTCGCGCTATTTATCGCCACGTTGGTTGCGGCTCTGGCGGGCTGCAGTTCAACTGTAAGTCCGCGGGGCCAGATCCACGTCGGAGATACCCCCGAAACGGTCCAGGGGGCGATGGGTGTTCCTGACACGAAGCAGGACGGCCCAAACCCCGGGGCTAAACAAACCGTCTGGATATATTCAAACCGCGGCCAGGCGCTTTGGGAGAAGACGGGTTGGAGCGAAGTCCTCGTCCCCGGGGTCTACGATCAGAATGACACCATGATCCACGAGCCGGTCACCCATGATCTTTACCGCACGCCGGCGAATGCTGGCATCCGTGTGACCTTTGCGGGCGGGGTGGTGAGCTCCATCGAACAGCTGGAACGGTAGATGGCTGGCCGAGGCCACCGGCAGGCGATCCTGCTCCGGCTGCTGCACCGCCGCCTCGGCGACCTCTTTGGCCCCGGCGGCCATGTCGCCGGGATACCATGGTCAAAGGGGGATTTCAACTCCCGTATCAGGCAACCCCGGCCTGGCCCCGTCAGATTGCCCCGTCCGGTGGCCCTGACCCGGTTTGGGGGCCCTTGGCCGCCTCATTTTCGGTCCCGCAACGACCGGTTGTGCTTTGCGGAGAATGTATCATAGTCTAGCACCATATGAGTTCGGACGAAACCAAGACCAAGGAATCCCAACGCAAGCAGGTGCGCTACGCCGTGAGCGACGACTGCCGCTTGCGCGCCTCGCTCAAGGTGCGCAGTTCCGACGAGGCCACGGGGACCAAGGAGTGGTCGGGCACGCTGGTGGACATGTCGTCCGGGGGCGCCCACATCCAGATCAGTCTCGGGGCGGTGGCGTATGTCGGCGACAGTTGCGTGCTGACCCTGACGCACTTCGGGATGAAGACGGAGATGCGGGGCAACCTCGCCCACTACGTCTGCTCGGCGCGGCACTCGGTGTGCGGCGTGCGCTTCGATTTTTCCTACGGGGGTTCGGACAAGGCGTATCAGCGGATTTTCAAGGTCATCGTCGCGAGCTCGGGGCTGACCGCGGGGCCGGCGGGCACGGAGTCGCCGGGGCGTTACCTGGAGGAATTCCGCGGGCCGGATCATGCGAAGCTGTTGGTGTGGCGCGACCAGCCGGGCGGGACGCTGACGGGCTTCGACTACATGATGGCGCGCCACAGCGCGTCGCTGGCGACGGTGGGTGCGGACATGTTCAAAAACAAGGAGCAGGTGCACTTCAAGACGGTGGAAGGCGGCGACACGGGGATGGCCCTCTCGAAGGCGCAGGAAGGGGAGGCGCGGTGGGAATTCTCCCTCGCGGCATCGAACCTGCCCAAGGCCATCGCGCCGGACATCCGCCGGCTCCTGCGGCTGGTGAGCTGAGGCGCCGGAATAACTATTGAACGTGGTCCGGCCGGGGGGCAGTCGGACCCGGTCGGCCCGACCCTGACTGGCGCCCGGGCACGATCGCAGGTTTCGGCTCTTGTCATCCCTCCGCTGCCGGTACAGACACTTCGGCCGCCGCCCATGCGCCTGCTTCGATTCCGCAAAGACCCCACGGTGGAAAAGCTGCGCTGGGTGATGCTCGCCGCCATCCTCGCGGACATGGGGTTCACCCTTTCCGGTCAGCCCGCGGCGTTTTGGGGCCATCCGGGTTCGGCGATCCGCGGCGACGGGCTGGGCATCAACGATCCGACGAACCATTTCTTCGATTTCTTCCTCGGGTACGGCTGGCCGGACTATCTGGCCTGCGGCGCCGTGTATGCCGCGGCGGCCTTTCTCCTTGTTTCCGTCCTGCCGCGTCGGGCCGCCTTGGTGTTGCTGTTCACGGTGATTTTGGGCCATGTCTACGGTGGCATCAACTGGCTGGCGATCAGGTGGCACGCCGGCATGCTGGGCTCCTCCATCTATGGGTTGGGTCTCGGTTTTCCCCTCGCCCTCGTGGTCGGGCGCACCGCCCTTGCCGGGTCGGGGCTCAACCGGCGCCTCGCCTGGATCGCGGCCGCGACCCTGCTCGTCGACTTCGGCGTCACGCTGCTGGGCCAGCCGGGCAGCTACTGGTCGCATCCGGAAACGGCCTACGAGGGCAACGTCGTTTCCCGGTTCTTCCTCATGCACGGCTGGGAGGCGTTCGCCGCCTACGCGATGGTCTACGCGTCCGGGATTTTCCTCGTGATCGTGGCACTGCCCCGGTTCGCCGGCGTGGCCGTGGCCTGCTTCTTGCTGATCGGAAGCTTTGCCGGCGCATCCAACTGGCTGTTCTTTGTCTGGCGGCTGGGCATGCCGGCGGTGCTCGCCTATGCCGGCCTGGTCAGTGTGGTCCTGGTCGTCCTCGCCTTCGAGCCGGAGCGGCGACAACGGGTTCAGGCGGGGGTTGCCTGATTTGACGGACAGCAGCGGTAATGCGCTTCAGATCCCCTCGCCGGATTTCCCGAGGAGGAGCGTATCGTAATTGTGCCACGGGCCGGCCGGAAGCGCGGGCGTCGCGGCCGGGGCGGTGGCCGGGGAGCGGGCCAGGGAGTGGAATCCCATCTCGTCCTCGCAGCCTTCCTCGGCGTACCAGAGCGAAACGGATAACACGGTCAGCGCGGCGGCGCCGAGAAGGAGGATCCCGATGATGAGGTATGGGTACATGGGAAAAGGGGATTGATTGGCTCCATCCTACCCGGGAACGCCGCCGGCGACTCATGCAGGGCTGCTTAATACTGCGCATATCTTGTCCTGGGCTTTTGCGCCAAATGGGCTGGAAAGATCCAAATCGGCCGGCCGCTTGGTTACCAGGCCAGCGGCAGGGTGAGGGAACGGCCATCGTCGAAGTCCACGATGAGGCGGTCGGCCGTCAACCGGACCTTCTGCACGAGCGCAGTCTTGATGAGCGTCGAAGCAGTCATTCCGCTTGCGAATGAAATCCAGTCGGTGCCGGACGACAATTATTGGGATGCGGGCTATTGGTCCTGATCCACTCTGGTCACCACAAACTACAAAGCCTGACCCTGTCCGGCTGCTTCTGTCCGGCTGCTCAGGCGGATATGAGGTCGCGGGCTGGAGTGACTTTCGCGGTCAGTTTGCGGCTTTTCTTCGCCAGAGCACGGAATTCGCACTCGACCTGCAGGCTGTGCCAGAATTCCGGCGTCTGTCCGAAGAACGCGCCAAAACGAATCGACATCGAGGGAGAGATGGCACGCTTGCCCAGCACAATCTCATTGATCGCCCGCGGCGGCACGCCGAGCGCCCGCGCCATGGCGTTCTGGGATATCCCCATGGGGGTCAGATACTCCTCCAGGAGGATTTCGCCGGGTGTGATCGGGGGACTCATCGGCTATAACGGGTAGCGTTATAGGGGTGGATTTCAATGGTAATCCTCGATGCCGACCTCGGCCGGGCCGTGCACCGTCCAGCGAAAGGTGATGCGCCACTGGTCGTTGATGCGAACGGAGTGGAACCCGCGCCGCTCGCCCTGCAGGGCTTTGAGCCGGTTGCCCGGAGGAACGGCCATGTCGCCAAGCTTCCCGGCTTGGTTGAGCTGGATCAATTTCCTCAGCGCGACGCGGGCGAAGGCAGAAAACCGGCGGTTTCGCTCTTCGTGGAAGAGCTGCTCGGTATCGCGATTGGCAAATGACTGGACCATCCTGGTAAACGAAAAGCCGCGGATGACATCAGTCATCCACGGCCCGTGTGAGAGGAGGGAAGGGAAATCCAGGCACAGAGGCAAGCTTGGCGGCGGCCAGCAACCACAGGCGGGGCGCGGGACGAGGGGAGCTGGGCCGCGGGAATTTGCACAGGACTGGTCGACGCGGAGACGACCAACGACTGATAGATTTAAAACCTGAGGTTGCCCTGGGTCGACCGGGCCCGTCGAGCCTGTCAAGAGTCACGACCTGACGTGTTCGGCTCGGACCCGCAAACTGGCCGCTTTGCGCCAGCATGACGAATCGAATGATCTCTTCCATTTGGGTTATTTGGTTCCAAAGCATAGCTTGGAAGTGCAACCCATCACTCCGGATCAAGTGTTACCTATCTCGCTGGTTCATACCCCGGCCGTCCCCAAAGGCGGGATTGACTGGTCGTAAGGGTTACACGTATTGGTAAACTGTGAAATTCATCCGGTTGGGGGCCGCGGTTTCTTTTTTGGTAATGTTGAATGTGGTCTTCGCGGCGGAGTCAGTTACCGAGGTGCAGGCCAAGGCGGAGGCCGGTGATGCCGCTGCGCAGCTAAGCCTCGGGGAGATTCTGAAGGGGTCAGAGATTCTGAAGGGGTCATGCTTTACCATTTACCTCAAATGGCAGAACAATGGGGCTGCCCAGGATAAAGGTAATAGGTAAAGCATGACCCCTTCTGCTAGCCCGAGATTGCGCCTGGCATCCGCGGCGGTTTTCTAAAGCGGTTCAAATACCACGTCACCTATACCATTCGTGGAAATACGCTGCGCATCCTCTATGTGCGCCACGCCCGGCAGGCGCAGTTAAAGAAAATATTCCGCAGCTAGCCCTCGGTTTGGCGGTTCAGGGCAAGTTCACCCTGACGTCTTCGGTGCACCACAAACTACAAAGCCTGACCCTGTCCGGTTGCTTGACATGATCGGCTCGGACTCGCCGCAGAAAGTTCGTTAAGATTCCTCTTGCCGCCGATCATCTCATTAAGCCTACTGATTCAGGGTCGGGCCGCCCCAATAAACCAACCCTATGAATCTTGCCAAAAGGCGATTGTACGCCACGGATCGAGTGGCTCAACTCCAAAAGCAGCTCTCGGTTATTCCTACACTCAAAGGCTGCCGTGATAAGATGTGCGTCTATGCGACAGGATCATTTGGTCGCCTCGAAGCCTGTAAATATTCTGATTTGGATCTTTTTTTTCTCCAGTTTTCAAATACGGACAAGGTATCTCGTATTTCCAAGACATTGATCGACGCCGAGGTTATTAATATTTGTCGAAAAGCTAAATTTCCAGAATTCACTGCAGATGGTAAATATTTAGAAATGCACAGCCTTGATGACATTCTATCCGAATTGGGAAGTCCAGAAGATGATTACAGGAACTACTTCACCGCTAGGATGCTCCTGCTTCTTGAGAGCAAGCCGCTTTTCTCGGTCGATGTTTACTACGATACACTCAAAAAAGTAATCGACTCATACTATGTGGATTACCACGACCATGAGAAAAACTTTCGCCCAATATTTCTACTCAATGATATTCTTAGATTCTGGAAAACGTTATGTTTAAATTATGAACACCGTCGGAACAGACCGCCTAAAAACATTCCCAAAAAGAGAGAGGCGCACCTTAAAAACCTGAAACTTAAGTTTAGTCGTATGACTACGTGCTATTCCATGGTCCTTCTGCTGGCCCACTCTGATCACCACGCAATCTCACCGGACGAAGTGCTGGGCTTTGCTAAATTAACACCAACGCAGCGGCTTGAATATTTAGCCCAACTCGAGCCCAAGAAGTTAAAATCCTCAGTTGGGGAAGTCATGGAAACTTACTCTTGGTTCTTGGAGAAAACCGGTGTCGAGGAAGGACAGGCCGTTGAATGGTTATCAGATAGGAAACGAAGGGAATTGGCGTTTGCTCGGGCCCGCGACTACCATAAGGGGATATATAATATCTTGGTTAAGATAGTTGCGGATTCATCTGATTTTCTACGCTTCCTAGCGATATGAGCCGCGTTTTTTATGTTCTAACTGTGCATGAGCCCATTCTGCGGAATGCGCTCAACTTGTTGAGAATTGCTTGTGCGCCTAATCAGAAGCATGAGGCACACATTACCGTGCGGGGGCCATACTCGAGAAAATTAAGCGACAAATATTTGGCGCAAATTAATGCGCAAATTGCCGGAAAAAGAATCTGGATGCAGGGCGCTGGTGATTTTTTCTCACACGGCCAATCTACGGTCTTTCTGAAAGTTCGACGAGAAAAGCTGCTGCGAGACGTTTGGTATAAGCCACACTATCCATTTAATCCTCATTTATCCATCTACGACGGTCCAAATCTTCTTTTCGCACAACGAGTCTCGGACATTTTGAAAAATCATTATATTCGACTTTCATTCAAGGCTGAGAAACTGATTCCGCTGGAATCTACATCAGGACAATCAATGTTCTCTTTCGAGAATCTAGATTCATTCGGGTTCGATAGCCGTATACTAGAACGTGAGGTTGGTGAACCGTTGCCGGAACTTATTCGGCATCTTCGAGATAATGTCTTTCGTCTTAAAATGATCGAGAAGGCGGCGTATTTTCTTCAACACTATTCTTACGCTCAGAAATGTGATAGACCATTGATTAAGGGTGGAACGCTCAGCGAGAACTTTGCCTGATATTCGGTCGAATGGGACCGAAGCATGGATCCCCCTACATTCGTTTACTCGATTTTCAGCAATTCCTGATGTTCAATTGGTGTACTAAGAGACCCGCCGGCACCAACAAAATTGTAGGCATCGTGCATAAGGGCTATGGCGCGGGGATGGTCACTCGCATGGATCATCCAAAACATTACGCATCCCTCTTTCCCGCGTTTCTGAATGGGAAACGGTGTCGCATATTTGTAGCCTAACTCCGTTTTGAATCTATCAGCAATATATTGTCCGCGCTCATTGCTCGTTAATTCTACGAAGTCCTTCAATCCGTCCTTCCCCCACCAACGACGGAAGCGGCTTGGAACGTCCTTCCGCCAGCTTTTTAGCGCACGGTTCATCCACGACTGCGCTAAGAAATAGAATAGCTCGATTTTATGCCCTCCCTTTCTGCCTTTGTGAGATGCAATAAATTGGACTGTGGCCCACGAACATTCGGTTGAACGCTGATCTAATAGACAGAAGGTTGCCTCCTTTTCCTTGATCGGATTTGCCAACAAGAATTGTGGCAGTCTCCGATTGCAGTCGCCAGCGATCACTTTGACCGTCCGATGTCCGTCGTCCTTATGCGTGATGAGGTAATTCTTCCGCAAAACCTTTAAATGCTTAAATTGGATCGGATCTTTATCGAATAGATAGTAATTCCGTAGCCACGCTGGCCTGTTTTGCATCACCAAGTTCGCAGCCCAAGATTCGTCTCTGCTACCGGCAGGCTTCACCGTTCTTCATCAGCCTTCGCATGGCCTACGGCTGACAGGTCGGCTTCTCGGAGCGGTCGCATTGTTTCTTGCCGGTATACACTTTCTTCGGAGAAGAGGAGGTCGGAGATGAGAGATCGGAGGTGGATGTTAGTCATTGCATCGACACCTGGCCCACGATGTTCGGGAAGACGGTCTGGTTATCCAGCGGGATCGGGGGATTGGAGTCGGCCGTCTTCTTCCGGCGCGATTTGCGCGGGAAGGGGGGATTGGAATCCACCGCCGCCTGCGTCGAGATCGGCATCGGCGGCCGCGAGTTGGATCGCCGCCGTTTGGGCTTGGCGGCTTCGACTGCGGGCGCGGCGAGGGCCGCGGCCTGCTGGGGAACCACCACCGGCAGCGGGCCAGGACGAAACCCGGTTTCATCTTCAAAGCCTTCGATCGCCCGGCGGGCGGCGGCGTAGATGATCAGGGCGGTCGCACCCAGCATGGTCACGAAGCCGGTCAACAGGTAGATAATGGCATGTCTCATGATTTTGGGGTTGGCCGGTGTTGGAGGTTCACCGGTCGCGTGGATTCGAGGTTTGCCGCACCACAGAGGGGGTTTGGGTATGGCAAGTTGTTTGAATGTGACACAAAAAAGGCGGCCGGTTAGGGCCGCCTTGCGGAAGGGAGGGAAGATGATCTTTTTGTTGCTGCGTCACTGGCAGGCTTCCGCCGTCGCCCTTTGGGCTATGGCGCGACAAGTCCTTGCCATGAGGCTATGGCCCGGTAGGCGAGTCGATGGAGTTGATGGGATCACTGGCAGGCTTCGCATTCCTCGCCATTCTTCATGGCTTCGATGCTGCAGACGCGCTTTTCTTCGGCGGTGTAGGACTTCTTCGGCGTGGCCGAAGAAGAGCCGGGAGCGGAGAGCGAGGAGCTGGGAGCCAATACAGGCGGATTTGAATCCACGGAGACCAGGAACGGGGCGGTGGTGACCTCGGCCACGGCGTTGTTGATCGCCGTGGCGGCGGCGGCATCCCGCGTGTCGCGGGTGGCGGTCTCGGCCTTTGTCTCGCCGGCGGCGCCGCGGACGTCCTTCTTGCCGGCGAGGGTCGCCTTCTCGATGCCGGAGGCGCCCATGCTGCGGAGGTAATACGTCGTCTTCAATCCGGCGTGCCAGGCGGAGCGGTACATGTGGCTGAGGACCTTCAGGTCGGGCGCCTTCAGCCAGAGGTTCACGCTCTGGGATTGGTCGATCCACTTCTGCCGGCGGGCGGCGGCGGCGATGACCCACTTGAAGTCCACGCCGAAGGCCGTCAGGTATTTCTCCTTCAGGTCGGTCGGGATGGCCTCGATGTCCTTCAGCTCGCCGTCGAAATACTTCAGGGCGTCGCTCATCTCCTGGTTCCACAGGCCGCGGGCCTTGAGATCGCGGACGAGGAACGGGTTCAGGACGACGAACTCGCCGGAGAGGTTGGATTTGACGTAGAGGTTCTTGTAGGTCGGCTCGATGCAGGGCGACGTGTTGGTGATGTTCGAGATCGTCGCGGTGGGGGCGATGGCGAGGACGTTGGAGTTGCGCATGCCCTGCTGGGCGATCTTGGCCCGGAGGGGCTCCCAGTTCATCTTGGCGCCGCGGGGGACCTGGATCGGCACGCCGCGCTCCTGCTCGAGGAGGTCGACGGTGTCCTGCGGCAGGAGGCCGCGGTCCCACTTGGAGCCCTTGTAGGTGGAATACGTGCCGCGCTCGGCCGCGAGGTCGGAGGAGGCCTCGTAGGCGTAGTGCGCGATGGCCTCCATGAACTCGTCGTTGAACTCGACGGCGGCCTCGGAGGCGAAGGAGACGTTCTTCAGGTAGAGGGCGTTGGCCAGGCCCATGACGCCGAGCCCGATGGGGCGGTGGCGGTTGTTGGAGCGCTTGGCGGCCTCGGTCGGGTAGAAATTGATGTCGATGACGTTGTCGAGGGCGCGGACGGCGACGCGGATGGTGTCGCGCAGCTTCTCGTGGTCGAGTGAGCCGTCGGGCTTGAGGTGGGAGTCGAGGATGACGGAGCCGAGGTTGCAGACGGCGGTCTCGTCGTTCGACGTGTTGAGCGTGATCTCGGTGCAGAGGTTGGAGCTGTGGATGACGCCGGCGTGGTCCTGGGGGGAGCGGACGTTGCAGGGGTCCTTGAAGGTGATCCACGGGTGGCCGGTCTCGAAGAGCATCGAGAGCATCTTTTTCCAGAGCTCGAGGGCCTCGATCTTGTGGGCCTGGATCTTGCCCTCCTCGCCGAGCTTCTCGTAGCGGAGGTAGGCCTCCTCGAACCTGCGGCCGTAGAGGTGGTGGAGGTCGGCGGTCTCGTTGGCGCGGAAGAGGGTCCAGGTGCCGCGGGCCTCCATGCGCTTCATGAAGAGGTCGGGGATCCAGTTGGCCGTGTTCATGTCGTGGGTGCGGCGGCGGTCGTCCCCCGTGTTGCGGCGGAGCTCGAGGAACTCGAAGATGTCGTTGTGCCAGGACTCGAGGTAGGCGCAGCCGGAGCCCTTGCGCTTGCCGCCCTGGTTGACGGCGACGAGCTGGTCGTTGTGGAGCTTGAGGAAGGGGATGACGCCCTGGGACTCGCCGTTGGTGCCGGCGATGTGGGCGCCGGTGCCGCGGACGGAGGTCCAGGAGCCGCCGAGGCCGCCGGCCCACTTCGAGAGGTAGGCGTTGTCGGCGATGCCGCGCTGGAAGATGCCCTCGATGGAGTCGTCGACGTAGTAGAGGTAGCAGGAGCTCAGCTGGGAGTGGAGGGTGCCGGCGTTGAAGAGGGTCGGCGTGCTGCTGCAGAAGCGGCGGCTCTTGTAGAGCTCGTAGAGGCGGATGGCCCAGTCCTCGCGGGTACGCTTCTTCTCGTCGATGAAGAGGCCCATGGCCACGCGCATCCAGAAGAACTGGGGCGTCTCGATGCGGCGGGAGCGCTTGCCGGTCTTGTCGATGATGAGGTAGCGGTCGTACATCGTCTGGACGCCGAGGAAGTCGAGCTCGAGGTCGGCGGTGGGGTCGATGGCGGCGGCGATCTTGGCGAGGTCGTATTCCTTGAGGCGCGGGGAGAGGCGCTTGATGGCGATGCCGTGGTCGATGTAGCGGGCAAAGGTCTGCTGGTGGAATTTCTTGAGGGCGCCGATGCCGTCGCGGACGATGTCCCAGCCGAGGACCTCCTCGTAGATGTAGGTGAGCTGGATGCGGCCGGCGAACTTGGCGAAGTCGGCGTCCTTCTCGATCAGGGTCTTGGCGTTGAGGACGATGGTGTTGTTGAGGTCGCCGAGGGCGATGTGGTCGAAGAGGGCGCGGCGGAGCTCGGCCTCGATCTGGTCGGTGGTGAGGCAGAGCTCGAGGCCGATGGCGGCGAACTCGATGCGTTTCTTGAGGTCGAGGCCGTCCCAGAGGAAGGTGGAGCCGTCGGCCTTGGCGACCACGACCATGGAGTTCTGGCCGGCGGGGACGGTCTCGGGGGCCGCGGCGGCGGGCTCGGCGGCGCGGGCGGCGGCGCGGGCGGCGCGGTAGAGGATGTAGTCCTCGGCGACCTTGAAGTGGCCGGCCTTCATCAGCTCCTCCTGGACCATGTCCTGGACCTCCTCGATGTGGAGGAAGGCCTGCTTGACGTGGAGGGCGCGCTCGGTGACGGCGCGGGTGATGACGGAGGCGGGGGCGGGGTCCTTCTGGAGGGAGAGGAAGGCCTTGCGGATGGCGATCTCGATCTTGCCTTCGTTCCAAGGCACCACCTGGTGGTTGCGGCGGATGAGGCGGACGGTGACGCCGTGGGTGTCGCTGGAGATGTTGAGCTTGGAGGCGCGCTTGAGCAGGAGGCTCTTGGCGACGTCGTGGGCGTTGTTGTCGACGAGGGTCTTTTCGATGAGCACGTAGAGGTCGTGGAGGGTGACGCGGATGGGGCCGCGCTCGAGGGCCTTCTTGGTGAGGTTGGCGGCGACCTCGCGGGTGACGTCGGCGACGAAGCGCTGGTTCTTCTCGTTGAAGATGTCCTTCTCGCCCCGGGCCTGGAGGAGGTTGGCGAGGGAGCGGCCGACGGTGTCGGCGACCTCGCTGAGATCGAAGCGCTCGTCGCCGTGCGGGCAGAGGACATGGACCTCGGGGACGGCGACCTCGCCCTCGCGGAGGATATCGCGCCAGTTGTAGTTCGGTTTCTGGTCCTTGGGGGCGGTGGTGAGTTTTTTGAGCGCGAGATCCTGCGCGACGGAAGGCGTATGCATGGGTGGGGGCGGAGAATGGTTGAAAGTTGAAAGATGAAAGTTGGGAGACGGCTCGGGGGAAAGGCGGGAGGCGGAAAGGGAAAGACGGGGACGGGGGAGCGGAGGGCTCGGACGGATCGGTGGGACTAGGGGATGCGGGGTCGGTCTTTCAACTCTCAACTCATGACTTTCAACCGGCGCGCGAAGCGCGTCAGAGCTCGTCGTCGCTGGCGCCGTGGAGCGCCGAGGATTTCTGGTACTCGGTGACGCGACCCTCGAAGAAGTTTTGTTCCTTCTTGATGTCCATCATCTCCGCGAGCCACGGCAGGGGGTTTTTGATGCCGGGGTTGAGCGGGAGCAGGCCGCAGCCCTCGAGGCGGCGGTCGGCGATGTAGTCGATGTAGGTCAGAAATTCGTCGATGGACAGGCCGACGGCGTTCACGGGCAGGCAGTCGCGGATGAAGTCCTTCTCCAGGCCGATGCCCTCGACCATGGTCGCGCGCAGCTCCTCCTTGAACTCGGGGGTCCAGATCTCGCGGTTCTCCTCGATCAGGTCCATGAAGAGGTTCCGGAAGAGCTCGATGTGGTTGGACTCGTCGCGGAGGGTGTAGCGGAACATCTGGCCGATGCCGGGGAACTTGTTCTGGCGGTAGAGCGAGAGGACCATGCCGAAGAGGCCGTAGAACTGGGTGCCCTCCATGCACTGGCCGAAGACGAAGATGTTCTTCGCCAGGAGCCGCTTGTTCTCGGGCCGGGTCAGGTCGAGGTCGCGGCGGAGGTCGCGGGAGACCTTGTTGACGAACTCGTTCTTCTTCTCGATCGACTTGATGTCCTCGAACATCGCCTCGCACTCGTGCGGGTTGATGCCGAGGGAGGAGATCATGTAGAGGAGCGAGTCGGCGTGGATGTTCTCCTCGTGGGCGTGGCGGCCGAGGACGAGCTTGAGCTCGGGGGCGGTGACGAGCTCGCGGACGACGTGCTGGATGTTGTCGCCGACGATGCCCTCGGCGGCGGAGAAGTAGCCGATGCCCATGCGGATGATCCAGCGTTCGATGTCGCTGACCACCTTCTCATCGCGCCACTGCTCGATGTCCTTGCCCATCGGGACGTCCTCCGGCTCCCAGTGGTTCGCCTTCATCGTCTTGTACAGATCATAGGCCCACTGGTATTTCAGGGGGAGGATGTTGAAGTAGGGAACCTGGCGGCCGTTGATGACTTTCTTGGCGGCGAAGGCGGCTTCGGCCTTGTCCTGGTCCAAGACGAACGTCTTGTTACCGACGGAAAAAGATTTTTGCATGGCAGTGCGGGGAGGCGAAACTGGGAGAAAAGCGAGGTGTGTCCCGTGGTCTAGAGACGGCAGAAAGCGACTGGCGACACTAAGTTGCCACTACTTCCTGACACGTTGTCGACCACCACAGGATGTGGATGCCCGGAACCTTGACCACAACTAATGGGAATCGGCCCAATCTCCGTCAATTAGATTAAAGTCGGATATTGCAAATTTTGCGTCAACTTTTGTGTGGACAAACCGGCGGTGGGCGCGCGCGGAGATTTTTTGCGGAAAAAAATCCGCGCCGCGCGGGTTTTCACTCTGAAAACGGCGCCGGTCCCCGCCGGGGCGGAATGTGCAAATATTTTCTTGACGCGAAAATATTTCAGCCGCGCCCGGATTTGAGAGGGAAAATCCGCCGCGGGCCGGGCGGCGGGCCCGGGACACGGGCGCAAAAAAGGGCGGCCGCGTTGCCGCAGCCGCCCGAAGGAAGGGAGCCCGAGGCGGGCCGGGGATCAGAATTCCAGCTTGGCGCCGAGCTGCAGCTGCCAGCGCGACAGGTCGGTGAAGACCGTCGGGATCGTCTGCGTGCTGGAGGTGAAGGTGTAGACGTACTGGCCCGAGGCGTTGACCGTCGTGCTGGCCACGGCGCGGTTGTAGCCGGAATAGCCCGTGCCGAAGTCGATGCCGGTGTAGGCGCCGTACTTCTTGTTGATGAGGTTGGCGAAGTTCAGGCAGTCCGCAAACAGCGTGAGCTTGAGCTTGTGCGGGATCGGGATCTCCTGCTCGACGTGCAGGTCCAGCGTGTGCTGCCAGGGGCTGAACGAGTTGTTCGGCGGGACGATCTTGCCCTGGAAGTTTTTCAGGTTCGTGCTGTTGATGAAATCCCAGAGCGCGGTCTGCTGCGCGGCGTTGGTGTAGACGACCAGCGGGTCGTTCGGGCCGTTCGGGACGTAGAACGCGTCGTTGCCGGATTGGGAGTCATTGTTGGCGTCGCCGCTGAAGACCCAGCTGTACGCGTGGCCAGTCTGCGCGCGGTACACGGCGGTCACGCGGGTGACGTAGCCCTTGTCCTGGACGAAGTGAAACTCGCGGGACGCGCTGACGACAAACTTGTCGGGGATGACGTAGGACGAGTTCCGCGCGGCGGGCTCGTTGGGATTGATGATCGCGCGGTTGTTGAAGTTCGAGGAAGCGACGGACGAGGTCAGGGGCTGCACCTCGGTGGCATGGGTGTGGGTGTAGGCGGCGGAGACGGCCCAGCCGTTCTTCATGGGACGGGCGATCTGGAGGGTATAAGCCTGCGAGCCGCCCTTGTTGGTGTTGGTCAGCTCATACACGCCCAAGGTGCTGAAGTTGGCATGGAGACCGGTGCCGCCGCTGTAGCGGATGCGGCCGTCCGGATTCGTCCCGTTGGGCAGCAGATTGATGTTTTGATAATTGATGGCCTGCAGGACCTGGATGAAATCGGCCTCCGCGGTCGCCACCAGCCCGAACCATGGCAGGGTCACGTCGGCGGCGATATTGTCCTTCCATGAGGTCGGGGTCTTGAAGTTCGGGTCCGTGAAGGCGATGCCCGGGGTCGGCACGGCCGGCGCCGGCAGGGTCTGCACATAACCCGGAGACGGGTTGAACGGCGTGAAGGGAGCGACCAGCGGCGGGTTAGTGTTGCTGGCGTTCGAGGCGCCCTTGATCACGGTGTTCAGCAGGCCGGTGGTGCCGTAGGAATTGCCGATCCAGACGGCCGGATTGGTGCCCTGGAAGAGCCCGATGCCGCCGCGGATCTGGATCTTGAGCTTGGTGGGAAGCTTATAGTTGAAGCCGACGCGCGGTGCGAGGGTGGAGTTGCCGCTGGGCACGGTGTTGTTCGGGATGCCGAACGCAGCCTGGAAGGCCGGCAGATAGGGTGGCTTGTTGGGGAAATACGGATAGTCGTAGCGGAGGCCGGCGACGACGGTCACGTCCTGATTGGGCTTCCAGGTGTCCTGAAAGAGCAGGCCGGCGTCGGTATACGAATAATGGTAGGTGGCGGCGGCAACCGTATCGGCTCCCCCCGTGATCGCCTGCTGGTAACGGGCGTAGTTGGGCGTGCCGGCTGCAAAGGCGGCGGGGCTGGCAAAGCCGTAGAGGCCGGTATAATACTGGCCGAACACATCGGAGTAACCGGCCTTGTCGACATCGGTGCCGAACTTCAGCGTGTGGTCGCCCTTGGACCACTCGGCATACAGGTGGCCGTTGTAATCATTCGTGTAGAGCTGATTCAGCTGATAGGAATGGTTGGTGCCGATGTCGATCTGGCCGTTGGTCAGCGTCGCGCCGGACACCAGGTTGGTGCCATTCACGCCGTTGATGTAGATTTCCGGGGCCAGCGGCGCGTAGAGGGAGGCCGTGCCGTTGTATTTCACCGCGGCGATGCCGAACTCGGAGCGGAGGTCGGGCGTCCAGGTGCTGTTGAGCAGGAAGCTCAGGTTGTCGTTCTTGCGGTTCGACTGATAGGCATTGCTGCTCAGTTCGGTGTAGGTCGAGCCGTTGCTGTAGACCGGGGCGGAGCTGTCCGTGCGGCGGTAGGTCAGCGAGGCGCGCTGGTCGCTGTTGATGTTCCAGTCGATCTTGGCCAGATAGGATTTCTGCTGGGTCTGGGCCAGGCCGAGCTGGTCGCCCGGAGTGATGCCGTAGGCCTTGGCGGCGGTGAGGATGGTTGCCAGGTCGGCGTCCGTGGCCTTGAAGACCACCGGGGAGGAAGGCAGGCCGGTCTTCTCGAAATTATCATAGGCCAGAAAGAAGAACAGCTTGTCCTTGATGATGGGGCCGCCGAAGGTGAAACCATAGGTGCGTTCCTTCAGGGGGTCTTTCACGCCCTTGTTCGGGTCGGTCGCGCTCTGGCCGGGATTGACGGCCCGCAGGCTCTTGCCCGTGTAATAGCCGTAGAAATCACCGTGAAACTCGTTGGTGCCGCTCTTGGTCACGGCGTTGATCAGGGCGCCGGTGAAACCGGTGCGGGTCACGTCATAGGGGCTGAGGTCGATCGTCAGCGACGCGATGGCATCCAGCGGCACGGGGCTGCGCAGGGAGGCGAAGCCGTTAGCGTTGAGACCGAAGGGGTCGTTGGCCTGCTGGCCGTCGATCAGGAAGGAGTTGAAGCGGCTGTTCTGGCCCTGGGCAGAAGCGGAGAACTCACCGGTGCTGGTATTGACGGTGAGGCCGATGCGGGTATCGAGATTGGCTATATCCTGCACGTCGCGACGCACCGTCGGGATCTGGCTGATCTGGTCCCGGGTGAAGGTGGAGCTGGTGCCGATCTTGCCGGGATCGAAGGCCGAATTGGCGACACCGGTCACACTCAGTTTCTCGAGCACGAGGACTTCGTTCGACAGGGTGAAATTGACGACCCGGGGCTCGGCGGTGTCGAGATAGACGTCATTTTGCTTGCTGGGCTCGATATCCTTGGCGGTCACGGTGACCGTGTAAGGACCACCGACGCGCAGACCGGAAAGGTCGTATTGGCCGTTGGTACGGGTGGTGCCGGTGGCCACGGTGCCCGACGGCACGTGCAACACGGTGACTTTGGCGCCGGGAATCGGCTGGCCCTGGCCGTTGGCCACAAAGCCGGTGATGGCCGCGGTGGTGACGCCTTGGCCGGAGGCGATGTTAGCCAGGATCAGGCCGAATGCCGTGACCGAGGCGAAAACTAACGATTTAAGGAACGATCTTTGCATGGTGTTGATGCAGTTTAGGTGTTGGGTTCAGACTAGGTCGTCTGAGTGAGGATGGCGGAGCGAACGCCTGTGTCATATGCGAGTCAAGCCTGCAACCGGCCTGATCGCCTTCCACAAGCAGAAGTTTCTTTGCCGTAACTTTTCCTGTTCGCCCCGGTGCGCAGCAAGCGCTCTGCCAAGCCTTCGGGTATTAATTTCCACTCGCCTCTCCGCCGCGATCTGGCGTGCTTGAATCCGTGCCTGATGCCTATCCGCCGCGTGAAGAGCTGGCCAACCGCCTGACCCATGGGCTGGGAGCGGCATGCAGTGTGGCGGGACTGGTCCTCATGGTGGTGTTTTCCGCCCGTTACGGCGATGCCTGGCTGGTGGTGAGCACCGCGATCTTTGGCACGACCTTGGTGCTCCTTTACGGCTCATCGACCCTGTACCACAGCATCCGGCGCGACCGGCATAAGGTCCTGCTGCAAAAATTCGACCACGCCGCCATCTTCCTGCTGATCGCAGGCACTTACACGCCTTTCATGCTGGTCACCCTGCGCGGACCCTGGGGTTGGAGCCTCTTCGGCGTGGTCTGGGGCCTGGCGATCGCCGGCGTCACCCTCAAGTTCTGGTTCGCGGGGCGCTTCAACCTCGTTTCCACCCTCATTTACATCGGCATGGGCTGGCTCGTCATGATCGCAATCAAGCCACTGATGGCGGCGCTGCCGGCCGGCGGGCTGCGGTTGCTGGTCGCCGGCGGCCTGTGCTACACGGGCGGCGCGGTCTTCTACCTCTGGCACCGGCTCCCTTATAACCATGCCATCTGGCACCTGTTCGTGCTCGGGGGCAGTGTCTGCCATTGGGCGGCGGTCTTTTTCTATGTGGTGCCATCGGGCGCTTGAGCCGTCGGGCAGGGGGACCTGCCCGACCACCCCTGGGCTGGAGGTGGGCGGGCACGTCCCGGTGCCCGCGGCCGGCCGATCAGCCGGGTAATTTGATCTCCCCCGCCGCCAGGCGGTGCAGGAACAGCGCGGCCACCTGGGCCCGTTCGATCAGGCTCGGGACGAGACAATATTCCTCCGGGCTGTGCAGGTGGTCGCCGACGCAGCCGAGCCCGTCGAGGTTCGGCAGCCCGGCGGCGGCGAGGATGTTGCCGTCGGAGCCGCCGCCCACGTGCTGCCAGTTGAGCCGGAGGCCGAATTCCTGCGCGCACGCGCACCACTCGGCGAACACCGCGGTTTCGAACGGGGTCTCGACCTTCGGGCCGCGGTTGAAGCCGCCCCCGATTTCGAGGCGGAAGCCCTCGCGGGCGCGCAGCGGGGCGCAGAGTTCGTCCAGTCGCCGCAGGAAAAGCGCGTCCTCCCCGTCGTGGGTCACGCGGGCGTTGACCACCGCCTCGGCGAAGTCCGGCACGATGTTGGCCGCGCCGCCGCCCCGGATCGCGCCGATGTTCACCATCACGCCGGGCAGCTCGTCGATCAGCTCGGCGATGGCCGGCAGGAGTTCGCAGAGGGCGAGGATGGCATTCCGGCCGGCGGCGGGATCGCGGCCGGCGTGCGCGGCGCGGCCGTGGCAGGTGAGGGTGAAGATGCCGGTGCCCTTGCGCGAGCGCACGAGGTCGCCGTTGGCCCGCGCGGGCTCGAACACCAGGCCGAGCTGGTGGCGCCGGGCCGCCTCCTGGAGCAGCGGCGCCGAACCCTGCGAACCCGTCTCCTCGTCCGGCCCGAGCAGGATCTCATAGCCCAGCCGGGCCGCCTGCGGGGTCTGCTCGAAGGCCTGCAGCGCCGCCAGCAGCACGATGAGCCCGCCCTTCATGTCCGCGGCGCCGGGCCCGCGCAGCCGGTCCGGCGCGGGGATGTCGCATTGCTGGAACGGGTGGGCGGAGCCGTACACCGTGTCGTAATGGCCGCTGATAAAGACCTGGAGCGGGGCCGCGGGCCGCACGGTCACGCGCAGGGCCTGCGCCGGGGTGCCGGCGAGGCCGGCGCGCTCGGTCCGGGCCCCCGGCAGCCGGCTGAAATCGCGGTGCAGCAGTTCCAGCATCGCCGCCAGGCCGGGCAGGTTGTCACTGCCCGAGTTCTGGTCGCACCAGCGCGTCAGCAGCCCGCGCAATTCCCCGGCGCGGCTGGTCAGGGCGGAGATGGCGGCGGGGACGGGCATGGCAAGTACGGACCCCGGCATGGAAAACACCCGGGCCCGCGGCGTCCAGCACATCCAGCATGCGCCCGCCCGCGGCCGCCAAGCGGGTGATTTTATCCGCGCGTTGGGTTTGCAAACCGCCATTAATCCCGCAAGCTCCCCCGCCAATGAAAATCGCGATCATCGGCGCGGGCAAACTCGGCGGGGCGCTCGGCGTCGCCTGGGCGAAGGCGGGGCACACGATTTATTTCGGCGTCCGCGACCCGGTGGGGGGCAAGACCAGGCCGCCGCTGGCCGAGATCGGCGGCCGGGCCTCGTCGCTGGTCGTGCCCGACGCGGTGCGTCTGGCGGAGGTGGTGGTGCTGGCCACGCCGTGGAACGCCGTCCCCGAGGTCATCGCCGTGATGGGCGAGGTGCGTGGGAAGATCATCATCGACTCCACCAACCCGCTTTTCCTGAACGCCGAGGGCAGCCTGAGCCTGTCGCTCGGCTCCTCCACGTCGGGCGCCGAGGAGGTCGCGCGGCTCGCGCCGGGCGCGCGCGTGGCCAAGGCCTTCAACACCTACGGCTGGGAAAATTTCGCCGACGCCGCCTACCCGGCGTACGGGGACCTGAAGCCGGTCATGTTTTACTGCAGCGACGACGACGAGGCGAAGGAGATCGTGGAAAAGCTGGCCGTGGACCTGGGGTTCGATCCGGTGGACACCGGCGGGCTCGGCATGGCGCGCAGTCTGGAACCGCTCGCGCTGCTCTGGATCCGCCTGGCGGTCCGGCGCGGGCGCAACCCGAATTTCACCTGGGCGATGCTGAAGCGCTGAGCGGCCGCGATCGCGACCGATGGTTGAAAGTTGAGAGGTGAAAGTTGAAAGACGGAGCCTCCGTCTCCGCCCACGCTGTCATCAACCGTGGCCGAACCTCACTGCTTTCAACCTTCAACCTTCAACTCCATGCTCCTCGCCCTCCACAAACCCTACGGCGTGCTCTCGCAGTTCACGCCCGAGCCCGGCTCCCGCTGGCGCACGCTGGCGGAGTGCGGGCTGCCCGCGGGCGTCTACGCGCTCGGCCGGCTCGACGCCGACTCGGAGGGACTGCTGCTTTTCTCGGATGAACCGGGCCTGAACTCGCGCCTGCTCGACCCGGCCGCCGCGCATGTCCGCGAATACTGGGTGCAGGTCGAGCGCATCCCGGATGCGGCCGCGCTCGCGCGGCTCGCCGGCGGCGTCACGGCCGGCGGCCGCGCCACACGGCCGTGTGCGGTGCGCCGGCTCGCACCCGCCCCGGCGGTGCCGCCGCGTGTCCCACCGATCCGGGTGCGGCCGACCGTGCCCGACTGCTGGCTCGCGCTCGAGCTGGTGGAGGGGAAGAACCGGCAGGTGCGGCGGATGACCGCGGCGGTCGGCCACCCGACGCTGCGGCTGCTGCGGGTGCGCATCGGGGGCTTCGTCCTCGGTGACCTGGCCCCGGGCCGCTGGCGCGAGCTCACCGCCGCCGAGCGCGCCGCGGTCTTCGCCTGAGCCGCCCCGCCCGCCGCCCGCGGGCGGCGGCCTGCTACTGGCGGGCGCGAGCTTTCTTTTGCGACTTCTCCGCGGCGGCCGGGTCGGTTTCCGGCCGCAGCCCGTCGCGCGCGGGCCGGTGGTCGTTCAGGAGGCTGTCAGTCAGCCGGCCCACGGTCTGAGGGATGGGTTCATGCAGCGGGATCGTGGCGGTGAAGCTCACGATGGCCACCATCTCGTTGGTCACGGCGTTGCGGGCGGTAAAGGACAGGTAGACGAGGTGGTCGCCGAAATCCCAGGACCAGCGGTCCTGGTAGGTGATGATCACCTGGTTGTTGTCGGGCATCATGGTCAGCGGACCGGCGTCGGCCTCGAAGCCGCGGGCCTTGAGGGCCTCGGCGATGCGGTGGTCGAGCGCGTGGTTGTCGTTGAGATTGCTCACGACAAAGAAACGTTTCAGACCGGTGAGGCTCTGGCCGCGCTCGACCTGGGCGTCGTAAGTCGCGCAGCCGCCGAGCAGGAGGCCGAAGCCGAGAAGGAAAAGCAGGCGCATCGGGTTGGGGGTGGGTTTCACGCGGATTGTTCGGCCCAGACTTGGGCCAGATGGAGGAGGGATTCAACCGCTTTCGTCATGTCCTGGAGGCTGACCCATTCCCGCTGGCTGTGCACCTCGTGCATGCCGCAGAAGATGTTCGGCGCGGGCAGGCCGCGCTGCGTGAGGCTGGAGCCGTCGGTGCCGCCGCGGATGGCGGAGGAACGGGGGGCGAGACCGGCGCGGCGGAGGGCCTCGCAGGCGAACTCGACCGGCCGCCTGTCCGACTCGAGCCAGTAGCGCATGTTGCGGTATTGCTCCGTGAAGGTCAGGGTGACGGTGGCCCGCGGCTCGGCGGCGCGCAGGTCCGCGGCGATTTTCTCCAGCAGGGCGTGCTGGGCGGACAGGCCTGCGCGCTCGAAGTCGCGCAGGATCAGCCGCACCCGGGCGTGCTCGGCGGTGGCGGAGCACTCGAGGGGGTGGATGAAGCCGTCCCGGCCGGCGGTGCGTTCGGGGGAGAGTTCCGGCGGGAGGGCCGCGAGAAAGCGGCCGGCGAGCCGCGCGGCGTTCACCATGACGTCCTTGGCCCAGCCGGGATGCGAGGCGACGCCCTGGATTTCCAGCACGGCGGCGTCGGCGCTGAAGGTCTCGAAATCGATCTCGCCCGGCGCGGAGCCGTCGAGCGTGTAGCCGCAGTCGGCGCCGAGCTGCGCCAGGTCGAGCTTGCTCACCCCGCGGGCGATCTCCTCGTCGGGATTGAAACAGATCCGGATCCTGCCGTGGGGGATCTCCGGGTGGAGGAGCAGGTGGCGCACGGCGGCCATGATCGTCGCGACGCCGGCCTTGTCGTCCGCCCCCAGCAGCGTGGTGCCGCTGGCGGTGATGAGATCGTGGCCGAGGCAGTCGCGCAGATAGGGCGTCGTCCCGAGGGTGAGCTGCTGCGCGGGATCGTCGGGCAGGACGATGGGCCGGCCGTCGTAGGCGCGGTGGACGATGGGCCGGGCCGCGCCCGGCAGGTTCGTCGCGGTGTCGACATGGGCGAACCACGCGATGACGGGCACTTTTTTCTCCGCGGTGGCCGGCAGGGTGGCGAGCAGGTAGCCGTGCCCGGTCAGCACGACATCGGCCAGGCCCAGTCCCCGCAGTTCCTGCTCGAGCAGGCGGAGCAGGTCCCACTGGCCGGGCGTGCTGGGCGTCGTGGACGACGCATCGTCGCTGCGCGTGTCGATCCGGACGTAGCGCAGGAAACGGTCGAGGAGGTCGGCGGTGTCGATCATGGCGATCGGACAGCTAAATTGCGGCCAGGAGCCGGTCAATGATGCCGGCGTTGCGCAGCGACTCCGCGAGGGAAAACTGCGGCGGCCGGTTCCGCAGGATGGCGTCGGCGAAATCCTCCACCTCCAGCCGGTAGCGGTCGCTGGCGGCCACCGGGATGAGGCGGCGCTCCTCGCCGGCCGTGAGGATGAGTTCGCCGGGGTTGTCAAAATAAGTGTCGGGGATCTCCAGCACGCCCCGGGTGCCGGTGATCCCGGCGTGGACGCGCTTGTGGGCGTTGAAGCCGCAGTCGAGCGTGGCGAGCAGCCCGGACGGATAGCGCAGCAGGCCGGAGAAACTCACGTCGACGCCGCCGGCGCGAATGCATTGGGCCGACACCGCGTCCGGGCTTTCCGTGCCGCCGCCGGGCCGGCCGGCGATTTCGTCGGCCACGAGGCCGATGAAGTTGACCGGGTAGCAGCCGACATCATAGAGCGCCCCGCCGCCGAGAGCCGGCTGGAGCTTGATGCTGTCGGGCCGGTTAAGGAGGAAGCGGAAGCTGGCGTGGACCGACCGGATCTGGCCGAGTGCGCCGCTGCGCAGCACCGCGCGCACCTGGGCGGTGCGGTCGGTGTAGCGGTACATGAAGGCTTCCATCAGCCGCACGCCGTGCGCGGCCGCGGCGGCGGCCATCTCGCGGCACTCGGCGGCCGTGAGCCCGAGCGGTTTTTCACAGAGGACATGCTTGCCGAGCGTCAGGGCGCGCAGGGTCCACTCGCGGTGCTGCGCGTTGGGCAGCGGAACATAGACGGCATCGACCTCGGGGTCGCGCAGCAGGGACTCGTAATTGTCATGGGTCCGGGCGAGGGGGAAGCGCATGCGGGCCTCGGCGAGCTTTGCGGCGTCGCGCGAGGCGAGGGCGTGCAGCCCGGAGTTGGCCGCGCGGAGGATGGCCGGCACGACGCTCTCGCGGGCGATCCGGGCGTAGCCCAGCACGCCCCAGCGGATCTTGCGGTTGAGCGGTGCGGTCATCGGAAGTCCGATCATGGGCGAAGGGGCGGACGGCTCAACGGGAAATTTTCCCCCCCGCGGCCGCGGGCGGGACATGGGCGCGCCTCACCGCGCGGGATAGGCCACGAGGTTGCCGTCGAAACCGGCGGCGATGACGCGGTCGCCGGCCAGCGCGAGCGAGCCGGCGTAGCCGCCGAAACCGCCCGTCGACGCCGCGGGAGCCACGAGGCGCCAGAGGACGGCCCCGGTCGCGCGGTCGAGGGCGAGCAGGCCGCCGGTGTGGGCGATCACCGTGCCGGGCAGGTTTTGCGCGACGGTGCCGGTGAAGACGCGGTCGGCGGTGACAAGCGGCGAGCCCCAGTTCATGCCGTGTACTTCCGCGGACCACCGCGCGCGGCCCGTGGCGGGGTCCAGCGCCGTGACCCGGCTGTAGTCGGACGCACCGATGTAAACGGTGCCGTCGCGCAGCACGGGGGTGGATTCGATCCAGGAAAACCAGTAGGAGAATTTCCAGGCCACCGTGCCGTCCGCGAGGTTGAAGCCATAGAGCTGATAGTCGCGGCTGCCGACAATGAGCCGGTCGCCGGCGACCAGCGGCGTGGTGACCACGCCGCCGCCGGTGTGGCCGCGCCGGATTTCCCGCCGGGTCCGGCGGTCGAGGAGCACGACGGAGCCGTCCATCGTGCCAAAAGCCAGGGTGTCGGCCCCCACGCGGGCGACGCCGGAAAATACGGGCGCCCCGGCCTCGTGCCGCCAGAGACGGCCGCCGGTCGCGGCGTCGAGGGCGTACAGGCCCCCGTCACTCGAGCCCGCGTAGAGGACGCCATCCAGCAGCAGCGGCGTGGCCGCGCGGTGATTGAAGGTGGGGTTGTCGGGCGCGGGGCCGCCGGCGATCTTTTCGTCGTGCAGGGGCGTGCGCCAGCGGAGGGAGCCGTCGGAGCGGTTCAGCGCGACGAGGTTGCAGCCGGTGTCGATGAACCAGACCGCATCGGCGCCGACGACGGCGCGGCCGTCGATGCCGTGCGCGCCCGACCAGACCCAGCGGCCGGCGCCGTCGGCGGCGTTGACCGCGTGAAATTTTCCCTCGCTGGTGCCGATGTAGATCATGCCATCCCCGACCACCGGCGGGGCCCACGTGCCGGAGCCGAGCGGATGGCTCCACAGCGCGGCCGGTGCCGGCGGAAATTCCGGCGGGACCGGCCGCGGAGGGAAGACGCCGCCGCGCTTGAGCTCGAGGGGCAGCCGGCCGGGCGCGAACGTGCCGGACAGCCGGTCACCATCACGATGGAGGCGGGTGTCGATCGGCGGCGGGATGGCATAGTTGCCCTGGCGGTCGGCCTCCACCGGGAGACCGAGGGCGGTCTGGTAGGTGTACATGGCGGGGAAATTCAGCCGGAAGGTGAGGGTTCCGCGCGGCGTGCGGAAAAACTCGAACCCGATATCCGCCACCGTGCCCTGCGGGGCGGCGACGGTGCCGGTCCAGATGCCTTCGATCGGGTCGGGGGTGATCGCGTGGTCGGACGCGGAGCCGCCGGTCTGGGCGCAGCAGAAATTTCCCAGGCTGGCGGTGAGAACGATCAGGAAACACCGGCCGACTTGAGGCAGGCACGCGGAAGATTCGGGCAGGCGCGGCATGGCAGGGGTGTAATCCGTCACACCGCGGGCTCAACCCCCATTCGCTTTTGCCCCACTCTCCGGCGGCCAGCCGGTGCCGCGCGGCGGCGAACGCCCCCAACCTCACCGTCGGCGCAAATAACCACGGCCGAAGGCATCCCCGTCGTCCGCGGGGCGAAACGACTGGCCGGAGCCATAGGTGAAATCTTCCCGAGATGCCCCGCTATAGAACGGATCGTAGTAATCGGCCGGGCCGAGGTTGTAATAATCCGGCGCGAAGGTGAAGGGATAATAGCCGCGGATGCCGCGGCCGGAAACCTGGCCCACCCCGACACTCAGCCCGAGGCCCGTGGCGGGATCGAAATAATTGACATTGAAGGAAGCGGCCTGGAAATGGCCGCCGCCGCCCCAGCCGAAGGTCAGCGAGGCCGCGCCGTGGATCTCCGGCTTCCGGACGTTGATGACATCGTCATCCTTGAGCCGCGGCCGTTCCTTGGGTGCGGGGCGAGCGGTCTGGGCCGTGGCCACGAGCTCGTCGAGCCGGGCCAGTTCGGCGGCCGACAACCGGTCGAGGCCAGCCTGCTGGCGTTCCGGCGGGGTGCGGCGGCTGACGAAGGTGCCGGCCAGGGCGCGGCCCCCGCCGGCGCGCACCCACGCCAGTTCGGCGGCCACGAACTGGTCGAGCGCGGTCCGCTCGGCGGTCGTCAGGCGGGTGAGACCGGCGGCCGCCTGCACGTCCGGGGACAAGAGGGCGGTGAATCCGCCCTCCGCCGCCGACAACGCCGGGCCGAGGGCCAGCAGGCAGGCCAGCCAGGCGGCGCGCAGGATCGGAACCGGCGCAGGGCGGGACGGGGTCATGCGTTTTTCTGACCCGGCTGAGCCGGGCGGGTTCCGCCGGCCGGGTGCGCGGCGGCGGCCCCGGGAGTTGGCGTCAGGCGTCCTTCTCGGTGATTTCCACGGCGCCGCCGGTGACCGCGTATTTCATGACATCGGCGGGGGCGAGTTTCTCGATCAGGCGCACCCGGTCGCGTTTCAGGAGATAAAGCTGGCCGCCGACGGTGTAGGCCTGCGGGACATAGACGGAGACATGGCCGTCGCCGAGGTTGAACAGGGCGGGGTCCTCATCGGTCAGGAACCCGACCACCCAGACCCCGGCCGCCGTCACATCGACCAGCACCGCCGTGTTGAAGCGCCGCTTGTTGCCGACGAAGGCCTCGAAGAAATCCCGGATGGAGGTGTAGATGAAACTCACACCCGGCGTGTGCTCGATCCCGTTGCCGAGCAGCCGTGAAATCCGCTTGATGAAATAGAAGGTGCTGATCCAACCGACGAGGATGATGAACAGCAGCACCGACGCAAAACCCAGGCCCGGTCGGGTCACATAGGGTTGCAGGATGCCATCGACCTTGGTGAAGCCCCAGAACAGGGCGCAGAGGGTGATAAACACCGGCGAGAGCACGAGGATGCCGCGCAGGAAGTACTGTCCGCTGTTGCGCCAGTGGAACTTGGACGTGAGCCGGCGGTGACGGATGGGCTTGATTGCGGTCATGCGGACAAGTTGTCCAAACACAGACCCTTGCGACAGGGCGAGGTAACGCCTGCTTTGGCCGGGGCGAAGGCGGAACGAGAGTGAACTTTCAGGTCGCCCAGCGGTCTTGTTTCCCAGCCATCACTCTCCACCAAGCATGAAAGCAGCCGTATTTTTTCTTTTGATCGGTGCCGTCCTGGGCGCCGTCGGCTGGCGCTATTACCAGCGGGCCCAACATCCGACCATCACCCAACGGGCGGAGCATCTGGCCGGCGAGGCCCGGGAGGCCGCCGGCGACACCAAGGAGGCCGTGGCCGCGAAGGCCGAGGACTGGAAACTGACGCCCGACAGCATCCGCCACGAACTCGCCCAATCCGGCCGGGTGGTGCGCTCCAAGGCCCGGGACATGGGCGACTCCATCGCCGACGCCCGCATCGTCGCGGTCATCAAGGGGAAATTTGTCGTGGACAACAATCTCTCCGTGCTGGCCATCAGCGTGGCCTGCACGGATGGGGCGGTGACGCTGACGGGCTCGGCGACTTCGCCGGAGAACATCGGCCGGGCGGTCACCCTCGCGCTGGAGACGCACGGCGTGCACCGCGTGGTCTCGCAACTTGTCGTCCGGAGCTGACGTCATTGCTTTTGTACTGGAAAAACTTTCCTCGAAAACTTCCCTCCCTCCTTACCATGAATACCAAAAGCATCCTCATCCTTCCCCTCGGACTCTCCCTGCTGTGCGCCGGTTGCGTCGGCACGGGCCCCAACACCCAGCAGGGTGCCGTCAGCGGCGGCATCCTCGGGGCGATCGCCGGCGGGGTCATCGGCAACAACAGTGGCAGCCACAACGGCGCGCAGGGCGCCCTGATCGGCGCCGCCGCCGGCGCCCTGATCGGCGGCACGATGGGCAACCAGGTCGACCACCAGCGCGGCACCATCTACGGCTCCGAGCAGGAGGCGACGACGCAGGTCGTGACCGAGGCGGCGCCGCCGCCGCCGCCGCCGCCGCAACGGGAGATCATCGTGGAGCGCACCGCGCCCGATGCCATCTGGGTGCAGGGACACTGGGAGTATGACGGCCGCGGCTATTACTGGCAGCGCGGCTACTGGGAGGTCCCGCCGCCGCACTATCACCACTATGTGCCGCCGCACTGGGAGCGCCGGGGCAACGTGCACGTCTATATCCGCGGTTACTGGCGCCTATAAGCGGGCCGGCCGTTGGGCATGTCATCGCGGGTTTTTGGTTGGACGCGATGGCCGTCGGCCGGTCATGCTGGACCGATGTCTCGCATCGCAATCGTCGGTCCCGGTGCCGTCGGGGGAGTGATCGCAGCCCTGCTCGGGCAAACGGGCCGGCACGAGGTGACGCTCTGCGCGCGCCGTCCACTCGCGGAGCTGACGGTCGAGACGCCGGGCGGGGTCATCGTCGCCCGGCCCCGGGTGCTGACCGACCCGGCGCTCGCCACGCCGGTGGACTGGGTGCTGGTGGCGACCAAGGCCTACGACGCCGCGGGCGCGGCGACGTGGCTCCAGGGCCTGGCGGCGCAGGGCGCGCCGGTCGCGATCCTGCAGAACGGCGTCGAGCACCGCGAGCGGTTCGCACCCTGGCTGCCGGCCGCGCAGATCGTGCCGGTCATGGTCGACTGCCCGGCGGAGCGCACCTCGCCGACCTACATCCGCCAGCGCCGCACCGGGAAAATGGCCGTGCAGGACGACGCGCGCGGGCGCGAATTCGTCGCGCTCCTCGCCGGCACGCCGCTGGAGGTGACGCTGACCCCCGACTTGAAGAGCGCCGTCTGGCGCAAGCTCTGCCTCAACTCCTCGGGGGTCCTCAACGCCCTGATCCTGCAGCCGGCCGGGGCGATGCAGGATGAAAAACTCGGCGAACTGGTCCGGTTGATGGTGGAGGAATGCATGGCGGTGGGCCGGGCCGAGGGGGCGGTGTTCGAGGACGGTTTGCCCGACAAGATCCTGCAGGATTACCGCACCGCGCCGCCCGATTCGGTCAATTCCATCCACGCCGACCGCGCGGCCGGCCGGCCGATGGAACTGGACGCGCGCAACGGCGTCATCGTCCGGCTCGGCCGCCAGCATGGCATCCCGACCCCGTACAACCTGATGGCCGTCGCCCTGCTCGAGGCGATGGCGCGGGGGCCAAAACCGTAGGGCGCAGGCTGGCCCGTTCGACCGGCGCAGGGCCCCGGGCTGGTCGGGAGGCCGCGGCCCCTATGCCCGGAGCACCGCGAGTGCCTCGCGCCACGCGGCGCGGGTGCCGAGCTCGAACGCCGCCTTCTGGCCGAAAACAACGCGGTTGACCGCCAGGGCGAAGCCGATGCACGCCCAGACCGTCAGGGCCATCGAGTGCAGGAAATGCCACGGGGCCGGGACGCCGGGGTGAAGGCGGTGGAGCACCGGCCAGCCGAACGAGAGCAGCGCGTAAAAGCCCGAACCGAAGACGATGGTGGCGATCACCGCGCGCGCGTCGACGTTGCGGAAGAGCAGGCCGACCAGGAAGGCGGAGAGGATCGGCATCGTGAACAGGCCGATCAGCTGCTGGATGAGCCCCATGATGCTCGTGGCGCCCTCGTAGGCCGGCACCAGGGCGATGGACACGAGGGCGAACAGGATCTGCAGCCAGATGCTCAGCCGCTGGACGTTGCCCCGGGGGTTGAGGTAGCGCAGGTGGATGTCACAGACGTAAAGCGAGGCCGAGGAGTTCAGCGTCGCGTTGTAGCTCGACATGACCGCGCCGAACATCGCGGCGGCGAACGCGCCGGTCAGCCAGACCGGCAGCAGCTGCCCGACGATGTGACCGTAGGCCGCGTCGCCGAGGTGGCCGTAGAGCTTGAAGGAGCAGATGCCAGGGATGACGACGATCGGCGGGATGATCAGCAGCCGGATGGCCATGGCGGCGTAGACCCCCTTCTGCGCCTCCTTGATCGACGGCGCGGCGAGCGCGCGCTGGGTGATCGTCTGGTTGGTGCTCCAGTAGAAGAGCTGGGAAAAGATCATGCCGGTCAGCAGCGTCGGCCACGGGATGGGCGAACCGGGGCCGCCGATGAGCGTCAGGCGCTCGGCGGGGATGCCGGAGAAATCCCAGTGGATGGCGTTGAGCGAGAGGACCGCGATGAGCATCGCCATGCTGAGGACGACCACGCCGTTGTAGGTGTCGGAGACGGCGACGGCCCGCAGGCCGCCGAGGATGGCGTAGATGGCGCCGACCGTCGCGGTGCCGCTCGCCAGCACGACGAGCGGCACGTCGAGCTTGAACATGGATTTGATCACGAGCGAGCTCGTGTAGAGCATGATGGGCAGGAAGATCAGGACGTCGCCCAGCAGGAAGATCGACGCCACGGTCGCGCGGATGTGCTTGTTGTCATAGCGGCGCTCGAGCAGCTCGGTGACGGTCGTGCACTTGTACCGGTAGTAGATCGGGACGAAGATCTTCGCGAGGAGGATGAGGCCGACGACCGCGGAGAGCTCCCACAGGACGAGGAGCAGCATCTGCCCGCCGTTCATGCCGACCAGGGTGTCGGTGTTGAGGTTGGTCAAGGTGATGGAGCCGGCGATGAAGACCCAGGTGAGCCCGCTGTTGGCGAGGAAGTATTCCTTGGTGTCGTCGGTCGAGCGGACGGCCCGGCGGCAGTGCCGCCAGGTGATGATGCCGACGAGCATATTCAGGCCGAGAAAGACGCAAAGCTGGATCATGGCGCAGCGGGGTGGGGTGGGGGCGCAGCGAGCCTGCCCGCGCCCGGCCCCGGGCGGCAAGGCCGAAGCCGGATTACTTTTTCTGACCGTCAGGCGACGATACGCGCCATTGACGGGCGGGCGCGGGGCTGGAATCCTCGGGCCGGCCCAGGCATCACCTGGCTGCACCCCAAAAACCCAAAAATGAAATCATACCTCAAAATCCTCGCGGCGTTCGGCGCCGCTTGCTTCCTCACCCTCGCCGCGGTGGCGGCCGATGCCACCCCGGCCGGCACCTGGAAATGGACCCAACCCGGCCGCGGCGACCGCCCGGCCATCGAGATGACCATCAAGCTCGACTACCAGGACGGCAAACTCACGGGAACCCTGCTGGGTTTTGACGGCCCGATGGGCAAGGTGCCCGACGTGGCGATCGCCGACGCCTCGTTCAAGGACGGCGCGGTGGCGTTTTCCGTCACGCGCGAATTCAACGGCAATTCCGTCACCACGAAATACGAGGCCAAGCTCGACGGCGACACCCTCAAGGGCTCGACCGAGCGGCCCGGCCGCGACGGCGGCGCGCCGATGAAGCGGGATTGGACCGCGACCCGCGCGAAGTGACCCGGGGCCACCGCCGGCCCGTCGAATCCCGCCCTGCCCGGGCGGGATTTTTTTCGCCGCCGCTCAGAGCGTCGCGAGCACGGCCCGCAGCGTGACGGGGAAGACCGGCTTGGGGAGCACGTAGTCCACCTTCAGGTCGCGGTAAGCCGCGCTGACCGCGCCGCTCAGCTCGGAACTGAAGACGATGATCTTGCCCGGGTAGGAAAGGGCGCGCAGCTGCAGGACGAGATCGAGGCCGTTCATGTTGGGCATGTGGTGGTCGGTGATCACGAGATCGTAGGCCGCCGGTGCGGCGGCGACTTTCTGGAGGGCTATCATCCCGTCGTCCACACATTCCACCGTGTGCCCTTCCTTGCTCAGCACGATTTGCAGCAGATCCCGCAACTGGCGCACGTCCTCCGCGTACAGGACCCGCAGCAACCGCTTGGTCGGGATCGCGGACAGCGACGGGGTGGCGGGAATGGTCGTCATGGCGGGCTCATTGATGCGTAGCTACGTAGACGCGTCCTGCCGAGACATGTTCTGTCAAAAAGGTGCAAATCGGCCGGTGCGATCCTTTCCGGTGGGCCCGCGCCGCGGCCTTCACCGCCGGCCGCAGCCCGGTCACTTCAGCTGGATGTCCCAGACCTTCGCGCGGCGCGAGGTGCCGGCGGGACCCGTCACGTCGAGGATGACGACGTAATTGCCGGGCTTGGCGTAGGCGTGCTGCGGGTGCTGTTCGGTCGAGGCGGCGCCGTCGCCGAAATCCCATTTCCAGCCCGTGACGGTGCCGGCGGACAGGTCCTTGAACGCCACGAGGCGGCGGTCCATGTCGACCACCTTCCAGCTCCACTGGGCGGCGAGCCCGGGCTGCAGGGCGGGCTCGAGCGGCATGAGGCGGAACGCGCACAGCTCGGAGGCCTGGCCGAACATCGTGTGCTTCGGCGAGAGGTTCCAGAAGCCGTTGTTCCCCCTGGCGTCCACCTTGTCGTAGTCGATGACGGCCCACGCGAGGCCGATGATCTTGTTCTCGGTGAGCACCGATTCCACGGCGCGCTGGGGTCCCTCGGGGCCGGCGTAGTCGAACGGGGTGATCCAGAACTCGAGCACATACCTGCCGGATTCCCCGGGCTTGAAGGCGAAGGACTGGGCCGCGTTCGCCCACGGAAACTCCTTGATCCAGGTCGGCGAGCCCCAGGCCATGCACCAGTCCTTGTCCACCGCCGGCGTGAAGATGTGGTAGTTCTGCGCCTGCACGCCATGGATGGCCCAGTGCGATTCGTCCGCGCTGATGCGTGCATCCGGCGTGGCCGCCGATGTGCCGACGCGCTCGGGCGACCAGATGTTCTTCGAGTCCCGGCCGACCAGCGGACCGCCGGAGGCGTCGCCGTCCACCACGATCTCAAAGGTGTCGTTGTGGAGGTCGGGCCGGGAGAAATCCCAGTAGTCGTCGTAGGCCTCGTAGAGGAAATAGAGCCGGTTGAGGCCCTTGACCCAGCCGACGCGCACGCGGACATCGAGCGTCTTCGGGTCGGGCGCCGCGTGTTTCTTCGTGTCATCCTGCAGCTGGTCGGTGCCGATGACATAGCTTTCCGGCACCATTGCCCAGTCGTCGGCGTTGCCGTCGATGCGCGGGATCTTGTCGGCGGGAAACTGGAAGACCTTGTAGGTGGTGCCGGGCTTTTCGAGCGCCTGTGCGCAGGGACCGGCCGCGGCCAGCAGGCCAAGCCAAAGCACAAGCCCGGGGGATGTTTTCATGGGGTGGAGTGGCCGGAGTCAGCCAGGCCCGGGCCGCGAAGGCCATGCCGGCGAAACCGGTCCGTAAGAATCCCCGCGGTGCGGCCCGCCGGCGGGCCGCGGCTCAGAACTCCGCCAGCAATTGTTTCAGCTCGGGGAGCACGATCGGCTTGGGCAGGACCATGTCCACCTTCAGGGTCAGGTAGACGGCGTTCACCTCCTCGTCGATCTCGGAGCTGTAGATGAAGATCTTGCCGCCAAACGCAATGCGCCGCAGTTCGTGCACCACTTCCAGGCCGTTCATCCGCGGCATGTGGTGGTCGCTGATGAAGAGGTCGAAGGCCGCCGGATCCTCCTTGATCCGCTCGAGGGCGGAAGCGCCGTCCGAGAAACTTTCCACCGTGTGCCCGTCCTGGCTCAGCGACTGCCGCACGATCTCGCACAACTGGCGCATATCATCGACGTGCATTATCCGCAGCGCTTTCCGCCGCTTGGGTGCCGTCTGGGCTTTTTCCGGTGCGAGCTCGCTCATGTGATGGATATTTATGCCCCGAAATGCCGGAATTGCACGCCCGGTTTTTCCGTAACATACCCCATGCTCATACTGGCCCCGCGTCCGGCCGGCTACCGGCTCTCTGCTTGGCAAGCGCCCGCGGCCCTGTTCCACTCCCCCCATGCGTCTACCCGTCTGCGCGTTACTCGCCCTCGGCCCGGTTGGCTTGCACGCGGGCGCCGGCCGCGACTGGCCGGTCTATCTCGGCGACAAGGCGGCCAGCCATTACTCGACCCTGGACGGAATCACCCTGGCCAATGTCTCCCGGCTGGAGGTGGCGTGGACCTGGCACGCCGGTGATGCGCGCGGCAACAGCACCCAGATCCAATGCAACCCGCTGGTGATCGACGGGGTGCTCTACGGGACGACCCCGCAGCTCCGGCTCTTCGCCCTCGATGCCGCCACCGGCCGCGAACTCTGGCGTTACGAGCCCGCCGAGGCCAACGGCGTGAACCGCGGCCTGGTGTTCTGGCGGGAGGGCGACGACCGCCGCATCCTCTTCGGCGCGGGCCGCTGGCTGCAGGCCGTCGATGCGCGCACCGGGCGGCTGATCGAGTCGTTCGGGGATCACGGCCGGGTCGACCTGGCCGAGGGCCTCGGCCGCGACGTCCGCGGGCTCGCGATCCAGGCGAACACGCCGGGCGTCATCTGCGGCCGTCTCCTCATCATGGGCATGCGCGTGGGCGAGGGGCCCGCCCCCGCCGCGCCCGGGCACATCCGCGCCTACGACGTGCGCACGGGGAAACTGGCCTGGCGCTTCAACACCATCCCGCAACCGGGCGAGGCGGGTTACGAAACCTGGCCGGCGGACGCGTGGACGCGGACCGGCGGCGCCAACGTCTGGGCCGGCATGACCGTCGACGAGGAGCGCGGCCTCGTGTTCTGCCCGGTCGGCTCGGCCACGTTTGATTTCTGGGGCGGCGACCGCCGCGGCGACAACCTCTATGCGGATTGCCTGCTCGTGCTCGACGCCGCCACCGGGAGGCGCGTGTGGCATTATCAGTTCACCCACCACGACCTGTGGGACCGCGATCCGCCCGCGCCGCCGACCCTGCTCACGGTCCGTCGCGACGGCCGCGACATCCCGGCGGTCGCGCAGATCACGAAGTCGGGGCACGTGTGGGTTTTCCAGCGCGAGACCGGGGCGCTGCTGTTTCCGGCGGCGGAGATCGCCGTGCCCTCCACGGACCTCGCCGGCGAGGTCGCGGCACCGACCCAGCCGCTGCCGCTCAAGCCCGCCCCGTTTGCCCGCCAGCAGTTCACGGCGGACGAGATCACCGACCGCACGCCCGAGGCGCACCGCGCCGTGCTGGAGCGCTTCGCGCGCCTGCGGGCGCACACGCGCTTCGCCCCGCCCAGCCGCGAGGGCACGATCATCTTCCCGGGCTTCGACGGCGGCGCCGAATGGGGCGGCGCGGCGGCCGATCCCGCCGGCATCCTCTACGTGAACGCGAACGAGATGCCCTGGGTCCTCACCATGATTGACACCGGCGGCGCGACCTCACCCGGCCAGCAGGTGTTTTTGCAGAATTGCGTCGGCTGCCACGGCGCGGACCGCCGGGGCAATGTCGCGGCCAACATCCCGTCGCTCGTCGATCTCCGGCAGCGCCTGACCCGGGCGCAGGCGCTGGAGGTCGTGACCAAGGGGCGGGCGGTCATGCCACCCTGGGGTTTTCTCGGCGAAGCCCAGCGCGAAGCGGTCGTGGGTTACCTGCTGGGCGAGCCCGAGACCCCCGCGGCCCGCGAGGAAAAGCCGGGCTGGCAGACCTTCGCCCCCGACCTGCCCGCCACGGCCTCCACGCCCCCGCCTTACACCCACACGGGCTACAACCGCTGGCTGGATCCCGACGGCTACCCGGCGGTGAAGCCGCCGTGGGGCACCCTGAACGCCATCGACCTCAACACCGGCGAGTATCTCTGGCGCGTGCCACTGGGCGAATACCCCGAGCTGGCGGCGCGCGGCGTGCCGGTGACCGGCACCGAGAATTACGGCGGGCCGCTCGTGACCGCGGGCGGGCTGGTGTTCATCGGCGCGACCCGGGACGAGCTGTTCCGCGCGTTCGACCGCCGGACCGGTCGCGAAGTCTGGCGCGCGCCGCTGCCCGCCGCCGGCTACGCCAGCCCGGCGACCTACGAGGTGAACGGCCGGCAATACGTGGTCATCGCCTGCGGCGGCGGCAAACTGGGCACGAAGAGCGGCGACGCCTACGTGGCCTTCGCGCTGCCGGCAAAATAACCGGCGGTGTCTCAGGCCGGCGGGGCCGCAGGTTTGCCCCGGCGGGCGTACAACCGGACGGCGGTGCGCTTGAGGCCGAAATGGTAGACGGCCAGCAGCACCAGCATCCCGGCCAGCGCGTAGACCAGGCCCTCGAGGGTCGTCGGCACGCCGGGCTTGAAGATCCCCCACGTGGCACGCGCTATCGGCAGGTCGAGCCGGGCGAGGAAAATGAAGGGCCGCGACCAGAGCGAGGCATGCTCAAGGGCCGACTGGGCCGCGGCGAGGGATTCCACCCGCGCGACCGTCTCGGTCATGACGCCGCCGAGCCGCGCCACCGAAGGTTCGGCATTGGCGGTGGTCTGCGCGATGAAGCGGTCGAGCGTCAGGCCGGACTGCGTGGCGGTGGCCTGGAACTGCGCCAGCTGCCGGCGCGCCTCGTCGAGATGACCGCCGAGCCGCTGCAGGTATTGCTGCATGAACTCCGGCACCTGGGAAAAAATGATCGCCCCGAATACGCACAAGGCCCGATCCAGCAGGCCGGCACCCGCCCCCAGCAAAACCCGTAGGGGATTCATGCCACCACCGTGGCTGCGCCCGCCGGCCAACGCAAGCCGGACATCGGCGCCCCCGCCGGCGGCATCATGATTTGGGCGGGCCGGTCGGCGGTGCCGGCATCGCCGCGCCGTGGCTTTCCTCCCGCCGCGGTCCGGGCACGACGGGCGCCGCCGCCGGCAGCTGGTCGCGGCAGAGTTCGAGCACCTCGATGGTCGTCAATCCGGTCTGGGCGGCGGCGTTGGTGTTCACGTCGGGGTCCTCCTCGGCCGGGCTGAGCACTTCCGGTCCCGTCAGCAGCTTCGGGTGGGCGAAACCGCCGCCGTAACTGAGCATGCCCGTGATCGCCTTCTGCGCGAAGGCGGGGATCCTGGTCTGCGCGTAGGCATAAGCGGCGAGGCGCGGGCCGCTCTGCTCATTGAGGATGTAGCGGGCGTCGGCGCCCTCGGTCCCGGTGGCCCGGTCCCGGGTCAGCACCTCCGCCGGCGCGCCGCCGATGCGGCAGTATTGCGCGAAGGCCCGGGCGAAGTCCGGCCGCCCGAGCAGCGGCACCAGCTCGAACATCACCTCGCCGCCGCCCTGGATGGTCGCAAGATTGTAGCTCACCGGCACCGAGCCCTTCGTCACCGGGTCGCGGATCACACTCAGCCGGCCGGAGGCGGGGTCGTAGCCGACGAGCTGCACGCCGCCGCCCTTGAGCCGGCCGATGCCGCCGTCGGGCAGGTCGGGATTGAGGCCGTTGAGCTGGCCGGTCTGCAGCCAGTAGGGCATCTGCACGATCGAATCCACGCCGGCGAGGAGGTGGTCGCGCCAGTGGTTGTCCCCCGTGCGCTCCCACTCCGTCATCCAGTTGCCGGCGAGGGCGAACCAATCCGGCCCGATGCGCAGGCGCACGGCGACCGGCGGCTCGCCGGGCACGGGCGGCGAGGCCAGCCGCATGGGGTCGTACCGGGCGATCGCCGCGTCGGCGTGGACGGTCGCGCGCATGATGTCGCCGGTGCGCTCGTCGGTCGTGAGGTAGTAATACGGCCGCCAGTGCGCGGCCTGGCTGATGCGGGCCTCCTTGGCGCCGCAGCCCCACTTGACCACGTTGTGGCGCGAGCCGAGTCCGGCCATCGGCCCGAGGGAGTAGACATCCGTCTCGCTCGTGTTGCGCGTGTGGGCCTCGGCCAGCCGGAAGAGGTCGGCCCGGCCCGTGCGCAGGAAGCTGTACCAGAGCCACAGCGGCGCCCCGAGCTCGGTGTTGTCCCAGGCATGGCCGCCCCAGTCGTAGTGCCAGACATGCCGCGGCGCCGAGTAGGAATGCATGAAGTCGCCGTACTGCCAGAAGCCGTACCAGTGGCGCGAGTCCACCTGCTTCGCGTAATACGAAAGCACGGAGTCGAGGCCGTCCTCGACCGCCTGCTTGAACGGCGTCGAGCGGTCCGGCAGGCTCCACACGCCGAACACGCCCGTCGAGTGGATGTACTCCGGCGTGGCCGCCAGCAGCGGCAGGACCGTGCCGGCCTGCGCGCGGGCGGCCGTGGCGGCACGCGCCGGCAGCCCCGCGCCGTTGGGCCAGAGGGTGAGTTCGCTCGTGCGGGCGATGCCGTAGGCCGTGCTCATCCCGGGTTGCACGTCCTCGTACGAGGCGAGCAGGCCGTGCGCGACGAGGTCGTAGTGGCGCATGTCCATCTGCGGGCCGTCGGGCGACCACAGCCAGGCGATGAGCTCCGCGACGGGGCTGCTCGCGCGGCGCACCTCGAGCCCGGCGGGATACGACTGCCAGAAATTCTTCACGCTGACGGCAAACCCGCCGGCCAGGTCGCCGACAAAGGCGAGGCCGGCGGCGCGCGTCCCGCCGGCGGAGGCCAGCCAGGTGCTCTTCGGGTTGGTGCGCTTGACGATGGTGAAGCCGTCGGGATTCGGCTGCGAGAGCTTGAAGTCGTCCCACACGGCGTTCTGGGCGAAATCCCCGCGGCCGGTGAAAGGCCGGCCGGCCTCCTGGGCGGCGCTGCCGCCGCCGGGCTGCAGCGGCTCGGACCACACGCCGCCCCCGGCGCCGGCGAAGCGCACGGTGCGGTTCCGGGGCTCGTCGCGCAGCGGCACGGAGAACTGCACCCCGAGCCCGCGCACGAAGTCCTTCTCCTGGTCGCCGTCATAGATGATGGTGTGCACCAGCCGGACCGCCGTCTCCCCGCTGTAGAAATAAAGCCGCACGGTGAACGGCAGCCATTCGCGGCCCGACACCAGGCCCTGGTGGACGCCCTCGAGCCGCACGACCGCCCGCACCGGGCCGGACTGCTCGACCGTGACCTGCCGGATGACGCCGAGGTAGCGCTCGCGCGGCGGGGTGTCCTCGTTGCCGGTGACGGGGCCGGCCTGAAGGATGCAGATGAGCTGCCCGGCGCGTGCGACCTCGGTGCCGGCGATGCACAGGGAGTCGATGAGATTGTGGCCCTCGCGCGGGATGACGCAGGTGAGCGCGCCGGTGTCGATGAGGATGGATTTTTCGCCCGGGGTGACCTTGAGCAACCCGGCGGCGACCGACGGACCGGTGGCGAGCGTCAGCTCACCCTGGAGCCCGGCGGGCACGACCGTCGCCAGGCCGCTCCACTTGAGCGAGCCGTCCGGCCAGTAGGCAAGGGGCCAGATCTGAAGCGGCAGGGCCCGGCCCCGGGCGTCGGTCAGGTTGAAGACCGTCTCACGCGGCACGGCGCCCAGCGGCCACGGGACGCCCCAGCTCACGCCTTCCGCCAGGCCCGGCACCGGGCCGCCGAGCTGATGCAGCCGGACCGGAGCGGGGGCGGCCGCAGTCAGCGGGCCGAAGCCGGAGAAAAAAAGCAGGACGGCTACCAGCAGCGTCCGGGCACGGATCGGGGAATGCTTCATGGTGGGGACGGACCAGGCGGGCGAAACGGGAGGGGTGGACGTCGCCTTTCAAGACGTTCGGCCCAAAAAAGGTTACCGTCAATTTATTCGTCGCTTGGCGGAGCCGGCGGGTGCCGGGCGCGGCGGGCCGCCTATGGCGCCAGGGCGGCCCGCAGGTGCGGCACGAGGCGCTTGGTGAATTCCACCGAGTCCGGCGCCGACAGGTGCGACCATTCCGGGCACACGAAGGACGCGAGCTCGGGATAGTCCTCGAAATAAATGCCCGGGGCCCCGGATTCCTTGAGCAGGCGGTCCCAGGGCCCGGCGCGCGGAGTGAGCTTGTCCTCGTGTTTCTTCAGCTCGCCGCTGACCGGAAAACGGACAAAGACCACCTTGCCGCCGCGGCCGCGGATCTTGGCGACGGCGGCGGCCGCGTCGTGGAAGCGTGCCTCGACCGCCTGGTGCATGGCCGCCATGAAGGCATCGGCCGGCACATAGCTGGGCGGCGGCGGCGGCGTGAACAGCGGCAGCCAGCCGTATTTGACCCGGTCCTGCAGCTTGCCGGGCTGCGCGCAACCGTCGATCATCCGGGCCCGCCGGTCCCGTTCCACGGTCGCAAAATAGGGCGGCAGCGGAGGTCCCAACTGCGCATCCGCGCGGTTCGGGATCGGCAGCCGCTTGAGCATCTCCTCCAGGGTGAGGTCTTCCAGCCGGAGAAAGGCGATGTGCTCTTCCAGCCTGATGCCGAGCTCGTTGCCGGAACGCTGGGCCCAGGTCCCATGGTGGTAGCTTTTCAGCGCGTCGGCGGAATTCTGCAGCAGCGGTCCGCCGGGGGCGAAAAACATCAGCGGGACGATGCTGCAGATCACCGTGCCATGGAATGATTGATCGTTGGCGAAATCGGCCAGCATCGGGTAGGCGCAGCTGCCGGCGAGCGCAAGCTGGATGGGCCGCTGCCCCAGGCCGGCCTGCAGCTGGTCGAGATCCATGTCAAAAAACGGCCGGGAATCGCCGATGATGACGATGGAGTCGGGCTGCACCACCCGGCGCTGCCGCGCCCACAGCTCGGGCGTGTCGTTCAGGGTGGGTGCATAGCCCCAGGCCCGGCAGCGGATCTCCCACGCGCCCGCGGCGCCGATGGTCAGCAGCGCCGCCGCGAACGCGAGGCCGCGCCACGGCCGGGGGGGGATGGCCCGCTCAAAACTGGAAATAGATGAAGGCATGGCCGTTTCCTTGCGTGAGAACGATGGCGGACAGCATCAGGGTCCAAACCCCGACGATCAGCCCGCGCGGCAGCCGGGCCACGGCCGCCTCGATCGAGGTGTGGCGCAGGTTCCAGTGGGCGAACAGCAGGCAGGCTGTCACGCTGCCGACCTGGAGGATCTCCCGGGTGGACAGGATCGCGTCGCCCTTCGGCCCGCCGCCGGTCATCGCCCCGAGGAGGCGGGCCGCCGTGGTGAAGTTCGGGGCGCGGAAAAAGACCCACGCAAAACACACCGCGGCGTAGGTGCCGAGCCCGATGAGCAGCTGCCCGATGAAGGCCTGCGCCCAGCGCGGCTCCTTCGCCACGGCGGTCACCACCCGCTCGATCACCAGGAAGACGCCGTGGAGCAGCCCCCACACCACGAAGGTCCACGCGGCGCCGTGCCAGAGGCCGCCGATGAACATCACGATCATCAGGTTGATCGCCGCGCGGGTGACGCCGTCACGGTTCCCGCCGAGCGGGATGTAGAGGAAGTCGCGCAGGAAGGTGGAGAGCGAGATGTGCCAGCGCCGCCAGAAATCCGAGAAGCCCATCGCGGCGTAGGGGAACCGGAAGTTGTCCTTGAGGTGGAACCCCAGGCAGAGCGCCGCGCCGATGGCGCAGGTCGAGTAGCCGGCGAAGTCGAAGAAGATCTGCCCGGCGAACGCCAGCACGCCGGTCCACGCATCGAGCGCGTGCAGCGGCCCGCCGTGGTCAAAGACCGCGTCGGCCGAGCCGGAGAGCAGCGTGTCGGCCAGCACGATCTTCTCGAACAGGCCGAGGGTCATCAGGAGCAGGCCCCAGCCAAACTGCCCCGCGCGCAGCACGGGCGCCGTCACCAGCTGGGGCAGGAAGTCCGCGGCGCGCACGATCGGGCCGGCGACGAGCTGCGGGAAGAAGGACACGGCCAGCGTGAAGTCGCGCAGCGACCGCGTCGGCGCGCACACCCCGCGGTAGACGTCGAGCGTGTAGGACAGCGAGTGGAAGGTGTAGAAGGAGATGCCGATCGGCAGGAAGACGTCGAGGTGCGGCGGCGCGTAGACGATACCAACCCGGGCCAGCAGCCACTGCGTGTTCTCGAGGAGGAAGTTCCCGTACTTGAAGAAGCCCAGCATGCTCAGGTTCGAGGTCACGCTCGCGATCATCCAGCCCCGGCGGGCCCGCGGCCCCTCCGCCCGGGCGATGCGGGCGCCGAGGTAGAAATCCAGCGCGGTGGTCGCGAAGAGCAGCAGCGCGAACGGCGGATTCCAGGCGCCGTAGAAGATGTAGCTGGCCACCAGCAACAGGTTCTTTCGTGCGGTCCAGGACCGGAGCGTCCAGTACCCGCCCAGCACAAGGACGAAAAAAACGACGAAGGTGAGGGAATTGAACAGCACGGGCGTGGCGGCTGGCTCGCGGGGAGAAAACCGGAACTCCCCCCGCCGGCAACTTTATTCGCACACGATCCGAAGCCTGCCTCGGCCGGGCCCATGCAGTTGACCGCGGTATTCCTCTTAACTCGAGGAACTGAATAGTGCGGCGGTAGGCCAGCCCGCTGGCGGGCGCCCAAAGAGCGCGAGCAAGCTCGCTGGCCCACGGGCCACTGCATAGATCCGCCTCAGGGCCGGTCCCCGGGATTTTTACTTCCGGCCGAGCCGGCTGATCTCCTGCGCGACCCGGCCGTCGGCCTGCATGTAGCGACCGACGGCTCCGGCCTCGCCCGCGTTGAGCCCGGCGATGAGCTGCCGGAAATTGACGAGCCGCAGCCGGATGATCCGCAGCAGCGCATCGCGGTAGCGGGCGGTGATTTTTTCCGGGGCCAGGTCCAGTCCGGAGATGCGGCGCGCCCAGTCCTCGTAAAAGGGCACCGCCTCGGTGGCGAGCCACCGGGCGTGGGCCTCGCGGTCGCGGCCCTGTTCCAGCTCGGCCACGGCCGCGGCGGTTTGCCGGGCGATGGACTCCTCGCGGGTGTAATAGGTCTCATTGGCGGCGGTCCAGGCCAGCTCGTCCCGCACCCGGTAGTCGTAACGGGGCGTCAGGTAATACCCGGCGACGCACGCGGCCGCGATGGCCGCCAGCCCGGTCCCCAGCCGCGGCCACCAGAGGCGGGCGCGGGCGGCCGGATCGACCGGCAGCGCGACGAGCCAGCCAAGGGCGATGCCGCTGAGGAATCCGCCGACATGGGCCGAGTTGTCGATGCGCGGGAGCGCCAGGCCGTACAGAATGTTGTACCCGGCGAAGACCAGGGTGCTCTTCAGGATGGGCTGGAAGACGCTGCGGGGCAGGGCGTGCTTCTCGCGCAGCATGTACCCGAGCAGCGCGCCGTAGACACCGAAGATCGCGCCCGAGGCGCCGGCGCTCCAGATCTTGTCCCCGTGCCAGAGGATGCTGGCCAGCCCGGCGATGATGCCGCTGCCGAGGTACGTGAGGGTGTAGAGGGCGCGGCCGAGCAGCCGTTCCACCAGGTGGCCGGCCTGGAGCAGCGCCCACATGTTCATCGCCAGGTGGATGAAGCCGTAATGCATGAACATGCTGGTGACGAGGCGCCACCACTCGCCATCGGTCGTCGCGCCGCCGTTGTTCGCCCCATACAACACGTACGGCATCATGCGGGTCGTCGTGAACCAGCCGGCGCCGAGGCAGCCCATGACGATGAACACGGCGACGTTCAGCCCGATCAGGATGTGGGTGACCGACGTCCACGGGCTGGCGGCGCCGGGCAGGGCGCGGAGCCGGGCGGAAAAATCCCGGGCCTCGTGAAACTCCGCATCCTTGTGCGCCGGCAGCAGGGCCGCGACGGCCGCGGCCTCCGCGGCATCACCGCAGAGGAACAGGAACAGCCTGCCCTGCCGCCCGGACTCGCCGCGGGCGGTCCGGAAGCGGATGATCCGGCCCTCCGTGACCACGTTCCAGATGTCCGCGACGCCCAGCTCCAGGGTCAGCTCGTGGCGGGCGGTGAACCGCTCGCGTTTCGTGCCCGAGAAAAGGTAGGCCGGGCCCTCGGGGCGGATGATGAGCCGGCCCTTGCCGCGGAAGTCGGCGTTGTGCGCGTTGCCGGCGAACGCCTCATAGGTGATCGGGAAGGAGAGCTCTTGGCCGGACGCGTCTGCTGGCATGGGTGGAGTGGGGTCTGGGCCCGTTGCGCGCAGGCTGCTGCCGCGCGAGGGCGAGTCAAGGGCCGGGATACCCGGCCGGAACGTTCGCCCGCGGCCGGGACCGGACTGGCTGGATTTATTTCTTTCATTCCGGTTGGTGGCGGCGGGCCGGGGTGGAGGTTGACCCGGGCGGCCGGGGCAGGCTTGATGGGGGCATGGCGCGAAGCGTTGTCCTTGAAACCACGGTGCGGTGCGTCCGGTGCCGTTTCGTGCCGCGGTGGTGCATCTGCGCCGGCCTGCAGCCGGTCGCCTGTCCGCTGCCGGTGGACGTGCTCATCCACCGGCGCGAGTTCTGGCGCCCGACCAGCACGGGCCGGTTGATCAACCGCATCCTGCCCGCATCGCGCGGGCATGTCTTCGAGCGCGAGGCGCCGCCGGAGCGGGAGGCGATCGCGGTGCCGGGCCGGACGCTTTGGATCCTGCATCCGCGCGGCGAGCCATTGCCGGCCGCCCTCCCGCCGACGGCGGACGTGCAGCTCCTGCTGCTCGACGGCAGCTGGCGCGAGGCGGCGGCGATGCTGCCGGTGGTGGAAACCTGGGGCCGCCGCATCAGCCTGCCGCTGACGGGCCCGAGCCGGTACTGGCTGCGCGAGCAGCCGGGGGCGGGACGATATTCCACGGTCGAGGCCCTGCTGTTTCTGCTCGCGGCGCTGGGCCTGGCCGGGGCGGAGGCGCAGCTCCGGCTCCAGTTTGAACTGCATGTCTACGCCGGCCTGCGCGGGCGCGGCGCCAAGGTGCTGGCGGACGAATTCCTCGCCTCCTCGCCGCTGCGCCAGGCCATGCCGGATTTGCTGCGCCAGCTCGATGAGCGCCGGCCGAACCCCTCCAGCCGCCGGCCGGGGAGTGCGGCGGAAGTTTCGGGCTGATTTCGGGCGGGGAATGCTGCAGGCTGAGGCCATGAAGCGTGCCTTCGGTCTGTCCCTGCTGGTTCTTTTCCTGGCCGGCTGCGAGCCGGCGCCGCCGCCGGCCGCGCCGGAGCGCGACGAGGCCGCGTACTGGCGGGAGGAATATTTCGGTCCCCAGGTCGCCAAGGCGAAGGACATTGCGTGGCGTTCGAGCGGGCTCGGCATCCACATCATCACGCCGGGCGAGGGCCAGCCGCCGCAGCTGATGGACCACGTCCTCGTCCACTATGTCGGCCGGCTCAAGGACGGCACGGTGTTCGCCGACTCGCATGCCGGGGCCGGCAAGCCCTCGAACTTTGTGGTCAGCCGCCTGATCACCGGCTGGGCTGCGGCCATGCCGTCGCTGAAGCCGGGCGGCCGCGCCGTGTTCTACATCCCGCCACATCTCGGGTACGGCGGGCTGCAAAGCGGGAAGATCCCGCCGGGCTCCGGGTTGATCTTCGAGGTCGAGCTGCTCGCGGTGAATCCGCCGGCAAGCTGAGTCCCCGGGCGCGGGCGGACCGGGTGCGTCGCTTCGCGTCAGGAGGCCGGCGGCGGGGCAAGCGGCTGGAGCATGATGTTGCGGTAGAAAATCTCGGCCCCTTCGGCCTGCAGCAGGATCCGGCCCTGTGTCAGCGGCTGCCAGCTGGCGGTGGCCGCATCCCAATGCCTGAGGCCGGTGACGCGGTTGGCGACGTGGCCGTTGACGTAATAGGTGGCGGTGTCGCCGCGGACGACCAGCTCGACCTTGTTCCAGCCCGGCTGCTCATAGGAGTAGCTGCGCAGGAAGCGCTGGTACCCGCGGGGGTTCTCACCCTTGGTCAGCTCGATGCCGCTGGTCTGGTCCAGGGTCCAGTAGTTCATATTGTCGGGATGGACGTGCGAGGTGCCGCGCGTGTGGATCAGCCAGACGTCCCCGGTGTCGCCTTCCTGGATCTGGCATTCCACGCCCGTGGGCCAGATCTCGTCCGGGGCCTGCACATGGTAGCAGACACCGGCATCGCGCACGCTGTCGGGATCGGCGCGCGGGGCGAACTGCTTCGTGCCCCACTTGTATTCCAGCGTCAGCCGGTAATCGGCGTGCTCCGCCGCCGTGAGCAGGTAGCCGAAGGGCTGCCTGGTGCCGGCGGCGGCATCCTTGTAGACGTGCACCACGCCCGCCTCGGCCTGGAAGATGTCCTGGGCCGCGCCCGCCGGCCGGCCCGCCAGATAAACCCTCCAGCCGTCGAGGTTGTGACCGTTGAACAGCGGCGCGGCGGCGGCCGGGCCGGGGGTTTCCACCGCCGTCAGCGGGGCGAGCAGCAGGGCGCCGGTCAGGAGGGTGAGGGAAAGCGAATGGGCATGAAAGGAACGGGGCATGGCAGAGCGGGGTGGGGGTGGAGCCGGGGCCGGGGTGGCCGCCGGGGCACACCATCAATGCATCTCCCCGGCGCAAAAGCCAAGCCGGGAGCACGTGTCACCGGCAAAGCGGGTGCCACCCGACCGGTCCCGGTGCTGACGGCGCGAAACCTGCTTTGGCTGCCCTGCTTTCCCCCAACCCATGGACTTATCCCTGCTCCAGCATCTGCCGTCCGTCAGCTGTGCCGCCGGCGGGGTGCTGATCACCGAGGGGCAGCCGGTCCAGGGCATCTTTTTCCTCGAGAGTGGCGAGGTCGAGGTCCTCAAGGACGGCGTGCTCATCGCCGAGGTCTATGTGACCGGGGCGGTGTTCGGCGACATGGCCTTCCTGCTCGGCACCGCACCGACCGCCACGGTCAAGGCGATCACGCCCTGCGTTTTCCGGCATGTGGCCGACCCGGGGGAGTTTTTCCGGCTGCATCCCGCAGTCACCCTGCACATGGCCGCCATCCTCGCGCGCCGGCTCGATTCGCTCAACCGGTACCTCGTGGACATCAAGCACCAGTTCAAGGACCGGTCCGACCATCTGGGCATCATCGACGAGGTGCTGGACGCGCTCATGCACAAGCACCCGCGTGACATCCCGCGGCGGGCCACGGACGATTAGCCGCCGGCGGTCGGGACGGTCCCGGCCGCATCGAGCTGGATTTCCTCCACCCCGGCCTGGGAAACCCAGCGGGCGGAATTCTTTCCGAGATCGAGCTCGATGTAAGTGGGCGGCGCGCCCAGCTGCTTGCCGGGATTGAAGACCCAGGTCCGGCCGATGCGGGCGGCCCAGCCACCCCCCGAGCGGAACGGGGAATTGTGGATGTGGCCGGAAAACACAAAGTCGGGCGCCAGTTCATGGATGGTCTCGACCAGGAAGGCGTCGCCGGCGTGCGCCTTGCCCGTCCAGCTGACACCGACGCCGTCGGGCGGGGCATGGTGCACCCAGAGCCAGGGCCTGGGCGCGCCCGCGTGTTCCGTGCGCAGGAACGCCCGCATCGTCTCGCGGGTGGCCGGGCCGTCCCACCAGGGGCAGACGGAGAGGCGGACCCCGTCCAGGTCGATCCCGGCGCCGTCGACCACCAGGCCGGCGGCGCGCACGCGCAGGAGCCAGCGCGCGATGTATTCCTCGGCCGCATTCTTTTCATCGCCATCGTGGTTGCCGGAGCAGACCACCAGCCGGGTCTTGGTGCTGATGGTCCGGAGATATTTGACGACGACGGTGATCTGGGAGTCGAGGTCGAGGTGCCCGCCGATGTCGAGCAGGTCGCCCGCGATGATGACGAGGTCGTAGTTCGGCGCCTGGGCCACGACCCAGTCAAACTGGGTCAGGCCGAAATGCAGGTCGGAGACAGCGAGGATCTTCATGGGGCGGGGTGAGGCGCCGTTGCAGCGGGTCCCATGCCACGGCCGGGGCAATGTCGGCCGCCCGCGGGCGGCCGACTAAAGATCCACCATGGCCGTGAAACCGCCGTAAGCCATGCGCTTGGGGTCAAAGGGCATTTTCTTCGGATCCATCAGCGGGAGCAGGCGCGGGTCCTTCATGACCCTGGCGTTCACCCGGTCGCGGTGTTTCCTGGACTGATAGACGATGAAGGAGAAAACCACGGTCTCGCCGGGCCTGGTTTTCGCGAGCACGGGGAAGGGCAGGGCGAATGACGCCTTCAGGTCCTCGCCGGTGCACTCCATGTAGGCGAGCGCGCCGTGGTCCTTCCAGACCATGCCGCCGATGCGCGCCATGCGGCGGTAGGCGGCGAGTTTGCGTTTCGGGACGGGGATGACGAATCCATCGACATAGCGTGGCATGAAACCTCCTTGGGTGGGATGGCCCGCAAGCTGACGCGCGCATCGCGTGACGGGAAGGCTTAAACCGGTCCCATCCCCTGGGTTTGCCGGCATACCCCAATCCAAGGGCCCGATTCAGCCGCCTCTGATCGCGGGGATCGTTTTATTCCCCGGCGCGGGCTTTCGCGTAGGAGGCGTGCATGCGGTCCCAAGAGGCGATGACGTTGTCGCGCGCTGAGCCCCAGGTGTCGGCGGTGGCGGTGCCGACCGCCGCGAGCTTGTCCTTGTAGTCGGACTCGGAGTCCTTGAATTCCGCCATGGCGGCCTTGCGGCTGGCGCTGGCCTTGTCCTCGGAATAGTCCGCCCGCATCTTGCTCACGTCGGCATCAAACCCGACCTGCCGGGCCTTGAACTTGGCGGAGAAATCACCGCGTTTCTCGAAGGTGTAGGACTTGAGGTCGCCCCAGTTGTCGACGACGGCGGCCTTGGTGTCCTGGTAGGCGTCCTTGGTCTTGTCCGCGAGGTCGTCGCGCTTCTCCTTGGAGCAGGCGGCGAAGGCCAGGAGGGTGAGGCCGGAGGCGAGGATGACGGAGGAATGGATGGCTTTGTTTTTCATGGTGGGCGGAGAAGGCGGGTGGAGGGAAGGCAGTTCGGGGTCGGCAGGCTCAGGTGGCGGGCGGAGGCCGGCCCCCCAGGGTGAGGACCACGAGCGAAATGAGCAGCAGGGCGAGGAAGAGCGCGAAAATGATCTTGGCGACACTGGCGGCGGCTCCGGCGATGCCGGTGAAACCCAGCAAGCCGGCGACGATGGCCACGAGGAAAAAGAAGAGGACCCAGCGTAACATGGCGGACGATTTGGAGGTGGGGCCGGCGGCGGCCGGCGGAAAGGGAGGCGGACCCGGTTGATCGAGTCGGCTACAAGGGTTCGACCGGCCGGCCACGGCCGGGTATCGTCCGCCGCGAAAATATAATTGCGACAAAACGGGAACCTAACCCCGGAATAAATGACGCGACCGGCAGGCCGGCGCGGCGAACCGGCCCGGTGGGTGGAATTTGATTCAAGATTTGAAATTTCCGGTTAGGTTCCGGCGATGGACGCTCCCGACTGGCCCGCGCTGGATGATGACCTGCTGCTGGAAAGGAAGATTTCCCGGCTCGGCCTGACCCTGACGGGCACGCCCCTCCAGGCCCTGGTGCAGCAGCTCCATGATGAGCTGGCCCAAAAGGGCCTGGCGTTCCTTCCGCCCTGCCACGTCGGCGATGAATGGTTCGTGCCCGTTGGCATCCCGGCGATCTTCATCCCTTTTTTTCTGGTCCATGACCGCCTGCGCCGGCTCGAGGCGAAGCTGATGCTCGAGGTCGAGGGCGGGAGCCCGGAGTGGTTCATGCGGCTCATCCGGCACGAGGCCGCCCACGCCTATGCCTACGCGTACCAGCTCTTCCGGAAGCGGAAATGGCAGCGCGTATTCGGCAAGTCCTCAGCCGAGGCCACGCCCGATTTCTACCGGCCGCGGCCCTACAGCCGCTCGTATGTCGTGCACCTCGACGATTGGTACGCCCAGAGCCACCCGGACGAGGATTTTGCGGAAACCTTCGCCGTCTGGCTGACGCCGGGACTCGATTGGCGCACCCGCTTCAAGGGTTGGAAGGCCCTGCAGAAGCTCGAGTACGTGGACGGGCTGATGCAGTCCCTGGCCGGCCGGCCGCCGCCCTGCCAGCCGGTCTACCGCGTGAAGGACTTCGACTGCCTCAACCTCAAGCTGCGGACCTATTACGCGCGGAAGCGGAAGCAGTACGAGGACATCTATCCCGACTTTTATGACCGCGACCTCCGCCAGCTGTTTACGGGTGCGGCGGACGCCGGCCCGGCGCACCGGGCCTCGGTCTATCTGCGCCAGCGGCGGCGCCTGCTGGGGGACGCCGTGTGCGAGTCCACCAACGAGCGGAAATACCGCGTGCACAAGCTCCTCTCCCGGCTGATCGACCGCTGCGACCAGCTCGACCTGCACCTGAGCCCCGGTGACGCGCCGCCGGACATGGCGGTGGCGGCCTACTTCACCACGCTGGTGATGAACTACCTGTTCACGGGGAAATTCAAGCGCACCAAGTAGCATGCCGCGGCCACTCAAGATTCTCACGCTGTTCGACGCCGTGCGGCCGACGACACTCGACCAGGACCTCGGCCCCGAGCTGAAGACGGCGGACTGGAAAACCGAGGCCGCGGTGCTTGCCGCCCTCAACGAGCTCGGCTATCCCCACGAGCACCTGGCGATCTTCGACGACCTCGACCTCCTGCGCCAGAAACTGCAGACCTTCAGCCCGGATGTGATCTTCAACCTGGCCGACCAGTTCCGGAACAACCGGGCCTTCGACCAGCACATCGTCTCGTTCCTCGCGATGTCCGACCTGGCCTTCACCGGCTGCGGCTCGACCGGACTGACCCTGTGCAAGCACAAGGGCATCTCGAAGAAGATCCTCAGCTACCACCGCATCCACACGCCGGACTTCGTGATCATCCCGCGCGGCAAGCGCATCGCGCGCCCGAAACGCCTGCAGTTTCCCATCCTCGTGAAGCCCCTGAAGGAGGAGGCGTCCTACGGGATCGCGCAGGCATCGTTCGTGGAAACCGACGAGCAGTTCCGGGAGCGGGTCGGCTTCCTCCACCAGAACACCGACAACGACGTCATCGCCGAGGAGTACATCGAGGGGCGCGAGCTCTACGTCAGCCTCATCGGCAACCACCGCCTGCAGGTCTTCCCGATCCGCGAGCTGGTGTTCCGTGAGGTGCCGCCGGACGAGCCGAAGATCGCCACCTACCGGGCGAAGTGGGACGACGCCTACCGCGAGCGCTGGGGCCTGGAGAACCGCTTTGCGGAGGGGCTGGAGCCGGCGCTGGTGCGGCACATCGAGGCGGTCTGCAAGCGCATCTACCACCTGCTGACCATCGACGGCTACGCGCGGCTGGACCTGCGGCTGAACGCGCGGAAAGAACTCTACTTCATCGAGGCGAATCCGAACCCCATCCTGGCCCCGGACGAGGATTTCGCGCAGTCGGCCCGCAAGGCGGGGCTGGCTTATCCGCAGCTAATTGACCGCATCGCCCGCCTCGGCCTGAACACGGTGCGGGACTGACCGGCCCCCCGGGGGGCCGAACCAGGGCGGCACCCGCGCCTATTTGGCCGGCGCCGGCTTGGCGTCGGGCTTGGCGTCGGCTACCTTCACCCGTTTCGCGACGAGCTGCTCGGTGGCGAAGTCGCCGACCACCCGCGTGAGCTTCAGCTCGTCGCCGGCGAGCTTGCCGGTGTAGGTGATCGCGAGCTCGTTGCTGTCGAACTTGGCGGTCTCGACGAAGGAGACGTCATCGCCCTTGATCCTGATGTCCTTGAGGGGCGCCTCCCCCTTGCCCATCGAGTGGTCGAAGGTGGCCTTGCCGGTCAGCTTGTCGCCGTCGGTGGCAAATTCATAGGTGTATTTCTGGACACCGATCTGGGTGTCGAATTCGGCCGTCCATTTGCCGGCGAGGCCGGCGGCGTGCGCCAGGCTCCAGGTGGTCAGGAACAGGGCGGCAAGGGTGAGCAGGGGGCGATGTTTCATGGGTGGGGTTTCCTCGGGGCGGGGAGGCCAAAGATGCAGTACTCCCGACGGATTGAAAACACCAATCTGGCAGGTGGCCGGCGCGGCTGGAAAATCTTTCACTAGATCATTGGCGCTCCTCGGCGCTGGGGCGTCCGTCACCAGCGGGGCCCCCAGCCCGTGATCCAGCCCCACCCGCCTCGCCGGCGGTCACGGAGAATCACTCCCGGCTGTGTCCAAGGAAACCAATACAACCAGCGCGGCCAGGATCAGGGTGGTGAAAAACATGGTGGAGCGGGTGCCGTCCGCCCGGGGGCGGTTTGGGAATAAATCCAGCGGGCTGCTTCGTGCAGCGGCCGGCGCGATTCCCTGAAGGCGTGCGGCGCGGTTGAGGAACTCGCATCGATCCTATCGCGGCCCTCTTGCCGGACGTGTAAGGAACCCGGCGAGGCCTGCCGCCGCGCCGATCGCAGGCAGCCATAAGGTCCAAGGTCCGGCCGTGTCGCCCGACGCGCCGCAGAGCTCCGGGCCGCCGAGCCCGAGCGCGGCCCCGAGACCGGCATATGTCAGCAGGCACAGCACGCATTTGGGCGCGAGGGCGAACAGCGCGGCCGGGAGCAACCAGCCGCGCGCGCCGGCGAGGCGCTGGCGGAGACTCTCAGGCGAGCGCATGCTCGTAACGGTCGTGGTAACGGACCCAGCTCATGGTGGCCTCGGGATCCTCGTCCCGGCCCTTGGGCACGAGGTCGAGGAGGTGGTAAGTGCCCATGACCACTTCCACTCCCCGGCCATAGGTGGAGTAGGTATGGTATACCTCGCCGGCGGCATCACGGGCAAAGACGCTGATGCCTGGCGCCTCTGCCAGCGGAAACGGCCGCTGCGCATAATTGTAGTCCACCGGCCCGCGGGCCAGTTCCTCGGGGGAGAAGGAGACATGGTAGTCCTGGTTGAAATCATTGCCATGCGCCGAGACCCAGTTGACCGCCCAGCCCATCCGCGCTTTGAACGGCAGGATTTCCGCCAGCGGGGCGCGGGAGATGGCGGCGAAGGAGACGTCCCGGGCATTCAGGTGCGGCACGGCCGGATTGAAATGATCCATCATGAACGAGCAGCTCTTGCACCCTTCCTCCCAGCCGGCGCCAAACATGAAGTGCTGGACGAGCAGCTGGCTGCGACCTTCGAACAGGTCGGCCAGGGTCGCCGGTCCATGGGGCGAGGCGAAGACATAGGACTTGTCGATCCTCACCCGGGGCAGCTCGCGGCGGCGGGCGGCCAGCTGGTCGCCCAGCCTGGTGTATTCCTTTTCCTCGCGCAGCAGCTCGCGCCGGGCGGCGAGCCATTGGTCGGGAGCGACGATCTTGGGTGGGGTAGTGGGCGTGGATTTCATGGTGCGATGGGATTCGGTTGTTTTGATGACGTTGGCGGGATCGGGTTCAGAACAGGTTGGTGGCTGGGCAAGGCCGTAGCCTTGGTGCAGTGTGACGGGGAACGGTCAGGGCGGCGCGGGGAGCCTTCCCACCGGGAAATTTTGAGCGGGTTAACCCTGCGGGGCGGCGTCGCGGAGTTTTTGGTATTCGGCCTTGAGCTGGGCGTGCATCGGCCAGAACGGCGGACGCGGCGCGCCCTCGAGCAGCGCGATGAGCTGCGCAAGGTGAGTGTGCCAGCCGCTTGAGTAGCCGTGGAGAAAAGGGAGGTCTGCGCCGCGCGCGCGATGTGTGAGCACCAGCAGGACGTCCTTGCCCTGCGCCGTGAGCTCGAATGTGACGTCCGAATCCTCGTCAAACGTGTAGCTCAGCACGCGCGGCGGCTCCCAGCGCAGCACCGTGGCGGGCATCTTGAAGCCGGGGTCCTGCACGTGCTTGTGATCCTCCGGCGGCGTCTCGTCGGGCGCGATGTTTTTATGGTGGAAGAAGAGCTCCACCTTGCCGCCCTTTTTCGGCTCGATCGGCCCGCCGGCGAACCAGCGGGCGCGCTTCTCGGCGTCGACGAGGTAGTCCCAGACGCGTTCGATGGGTCCGGGCAACGTGCGCACCAGGCGGACTTCGCCCGGCGCCGTGAATTTTCCGTTTTGGTCGTTGGATTTCATGAGGAAGATTGTTTCTTTTTGGCTCGGGCGTTCCGCTCATCGTCCGCGCGCAACTCGCGCTCCAGGGCATCGAGATGGCGCGACCAGAAGCTGCGCGTCTTCTCCAGCCAGTCCCCGAGCTCGTCGAGCCCGGCGGGGTTGAGCGACTGGATGCGCGTCTGGCCCTCGGCGCGGGTGGTGACGAGGCCGGCCTGGCGGAGCACGTTCAGGTGCTGGGAGATGGCGGGCGCGCTCAGGTCGAACTCGGCCACGAGCTCGCCGGCGGTGCGCTCGCGCTGGGCGAGCAGCTCGACGATGCGCCGGCGGGTCGGGTCGGAGATGGCGGCGAGGCTTTGCATGCCGATAAGATTAAGCAGACGCTTAATTAAGCAAGCACCAAAACCAGGGTCCGGCAAAAAATCTCCCAAGGCCGGTCGCGGGTCATCCCCAGATACTGGAAAATCCGAGTCTGCCGGACCACCACCGACAAAGCCAGACCGCGTGCCTTTATTCTGGTCTGGCCCGATCAGGGCAGGTGGGTGCGGAGAAAGCGGTCGATGAAGGCGAGATTGTCCGGCGTGGTGAAGGCGGGGTCACCGTGGCCCGCGCCGTACAGGACCTTGAAGACGACCGGCCGGCCGGCCCGCTCATAGGCACCCACGAGTTCGTGTGCCTGGTTGATGGGCATCTGCCCGTCCTGGTCGCCATGCTCCAGTAACAGCGGCGGGTCGTGGGCGTCGACATGGAAAACCGGGCTGGCCAGCCGCGCCAGCGCCGGCACCTGGTCGGGCTGGCCGCCGAGCAACAACTCCAGCGCCGGCACGCGCATCGCCAGGCCGTGCGGTGTCGATTGCGCCAGGATGGTGGTCAGGTCGCTGGCGCCGTAGAGCACGACGACCGCCTGCACGTCGGACGACCCGCCGGGGTTGGCGCCGACCGTTCCCTCGAGTTCGCGGTCGCCGTTGGTCACTCCGACCAGCGCGGCCAGGTGACCCCCGGCCGACGACCCGGCGACGACCAGGCGGCCGGGCGGATAGCCGTAATCGGCGGCATGGCTGCGCAGGAAGCGGATGGCCGCCTTGATGTCGTGCACCTGCGCCGGGAAACGCGCGACGGTCGACAGCCGGTAGTCGACGCTGGCCACAGTCCAGCCAAGGGCGGTCAGGCCCCGGAGGTCGCAGTCCTGGCGCGATCCCCGGCGCCACGCGCCGCCGTGCACCCACACGATCAGTCCGGCGGACGGGCCGTCGGGCTGATACAGGTCGAGTTTCAACTCCGTGTCGCCGACCCGCGCAAAGCTCACGCCGGCGACCGTGTGTTCGGCCGGTGCGGACACCGCGGCCAGCAAACAGGGCAACCACAGCCCGGGGATTCGGGAAATCCGCATGGGCAACACATCCGGCGAAGCCCGACGCAGGTCAAACGCGGAATCGGTCGCCGGCTTGGCCAAACTCAATCCCTGAGATGGCCCTGATTGGACGGACGGGGGACCGGGGATCAACACCCAAGGAGTCCGCATGAAGGCGCAGTTGAGAATGCCGGTATCCGGCAAAGCCAGTTAGAGTGACGAGTCCAAGCGGCGCTGCTGGAGTTAGGTCGCGGCCGACCGCATTTGCCCAGTCTGCTGCTGACGGATTTTGGCTTAGTAGTCCAAATACGGAGCCAGCCACTTTTCCGCCTCGGTCATGGGAATTCCCTTCCGGGCGGCGTAGTCTTCGATCTGGTCCGGCGCGAGTTTGCCGACCGCGAAGTACTTCGCCTCCGGGTGATTGAAATAGTGTCCGCTCACGCTGCTGGCGGGGAACATGGCATTCGACTCCGTGAGCACGATGCCGGTCGCCTCCGTGGCGTTGAGCAGGTCGAACAACGGGGGCTTCTCCGTGTGGTCCGGGCAGGCGGGGTAGCCGGGCGCCGGGCGGATGCCGCGGTATTTTTCGCGGATGATGTCCTTCATCTCGAGGTTCTCCGTCTTGCCGTAGCCGCAGAAGTCGCGGGCCCTTTTGTGCATCAGCTCGGCGAGGGCCTCGGCGAGGCGGTCGCCGAGGGCCTGCGCCAGGATGGCGTTGTAGTCGTCGTGTTTCGCGCGGAACCCGGCGGCGAATTCCTCGACGCCGTGGCCGGCGGTGACGGCGAAGCCGCCGAGGTAGTCGATCCGGCCCGAATCCTTCGGGGCGATGAAGTCGGCGAGACAGTGGTTGAACTGCCCGGCGGGCTTTGCGTTCTGCTGGCGGAGGAAATGGAACGTCTTGAGGACCTTCGAGCGCGACTCGTCCGCATACACCTCGACCGAATCGCCAACGGCGTTGGCCGGCCAGAAGCCGATGACGGCCCTGGCGGTGTAGCGTTTCTCGGCGACGATGCGCTGCAGCATCGCCTGCGCCTCGGCGTAGAGCTTGGTGGCTTCCTCGCCGACCTTCTCATCCTTGAGGAGGTCGGGGAAGCGGCCGTGGAGTTCCCAGGTCGAGAAGAACGGCCCCCAGTCGATGTAGGCGGCGATTTCGTCCAGCGACAGGCCGAAGGGTGTCGCTTTCAAGCCCTCGCCGGCATGTCCGCTGACCGCGGCCAGTTGGTCGCTGGTGAAGACCCGCGGGCCGAGGAATTCGGGCTGGGGTATGTCGACGGTCGCCCAATCCGTCGGTTGCCTGCGGGCGCGGGCCTCGGGCAGCGCCAGGAGCTTGCGGGCGCCCTTGCGGTCGGCGAAGTCGGCGCGCTGGCGCTCCTGGGTGGCCTTCATTTCCGCGACGTAGGCGGGCTGGTGCTCGGGGCTGAGGAGCTTTGAGACGACGCCGATGACGCGCGAGGCGTCGAGCACGTGGATCACGGGTTCGTCGTAGTTCTGGGCGATCTTGATCGCGGTGTGCGCGGCGGAGGTCGTGGCGCCACCGATGAGCAGCGGCAGCTTGAAGCCGAGCCGCTTCATCTCCCTGGCGACATGCACCATCTCGTCGAGCGACGGCGTGATCAGGCCGGAGAGGCCGATGACGTGCGCGCCCTTCTCCTGCGCGGCGGCGAGGATCTTTTCGCACGACACCATGACGCCGAGGTCGACAACCTCGTAATTGTTGCAGGCGAGCACGACGCCGACGATGTTCTTGCCGATGTCGTGCACGTCGCCCTTGACGGTGGCCATGATGATCCTGCCCTGGGCGCGGGCGGTGCCGCCGGAGGCGACGAGCTGCTTTTTCTCCTCCTCCATGAACGGCTGGAGGTAGGCGACAGCCTTCTTCATGACGCGGGCGCTCTTGACAACCTGCGGGAGGAACATCTTGCCGGAGCCGAAGAGGTCGCCGACGACGCGCATGCCGTCCATCAGCGGGCCCTCGATGATGAGGAGCGGCTTGCCGTATTTCTGGCGGGCCTCCTCGGTGTCCTCGTCGATCCAGGCGTCGATGCCCTTGACGAGGGCGTGGGAGAGGCGCGCCTCGACGGTGCCCTGGCGCCAGCCCTCGATGAGGGCGATGTTGGCTTTCTCGTCGGTGGTGGCGCCGGCGGCCTTCAGCTGTTCGCCGAGGGTGACGAGGCGCTCGGTGGCGTCGGGCCGGCGGTTGAGCAGGACGTCCTCCACGTGTTCCAGGAGGTTTTTGTCGATCTCCTCGTAGACCTCGAGCATCGACGGGTTGACAATGCCCATGTCCATCCCGGCCCTGATGGCGTGGTAGAGGAAGGCCGAGTGCATGGCCTCGCGCACGACGTTGTTGCCGCGGTAGCTGAAGGAGATGTTCGAGACGCCGCCGCTGACCTTGGCGTGGGGCAGGTTGGCCTTGATCCAGCGCGTGGCCTCGATGAAATCGACGGCGTAGTTGTTGTGCTCCTCGATGCCGGTGCCGACGGTGAGGATGTTCGGGTCGAAGATGATGTCCTCGGGCGGGAACCCGACGGTGTCGACGAGGAGCCGGTAGGCGCGCTCGCAGATGCGGATCTTCTCGGCGTAGGAGGAGGCCTGGCCGTTCTCGTCGAAGGCCATGACAACCACGGCGGCACCGTAGCGCCGGATGGTTCGCGCCTGGTCGAGGAATCTGGCCTCGCCCTCCTTGAGGGAGATGGAGTTGACGATGCCCTTGCCCTGAAGGCATTTCAGCCCGGCCTCGATGACCTCCCACTTGGAGGAGTCGACCATCACGGGGACCTTGGCGACCTCGGGCTCGCTGCCGATGAGGTGCAGGAAGCGCGTCATGGCGGCGACGCCGTCGATGAGGCCCTCGTCCATGCAGACATCGATGACGTTGGCGCCGTTCTCAACCTGCTGGCGGGCGACGGAGACGGCCTCCTCATAGTTGCCGGCCTTGATGAGCTTGGCGAATTTCGGGGAGCCGGCGACGTTGGTGCGCTCGCCGATCATGATGAAGTTCTTCGGGTCGGGCGTGAACGGCAGCGAGCCGGACAGCGCGAACTGCGGCGCGAGGATGCTGACCTTGCGCGCGGGCTTGGGGGCGAGGGCGGCGGCGATCGCGACGATGTGCTCGGGCGTGTTGCCGCAGCAGCCGCCCGCGATGTTGAGCAGGCCGCTTGAGGCGAACTCGCCGAGGTAGCGGCCCATGTCGGCGGGGCCGAGGTCAAAGCCGGTCGGCGACAGCGGATTGGGCAGGCCGGCGTTCGGGTAGCAGGAGATGAAGGTGTCGGCCTTCTGGCCCAGTTCCTCGAGGAACGGGCGCATGAGATCGGGGCCGAGCGAGCAGTTGAGGCCGACCGCGAGGGGCTTGACGTGGCGGACGGCGTTCCAGAACGCGCCGACGGTCTGGGCGGAGATCATCGTCTCGCCGCCGCGGCCGACGGCGGCCGAGATCATCAGCGGGAGCTTGATCCGGTCCTCGGCGAAGACCTCGCCGATGGCGACAAGGGCGGCCTTGGCGTTGAGCGAGTCGAAGATGGTCTCGACCAGCAGCAGGTCCACGCCGCCGGCGATGAGCGCGCGCACCTGGCGGCGGTAGTCGGCCTTGACCTGGTCGAAGGTGACGACGCGGAAGCCGGCGTCGTCGGCGTCGGGCGAGACCGAGAGCGAGACGGTCAGCGGCCCGACGGCCCCCGCGACGTAGCGGCGGCGGCCGGTGGCATTGGCGATGCGGTCGGCCCATTCGCGGCACTGGCGCGCGGACTGGAAGTTGATGTCGTGGGCGAGTTCGGTGAGGAACGGGTTCTCGATGACGCCCTGGTAGAACGCCGGGTCCTTGCGGCCGCCCTTTTCGCGCGGATCCTCGACGAAGAATTCGCTCTGGCCGATGCTGGTCGCGGAAAAAGTGTTGGTCTCGATGATGTCCGCGCCGGCCTCAAGGAAGCGCCGGTGGATGTCGCCGATCTCGTTCGGGCGGGTGAGGGAATAGATGTCGCCGTTGTTCTTGAGGTCCTTGAGGGAGTCCTTGAAGCGCTCGCCCCGCGCGTCCTGCTCCGTCAGATTGTACGTGCGGATGGTCGTACCCATGGCGCCGTCAATGATGGCGACGCGCTCGGCCAGAAGGCGGCGGAGAGCGGTTTCAGCGGAGCTGGGTGCAGGCGTGGACATCAGACAAACGTTATATCAGGATACGATGATATGAAAATAGCAACCCCGGCTTGCGTCAGGTCAATTATGATGCGTATCCACGGGAAAAAATCCTGCAAAGGCAAGAAGTGCACAGGGTTTGGGCTTGCTTGGAGCGGGGTTCAGGCGGATTTGTGCAGCGCCTGAGGTTCTTTTTATTCAACTCTGAAGCAACAGGGAAGGCCGTGAGATCCGGCCACAGTTGCGCTGCGGTAACGCATCACAGACCCCCATTCCGCGCAGGGCGGGAGCAAAGCCAATCGGACAGCCGGTGAAGGCGAGGGGCGAGGACGCGCTTGCGCGCAAGTATCAAGTGACAAGTGGCAAGTAACAAGAGGCAGACTCCTGATACTTGGTCCTTGGCCCTTGGCACTTGGGCGCGGCGCCCACATGCGGAGTCCGAACATCTGCCTTCAGGGGCTCACCGTGCCGGCGTGCAGTGCGCGCGCCGGCGACAAACCTTCAACGCACCTTTGAAGGGTGGGAGTGGATCATGTTCGGCCATTGTAGCCGGCCTCGCTGAGGCCGGTCTCCGGGGTCAGCGACCCCGGTTTCAACTACAGCCCTGCCGCGACCGGGTCTGCTCTTGCCACCGCATCAGCAGATCATGAAAAACATCATCCCGGCGTCCCTCCGACGCCTCTCGTTTCTCGCCGGCCTCTGGCCGGTCCTCACCGCGTTCGCGCAGACCGCCGAGCCGGAACCGTTGCCCACCTACGTCCTGACCGCGACGCGCACGCCCGCCGCGCTGACGACCACCGGGACCTTCGTCGATGCCCTCAGTGCCGCCGAGCTCGCGCGGATGCAGCTGACCGGACTCGGGGCGGCGCTCGGGGGCCTGTCCGGTGCGCCGGTCTCCGCCTCGGGCGCGCCGGGCGCGGTGACCTCGCTCTTTCTCCGCGGCGCCAATTCCAACCAGACGCTGTTCCTCGTCGATGGCATCCGGGCGAACGATCCCAACACGGACTACCAGGCCACGCTCGGCGGTGTCGCGCTGGGCGCCGGCGACCGCCTCGAGGTGGCGCACGGCCCGCAAAGCACTCTCTACGGCGGCGAGGCGGTGGGCGGCGTGGTGTCGCTCAGCGCCCAGCGCGGCAGCGGCCCGGCCCGGGCCGCGGTGGCGGTGGAGGGCGGATCGTTCGGCACGGTGCAGGGGGCGCTGAGCGCGTCCGGCGGCGACGCCGCGGGCGGCTACAGCTTCTCCGCGTCCGGCGGCCACACCGACAACGAGCGGGTAAACAATAAATTCGACAGCGCGACCTACACGTTGCGGCTGGATCGCCGGTTTTCCGACAGCGTGGCGCTCGGCATGACCTGGCGTGGATTCAACGGCCGCTACGGTTCGCCCGGCGCGGCGGTGGGCTACGGGGCGAACGATCCCGACAACTCGGAGACCGAGAACAACCAGCTCGCGACGGTGTTTGCCGACCTCACGCATTCGCCTTCGCTCACAAGCCACGTCGTGCTCGGCGGGCAGGACCGGCGATATGTCGCGAACAGTCCCGATCCCCTTGGTGGATCCGTGACGGTGGTCCAAAACCGACGCGCCGCCCTCGACTGGCAGACCACGTGCGTGGCGAACGAACAGCATCGCGTGACCGGAGGGTTCACCGGCGAGCTGAACACGACACGCAACACCGGGTTCGGCGACATCAACCAGCGGCAGAGACTGCTCGCGTTTTTCGCGCAGGACGAATGGACGCCGGTGAAGGATCTATACCTGACGGCCGGCCTGCGCAGCGATGATTTTGATACCTTTGGGCACGCCACCACGGGCCGCGTGACGGCGGCGTGGCTGACGAATCAGGACCGGCTGAAGTTCCGGGCGAGCTATGGCACGGGATTCCGGGCCCCGAGCTTTCTCGATCTCTACGGGCAGAACGCGTCCTATGCCGGCAATCCGAACCTGAGGGCCGAGACGGCGCGCGGCTGGGATGCCGGGGTGGATTATTATTTTGCAAAAAATGCCGGCACGCTCAGCGCGACGTGGTTCCAAACGGACCTGCACGACCTGATCACCTATGACTTCAACGTGTTTCCCAGCACGGTTGAGAACGTGGAAAGCGCGCGCACGCGCGGGCTCGAGCTCGCGGCCAAACTCGACCTGCCCGGCGGCTGGAAAATCCACGCCGCCTATACCTACCTCGACGCCGTCAATCTCACGGAGCGGACCCGGCTGCTGCGGCGGCCGCGGCACAGCGGTGCGCTCGATCTCTGGCATGAGCTGGGGTCCGGCTTCAGCGCCGGGGCCGGCGCGGTGTTCGCCGCCGACCGGATGGATGTGGATGCGCAGACCTATGCGACGATCGCGCAGCCCGGCTACACGGTCGTGCGCCTCTACGGCGCGTGGCAGGCGAGCCCGCGCATGGCGTTGAAGGCGCGGGTGGAGAACCTGCTCGACGAGAGATACGAGACGGTGAACGGCTATCCGCAGCTCGGCCGGGGGGCCTACGGCAGCGTGGAGGTGAAGTTTTGAGCCGGGGTTGAGGGCACCCCGCCCAACGGCTCAGCCCGGGGGCCACCGCCGCCTCCGGGCTTGCGGCGATGTTCGCGGCGGGGAGAATGCGCGCATGCCCCGGTTTCCCCTTTTCGTGGCTCTGCTTTTGCCCGTCGGCCCCTGGCTGCCGGCGGCGGACTACCCCTGCCAGCCCGTGCCCTTCTCGGCGGTGCGCCTCACGGGCGGATTCTGGCTGGAGAAGCAGGAGGTGAACCGCACCGTCACCGTGCCGTTCGCGCTCCGGCAGTGCGAGGAATCGGGGCGGCTGCGGAACTTTGACCTGGCGGCCGAGGTGATGCGGCGGCGCGCGGCGGGCGAGAAGGATTTCCAGATCAGGCCGCCGACCCTGTATCCGTTCGACGACACCGACGCCTACAAGGCCATCGAGGGCGCCGCCTATGTGCTGAGCATGCAGCCGGACGGGGCGCTGGAACGGCAGCTCGACGGCTGGATCGCGCGGATCGCCGCGGCCCAGGAACCTGACGGCTATCTCTATACCTTTCGCACCATGCACCCCGATTCGCCCGGGCACAAATGGGTCGGCCAGCAGCGCTGGGAACTCGACCCGCAGCTCAGCCACGAACTTTACGATGCCGGCCACCTCTATGAGGCCGGGGTGGCCCATTTTCAGGCAACGGGCAAGCGGACGCTGCTCAATGTCTGCCTGAAGAACGCCGAACTGCTGTGGCACGACTTCGGCGACGGACAACGGCGCCTCGCGCCCGGGCACGAGATCGTCGAGCTGGGTCTGGTCAAGCTCTACCGCGCGACCGGCGAAACGCGCTGGCTGCGCCTGGCAAGGATCTTCCTCGAGGCCCGCGGGCCGGGCGGCCCGGCGTACAACCAGCAGCACAAGCGGGTGGCCGACCAGGACGAGGCGGTCGGGCATGCGGTCCGGGCGAACTACCTGTATGCCGGCATGGCCGACGTGGCCGCGCTGACCGGGGACCAGCGCTACGTCGCGGCCCTGCATAAAATCTGGGGGAATGTCGTCGCGAAGAAGCTCTCCCTGACCGGCGGCGTCGGGGCGCGGGCGGACGGCGAGGCCTACGGGGCCGACTACGAGCTGCCGGCCGTGGGCTACAACGAGACCTGCGCCGCGGTCGCCCTGATGATGTGGAGCCACCGGATGTTCCTGCTCACCGGCGACGCCCAGTTCATGGACGTGTTCGAGCGCACGGCCTGCAACGGTTTCATCAGCGGCGTCTCCGCGTCGGGCGACCGGTTCTTCTACACCAACCCGCTGGCCTACGACGGGCGGGCGAAGAACAACTACGGCGTGGCCGGACGCGCCCCCTGGTTCGGCTGCGCCTGCTGCCCGCCCAACCTGATGCGCACGCTCGCCGCGCTGACCGGATATTTCTACGCGGTGCGCGACGATGCGCTGTACGTCAATTTCTACGCGGCGAGCGAGGGGGAGGTGAAAATCGCCGGCACCACGGCCCGGCTCGTCCAGACGACCGATTATCCGTGGTCGGGCCGGGTGCAACTGGCCGTGCGGCTGCCCCGGCCCGCGACGTTCACGATGCGGGTCCGGATCCCGGGCTGGGCGCAGGGCCGGCCGGTGCCCTCCGACCTGTATGCCTATGATCCCGCCGGGACCCCGGGGTGGCGGGTGCTCGTCGCCGGCACAGAGGTGAAGGCGGCGCCCGAGCAGGGTTACCTGGCCATCACGCGCGAGTGGCAAAGCGGCGACACGGTCGAGCTCGATTTTCCCCTGCGGGTGCGAGTGGTGCGGGGCAACCCGAACATTGCGGCGACCCGCGGCAAGGTGGCGTTCGAGCGCGGGCCGGTCGTCTATTGCATCGAGGAGATCGGACAGCAGATCGCTCCCGGTTCCTTCGCCGCTCCGCTCCAGATCACAACCCGGACCCAGTCCGCGCCTTCCGGCCGGATCACGGTGCTGGACCTCCGGGGCGGATCCGCCGTGCCGCTCACGGCCATTCCCTATTTCGCCTGGAACAACCACGGGCTGGCGCCGATGGCGGTGTGGCTGCCGCAGCCCGGATCCTAGGCACTCCGGACTTGCGGCTTTGCGGACCCCGGCGAGACTGCCCCCACCCATGAAGCTCCGGACCGCCTGGCTGATGGTTTCAATTCTGTCCGGCATCGCCCTGGCCGGCGCGGAGGACTTCCGCCACGGCCAGCCGGCCCAGGCGCAGCGCGATGCGGCGCTCTATGTGCCGGATCTCGCCGCACTGGCGAAGCCCGCGTCGAGCGAGCTGCGCGAGTTGGTGGAACGGTTCAAGGCCGACAAGGCCGGCCTGCTGGCCTTCTACTCGGTGCCCGGCTCGGCGCTGCAGTTACGGCGGCTGCGGGAATTCTACCAGGCCTGGCAGGCCCGGCTCGAGACGATGCCCTACGAGCCGCTCGGGGTCGAGGGGCGCATCGACTGGCACCTGCTGCGGCTGCAGCTGCGCTACGAACTCGGCCTGCTGGACCGGACCGAGCAGCGCAACACCGAGATGGCGCCGTTCATGGGCTTTGCCGGGGACATCGCGGAGCTGCAGGAGTCCCGCCGGCAATTTGTGCCGGCCAATCCGGCTCAGGCGGCCGCGACTCTCGCCCGGATCCGCCAGGACGTCGAGGCGGCGATGAAATCGTTGTCGGGCGACGGCCCCAAGCCGGACCGGATCGTCGCCCTCCGCGCCGCCAACCGGCTCGGCGAGCTCGGCCAGGAACTCAAGGACTGGTTCGAGCATTACGACACCTACGATCCGCAGTTCGGCTGGTGGACCCGCGAGCCCTACAAGAAGACCCGCACGGCGCTGGAGGCTTACGCGAAACTGCTGCGCGAGAAAATTGTCGGCGTGAAGCCCGGCGAAGACGAGCCGATCGTCGGCGACCCGATCGGGGCCGAGGGTCTCAAGCTCGACCTGGAGCACGAGATGATGCCCTACAGTCCCGACGAGCTCATCGCCGTGGCGGAGAAGGAATTTGCCTGGTGCCAGGCCGAGTGGAAGAAGGTGGCGCAGGCGATGGGCCTCGGCGACGACTGGCGGGCGGCGCTCGAACGGACCAAGCAGGATTATGTCGCCCCCGGCGAGCAACCCGCGCTCATCGCGGGCCTCGCCTACGAGGCGACCGCCTTCGTGACCACGCGCGACCTCATCACCGTGCCGCCGCTCGCGATCGACGACTGGCTCATGACCATGATGTCGCCCGAGCGCCAGAAGGTGAACCCGTTCTTTCTCGGCGGCGACCAGATCATCGTGTCGTACCCGACAGACACGATGGACCAGGCCGACAAGCTCGACAGCCTGCGCGCGAACAACCGGCACTTCTGCCGCGCCACCGTATACCACGAGCTGATCCCCGGCCATCACCTGCAGGGCTGGTATGCCGACCGGTTCAACCCGCACCGGAATCTCTTTTACACGCCGTTCTACATCGAGGGCTGGGCGCTGTGGTGGGAGTTTCATCTCTGGGACCTCGGTTTTGCGCAGACGCCGGAGGACAAGGCCGGCATGTTGTTCTGGCGCACGCACCGCTGCGCGCGGATCATCTTCTCCCTGAACTTCCATCTCGGCCGCTGGACGCCGCAGCAATGCGTCGACTTCCTGGTCGACCAGGTCGGGCACGACCGGCACACGGCGACCGGCGAGGTCCGCCGGTCGTTCAACGGCGACTATTCGCCGCTCTACCAGGTCGGCTACATGATGGGGGCGATCCAGCTGCGCGCGCTTTACGCCGACCTCGTGACCGGCGGCCGGATGAAGGAGAAGGGTTTCCACGACGGCATCCTGCAGGGCGGCATCATGCCGATCGAGATGGTGCGGGCGCACCTCACCGGCGCGAAGCTGCCGCGCGACTACCAGTCATCCTGGAAATTTGCCGGCGCGAAGCCGTGAAGCGGTTGCCGCCGGTTGATCGACTAGATGTAAACTAACAGTATACTAAGGTTCGCGGGCAATGGCCGCGGTGTTGGCGCCGGCGCGCTGGTGGTGCAGGACGAGGAGCCGGGTGAGAAGCTCGGCATCGGTCAGGTCCGGGGGCCAGCCGTAGGCGGCGGAGACGGCGGAGTCGAGCGGCCCGGTGCCGGCGCCGCGGGCGGCCCGGGCCACGGCGTGGCGGTGTTCCTCCTGGGACTTGCTCAGGGCACTCAGCCGCGTGACCGGGGGCCAGGGGAAAGGGTAGGTGCTGATGGCGAGCGCGGCCACGCGGGGTGCCTGAAACCGGCGCCACCAGAGCGCGAAGGGCCGGGCCTGCAGGACTCCGTGCGCGAAATCGTCGTCGCGGGCCACGGCCAGGAGGGTGTCGTCGGGGATGATGCAGCTCTCCAGCCACCAAAAGGCCGGCGGCCCGATGCCGGGCGGCGTGACGAGATAGCGATCATGCCGCGCGAGCGCGGCGCGGAGCGTGACATCGGCGCCGGGGTTGATCCACCAGTTTGGGCGGTCCGGAAGCGCGGGGCGCTGGAGCTGCCGGAAGGGCAGCTCGTATAGCCTGGCCTCGCTCTCGCTCATGCCCGGGGAAAAATCAACCTGCCAGTGGATGCGGGGCGGATGCGGGCCGGCCGCGGTCGCCACCTGGCGCAGGACGTCGGCGTTCGGCTTGCCGTGCGGGTTGCGCGCACCGAGCATCTGCCCGGCTACTCCGGTCGGGATGCCGGCGGCGCGGGTCCGTCTTTCGCCGGCATAGGCCAGCCCGTCGTTCTCGGGGAGGGCGCGGGGAGCGGGCTTGGGCATGATCCATCAGAGCAAGGGGCGGCGCCCGGGGCAAACGCATTGGCTGCATTTTTCATCGGGCGCCCGGCGATCCCCCGTGGGTTGCGCCCCGGCGGTTCCAGGCACCGTTCAGTCGTTGAACACGATCCGCGGGTTGGTCTGCAGGAAGTCGGCGATGGCGGCGGCGAAGGTCGCGCCGAACTCCGCGCGCTTTTTCTCACCGACACCGGTGATGCCCGCCATCGCCTCGGGGCGCGTCGGGTAGTCGCGCGCCATCTGGCGGAGGGTGGCGTCGCCAAAGACGACATAGGCGGGGACCTGGCGCTCGTCGGCCAGCTGCTTGCGCAGGGCACGCAGGCGCGCGAAGAGGATCTCGTCGCACACGATGTCGCCCTCGCGGCGGGTCACGCGCCGGACCTTCGGCCGGTCCATGGGCTTGGTCAGTATGACGGGCGTGCGGGCCCGTAGCACCTCGCGGCCCGCGGGGGTGAGCTCGAGCGTGGCGAACTCGCCCTCGGCCACGGTCACATAGCCGAGCCGCATCAGTTCGCGCGCGATGCCGGCCCATTGCGGCCGGGCGAGCTCGCGGCCGATGCCGTAGGTGGTGAGCCGGTCGTGGCCCCAGCGGCGGATCTTGTCGGTGTCGGCCCCGGTGAGGACCTCGATGAGGTGGTTGAGGCCGACATTGAAACTGCCGTGCTGGGCGACGCGGTAGAGACAGGAGAGGAATTTCTGGGCGACGACGGTGCCGTCGTAGGTTTCGCGCGGCTCGAGGCAGTTGTCGCAGGCGCCGCAGTTGTCGCCGGGGAACTGCTCGCCGAAATAAGCGAGCAGCTCGGCGCGGCGGCAGCCGGCGCTCTCGGCGTAGTGCACGATCTGGCGCAGCTGGGCGCGGGCGACGGACTGCTCGTGGTCGTCGGCGATCTCGGCGAGGAAGTGCGTCTGCTTGGCGATGTCCCCGGCGCTGAAGAGCAGCAGGCAGTCGCCCGGCAGGCCGTCGCGACCGGCGCGGCCGGTTTCCTGGTAATACCCCTCGATGTTCTTCGGCAGGTCGTGGTGGATGACCCAGCGGACGTTGGGCTTGTTGATGCCCATGCCGAAGGCGATGGTGGCGCAGATGATCCGGGTCTCGTCGCGAAGAAAGAGCTCCTGGTGGCGCGTGCGCTCGGCGGTGTCGAGGCCCGCGTGGTACGGCTTGGCCGGGAAGCCCTGGCCCGCGAGGGATGCCGCCACGCGCTCGGCCGCGGCGCGGCTGGCGCAGTAGATGATCCCGCTCTCGGCCGCGCGGGCGCGGACGAAGTCGAGGATCTGTTTCGCCGGCTGGTCCTTGGGGATGACGCGGTAGGAGAGATTGGGGCGGTTGAAGCTTGCGACAAAGGTGGCGGGCTCGCGCAGCCGGAGGTGCCGGATGATGTCGGCGCGGACGCGGCTGGTCGCGGTGGCGGTCAGCGCCATCACGGGCACGTCCGGCAGCAGGTCGCGGAGCCGGGCGATCTGGCGGTATTCGGGGCGGAAATCGTGGCCCCACTCGGAGATGCAGTGCGCCTCGTCGATGGCGAGGGCGGTGACGTTCCAGGCCTTCAGGTTCTCCTGCCAGTGGTCGAGCATCAGCCGCTCGGGGGCGACGTAGAGCAGCCGCCACTCGCCGCAGTGCAGGCCGCGCAGCCGGGAGCGCGCCGCGTCGGCGTCGAGCGTGGAGTTGAGAAAGGTGGCGGCGACGCCGGCGGCCTGGAGCTGGTCCACCTGGTCCTTCATCAGGGCGATGAGGGGCGAGACCACGATGGTGAGGCCCGGCCGGAGCAGGGCGGGGAGTTGGAAGCAGAGGGACTTGCCGCCCCCGGTCGGCAGCAGGGCGAAGACGTCCTGGCCGGCCAGGGCGGCCGTGATGATCTCGCGCTGCAGCGGGCGGAAGGCGCCGTAGCCGAAGGTGGTTTTGAGCGTGAGCAGGAGGTCGTCCACAATAAGAGCTGTGTGGATGGGCGAGCCGGAGGCCACCGGCAAGCCTGCTCGCTACGTAATTTCGATTATCCGAGGCCGAGCCAGTGCGCGAGGGCCCGGACCGCGGGTGTCACGGGGTGACCGCGGCGGACGCACCGGGAGACGACGCGGAGTTTTCTGGCCTCGCGGTCGGCCTTCGGGTCGACATGGCCGACAAGCTCGTCGCCGGCCAGCACGGGCAGGGCGTAATAGCCGCGCCGGCGCCTGGCCGGCGGGGTGTAGACCTCCCAGGTGTAATCGAAGCCCCAGAGGGCGGAGGTCACCCGCCGGTCGTAGATCAGGGGATCCAGCGGTGCCAGCAGCACCACGGAAGTTGTGGGTTGAGGGTTGAGAGTTGAAGGACCGGAGGCCGCGGCGAGCAGCGGGAGGTCGGTGCGCAGGCAATGGAGGGTGGGGCAGCCCTCGATCTGCACCGCCTGCACGACGTCGGAGACGAACGGGAGCTCCGATTTCTTGAGCTGGACGAGGCGGCGTTGCCGGAGCTTCAGGAGTGTTTCCCAGCGGGCCGTCTCCTCCCTCGTCGGGTTGGGCCGCGCCAGAATGACCGCGGGCAGGATCCGGGCGGGCAGGTCGTAGTAACGGCGGTTGCCATCGCCCCGGCGCGCAATGAGGAGGCGGCCGTGGAAGAACAGTTTTTGCAGGGTCGCCTTGGCCTGCGTGGCGGCGCCCCAGACGTGGCGGGAGCGGCCGGAATCCGCGAAATCCTCGGAGGAGAGGGGGCCCCGCCGGCCGATCTCGGCGAGGAGCTGAGGAACCAGTTCGCGCTGCCGAGGGGAGAGACGGCCGGACCAGGCGCTGGTCAGCCGGGTCCGGCTGCGCATCACCGCCTGGAGATGCGGCCAGGCGTCGAGGGGAAAGGCGACGAGGTTGCCGGTGGAGGGGACGTGGTGTTCGAAGGCCGTGCGCCGGGCGGCGGGGAGCGGGGTGTTTTCCCCGTGCAGGTGGCGCATGAGGTCGCCTTCGCGGTAGCCGGTGACGCGGTGGCGCAGGATGAGATCATGCATCCGGCCGCAGACATTGATCGGGTCGATCTGGACGAAACCGTGGTGCGCGAGGGCCGTGGCGACGTCGGGGACCGGGGTGTCGAGCAGCAACACCCGGCGGAGGAAACGGCGGGCATCGGCGGCGGAGACGCGCAAGGGAGTCATGGGCGGGATGGCGGGAGCCCTTGAGTGGGGCAGGAAGCAGCCGCGGATGCAAGTTGGGGTGCGCAATCCGCCTTTGCGCGGCCGGTGGGGAATGGGGCCGAATCAAAGCAACAAAAAGGCCGCGCGGGTGGCGCGGCCTTGGTTCGTGGGTGGAGCCCCGGACTATTTCTTCGGCGCGTTGGCGTCGATGTCCTGCAGGCGTTTCTCGAGGGCGTTCATCTCGCTGACGAGGCGTTCTTCCATCTTCTTGCGGTCGGTGCTGTTGACGATGCTCATGCTGGCGGCGTCGCGCACGACATTGGCCGGCAGGGAGAGCAGGCGGGTGATCAGGCCCTGATCCTTGAAGCTGCTCAGGTAGAGGGCCGTGATCTCATGGGAAAGCTTCATGGAATCGTGGGCGACGGCCTGCGAGGTCAGGAGCTCGTTGTTGAGCGCCTGGTTGCGGGCCATCTCGGTGGTGAGCACGCCGCTGACCTGGTCGGAGATGCGCTGGCTGTAGGCGTTGATGGACTCGCGGGTCAGGTTCTGGTCCTTGGCCATGTCCGCGAGGATGGGGGAGATTTTTTCCGCCATGCGGCTGGAGACCTTGTCGACCTGCTCGTTCTGGATCTTCTCGGCTTCCTCGGGGGTCTTGGGCAGGGGGTTGTAGGGCTGGATCTTGTGGGCGATGGCCTCGGCGAGCTTGTTGACCTTGTCCTCGTTGACCTTGGCAAATTCCTCGTCGGTCATCAGGGCGTCGGCCTGGCGCTTGGCGATGGCGTCCTTGAGGAGCTGGTTGACTGATTCGATGTGCCGGCGGGTTTCCTCGGCGGAGGCCTTCATCTCGGCGTTGGTCTGCTCGCGCAAGGCGGAGATCTCGGCCTGCTGCTTGGCCGCCATATCCTTGACGGTGGTCTGGTAGAACCAGACCGCTGCGCCGATGATGAGGACGGCAGTCAATACGACCGCCGGAAGTTGTTCTTTAAACTTTTGCCACATGGGGTGTGTCTGGTTGAGTGTGCGGTGCATCGACATCCATAGCAGGTGGATGTTCAAAAGCAATGCCGCCCTTTTACCGAAAAATCTCCTGGCATGAGCCTTAACCGTCACGAACAAGCCGTCTTTGACTATTGGGACAAGCACATCGACGAGCGCCGCCACTGGCAGGCGAAAGTCGCCGGGCTGACGCATGGGCCGGCGCCTGATGCCCGGGCGCTGGAGCGCGAGTTGTGGGACTATTTTGTCGAGCGCAGCCCGCATGTGGCGGGACTGCGCGAACTGCACGCGGGTGGCCCGCGGCGGGTGAGCCTGCTGAACCTGGCCGAGCATGTCATCCGGTTGTGGGGACCGCCGCCCAAGCCCAAGAAGACAGCCGACCACCCAGGTTGACCGCGCATCAGCGCGGAGAATATTCACAATATTGCAATTACTGCATTTACAAAGCGCCCAACCGGATGCATCTCTTGTTCACAAGTTATCCACGCGATGGAAAACACAATCAGCGCGGTTCAAAATCCACCGCAGCATCGGGTTGAAGTCAGGGCGAAAACCTACGTTCTCGACACGAACGTCTTGCTGCACGACCCGCAGTCGATCTTCAAGTTCGAGGACAACAACCTGGCCATCCCGGTCGAGGTCCTTGAGGAGCTCGATGCGATAAAAAGCGAGCAGTCCACGGAGCGCGGCCGCAACGCCCGCCGCGTGCACCGCATCCTGCAGGAACTCCTGCCGGACTCGCGGTCGATGCACGAGGGGGTCAAGCTGCCCAACGGGGGCACCCTTTCGGTCATCATCAACCGCTACCTGGTCGAGAACAACTGGTCCTCGCCCGCCATGCAGCGGCTGCGCGCCGTCCTGTCGGATTTCACCAAGAAGGACAACCGGATCATCGCCAGCGCGCTCTTTGTCCAGGAAACCTTCCCCCCGCCGACCATCCTTGTCACCAAGGACGTCAACGTGCAGCTGAAGGCTCGCGCCGTCGGCCTGGAGGCGCAGGACTACCTCAACGACAAGGTCCCCGAGGCGGACTCGGACGAGGGCGATTACCAGACCATCGCGCTCGATGTCTACGAGATGCAGCGGTTCTGCTCCGAAGGTGAGCTCGAGCTGGCCGCGGACGTGGCCGCGAAGCTTTACCTGAACGAATACTGCCTGCTTATGACACCGGAGGGGAAGACGATGCCCGGCCGCTATTACGGCAACGGCCTGATGCGCCGGCTGCACCTGCCCGATTTCGTCAAGGCGCCGGGCGGCATCCCCATCCGTCCGCGCAACCTGGAGCAGCAGTTCTTCGTCGACGCGCTGATGGACGACAGCATCTCGCTGGTCACCTGCTTCGGCAAGGCCGGCACGGGCAAGACCCTGCTCTCCACCGCCTGTGCGCTCTACCAGACCACCAGCGAGAACTCCCTCTACGACGGCCTCTCCATCTCCCGCCCGGTCATCGCGCTGGGCAAGGACATCGGCTTCCTCCCCGGCACGCTGGAGGAGAAGATGAAGCCCTGGCTGCAGCCCTATCACGACGCCCTGGAGGTGCTGATGCCCTCCAAGCCCCAGAAGGAGCCGCAATTCGCGAGCAAGAAGACCGGCAAGAAGAAAAAGAAGCGCGATGATGTCATGGCGCTGCTGTCCTCTCCGGCGCCGACGCATGCCGGCAACGGCAACGGCCTGCCGCCGATGAAGCCCTATGAGCGGCTCATCAAGAGCGGCGTGGTGGAGATCGAGGCGCTGTGCTTCATCCGCGGCCGCTCGATCGCCCGCCGGTTCTTCATCCTCGACGAGGCGCAGCAACTGACGCCCCACGAGGTGAAGACGGTCATCACCCGCATTTCCGAAAGCTCGAAGCTCGTCCTCATCGGCGACCCCGCGCAGATCGACAACCCCTACGTGGATTCGCGCAGCAACGGCCTCGTCTACTGCCACAACCGGATGAAGGGCCACGCCCTCGCCGCGCATGTGAAACTGTCGAAGGGCGAGCGCTCAAAGCTCGCCGAGCTCGCCGCGGACCTGCTGTAGGTCGCGCCGCCTCACTCCGGCGTTTCCACCTCGACCGGCTGCTCCTCGGCCGCCGGCTCCTCGTCCCCGTCGAGCAGGCTGGGCTCGCCCTGGCGGTGGGCCATCCACTCCATGATGCCGGCGAAGAGGCCGGTGAACATCAGGTCGCCGAACAGGGTGTTGCGGAAAAAAAAGATGGTGGGCGGGTATTCCGGATGGCCGACGGTCAGCGCCTGCCACCATCCGGCGAGCGTCTTGGCGTAGAACGCATCGGCGGCCCAGGACTGGGTGTTGGTGACAAGGTAGAAGATGATCGCGCCGAGCAGCCCGCCGCTCAGCAGGTTGAGCCAGGATTTGCGCTTCGCCACCCAGGTGCCGATCAGGAGCGCCACGGCGAAGCAGGCCGTGCGGGCGATCATGCCGCTCAGCGGCCAGGTGAACCCGTATTCCTTCGCGTAGAAATGATTGATGTAGATGTCCGAGAGCCCGAGGGCGAGGAACGGGACCAGCCACATCCAGCGCTTGCGGCAATACACCGCGCCGCAGAACGCGATGGCCATGACCGGCGAGAAATTGGCCAGCCCCATGTCCAGCGTGGGCAGCAGCCGGTACAGCGTGGCGAGGAGGATGAGCACGAGGGCGACGAACATGCCTGACTGCTATCACATCCGGCCGGCCTGACAAGTGCGGCTTCCGCGGCCGGCGCTTCAGTAGCGGGCATTCTGGCCCCGCAAAGAATCCGTCCCCGGCGCGTCCTAGGTTTCCGCCGCACGGGCGAGCAGCCAGAGCAGGTCGGACACGCGGTTGATGAACTGCAGCAGCACGGGCCGCACGGACTTGCCGTGGCCGCCCAGCCCGACGAGGTGCCGCTCGGCCCGGCGGGCCGCGGTGCGGGCGAGGTCGAGGGCGGCGGCGTGGAGATTGGCCCCGGGCGTGGCCCAGCCGTCGAATCTCGGCTGCCGGGCCTCGACGGCCGCCACGGCGGCGTCGATCCGCGCGAGTTCGGTCTCGCCGATCCGCGCAAACTTGGAACCGGCATGGCGCGCCGTGTCGGCCTCGGCGCAGGTGATCTCGCCCATCAGGGCGACCAGATCCCGCTGGATGCGTTCGAGTTCGCCGGGATCGGCACCGGCGGGCCGGGTGGCCTTGGCGAAACCGAGCGCGGCGTTCAGCTCGTCAAGCGCGCCCACGGCCTCGATCTGCGGGTGGTGCTTCGGCACGCGCTGGCCATAGAGCAGGCCGGTGGTGCCGAGGTCGCCCGTGCGGGTGGCGATCGAACGGGGGCGGGCCGGGGTTTCGTCGGTCATGTCAGGATTTTTTGGCGGCCTCGCGCGTCTGCTTCTTGAGCGCCTTCAAGGCCGGATCCAGCAGGGCCAGGACCTCCTTGGTCATGCGGTCGATGTAGAGCACGCCGTTGAGGTGGTCGACCTCGTGCTGCACGCAGCGCGCGAGCAGGCCGTCGCACGCGAGGGTGTGCGGGTGGCCGGCCGCATCCTTGAACTTCACGCTGATCCGGTCCGGCCGCACGACGTCGCCGCGGATGTGGGGGAAGGAAAGGCAGCCCTCCTCGTAGACCGTCTCGTCGCCCGGCAGCACGGTGACCTCCGGGTTGATGAGCACGAGCGGCATGAACAGGTCCAGCGGCGGCCGCGTGCCGTCGTAATCCCAGGCGAACTTCGCCTCCACCGGCCGCAGGTCGATGACGCACACCTGCAGGGCCTGGCCGACCTGCTGGGCGGCGAGCCCGATGCCCTCGGCCGCGTGCATCGCCCCGACCATCTCCTCCGCCAGCTTGCGCACCGCGGCGTTGACGGCGGTGAGCTTGACGCCCCTTTTGCGCAGAATCGGGTCGTTGTAGTGAACAATGGTCAGGGGCATGGGTCTGGTTTGGCGGCGGAGTGTATTTGTCCGCGCCGGTGGGCGGCAAATAAATTTGTTTCCCCGTGCCAAAACGCTATGCCTCGTCCCATGTCCGTGTCCCCGTCCGCCGCCGGCGTCCGCTCTGCCTCCTGGCCGATCTGGCTGGGACTGGGCCTCGGCCTGCTGGGGCTGGCATGGCTGCTGCCCGTCAACGTGAAGTCGCTCAACACCGCGCTGCTGCGCGAGGCCGGCCGCGGGACCCCCACGGTGGCGGCGTTCGGCCGCGAGCTGCTCGAGCTCGACAGGCCCGGCCCGGCCGCGCTGGTGCTGGAGGCCGCGCGCAAGGCGGGCGACCCCGGCGCGGACGCCCTCGGCGTGATTCTCGACGGCTTCGCCCGGCAGCATCCCGAGCTGATGCCGTGGGGCGGCTGGGACGTCGCCCTGGAGCCGCTGCTGGCCAACCGCAACGCCGCCTCGTCCATCGCATCGCAGCCGGTGCTCAAGTTCATGGTCCTGCAGCAGTCGCGCGACAACCTCCGCCGCTACCTGGCGGTCTCGCGGTTGCCGGCCGTGCAGACGCTCCTCAAGACGGGCGAGCTGACCACGACGCAGCGCTTTGTGCCCGCGAACCGCCCCGGCGGCCAGCCGCTGGACGCGGTGGTGCTGCTGACCGCCTACCTCTGGCAGACGGAGCGGCTGTCCGCCCCGCTGCAACGCGAGGTCCGCGCGCTGGCCGAGACGGCGGTGGCGACCGGGCAGATGGGCCCGCTGGAGGATTTTTATCTCGATGTCCTGACCCTGGGGCAGCGGCTCAACTGGGTGCAGCTGGCCGAACTGCTGCGCACCACCGGCAGCCTGGGCACGGTCGGCCAGTTCGCGCACCTCGCCCGCATCGCGCCCGAGCACCTGGCGGTCATCTACACCGCCGCGCTGATGACCAGGTCGGCCGACGGCGTCGCGCATTACCTGATCACCTTCGGCCGGCCGGGGGCGGAGCAGCTGCAACTGGCGCTGTCGTACGGGCAGGGTGCCGTCGCGCAACTGATCCTGCGCCAGGTGCCGGTCACCCTCGGGGCGGGGCCGGAGTTTGAACTCGGCGCGGCCTTCGCCCTGCGGCACCCCGAGCTGGCCCTCCTGGGCAAGTATGCCGCCTTCCTCGCCGGGGTCTTCCTGCTGCTGCGGGCGGTGGACCTGGGCCTCTTCCTCTCCGTGGAGTCGGCGCTGCGCGGGGCGTTCCCCCGCATGGGCAGCGGGATCATCGCGGTCATCCTCACCTTCATCTTTTTCGTCTTTTCCGAACCCTTCCTGCTCAAGGCCGTCCCGCTCTCCGAATACCGGATCAAGCTCACCATCCCCATCGTCGGCGCCCTCACGGCGCCGGCCGCCCCCGCTTCCAACCCAGCCAACAACATGGAACTCTCCACCATCCTCTCCATCACGCTCTTTGCCGCCATCCAGATGGCCATGTATGTCATCTGCCTCCTGAAGATCTCCGAGGTCGCCAAGTCGCCGCTGCCCGCGACGACCAAGCTCCGGCTCATGGAGAACGAGGAGAACCTCTTCGACAGCGGCCTCTACATCGGCATCGCCGGCACCGCCACCGCGCTGGTGCTGCAGGTCCTCGGGCTCATCAACGCCAACCTGCTCGCGGCCTATTCCTCGAACCTTTTCGGCATCGTCTGCGTGGCCCTGGTGAAGATCCGCCACGTCCGCCCCTACAAGCGCCAGCTCATCCTCGAGATCCAGCAGGGCCCGGCGGCCTGAGGACCCCGCATCATGAACAAGACGCTGCTCCTGATCATGTGCGACTTCATGCTGCTCAACCTCCTCGCGCTCACGCGCTGGGAGAAGGCGGAGCCGTCGCACACCCAGCTGGAGACCGCCGCCCCGCGCGCCGCCGCGAACGCCACCGCGGTCAACGCCGACATGGTCGAGCTCATGCGCATCTCCCTCGAGGACGAGAAGGCCTCGCGCGAGCAGGTGGCCGCCCGGCTGTCCGCCTCCGAGGGCGCGCTGACGGACCGCGAAAAGCAGCTCGCCGCCCTCGCCGCGCAGAAGGGCCAGCTGGAAAACACCCTCGCGGCCACGCAGTCCAGCGCCCGCGAGCTCGAGCAGCGCTACACCGTGACGGTCCAGGAAGCCACGACCTCCAAGGAGGAGCTCGCCCGGATGCAGCGCGAGCTGGAGGAGCGCAAGGCCGACGCCGAGCGGCAGCAGGGCGAGCTGGCCCGCATGGAGCGGCAGAACACCGAGGCCCGCCAGCGGATCGAGAACCTCAACGTCGCCGTCCGCGTGGCCGAGCAGGAGAAGCAGCTGATCGCGCAGAACCTCACCGAGGCCAAGCAGCAGGTCGAGGTCGAGCGGCTCGAGCGCGCCAAGGTGCAGGAACAGACCGCCCAGCTGGCCACCGGCGTCGGGCAGCTGGCCCAGAAGTCGGGCGAGCTGAGCCAGGAGATCCGGAGCAACCGCCCGATCAATCCCAACGTGATCTTTTCCGAGTTCCTCGCCAACCGGGTGCAGACGAAGATCACCGCCCGCCGGCCCGGCCTCTTCAGCCCGACGGTGCGGGAAAAGGACACCTCCACCGTGCTCGTCAGCGACGGCCAGAAGGTCTGCGCGCTGATGCACCTGAGCGACACGCCCTTCAGCCTCACCGAGGTGCCGACAGACTACGACCAGGTCTCCGGCCAGCTGCTGCGCGGTTCCTTCAACGCGCCGGTCACCGAGCTGGAGTTCCTGCAGCTGGACCCGCGCGTGGTGGTCGCGCCGGTCGACGAGTCCCTCGCCGCGCTCATGGGCGCCAAGATCTACCGGCTGGCGAAGGAGCCGTTCAAGTTCCCGGACGCGGTCCTGGTCCGCGCCGACGACGGCCGCTACGGCGAGACGCCGTTCCGGCTCGACCCGACCAACGCGAACTACGTGAAGCTCGACAACCGCATCGTCACGCAGCTGTTCGGCGAAATCTCCCCGAAGCGCGGCGACCTGGTGTTCAGCAAGACCGGCGAGCTCATCGGCCTCATGGTCAACAGCGACTACTGCGCGGTGCTGGGCAACTTCACGCCCGTCTACACGCTGAAGTGCGGGGACAACCCCGACCCGAAGACCAGCGTGATCCTCGGGGAGGCCTACACCCGCTGGCAGCGCCTGCCCGTCCGGCTGCAGTGAGCCGGCGCCTGCGGGATTTACACCGGCGCTGATTCCCGCCAAGCAGGGACGTGCTCCCCGCCTTGCTCGACGAGTTCAGCCTGAACGACCCCTGGGCCTACCTGGGCGTGTTCCTCGGCGTGTCGCTGCTGATGCTCTGGCGGCTCGAGGCGATGCTCGACCACGGGCTCGAGGGCACGGCGCTCGGCACGCTGGTCATGCCATACTGCTCCGGCCTCGGCAACCTGATCTTCGTCGGCATCATGGTCGCGCGCGACGGCGCCCCGCGGGAGGTGATGACCAACTGCCTGGTCAACAATGTCACCAACCTCACGCTCCTCCTCGGCGGGCCGGCGCTCCTCTGGGGCCTGCAGGTGATGCCGGGCGGCCACGCGGCCGCGGGGGGCAAGGGCCGGAAGGCGGCCGGGTCCGCCAAGGCCGGCGCCGCCGGCACCGAGGGCCGGCTCAACCGGCTCTCGCTGCTGCTCACTCTGGCCGCGGTGCTGTTCTTCACCGGCGCGGTCTGGGCCCTCGGGCGTGACGGCCGGCTCGACCGCAACGACGGCTGCCTGCTCATCGGGCTGTTCCTGTTCTGGCAGTCCTTCCAGGTGTACGACGTGCTCAAGCACAACCTCCGCCAGCGGGTGTCGTTCGGGTTCATGTTCTATGTGGATATGTTGGTCGTGCTCGCATGCGCGTGGCTGATGTATGAGACCATCGACTGGCTCGTGACCTGGCTGTCGGCGCAAAAGGGGGGCTTCGTCAACGGCGACAACCTCGGCTGGCTGACCGGCTGGCTGATGGTGCTGCCCAACGCCGTGCTGGCGGTCTATTGGGGCTGGAAGCGCCGCGCGGACATCGTCTACACCTCGCAGATCGGCGACGGACACATCTGCATTCCCCTCTGCCTCGGGGTCTATGCCTTGTTCAAGCCGCTGCCCGTCACCGGATTTTTCGAGACGGGCCTGCTGATCCTGTTTGGTTCGGTCGCCGTGCACGGCACACTGCTGCTGCTGACGGGCGGACTCCCGCGCTGGGCCGGCGCGGGGCTGGTGCTGGCCTACGGCTGGTTTCTTTGGGCGGGGCTGGCGGCCTAAGCGCGCCCTCACTCCAGCGGATCGTTCCGGAACATCTCGCTCAGCTGCACGAACGGCTTCTGCGCCTCGCGCCAGAGCGGATCCTGCCGGATGTCGGCCATGGATTTCCCGGTGTGGTTGCAGAAAAGGTAGCCGGCGGGGCCGAGCCGGATGCAGGCGTCGTACCGGGTCCCCACGCCGTCCTGTACAAAGGCGAAGTCGCCCACCGCGAGCTGCTGCTGGGCGAGTCCTTCCCGCAGCGGCACCAGGTCGTCCTTGAACCGGCGCTGGTAGGTCTCCGCCCGCGGGCCGGAGTAGGCGAGGATGACGCCCTGCTCGGCGGCCACCTTGACCAGCACCCACTCGTCGAAGACCGGCTTGTTGAAGAGTGCGTTCATCCGCCCGAGGGCGGGGATGATGGCGGAACGGGCGGCGGCGAGGTTCATCGGCGGGAAATTTCCCAGTGTTCGGCCGGGGTGGCCAGCAGATTGTGGTGGCCGCGGCCCATGACACGAACAAGGATTGCGCCCGCGCGCGGCCGGGGCAAACTGGCGGAAGTCATGATCACCCCCAAATTACCCCTCGGGCGGATGCTGTTCGCCCTGTTGGCCGCGGGCGGGCTGTCCGCGGCGGAACCGGCGCTGCGACCGCTCTTCAACGGCAAGGACCTCACCGGCTGGGACACTTTCCTGACCCGGCCCGACCCGTCCTGGGACGTGCCGGGGATGAAGCGCGAGGCGAACGGGCGCTACAGCGAGCTCATCGGCAAGAACCGTGACCCGCTGAAGGTGTTCAACGTCGTGACCGTCGACGGCCAGCCGGCCATCTACATCACGGGCCAGGGCTTCGGGGTCATGACCACCCAAGAGTCCTTCACGAACTGCCATGTGCGCGTGCAGATCAAGTGGGGTGAGCGGAAATGGGGTTCCAAGCTGCACTCCCCGCGCGACTGCGGCCTGCTTTACTACGTGCACAGCGAGGGCGGCTTCGACCACGAGACGTGGCCGCGCTCGATCGAGTTCCAGATCCAGGAGCACGACATGGGCGACCTCTATGCGCTCGGCTCCCAGATCACGGTGAAGGCGCGCCCGGAGACGGTGAACGGCCGGAAGCTCTACCTCTATGACCCGGCGGGCCTGCCGACCCTGTTCCGGCAGGTGCCTCCGATCGGCAACCGCTGCGTCAAGCTCGGCGACCCGGAGAAGCCGAACGGCGAATGGAACACCCTCGACCTTTACTGCCTCAACGGCGACAGCGTCCACGTGGTGAACGGGGTCGTCGTGATGCGGCTCACCCACGCCGAGCGGCTCGACGGTGGCACCCCGGCGCCGCTCACGGGCGGGAAGATCAGCCTGCAGACGGAAGGGGCCGAAGTTTACTACCGCAACGTCGCGGTCGAGCCGATCACGGCCCTGCCGCCGGAGTACGCGGAGAAGTGAGCCGGGAGTTTCCTCAGTGCTTCGTCTCGGTCGGGCCCGCGGGCGCGGCGGGCCGGTCGCCTTCGCCCAGTTTCCGCCGGAGGAGCGCGAGCGCGAGCTGGTAGCACTGCAGCGCGAGCTCGGGATCATAGCGGGCGCCCTCGTCGCGCATGAACGCATGGGCGCCGTTGAACTCGTGCCAGGTGAAGTTCACGCCCGCGGCGCCGAGGGCCGCGTGGATCTTCAGCCGGCCCTCCAGCGGCACGTGCGGGTCCTGCCGGCCCCAGAGCATCAGCAGCTCGCCCTTGATCTCGCCGAGGCGGTCGAGTGAGTCGTCGTGCCGGCCCCGGCCGAGGCCGCGCTTGTGGATGTCGGTCGCGTAAAAACAGACGGCGGCGAGCACCTCCGGATTCATCGCCGCGCGGAAGGCCAGGTGGCCGCCGATGCAGATGCCCAGGGCGCCCAGCCGGCCGGTGCCGGCGGGGTGGTTTTTCAGCCAGGCGAGCACGGCGCGCGCGTCGGCGTCAAAGTGGGCGAGCTCCTTGGTGGTCTTGAGGGTGTTGCCGCGGTCGGCGCCGGCCTGGTCATAGGCGAGGACGGTGCCGGCGGGCTCGAACTCGTGGTAGATCTCCGGCACCGCGACGAGGAAGCCGTGGCCGGCGAGGAGTGCGGCCGTGCGGCGGATGGGGCCGGTGACCTGGAAGATCTCCGAGTAGAGCAGGAGACCCGGGTAGCGGCCCGGCGCGACGGGCTGGAAGACATGGGTCCGCATCGGGCCGGACGGCGTGGTGAGTTCGATCGTTTCAGCGTCCTTGATCGTCATGGGGGATTTTTAGCCGCGAAGGGCGCGGATGGTCACGGCTGAAATGGCGGTCGGTTTGCGCCGGGGCGCAGCGCCCCGACCAGCGCGCGGGGGCCGGAGTCTGTCGAACAAGCAAGCCGGCGCCCGGGCATTCAATCGGCGGCAGGCGCCTTATCTGGCCTCAGGCAGGCTGATCTCCCGGATCCAGATGTTCCGGAAGGCGACCGGATGCCGGTGATCCTGGAGCTGCAGCGGCAGTCTGGCCGCATGCGCGGCATAGGGTGGCAGCGTGGGGAGATGGAAGGTGGGGCCGTTCGGGGTCGGGCCCGTGAGGGTGACATCATGCTGCACGAGCACGCCGTTGTGGAAGGCGGTCAGGCGGGCCGGGCTGAGCAGGCGGCCGTCGGCGGCAAACCGCGGCGCGATGAAAACGACATCGTACACCTGCCACTCGCCGGGCCGGCGGCTGGCGTTCACCAGCGGCGCATGCTCCTTGTAGACGGAGGCGGCCTGGCCGTTGACGTAAGTCGGGTTCTCCCACGAATCGAGGATCTGGAGCTCGTAGAGGCCCATGAAGAAAACGCCGCTGTTGCCGCGATCCTGACCCTTGCCATGGATCTCGACCGGCGCGCGCCACTCGAGGTGAAGCTGCACGTCGCCGAAGCTCTGCTTGGTGCGCAGGTCGCAGGGCTTGGGCCGGGGGACGACGACCATGGCGCCGTCCTCGATCTTCCAGCCCGGCTCGCCGGCGCGGACCGGTTCCCAGGCGTCAAGGGACCGGCCGTCAAACAGCACGATCGCGTCGGACGGCGCGCCCGCCGCCGGGGCGGCGACGAGCGGCGGCACGGGCTGCCAGACCTCGGTCAATTCGTTGGCCGGGCGCTCATCGGCGCCGCGGGCGGCGAGGGCCAGAAATCCGGCGAGGGCGAAAACGGTCAGGGCGGCGTGGGGTGGGCGCATGAGGAACGGAGCGTGGCACAGGTGTGCGGGCGATGCAATTCCGGGATTCGGGCCGGGAAAACCGGGTCGGGTCCGGCGGTCGATTTCAATTCGACAGGCGGTGCCGGCCGGCCCAAGCTGGGCCTTCAACCCCTATGAAAATCCCCTTTGTTTCCCTGCTCGGATTCATCGCCGCCGCCGCCGCCCTGACGGGCGCCCCCGACCCCCATTGGCTCGGCCACGACCGCGATCGGCCGCAGCCGTCGGTGGTCACCCCGGGCACGTTCAGTTCGCAGGAGCAGCCGGGTGTGCCGCCGTCGGACGCGACGGTGCTGTTCGACGGCAAGGACATTTCGCCCTGGGTGGCGATGAACGGCAGCCCCACCAAGTGGGTCGTGCACGACGGGGCTCTGGAATGCGTCCCGGGGAGCGGCTATGTCCGCACCCTTCAGTCCTTCGGCGACTGCCAGCTGCACGTCGAATGGGCGGCGCCCAATCCCCCGCATGGGAACAGCCAGGGCCGCGGCAACAGCGGCGTGTTCTTCGGCTTCGACCGCTACGAGGTCCAGGTGCTGGATTCCTTCGGCAACAAGACCTATGCGGACGGCTCGGCCGCCTCGATCTACGGGCAGTATCCGCCGCAGGTGAACGCCTCGCTGCCGCCCGGCCAGTGGCAGGTCTACGACATCGTCTGGACCGCGCCCCGCTTCGAGGCGGACGGGAAGCTGGCGTCGATGGCCCGGGCGACGGTTTTCCATAATGGCGTCCTCGTGCAGAACAACGTGGAGCTCACCGGGCCCACGGGCTGGATCGGTCGCGCCCCCTACACGGCCCATCCCGAGCGGCTGCCCATCTCCTTCCAGGATCACGGCAATCCCGTCCGCTACCGCAACATCTGGGTGCGGGAACTCGGCCATCCCCGGCACAAGGAATTCCTGCTGCCCGACGCCGTGCTGGATGGCTATGCCGGCGACTACCCCCGCGGGGCCGACACCATCAAGGTCCGCCGGCTGCCGGACGGCCTCCTGGCGATGACGCTGGCCGGCTCGGACCTGGTACTGCACGCCGAGTCGCCCACCAAGTTCTACGCGCTGTCGACGGATGTGCAGGTCGAGTTCGACCCGAGCGTCACGCCGAAGAAAATCAAGTTCAGCGTCGGCGAGAACTGATGGCAGCTTTCGCGGAGAGGGGCACCGGTGTCGGATGCGGTAGCCGGGGTCGCTGACCCCGGGCGTGGGCGTCTATGAATCCAATCAAACCCGGGGTCAGCGACCCCGGCGACAATCAACCTGCCGGCGGCTCTACCCGCGGCGGATCTCGGAGCCTTTGAAGCGGATGATCGACCGGTAGACCTTCTTGACCCGGCAGGTGATCTTGCCGGTGGCGAGGTCGACCGACTCGGGGATCTCGATGCGGTGGACGTCCACGACGGCGTGGTAGCCGCGCTCGGAAAAGATGTCGATCAGCATGGCGAGGGCCTCGGGCTCGTGCAGGGCCGGATCCTCGCTGTTGATGTTCGAGTGGCCGGAGAGTGCATGCCGCGTGATGATGGGCATCATCTTTTTCTCGATCAGGGTGACGACCCGCTGGAACAGCTCGGGGTTGTGGAGCTCGTAGCCGTCGAGCCGCTTGACCAGCTCCTGCCGGGCGTGGACGACGATCTCGCTGGCGAGCGGCAGCATCCGCAGCCGGTCGAAGGTGCGCGGATCGAGCTCGAGCGAGCTCTGGTACTCAAGTTCCTCGACGATGTTCTGCTCGACCTCGGCGAAGCTGCCCTGCGCGTTGATCAGGTGGTAATGGAAGATGTCCTTGAGGGAGAGCAGCGCATCCCAGGTCTGCTCCTTGAACACGCGGTAGCGGCGGCGGGCGAGCTTCTCGTCGAAATCCGTCGCGCGCTCCTCGAGCAGCGTGCCGTGGCCGGCGCGGCGGACCTCCGCGTTGCGCCCCGCGACCTCGCGGCCGCGCTTGAGCTGGCGGGCGACGCTCTCCTTCTCGTCGACGAAGAGGACGACGATCTGCATGACCGGTTGCCGGAAATGCATGGCCAGGGGCGTGCCGTAGAACTCGCGCCAGAGCTGGGCCATCTTCTCGTAGAGCATCTTCAGGCACTCGACCTGCACCTTGGTGCGGGGGAAGCCGTCGAGGATGACCCCGTCGCGGTATTCGGGCTTGAGCAGCCGGCGCAGGAGAACGGCCAGCACCTCGCGGTCGCCGATCATGTTCCCGGCGTCCTTGATCCGTTTCATCTCCGGCGTGTCGAGCAGGGAGCTCATCACGATGGGGGCGCAGGTGAGCCCGCGGGTCTTGGCGATGAAGGCGGTGTTGGTGCCCTTGCCGGCGCCGGGCGCGCCGCCGAGGAGGATGATCTCCTTGGGGAAGCGCAAATGGTCCCGCCCGAAATGCGATTCCAGGTCGGCCCAGATCGGATCGAAGATGATCAGCGCGTCCTTGATCTCCAGGTCCGCCGACGGGGTGAGGGGCGCAGGCTGGGTCGGGGCGGAGGTCTTCGGCGGCTCGCTCATGTCACGGTGGCGGAGCCTAGGAGGCGGCTCTCCCCGGAGGCGACAACAATTGTCGGGATTGACAGTAAGACTCAGGTGCCCTTGCGGGGCAGGACGGCCGCGGGGGTTTCCATCTGGCCGCGGGTGACGCCGAGCTGGTTGATCAGCTTCAACTCGCGCCACAGCTCGGCGCCGCCCACCGTGCCGGCCAGCAGCTCCCGGTAGCGGCCGACGGTGCGGCGGACCTCGGCGGCGTCCTCGGTGAGGAACTCGATGCGGAAGCTCCGGGCGCCCAGCGCCCGCAGGCGATCCGCGTACTCGGCGCCGGTCTGCGCACGGGCGTTGTAGACGGTGTTGCGGCAGCCGGCGTCGGCCTTGAGGGGGTGTTCGGCGCCGACGCGGTCCCGCAGCGCCACGCGGTGTGTGTCGCAGGGCCGGCCGCAGTCGTGGTAGTCCTTGCCGGTGGAAAGAAACGCGCAGAACACGCAGTGCTCCATGTGAAACATCGGCATGTGCTGGTGCAGCGTGAGGTCGAACCAGGCGCCCGGCGCGCCCTGGAGCAGGGCCTCGAGCTGGCCGATGTTGAGGTCGTAGGAGGCGGTCACGCGCTCGAGGCCGAGGTGGTTGATGAAATAATCCGCCGTGAGCGGGTTCGCGACATTGAGGGAGAAGTCGCCCCGGCGGCGCCGGCCCGCGAACCACCGCAGGTGGTCGTAGTTCCGGACGAGGTAGCCGTCGGCCTCGCACGCGAGCACCTGCCGGATGATCCATTCCTCGCCCGGCTTGAAGACCCGCGGGGCGGCGACCCAGATGCTTGAGGCGGCAGCGGGGAGCGGGGAGCCGGGAGCCGGACTTTCGGTGGTCTGGAGCTGGCGGAATTGCTGGACGGCTTCGCGGTAGTGCTTCGGATTCTCGAACTCCGCATAGATGGTCCGCGCGCCGGCTGACCACGCGGCCTCCAGCTGGTGCGGTTCGCGGATGACAACGATGAGCTCGGGGGCGTCACACCCCCCGGCGCTGCGCGCCACCCCTCCCCCGAGGGGATCTTCGGTGGCTTGAATCCCCTCTGGAGAGGGGTGCCTGAAAAGCGGGGTGTGTTGGGCTTGATTCAACTGCCACCGCAGCGGGGCCGCGCGCTGGGCCTCGAGGTCGGCGACGACGCGGCGGCGCAGCTCATTGAGTTCGCTGACGGGGAGGATGACGTCGCCCTCGAGGTGGTTCTGCAGGGTGCCGAGCTTGAACGGCGTGCCGCCGAGCCGGCCGAGCTGGTCGGTCAGGCGCTCCGTGGACAAGGGCTGCTTCTCGGCGCGGGCGAGCGGCACGGTGGAACCGGCCCGGGCCACGTGTCCTGCCTGATCGCGGGCGAGGAGGGTGAGCGGCGCGCCCGCGTGGCCGTGGACCTCAAGGTGGATCTCGCGCCGGAAGCGGATCTGGTCGCCCTCGAACGTCGCGCGCACCCGGCGGTCGAGGGCGGGGTCGTTGGTTTTCCAGACCCGGTCGCCGACATGGATGCGATTGAAATCGATGGCGCTCTCGCCGAAGCGCAGCACGGTGTTGTCCTGGTGCGAGTCGAGGAAGTAGATGCGGCCGCCTTCCTCCTTTTCGTCGGGCCGGCCGGCGTCGAAGACGAGGCCGTCGCCCGGCTTGGCGGGCCCTTCCAGCTTGAGCGTGATGCGGTCGGCGCCCACGCGGGTGACGCGTCCGAGGTAGACGCCGCGCTTGGTGCCGAAGCGGGCGTGGGCGAGCTCCTGGTTGTTGATGCCGCGGAACCAGCCCGGGTAGAGTCCCCGCGAGAAGCCCATCTCGAGGTCGTAGAGCGATGTGCGGCGGACGGAATCGAGCACGCCGGCTTCGGCTGCGGGCGCCGGGCCGAAGATCTCGGTCATGACCCGGTCGAGGGCCGTGCGGTAGACGCGGGTGATGTTGGCGACGTACCCGGGGCTCTTGAGCCGGCCTTCGATCTTGAGCGAGGCGACGCCGGACCGGACGAGGTCGGGCAGCACGTCGAGACCGGAAAGGTCCTGCGGGCTGAGCAGGTAGCGGCGGTCGCCGAGGTCCACGGTCCGGCCGTCGGCGACAAGCTCGTAGGGCATGCGGCACGCCTGGGCGCATTCGCCGCGGTTGGCGGAGCGGCCGCCGAGGGACTCGCTGGTGAGGCATTGACCGGAATAGGCGACGCACAGCGCACCATGCACGAAGACCTCGAGCGGCATGGGGGTAGGGCGCGTTGTCCCTGACGCGCCGTTGCCCTCGGCCTGCGCCGCCCGGATGGCGGCGATGTCCGCGAGGGAGTTCTCCCGGGCGAGGACGACGAGGTTGGCGCCGAGCTGGCGGGCGAACTCCACGCCGGCGGCGCTGGTCACCGTCATCTGCGTGGAGGTGTGGATCGGGAAATCCGGGGACAGCCGGCGGATCAGCCGGCAGATGCCGATGTCCTGCACGATGGCGGCGTCGACCCCCGCGGCGATGATGGCCCGCAGGTAGTCCGCGGCGGCGGCGAGTTCGTCGGCAAAGACCAGGGTGTTGAAGGTCACGTAGCCGCGCACGCCGCGCCGGTGGAGGAACGCCATGAGCCGGGGCAGGTCGGCCACGGTGAAGTTGTGGGCGCGCATGCGGGCGTTGAAACGTTCCAGCCCGAAGTAGATCGCATCGGCGCCGTTCTCGACCGCGGCCCGGGCGCACTCCCAGTCACCCGCGGGCGCAAGCAGCTCGGGCCGGCCCGGCGGGAGGCGGGCGGCGGCGGATGGCTCGGGAGCGGGGGCGGTGTCCATGGCGGGTCAGGCGGCCACCGGCAGCGAGCGCGAGACGTGAGGGGCGGCGCTGCGCAGCCGCGCGGCGAAGTAGACGGTGAGACCGAAGAATCCGACCGAGACATAGCCCAGCACGGGATAACCGAGCAGGCGGCCCCCGGGGCCGATCGTGACGAACGCCCCGGCGAGCACGTTGCCGAGGGCGCTCGCGGTCTGTTGGAGCGAGGAGTTCACGCTCATGAAGCCGCCCCGGTAGCGGGCCTGCACGGCATTGGTGATCATGGCCATCGCCGGGGCGAAGCGGCCGGACATGGTGACCATGAAGAGCGCCATGATGAGGCAGGCGAAGAGCAGGGAGGAGGCGCCGAGATTCGTCAGCACCAGCACCACCCCGGCGGCGACCAGCGAGATGACAGCCAGCAGGTGGAGCCGGTCGAAACGGTCGCTCAACCGTCCGATCACGGGCGTGCTGACCAGGGTGGCGGCGCCGCCGACGGCGTAGGCCCAGGGCAGGTCCGTCTCGGCGATGCCGAGGTTGGCGACCATCGAGGGGGCGAGGAAAGGGATGATGCAGCCCCCCGCCATCACGAGCACGGCACTCAGCGCGAAGGCGCGCAGGTGCAGCCCGTGGGTGACGATCTCGCGCATCTGCTGCAGGGGATTGTGGTGTTGCACCGCGGTGCGGAGGTGGGGCAGGGCGAGCGAGGCGATGATGAGATTGAGCAGGGCACAAGCGCCAAGGAAGAAGAACGCCGCGTGCCAGCCGAATCTGGCCGCGAGGATCAGGCCCACCGGCACCCCCAGCACCGAGGCCATGGGGAACGCGCCCATCACGAAGCTCATGCCCCGGCCGCGCCGCGCGGGCGGGATGATGTCGCCGACCATCGCGGTCACCATCGAGCCGGAGAGACCGCCAAAGGCCCCGGCCGCAATCCGGGCGGCGAGCAGGGCGTTATGGGATGTGGCGAAGCCACAGGCTAGTGTTGAGAGTCCGAAACCGGCATAGAGGACCAGCAACGAGCGTTTTCGGTCGAACCGGTCGAGCACGAAACCGCCGGCCAGACCGCTGAGTCCCGCCGCCAGGCCGTAGGAGGCGACGAGGTGGGAGAACTGCGCCGGGGTGATTTGAAACACCCGCATCAGCTGCGCCCCCAGCGGCATGATGATCATGTAATCGAGGATGTGCGTGAACTGCACCGCCGCCAAGGCCAGCAGCGTGGCGAGTTCGCGGCCTGGGGAGAGTTCGTGATACTCGGCGGGTTCGGACATGAGCGGGGAAGAATTCACAATTATTCCCGGGGTGCAACTCAGCCGGCAGGCGGCAGGGGGTGGGCGGTCACGGTCAGGGCCGGATCCTTGAGCGGCATCGGGCCAACGACGGCGTGGGCGGCCTCGGCGAACAACATGGCCCCCGGCCCGAGGTGACGTTTCCGATGCCGCACGAGGGCGATGTCCCGCGAGGGGGTGGAATCGGTGAACCGCCGGAAAACGAGTCCCACCGGATCAGTCGCACTGCGGGCGCTCTGGGGCAGGACGCTCACGCCCAGACCCATGGCGGTAAAGGTCTTGACGGTGGCGAGCTGGCCGCAGCGATGGCCGATCTGCGGTTCGAAATCGTTGTCGCCGCAAAAATGCTGGGTCTGCGACGCCAGGGTGGAGGGATCGCCCAGCATGATGAAGGTTTCATCGCGCAGGTCGGCAAAGCTGATGGTCGGGGCCGTGGCCAGCCGGTGCCCGGCCCCCACCGCCAGCAAGAGCGGTTCACTGTAGAGCTTTTCAATGAGCAAACGCGGCTCGGTGAGCGGCAGGGACAGCAGGGCCCAGTCGAGTTTCCCTTCGAGCAGCATTTCAACCAGCGGCCGGGTGAAGTCCTCCTGGGTATGCAGGTTGAGATGGATGTCGTTGGCTTTGCAGTAGGCCAGGACCGCGGGCAGAAAAAAGGGCGCCACGGTCGGGATCGCCCCGACGATGATCTTTGGGCCGAGTGCGGGAGTCGTCTTCAGCTCATTGATCGTCTGGTCGACTTCGGAAACGATACGCCTGGCCCGTTCCAGCAGCGTGTTGCCGGATTCCGTCAGGACCGCCTTCCGTCCCAATCGTTGAAAAAGCTTCTGTCCCAGCTCTTCCTCGAGATTAATAATTTGCTGACTTAGTGAAGGTTGAGAGATGAAACAGCGCTGGGCGGCCTTGGTAAAATTGCCTGTCTCGGCTACAGCCAAGAAGTAATGAAGTTGGTATATTTCCATAGGTATAAGCTATGTTATCCATAGAAACTAAGTATTTAGGCTATTGCAAGACGTGGCGTATACTCCGTCAGCACCAAGACAGGTGCCCAAGCAAAACATCAACCAACCAATTCCTATGAAGACCAACACGCTAAAAATCATCACCGCCGCAGCAGCTTCCCTTGCCATCGTGCTGGTGGCTGCGACGAAGACCAACGCCACATACGTTGATCTGATGGCGATGGGTGTCAGTTACTCGGCGGTGGCCATCCTGATCGCCCTCGCAGCCGTCGATCATCGCAGCAGCGTCAAGGACTATGCCGGGCGGTAAGTTTCTTAACCCGTAGATAGAATGCAACAGAGGCCGGTGGGTGCGAACCCCCGGCCTCTTTTAATGTCTGAATCCGGCCGTTCCCGGACCGGACTCAAGCGCCCGGCGGACGGTTTAGACAAATGCCCCCGGCTGTGACGCTCTTCAGGAAACGACCCCCGACTGATTGCATGGCGGCAGCACATGAACACGGCGCTTGGAAAAACTGGTTCGAAGCCCACGGGCCCAGGCTGTTGCTTTGCGCGCGGCAATGGACCCGATCGCTGGCCGATGCCGAGGATGTGGTCCAGGAGGCCTTCGTGCGCTACTGGCGGCACCAGCGGCAGCTGCCCGGTGATCCGCAGGCCCTGCTGGTCACTTCCATCCGCCGGGCCGCGATCGACCTGGCCCGCCGGGAAACCCGCCGGACGGCCCGGGAAGAGAAGGCGGAGGGCGGGCGGGAGGATGACGGCAACGTGTTTGATCCGCAGCCCGGGGAGGACCGGGAGCGCCGCCGCGAAATCGAGTCCGCCCTCCGGCGCCTGCCGGCCGAGCAGAGGGAAGTCCTCGTGCTCAAGATTTGGAACGAACTCACCTTCGAGCAAATTGCGGCGGCGCTCGCCATCCCGCTCAACACGGCCGCGTCGCGCTACCGCTACGCCCTGGCCGCGCTCCGCAAGGAACTGAAACCTGTCTGCCATGAATGATTCGTGCACGGAACTGGAAACCGAGTTGAAGGCGCTGCGCCCGCAATGTCCCTCGCCTTCGCTGCTGGAACGCATCGGCGGTGACCTGGCGGCATCCGGACACGAGACCCCCGCCGGTCACCATCCCCGTTATGTCGCCGCCACCAATCTGGGATCCTGGAAATGGCATGGCTGGCGCGCCCTCGGCGCGATCGCGGCCATTGCGCTTGTGGCGGGAGTCAGTTGGATGTCCCTCAGCGTGGGTGTTCGACCGTCCACCGTCACCCCGCCGGTGCAACCGGCGGCCAATCCCGCCGAAACGCCGGCGTATCAACCGGTGGCCGCCGCCAATGTGCTCTACGACCTGAAGGACGAAGGCCTGGTCTATGTGGATGGGACCACCCCGGCCCGCCGGCTCCGCTACCGCTACCTCGACACCTATACCTGGAAAAATCCCCGGAACAACGCCTCGCTGAAATGGAGCGTGCCGCGGGACGAGATCCGGGTCCTGCCCGCCAGCCTGAATTGATTTCACCGTTCGGAAAACACCCGCTCCCCCATGATCTCCTCCCGAAAACATCTGCTGCCGGCCTTCGCACTGGCGGTCCTCACGGCCCAGGCTTGGGCCGACCAACCCGCCGAGCTGCGCCGCATCGACATCGCCGCACCCCGGCGCATCGTCATCCGCCAGGAAGCCCAGGAGGAGCCCATGGAGCCCGTCACCTATCTCGGGGTTGAAACCTCACCGGTGAACCGCACCCTCGGCGTCCAGCTCGGCCTGCCCCGCGATGAAGGCCTGGTCGTGGTCACCGTCATGGACAAAAGCCCGGCCAGCGGCGCCTTGAAGGAGGACGACGTGCTGACCAAATTCGACGACCAGATCCTCATCGACACGCGCCAGCTCGGCGTCCTGGTGCGGGCGAAAAAGGAAGGCGAGGAGGCCCGCCTGACCTTGATTCGCGGCGGCAAGGAGCAGGCGGTCACGATCAAGCTGGGTCGGCATGACATCTTCCGGCAGGCGAACGCGTTTTTCTTCCGCCAGGGCGAGCCCGGCGGGGCGTTCGGGAGCGACGGCGAACCGGGCATGGAGCGGCTGCGCGTACTGCCCGGCATGGGTCCGGACGACACCCGCGATGTCCTGCACATGATCGAGCACGAGCGCGGCAATTTCGTGGTCGGGCCGGGCGTGCGCATCGTCGGCCGCGCCGGCAAGGGCTCGACCATTGTCGACCTGCCCCGCAGCAACATCTCCTACGCGGATGACGAGGGCTCGATCGAAATCAAGGGTGACGACGGCCAGCGGACCCTCACGGTCAAGAATGCCAAGGGCGAGGTGGCGTTCAACGGGCCGATCAACACCGCGGAGGAGCGGGCCAAGCTGCCGCCCGCGGTCGGCCAGCGGCTCGAGAAGCTGGAAACCGACACCCTCAGCTTCGAGGTGGGCAAGGATTTCCAGCCCGAGACCGTGCCGCTGCCGCCCGGGGAGGCGAAGACCAAAATCCGGCTCCGGCTCGCGCCGGATGCGGCTGGGGTGGGGGAGCGTTCCCCGCAGACCTTCTGAAAAAAACATCTCCGGCGCCGGGAATCCTTTCCTGCCTTGGGGCCCAACGCCTCCGAGTTTGATTCAGCTGGGGCTGGAAATGTTTCACCCCGGCGGTGACATTCCAGCCCAGGTGCGTCGGCCGTCCGTGTTTGGTGGGTGTGGTAAGTGTCGACACCTGGGAATCAGTCATACCAAGGATACGTGAAGGAAACGCGAACCTAATACGAACCTACTCCGAAGGCACCCTGAGTTCTCACTCAACCGCTTTCAGTCATCGGGAGCAGGTCACCGCGCCTTGCCAGCCTGTCCAGCGGCCCGTTTCCCACCGTCAACCACAAACTACAAAGCTGACCCCGTTTGCTCCTCCCATGCAAAGTCCCCTTATTCCTCAGCTCACGATGTTCACCGGTGTCGCGGACTGCTGGGCGCACGATTTGCGTGAGCGAGGGCTTCATCATGCCAATCGGCGGCGAATGGCAGTGAGGACGAAGAATGCGCTGCCGAGCATCATGAAAATGCTGCCACTTTCCGAAACGGCGGAGGCGCTGCCTTCAAACCCCGGGTTATAGGTTAGGTAAAAGTTATCACCGCCAAGATAGTCATCGCCTGGAATACGGTTATGACCATAAGCAAACCACGCAACTGAATCAGGCGCCACCAAGTCGGTGCTATGCACCGTAAATCCAGAAAGGGTCTGACCAAAGCCAAGCACATCACTGTCCCCATCTTGCCAGCTGAGATTATATACGAGATTTGATCCACCGTTAGCTGCATTGCTCCAGGGAGTCGACCCGAGCGAGGCGAATCCAGTCGGGCTGCCCGTGACAACAGCATCACTGGACTGAATACCGAAGAAATAGACCAGTTGGCCTGCATTGAGATTATTCGTGACCGTGAAATCCAGATAGTAATCACCAGTGGTGCCACTGATCGTGTAACTTACATCTATCGGATTGGCCTTGAGAGAACTGATTCCCACCAAGGCGAAAAAAATGAGGCCCATTACGGGCATCCCGATCAGAGAGTAAAACGATCCCATCGGAATAGTTTTCATAGGACTTACCGGTAGCATAATATGAACCACCCAAAGCCCACTATTAATGCAAAGTTATGCATCAGTAAGTTATGGAGATATTATACCATCTGCGCAAATACTGCGGTTCCAGGATCTTCGGAAAATGCAAACTATTCCGACGGTCACGACTGAAATCTTCCAACCAATAACGAGGAAAACTAAACGGGGCCAGGCTTTGTAGTTTGTAGCTCATCTCAGAATGTGTTGCAACCCGGGGACGGGCCGGCGCTTCCAGGCGCTGCCCCGCCGGCTCACATTATGCAGTCCGCCCATATTCAAGCCACTTCCTGCCAGCGGTTGGTCACGTGGTATGGTCGGTGCCGCGGATGCCTGTTGCGCGTAGGACAGGGGCGCCAGGCAGAAGCGGGCCAGCGCCAAGCAGAACATCCCCGCAATCTTAATCCGCGAATTGGCCCGGATCATTCGCGCGAAGTTGACAATCGGTAGCGGCAACGGAATGGGGCAAACCGCCTTAAATCAGGTGGCCGGATTTACATGGTCCTTACCGTCACCGGAGAGCCTGCCAATTGAAAAGTGCGGCGTGGGTCAGCCGCCTTGCGTGCGCTCCACGAGGGTGGGCACCTGTCGTCCGAAGCCGTGACGGACGATCAAGCTCGTCGCCACAGATTGATGACCTTTGCGGTGAATGTAACGGGGCTCGCCCCGGGCTTCTTACTCCGATGGCTCGTTGGCGAAGCGGGGCGTGTACTGGGTGTATTTCAGCAGGAAATAGGTTGCCAGTCCGGCGCCCAGGCCGCCGCCGAGCAAACCGGTCAGGGCCGAGCTGCCGATGGTCTTGTAGAGAAAGCCGTTCGCGGCTCCCCCGAGCAGGCCGAGCAGACCGGCGATCCCGGCATTGACGAGGGCGATCCGGTTGATCGAACCGCGCTGGGTCTGGCCCGGGGCCAGCATCAGGCCGAAGATCAGGCCGACGATGATCGTCCCGAGCCCGGCGTTGATCGCCTGGCGGAGCGGGGTGAAGCCCTTGGCCATGTTCTCGCTGACCTTTTCCACCACCTTGTCCGGCAGCCCGGCCGCGGTCATCTTCGCCTGCGTGTACTGGGTCACGAACTCGCCGAACGACGGATGGATCATGCTGAAATGGATGTAGGCATAGCCGGCGTTGATGATGCCGGCCACGAGACCGATCAGCACCGCTCCGCCCACGGCGGCGCCAAAGCCCATCTTCTGCTCCGGCAGCGTCTCCCTCCTTTCCTTCACGCCGAGATAAAGCACGACGAAAAAGACAATCGAGGTCAGCCAGCCGACATACATGCCGAGGGCGATGTGCTCGGACTGCAAGCCGGTGAAGTAGGCCAGCAAGGTGACCACCGTGGTCACGATCCCATAGATCAAGCCATAGAGTGCGTAGGTTTTCATAGATGAGAATTGCAGGCTGGCGGCAGGCGGAGGTCTTGCCAATGTTGAACGGACGGGCGGCGATTGGTCGGGATGGACGGCATTATCCTGCGGCGCTGAGGGTGACGAGGGTCGCGCCCCAACCGCCCGAATTCTCGTCGCCGAGGCGGAAATGCCCCACGCCGGACGAGCGGCGCAGATGTGCGTGCACCTTTTCGCGGAGGGCACCGGTGCCCTTGCCGTGGATGATCCGCACCCGCCGCAGGCCGCGCCGGCGGCACTCGGCCAGGTAGGAGTCGAGCAGGCTGCTTACCTCCGCCGGGCGGAAGGTGTGCAGGTCCAGTTCGTCCGTGATGGGGTGGGCGACCGGCTCGTCCGGTGACGCGGGGGACATGGGACCATGCTCAGGCCGGCGGCCGGGGCAGGCGACAAAAAAACCCGCCCCTTGCGGGACGGGTTTTTGACACACACACACTAGCAAAGAACGCACTGACACTAAAATTCAGAGTTTCGCTACGCGCACGGTCTTGGCGTCGTGCGCCGCCTGTCTCACCGCGGCTGGCGGCACGGCCTGATCCGCAAACATCGGCAGCACGGGCGCGATGCAAGCCGGGGCGTGGACCGACTGGCGGAGTTCGTTCAGGCTGGCGTTGACCTGCAGCTCGGCCGGCAGGTAGCGCGGGGCGCTGACCTCGTAGACCGGCAGCACCACCGCGTCAGCCTCGGGCTGGTTTTGGGCGGCACGGGCACTGATGGCGAGCACCGCGAGACTGGCAAGAAGGATGAGCGACTTTGTTTTCATAAGGGAAGGTTGGTTGTCCTCCATACACGCAAGCGATGTGCCAAGTTGCAGGGCCCGGCGTAAGTCGCGCCCATCCAGTCGGAAGAAATTTTCTTGGGACTTTCCGCCCCGCGCGGTGGCGCGGCGGTTGAGGCGAAGATGAAATCAATCATTCCCGCAATTGGGACAAAATCCGGGTCATGCATGACCATGACTTCCGGCGGCGCATTCGGGGTGGCTTTCGCCGGGGTGGCGGCTAGCACTGCAAGACGAAACATTGAGGAAGAATCACCATGCTGCTTATTCAGGATGTCATCAAACGTTATGGCGCGCTCACCGCGCTGGACGGCGTTTCACTCGAGGTGAAAGCCGGCGAGTTTTTCGGGCTGCTCGGGCCCAACGGCGCCGGCAAGAGCACGCTCATGTCCCTGGTCGCGGGATTGCGCGCCGCCAATGCCGGCACCCTCACGCTGGATGGCGCCGCCATCACCACGTCCGATCCCGCCGGGCGGCTCGCGCTCGGCCTGGTGCCCCAGCACATCGCGCTGTACGAGGAGCTCAGCGCCGACCAGAACCTCCGGATCTTCGGCCAGCTCTACGGCCTGCACGGCGCCACGCTGAAGGAGCGGATCAACGAGGCGCTGGCGGCGGTCCAGCTCGCCGACCGGCGCAAGGTGCAGGTCAAGAAATTCTCCGGGGGCATGCAGCGCCGGCTGAACCTGGCCGCGGCGCTCCTGCACCGGCCGAAGCTCCTGCTGTGCGACGAGCCCACGGTCGGCGTCGACCCGCAGTCGCGCAACGCCATCTTCGAATACCTTGAGCGTCTCAACCGCGGGGGCCTCACCATCATCTACTCGACCCACTACATGGAGGAGGCGACCCGGCTCTGCTCCCGCATCGGCATCATCGACCACGGCCGCATCCTCGCCCTCGGCACGCTCGACGAGCTGCTGACCCGGCTGCCGTTCGAGGAGGAGATCCGTTTTCCGGCCGGACCGGACACGGCGCCGCTGGCGGCCCGGCTGCCGGAGCAGGGCGAGCTGACGACCCTCGACGGCACGCACCGCTTCCGGCCGCGGCCCGACTGGAAGCTGTCGGCCTTCTACCAGCTCACCGAGTCGCTGGGCCTGCCCGCCCGGCTCTTCACCAGCCAGCGCCCGACGCTCGAGGCGCTGTTCCTCCACCTGACCGGCCGCACCATCCGCGAATAATCCCTCCCATGCGCATCATCCTCACTCTCCTCGGCAAGGATTTCGCCAACCTCCGCCGCAACCGGGCGGCGCTCGTCCTGACCTTCGTCGTGCCGATGGTCATCATCTATATCGTGGGCCTGGTCTTCGGCCTCGGCCGCAAGGACAGCGGTCCGACCGGCATTCCCTTCGCCCTGGTCAACGCCAGCGACAATCCCGCGGCCGCCAAGCTGGTCGCGGCCTTGCTGGCGGAAAAATCGTTCCATGTCATCACGACCTTCACCAACCCCGACCGGACCGAACGTCCGCTGACCGAGGCCGACCTGCGGCCGTTGATTCGCGACCGGCAGTTCAGCTACGCGCTGGTCATCCCGTCCGACGTCATCAGCGACGACCGGCTGGGCCTGCACCTGAAGATCCTGTCCGATCCGCGCAATGACATCGAGAGCCAGATCGTCAACGGGCTCCTGCAGAAGACGATCTTCACCAGCGCGCCGCAGCTGCTCGGCCAGTCGCTGCAGGCGCGGGCGAAGAAATTCGTCGGCGGGCCCGCGCTGGGCCGGTTCAACCATGACATCGCCCAGGCCGTCGCCCAGGCGTTCGGCGGTGATCCCGCCAGGATCGAGCGCGACATGGCGCAGGGCGACTTCGGGCTCGCGCGGGCGACCGCCGGCGGGCCCGCCCCGGCGGACGGCCAGACGGCGAACAACGACTTTTTATCGAAGCTGGTGCAGATCGACACCGAGCAGGTCGTCGGCCGCGACGTGCAGAGTCCGGCCGCCACCCGCATCGTCGGCGGCTACGCGGTCATGTTCCTGCTGTTCGCGCTGAGCAATTCCGCGGCGGCCTTCTTCGACGAGCAGAACGCCGGGCTGTTCCAGCGCCTGCTCGCCTCGCCGATGAGCCGCGCGCAGCTGCTCTGGAGCCGGTTTCTCTACGGCGTGCTGTTCGGGCTTGGGCAGCTGCTGGCGCTGTTCTTCGCCGGGCACCTGCTGTATGGCGTCGATGTGTTCGGCCATCTCGGCAACCTGGTGCTTGTGTGCACCTGCGTGGCCGCCGCATGCACGGGCTTCGGGATGATGCTGGCCGCGGTCGCGCGCACGGCCGAGGCGGCCCGGAGCCTGGCCACGCTGCTGGTGATCACGATGAGCGCGTGCGGCGGCGCCTGGTTCCCGGTGAGCTTGATGCCCGAGTTCATGCAGCACATCGCGCGCTTCACGCTCGTCTACTGGGCGATCGAGGGCTTCGGCGCGGTGCTCTGGGCCGGCGACTCTCTTGGTCAGCTCCTGCCCATCGTGGGCATCCTGCTCGGCACCACGGCAGCCGTCATGGGCATCGCCGTCTGGCGGTTCAACCGCAGTCCGCTTTTCGAATGACCGGACCGGCCGCTCAGTCGGCCGCATGCGGCGGCGGGTCGGGCGGGGGCACAGGAGGCACAGGCGGCGCGGGGGCGTCGGCCGCGATGGTTGCCGGGGGTGCGGGGGCGGGCAGGGGCGGCGGGTGGGTCGGGAATTTCTTCGGCGGCGGCTCCTCATGCTCTTCCATCGCGCGGCGCACCTCCTCCTCCACGCCGCTGGCGGCCTTCTTGAATTCCCGGATCGTTTTGCCGAGGCCCTTGGCCAGGCCGGGCATTTTTTCTCCGCCGAAGAGCAGCAGCGCGATGAACATGATCAACATCATCTCGGTGCCGCCGAGGCCGTCGAAGAATGCCAGGGAAAGTGACATGCTGGGATTAGACGGGATTGGGCCAAAAAAGTAACGGAAAAAGCTGCGTCACGGCTCGATCTCGTAGCGCGCGGCCATCCCCGCCTTCATGTGATCGTTCACGTGACAGTGGTAGAGCCAGATGCCGGGATTGTCCGCCTGCATGTCGGCCACCTGCATGCTGGCAGGCAGGAGCTCGATGACATCGGTGCGATGGCCCTCGTGGAGCACGGTGTTGCCGTGCCAGTGCGGCGTGTGCAGGTCGGACTCGTCCCCCAGGGCGACGAGGTACCAGCGGACGCGCTCGCCGCGCTTCATCCGCATCATCGGCAGGTTGCCAAACACGAAGCCGTTGATGCTGTGGAAACGGTTGAGCTCGGCCGCCGGGGCGAGCAGGGCGGCGTTGCGCGGGGCGAAGCGGCTGTCCGCCTCGTTGAAGTTCATGAACAGGGTCACGAATTCGCGGTCGACATCCGTGGGCGACCCGTCGGCCCGCGCGGCGCCATGCCGGGTGACGATCAGCGCGCCGACGAGGCCGGTGTTCATGTCCGCCGGGCTGTTCACGTGGGAATGATAGAGCCAGACGACCGAGCTGGGGTCATTCGGGCCCGGGCCCGAGCGGACGGGGACCTGCCAGCGGTACGTGTAGGTGTCCCCGGGCGCGATGGCCTCGTCGTCCTTGTCGGAGCCGCTCGTGCCGTCGGGATAGCCCGCGCCCTCGTAGGGTTTCAGGTAGTGCACGCCATGGGCGTGCAGGCTGACGGGGAAGGAGACGTTGTTCTTCAGCGTCACCTCGATGCGGTCGCCGACTTCCGCCCGGATGATGGGCCCGAGGATGCCGACGTGCGCCCAGGCCGCGGGGCGCGGCTTCAGTTGCGCGAAGGTCTCGTCGGTATATTCGCGGAACACGGCCTTCTTGAAAACGGGCGGCTTCTGTGCCGGGCCGCGCTTCAGCCAGGGGGAATCGTCGCCGCAGCACTGCAGGTCGAGCAGCACGTTGCCGGCCGGCGCATAGTTCCAGGCGACCTCGTCGGCCGCGAGGTAATAGGACCGGGTCTCCCCCGTCAGCGGCTCCGGTGCCTCGGCGGCGCGGGCATTCCCGCCGAGGCCCAGCGCGAGGCCCAGCGACAAGGCAAGACGGCGGTCCGCTCTCATCCCAGGTTGATTTCGACGTAGAATTTCTGGCTCTGCCCGGGGGCGACGTGGTGCAGGCCGACCTTGGTCTCCGCCGCGTTGGGCGGCCCCATCCACGGCTCGATGCAGTAAAAGGGCGACTTGTCGTCCAGGGTCCACGTGACCACCGCCAGGTCGCGGGCATTGCTGTTGGCCATGCCGCTGCGGAAAAGCAGGCGTTCGCCCGTGGGCACCTCGGTCACGGCGAAGACGTCGCGCCGCAGGCCGGTGTGGATGACGTCGACCAGTTCCTTGGTGTCCAGGGTCTCGCGCGGGCCCAGGCGCGGGCCGCTGGCCAGGCCGCCCTGTTCGTCCCGCACGAGGTGCTTGGTCGCGGTCGTCTCCAGCAGATAATCCCGGCGGGTGCGGCCGGGGTTCCACGGCAGGGTGAAATAAAAATGATGCCCCGCCGACCACGGGATCGGGATGTTGCCGAGGTTGGACAGCTGCAGCTCGACGAAGATGCCGAGGGGTTCAAAACGGTAGCTGACGACGAATTCGTAGTCGTAGGGGTAGGCGGCCTGGGCGGCGGCATCGGGGCTGAACTGGGCCGAGAATCCGCCCTCGTCGAGGCGGATGGCGTGAAACCGGCCCTGCCGCGCCAGGCCGTGGATCGGCATCGGCCGGCGGACCCCGTCGTCCGCGCGCCAGTGATGGATATCCCCGCGGTCATAGCTCCGGCCGGCGAACGGGAAAAGGATCGGGTTGCCGCCGCGGACGCCGGCGATGTTGTCGAGGTTGTCCGTCTCGGGCCAGTAGATGATGTCGCGCACGCTGCCGTCGCCGAGGGTGACATTCCAGTTCATCAGCCGCGCGCCCAGTTCCGGCAGTGCCAGAAAGGAGGAGGCGCCGACCTGCCACTTGAATAGCGTGTGGCCCAAATAGGGAATGCGTTCCATGGATAACTTGGTAAAACGAAATCACCGCAGCCTTCCAATACAAAGTCAGTTAAATTTTCGGGACGCTTGGCCGGGGTTGAAAAATTCGGGCCGATTATAGATTCAGCGCGCTTGCTTGGTGGCGCCGAGCTGGTAGGGTAGGCGTCCGATGTCACCGCCGGTCCGCATCATTCTAGCCCTCATTGCCAGCGCCCTGGGCGGCCAGGCGGCCGAGCCGGCGGCGGCTCCCGTAGCTCCGGCGCCCGCCCTGACGGCGGCGGAGCCGGCCGTCGTGCCCTCTCCGGCCACGGGCAACAAAAAGGTGGTCTATGTCATCCCGGTCCGCGCCGAGATCAACCGGCCGACCTTTTACATCCTCCGGCGCGGGCTGAAGGAAGCCGACGAGAAAGCCGATGTGGTGGTGCTGGACATGGACACGCCGGGCGGCGCCCTGGACGTGACTTTCGACATCATGGAGGCGCTGGGCAAGTTTCATGGCGAGACCCTGACCTTCGTGGACAAGGAGGCGATGTCGGCCGGTTCGTTCATTGCCGCGACCACGGGGGAGATCTGGTTCACCCCCGACGCTGTCATTGGCGCGGCCGCCCCGGTGTCGGCCGAGGGCAAGGACATCGACGTGACGATGAAGCAGAAGATCGTCAGCTACCTGAAGGCGCGCGTGCGCGCCATTTCCGAGGGCAAAGGTTACCGCGGCGAGGTCATCTCCGCGATGATCGACGCCGATTACGAGCTGAAGATCGGCGACAAGGTCATCAAGCCGAAGGGCGAGCTGCTCTCCCTGACCGCCAGCGAGGCGAACCAGCGCTACGGCGAGCCGCCCCACTCATTGCTGGGCGCAGGCATTGCGAAGGACATCGATGCGTTGCTCACGAAAAAGTACGGGGCGGGCAACTACGAGATCCGGCGGTTCCAGGTCACCTGGTCGGAGGAGCTCGCGCAATATCTCAACGCCCTCTCCCCGATCCTGATGGGCCTGGGGCTCCTGGCGCTGTTCATCGAGTTCAAGGCCCCCTCGCACGGCCTGTTCGCCACGGCCGGCGTGCTGCTGCTGCTCGTGGTGTTCTTCGGGCATTACGTGGCCGGGCTCTCCGGGCACGAGCCGGTGCTCCTCTTCAGCCTCGGCCTCGTGCTGCTGGCGGTGGAGATCTTCATTTTTCCCGGCGTCGCCCTGCCGGCGCTGGTCGGACTCATCCTCATGCTGGTCTCGCTGGTGTGGGCCATGGCGGACTTCTGGCCGAACGAACCGGTGCATTTCTCCGGCGAACTCCTCCGCCAGCCGCTCACCAACCTCGGGCTCGGACTCTGCCTGTCCTTCGTGCTCGGAGCGGTCCTGCTGCGCTACCTGCCCAAGGGCTGGATGTGGGACAAGATGGTGGTCGGCTCGGCCATCGGTGGCGCCGCGCAGATCGCCGGGGTCGCCCCGGATGAGGCGGGGACCGTGACCGACCTGGTCGGGCAGCGCGGGGTGGCGGTGACGGTGTTGAAGCCCAGCGGGCAGGTGGAGATCGCCGGCCGGCGGTTCGAGGCGACGGTGGAAGTCGGGGCGGTTGACGCCGGGGACGCGGTCGTCGTCCGAGGCCGGAATGATTTCGCCCTGATCGTGCAAAAGGCGGACGCATGAACGCCATCATCATCCTCTTTGTCACCGGGGCGCTGCTGCTCGCGGCGGAAGTTTTCCTGCCCGGCGCGGTCGCGGGCATCCTCGGGACGATCGCGCTCCTCGCCGGCAGCCTGCTGTCCTTCCATGAATTCGGCTTCGGCGGCGGGATGGCCGCGAGCGCGGGCGCCGGGGTGCTGCTGGGGCTGATGCTTTACCTGGAGCTCGTGGTGCTGCCGAAGACCGCGTTCGGCCGCAAGCTGGTGGTGCAGGCCACGGTGGCTGCGACCAGCCAGCCGCCGCCCGCCCGGCTCGACGCCGTGTTGAACAAGACGGCGGAGGCCCTGACGACCCTGGCGCCGAGCGGCTACGTCCTGGTGGAGGGGCGGCGCTATGAGGCTTTTTGCCGTTCCGGCCACGCTGAGAAAGGGACGCCGCTGCGCGTCATCGGCATGGACAATTTCCGCCTGATCGTAACCCAACCCTGATTTCCTTCCTATGAACTCCATCCCGTTGGTCTTCCTCATCCCGCTCGTCGTTGTCATCCTTATCATCGTGGGCGTCTTCCTGTCGTTCATTGGCGTCTGGCTCAAGGCCCGCCTGAACGGCGCCCCGGTGGGCATCCTGAACCTGCTCGGCATGCGCCTCGGCGGCGTGCCCTACAGCCTGGTGGTCGACGCCCGCATCACCGCCGTCAAGGCCGGCATCGAGGTCACGACGGATAAGATCTCGGCGCACTACCTGGCCGGCGGCAACGTGGTCCCGACCGTGCAGGCGCTGGTCGCCGCGCAGAAGGCCGGCATCGTCCTCGACTGGGACCGCGCCTGCGCGATCGACCTGGCGACCAAGGGTTCGGGCAAGTCCGTCGTCGAGGCCGTCCGCACCTCGGTCGACCCGAAGGTGATCGACTGTCCGAACCCCGAGAGCGGCCGCAGCACGATCGACGGCGTGGCGAAGGACGGCATCCAGGTGAAGGTGAAGGCGCGCGTCACGGTGCGCACGCACCTCGACCGCTTCGTCGGCGGCGCCAAGGAGGAGACGATCATCGCGCGCGTGGGCGAGGGCATCGTGTCCACCATCGGCTCGTCGGAGAGCTACAAGGTCGTGCTCGAGTCGCCCGACCGCATTTCCAAGACCGTCCTCGCGCGCGGGCTCGATGTCGGCAGCGCGTTCGAGATCCTTTCCATCGACATCGCCGACGTCGACGTCGGCGAGAACGTGGGCGCCAAGCTGCAGGAGGCGCAGGCCGAGGCCAACAAGAGCATCGCGCAGGCCCAGGCGGAGATCCGCCGCGCCGCGGCCGTGGCCGTCGAGCAGGAGATGAAGGCCCGCGTGCAGGAGATGCAGGCGGAGGTCGTGCGCGCGCAGGCCCAGGTGCCGCTCGCGCTGGCCGAGGCCTTCCGCTCCGGCCGGCTGGGTGTGATGGACTATTACAAGATGGAAAACATCCAGGCCGACACCGCCATGCGCGGCTCCATCGCGCATCCGGAGGCGAAGAAGTGAAAAGCAATCAGCATCAAGTAACAAGTTCCCGGCAGATGGCGGTGGAGGTTCATCCGCTCCGGTTGCCTGTCACTTGATCACCTGACACTTTTCCCGCCCATGGACTGGCTCACCCAGCATCTGCAGATCCTCCTCGCCGCCGCCGGCGGGGTCGCGTGGTGGCTGAACCAGCGCAAGGCGGGGAAGCCGGAGGCCGGCGCCGCGCCAGCGCCCGACAAGTCCTTCGCGGATCCCGAGCTGGCCGAGCGCACCCGCCGCATCCGCGAGGAGATCCAGCGCAAGATCGAGCAGCGGACCGGCGGCTACCTCCCGCCGGCCGCCGCACCGCGGCCGGAGCCGGCGGCGCCCCCGGTCATGCGCGAAGTGGTGGTGATGGCACCCGAGAAGGCGTCGCGCACACGGGCGGCGGCCGCCCAACGGGAGGAGGCCCGGACCGCCGACATCCTCGCGCAACAGGCGGCGCTGATGGCGCGGCTCAGCCAGGCGCAGGCGCTGACTTCGGCCGCCCAGCGGCGCAGCCAGTATGAGACGGAGGCCGCGGGGAAGGAGGAGCTGGCGAAAGGGGAGGTGCGCAGCGCCCTGGGGGACGACCTGCGGGATCCCGCCGCGTTGCGGCGCGCCTTCATCCTGCGCGAGATCCTGGGCCCGCCGGTGGCGCTGCGGGGGTAGGGCGGATTATCCCTGATCCGCCGCTCATGATGAGCGATTTGCCCCAGCGGCAGAGATTATACCACCAGCCACCCGAATGGGTGGACGAAGATGCGGTTTATTTCATGACTGTGGGTTGCGCCAGTCGGGGCGTAAGCCAGCCGGATCAGACGGCCCCGTTCGAGGTCATGGTCCGGGCGATTGATTGCTATGAAGCTTCGGGCAAATGGCGTATGATGATCTTTCTAACCATGCCGGATCATCGGCACGAGATGGTTCAGTTTCCGAAGCCGGAGAATATGGAGAAAATCCTGCGTGACTGGAAAAGATATGTCGCCAAGCGCGCGGGCATTGTCTGGCAGGATGGCTTTTTCGAGCATCGCCTGCGTTCCCGGCAAAGCGCGGAAGAGAAATGGCATTACATCAGGCAAAACCCGGTGCGGAAATCGCTCGTGGACTTGCCGGAAAAATGGCGATTTGTCAGGTATGCGAACGAGACGGCGCGTTAGGGATAACGCGCCCCACCTCCCCCCTCAGTCCAGCGCGAACCGGCCGTAGCCCTCGAGCGGCACGGGGTAGCTGCGGCCGTTGACCTCCATCCGGAGGTTCTTGCCCGCCTCCACCGTGATGAGGAGCTTGCCCTGCTTCTTGAGGGACTTCGACTCGCCGCGGCCGAGGGTGCCGTTGAAGAGCAGCGCCCCGTCGAGGTCCTGCACGACCTTGACGCGGGTGGCGTCGGTGGCCGTGAGGGTGAGGGTCTGGGCCTGTTCCGCCTGCACGGTCGCGGTGGCGGCGGGCGGCGCGGCCTGGGCCGCCCGGGTCGAGGAGCGGGAGAACAGGACGTTGACGAGCAGGATGATGAGGACGATGGCGATGATGGCGCCCAGGGCCAGCAGGCCGAACTTGATCAGGATGGCCTGCTCCTGCGGCGTGCGGCCCGCCGGCACGGCCTCGCCCGTTTCCGTGGCGCGGGCGGCGTCGCCAAAATCCACCCGGCCGTAGACCTCGCGGCTTTCGCGGCGGGCGGGCTTGCCCTCGCTGGCGAGCAGGGCGTTGTAGTCGTTGACGAAGCGGTCGGGGTCGAGCGCGAGGAACCGCGCGTAGGAGCGCAGGAAGCCGCGGATGTAGAGCGGCGGGAGGTCGATGTCGAAGGAGTTGGCCTCAAACTTCTGCAGGTAATCGCCGCGGATCTTCGTGGTTTCCGCGGCCTCGCGGATGGAGATCCCCTTGCGCTTGCGCGCCTCCTCAAGCTTTTCACCGATGGTCTGCATGCAGTTGGGGTAAGTGTTAAGTGGGTTTGGCGCGGATTTGAAAGTCTAATCGCGGCTCAGGGCTGGTAGGTGTCGAGATCGACGAGGATTTCCCGCGGCGAGGAGCCGTTTTCCGGGCCGACGATGCCCTTTTCCTCCATGATCTCGACGATGCGCGCGGCGCGGTTGTAGCCGATGCGCAGCTTGCGCTGGAGCATGGAGGTGGAGGCGCGCCGGGTGGAGCGGAGGACGTCGAGGGCCTGGGCGAAGAGCTCGCCGTCGTCGCCCAGCTCGTCGTCGTCCCCCTCGCCGCCGTCCTCATCCTCGTCCTTGGAGTCGCGGTCGATCTGCTGCTGGACGGACGAGGCGTACTGCGGCGGGCCGTTGCGCTTGAGGAACTCGACGATCTCGAGGATCTCCTCGTCGGCGACAAACGCGCCCTGCGCGCGGACGAGCCGCGAGGTGCCCGGCGGGGAGAAGAGCATGTCGCCGCGGCCGATGAGGGTGTCGGCGCCCTTGACGTCGAGGATGGTGCGCGAGTCGACCTGTGAGGCCACCTGGAAGGCGATGCGGGAGGGCAGGTTGGCCTTGATGACGCCGGTGATGACGTTCACGGAGGGGCGCTGGGTGGCGATGATGAGGTGGATGCCGGCGGCGCGGGCGAGCTGGGCGAGGCGGGCGATGCTGGTCTCGATCTCGGCGGGCGCGACCATCATCAGGTCGGCGAGCTCGTCGATGATCGCGACGATGTAGGGCAGGCGCTCGGGGATCTCGATGTCGTCGGCCACGCCCTCCAGCTCGGCCTGCTGCTCGGTCGGCGGGAACTCGTGCTTGGGGTCCTTCTTGCGGTTGTTGAAGCCGAGAATGTTGCGGACATTCGCCTTGGCGAAGATCTGGTAGCGCTGCTCCATCTCGCCCAGCAGCCACTTGAGCGCGGCCGGCACCTTCTTCGGCTCGGTGACGACCGGGATGAGCATGTGCGGGAGGGAATTGAAGATCTTCAGCTCGACGACCTTGGGGTCCACCATGATTAGCCGCACATCCTTGGGGCTTTTCGAGTAGAGGATGGAGGCGACGATGGAATTGATGCAGACGGATTTGCCGGAGCCGGTGGCGCCCGCGATGAGCAGGTGAGGCATCTTCGCCAGGTCGGAGATGAGGGCCTTGCCGCTGACATCCTTGCCGAGGGCGATGGGCAGCTCGGCCTTGGCGCCGACCCAGTCCTCGCTCTCGAGGATCTCGCGCATGCCGACCGGCGTGGATTTCAGGTTCGGCACCTCGACGCCGACGGCGGCCTTGCCCGGGATGGGGGCGAGGATGCGCACCGACTGCGCGCGCATGCCGAGGGCGATATTCTTGTCGAGGCCGGAGATCTTCTCGACGCGCACGCCCGCGGCGGGCACGACCTCGTAGCGGGTGATGACGGGGCCGACGTGGATTTCGCCGAGGGTGACCTCGACGCCGAACTCGCTCAGGATGCGGAGGAGGTTCTCGGCGTTCTGGCGGTGCTCCTCCTCGCTGTGGGCGGCGTCGGACTTGACCTGCTCGCGCAGCAGCTTGAGGGGCGGGAACTCGTAATCCTTGTCGTCGCTCTGGGGCAGGGTGACCTTGGCCTTCCGGGTCTCCTCGGGCTTGACGATGTTCAGCTCGATTTTGCCCGCGGCGGCGGCGGGGGGCTTGGAGTCGGTGGCGGTTTCCGCGGGCTTGGCCGCCGGCCGGCCGGCCGGCTTCGGCGTGGCGGGTTCGTCGGCCGGCTTGGCGGTCGGCGGGACGGTCGCCAGTTTGGGCGTCTCGGTGAACGGATCATCCCCCTTGGCCACGACGAATTTCCTGGTGTTGCCCGGCGCGAGGGTGGGAGGGGGCGGGGCGGCGGGTTTCACCGGCGCGGGGGCCGCCAGCTTTTGGACGGCCGCCGCCTCCCGCAGTTTCCGGAGCTCGTCGGCGCGGGCGGCCTTCAGGGCCGCGCGTTTCTGGCGCCATTCCGTGAAATTGTTCAGCAGCCGGCCGACCTCGGCGGCGATGTCGCGGGTGAAGATGAACAGCATGCCCACGAAGTAGACGGTGCCGAGGATGAGGGCGGCGCCGAACACGCCCAGGCTGTCGTGGAAGAGATCCTGATACACCAGCCCGCCCAGTACCCCACCGGGCCCGGCGGTGAAGAAGGTCTTGCTGGTGAAGAACAGGTCCTGCATCGCGACGAGGGCCGAGAGCGACACGACGCAGCAGAGCATCGCGATCACCCGGGTGGTCGCCAGGCTGCGCGCACTGCGCAGGTAGATGTAGGTCATCCAGAACAGGAAGACCGGGAAGAGCCAGGTGGAGACGCCGATGAGGTGGTAGGACCACCAGGAAAACTCCGCGCCGATCACGCCGACGAGATTGGGCCGCACGCTCGCCTTGACCGCGATCTGCTGCTGGATGCCGTTGATCACCTCGTTTTTTCCGGCCACCTGGGTCATCACACTCTGCTCCGGCATGTAATCGATCAGCGCCACCGCGATCAGGATGCCGAGCACCAGGCACACAAAGGCCGCCAGCCAGTGGGGCCGGTGGCGCGGTCCTTCGAATGAAGGGTTATCCCGATCCTTTGGATTTGAACTCCCGGCTTTGGGCATTTGAGTGGGTGGCAGCGGAATTGCAGGTCCATCGGGACGGAGGGTCAATGTAAAATCCCCCACCATGATTCACCCAAGCCACTTACGCGCAACGCACGATGACATATCTCCAATTCAAGCCACTTTATCAGGAGCGGGTCTGGGGCGGCCGGCGGCTCGAGACCTTTCTCGGCCGCACGCTGCCCGGGGTGTCGCCGATCGGCGAAAGCTGGGAGATGGTCGACCGGCCCGAGGCGCAGTCGGTGGTGAAGGAGGGCCCGTGGGCGGGGCAATCGCTGCACGAGCTGATGACGGCGCATGGGGCGGAAATCATGGGGCCGGCGTGGCCGAAGGAGCGTCCCTTCCCGATCCTGGTCAAATGGCTCGATTGCCGCGACCGGCTCAGTGTGCAGGTGCATCCGCCGGCGGGCATCGCGGCCGCGCTGGGCGGCGAGCCGAAGACGGAGAATTGGTATATCGCCCAGGCCGACCCCGGGGCGGCGGTCTACGCCGGTCTGCGCGCCGGGGTGGACCGCGGGAGTTTCGAGCGGGCGATCGCGGCCGGCACGGTGGACCGGTGCCTGGACCGGCTGCCGGTGCGGGACGGCGACTCCCTGCTGATCCACAGCGGCACGATGCACGCGATCGACGCCGGCAATGTCATCCTGGAGATCCAGCAGAATTCCGACACGACCTACCGCGTCTACGACTGGGGCCGGGCGGGGCTCGACGGCAAGCCGCGGACCCTGCACGTGCACGAGTCGCTCGAAAGCCTCCGTGCCAATACCGCGCCCGCGCCGCGTCTGGTCCGGGGTGCGGGCGTGCTCGCGCGGTGTCCCGAGTTCACCATCACCCGCCGCGACCTGGTCGCCGGGGAGCGGATGATCTTCGCCCCCGGTGAGCAGGCGCGGATCCTTTCCGTCGCGGGCGGCGAACTGGAGGGGAAGGGTTCGCTCCGGCTGGGCGACAATGTCCTGCTGCCGTATGGAGGTGATTTCTCCTTCCGGGCCCGGACGGCCGCGACCGTGCTGGTGACCGATGGTTTTTCCGGGATTTGAGTACCGGAAATTTAGTGGGCACCCCGCCTGCACCAAGCGTGCATCAGTAGGTCTGCCCGCTTGCGGCCCCCCATGAGCGCGAGCAAGCTCGCTGACCCACAAAAACTGCCTGATCCCGAGTTCATGGGCCCGCAGCCGGGAGCCGGGCGGCGTGCCGCAGAAAATCGTGCCAGGGTTGCCGGACTCGCTTGATAAGAGGCGGTCTTAGGCTATGGTGCGCGACTCTCATGAGCGAACCTTTGCAAACCGAAACCAAGGACACGACCCCCGCGGCGGCGCCCCATGTGCCGCCGACCCCGGTGCCGAAGCCGGAGGAGCTCCTCGCCGCCGCGCGGGCGGAGGCGGCGGCCAACTACGACCGCTACACGCGCGCCGTGGCCGACCTGGAGAATTTTCGCAAGCGCACCATCCGGGAGAAGGACGAGCTGCGGCAGTTCGGCGCCACCAACCTGATGGAGGATGTCATTCCCGTCCTCGACAACCTCAGCCTCGGCCTGGCCGCGGCGTGCCAGCAGAACGACGTGAAGGCGATCATCGCCGGCCTGACCTCCGTGGCGGAGCAGTTCAAGAACACCCTCGCCCGGCACGGCCTGAAGGAGATCAACCCCGCCGGCCAGCGCTTCGACCCGAATTTCCACGAGTGCATCGCGCACCAGCCCAGCGCCGAGGTGGCCGAGGAAAACGTCATGCAGGTCGTGCGGCTGGGCTTCAGCCTGAACGGGCGGCTGCTGCGGCCGGCCTCGGTCATCGTTTCCAGCGGCCCGGCGAAGGGCAGCCCCGCCTGAAGCCATGGCCACCGGACAAAAACAGGACTACTACGAGCTGCTCGGGGTCGGGAAGACGGCCACCGAGGAGGAGCTGAAGAAGGCCTACCGCAAGAAGGCCGTGCAGTTCCACCCGGACAAGAATCCCGGCAACAAGGAGGCGGAGGAGATGTTCAAGAAGGTCTCCGAGGCCTACGAGGTGTTGAAGGACCCGGAGAAGCGCGCCGCCTACGACCGGTTCGGCCATGCCGCCTTCCAGCAGGGCGCGGGCCCGCGGGGCGGGGGCGGCTTTGGCGGCGGGGCGGGCGGGTTCCACGATCCCTTCGACATTTTCCGCGAGGTCTTCGGCCAGGGCGGCGGGGGCGGGGGCGGGATCTTCGAGGAATTTTTCGGCGGCGGGGGCGGCGGCAACGGCGGCGGCGCCGGCCGCGGCTCGGACCTGCGCTACGACCTGGAGATCACGCTCGAGGAGGCCGCGCACGGCGTGGAAAAGGAGATTTCCTTCCGCAAGCTCGGCGAGTGCGGCCACTGCGGCGGCAAGGGCGCGGAGCCGGGCACCAAGCGGACGACCTGCCCCACCTGCCGCGGGGCCGGCCAGGTCACCACCTCGCGCGGCTTCTTCCATGTCCGCCAGGTGTGTCCCACCTGCCATGGCGCGGGCAGCCGGTTCGAGAAGGCCTGCGTCAAGTGCAACGGCGAGGGCCGGGTCAACGAGACGGCCAAGATCAACATCAAGATCCCGCCGGGCGTCGACACCGGCAACAAGCTGCGCTCCTCCGGCAACGGCGAGGCCGGCCTGCTCGGCGGCGAGGCCGGCGACCTCTACATCGTCGTGCACGTGAAGGACCACGAGGTGTTCGAGCGCCAGGGCGACGACCTGTTCTGCGAGATCCCGATCAAGTTCACCCTCGCATCGCTCAGCGGCACGATCCAGGTGCCGACCCTGCAGGGCAAGGCGACGCTGAAGATCCCCGCCGGCACGCAGTCCGGCACGACCTTCCGGCTGAAGGGCCGGGGCATGCCGCACCTCCGCGGCAGCGCGCACGGCGACCAGCTTATCCGCGTGCAGGTGGAGGTGCCCGCGCATCTCAGCGCCGAGCAGAAGAAGATCCTCGAGGAATTCGCGCGGGTCAGCGGCGACACCGACGAGCCGATGGCGAAGAGCTTTTTCGAGAAGGCGAAGAAATTCTTCTGAGCCCCGCGTTTGGATTGCAGGGGGCGATTCCGGCCTGAAAACGGGGAACACGCGGCTGGTCGACGCAAGGGCGAAGCTTCCAGCTTTGGTCTGGCCAGGAAGGTGCGGGGATGATGTAAGGATGGTGCAAGGATGAACGAAGGCTGCCCGAGGCCAGCAGCCAGGAACCCTGAATCAACAAGGCCAAAGCCGAACTCAACTCCCACCTGCACGAAATCCGCGGCGCACTCGGCGGCCTCGTCTTCAAGCAATATCGCCACGGTCTGGTGATCACGCGGTTGCCGCGGATGGAGGGCATCAAGCCTTCGCCGGCGCAGCGCGCCCACCGCGACCGCTCCCGCCAGGCCGCCGGATTCCACCACGAGGTACTGGCCGATCCGGCGCTGAAGAAACGCTATGCCGCCGAAGCCCGGAAAAAGGGCCTGCCGTTGTCGGCCGTGACGCTGGCCGCCATATGAAAAAGGACCGTCGCTCCACCAAGCCTTGAAAGTGGAATCCTGGGCCTGACCATGTCGGTCGCCGGGGTGCTCGGATTATGCCAATATCGAGGTCGGCAGCCTGATCCACTTAGCGCCTTCTGAAACCGGCTGATGCACTTCGAGCATCGGTTTCATGGTGTCAACGGCTCCAGATAAACTTGGGCGAGACCATTCGCGTCGGCACGGACCTGCACGGTGAGTTGGAACACCGGGCCGCCTTTTGTGGCCGAGAAACGGCGGTGGCCGGTTGTCACGTTGAAAGTGATTGGTGCATTGGGCCACGGCGTGCCATCGGGATGAACAACAATCATGGCCAGCTGGCCATCGGGTCCCTCATGGCCGTCGTAAAGCGGTTTGTGGATCGGGACGACGCCGTTATAGAAGTCGGTGGGGTCCCGCCCCAGCTTATATTCCTGCAGAATGGAATAGCCGTCCCCATTGCCCGAGGGTGCTTGGGGGTCGAGCCCCGTCCTGTCATAATAGTGTTGTTCCCATTCAACCGGCAGCCCGTTGGCCTTATCGAGTGTCTTGGGCGTGTGGATGGCAATTGGAGCGTTCCGTGCCGACAGGTTGCCCACGCCATCATACGCCTCTACCTCATAGCTGATGTCCATATCTCCACCCACCGTATTGTCCGTGCATGAAGTGCCCGTGACATGGGCAATTGGTTCGCCATTCCGATAAACATTATACCCGGCGATTCCGTAAGCGCCCGCAGCAGCGGACCAAGTGAGGGCGACGCGGGAGTCGGTCACGGCCGTAGCCCTGAGATTCGCGGGAGGCGTGATCGTAGCCGGCATGATCAACTGGCCGTAATCGGGAAACGTGGAGTCATCGAAGCCGGCGGAAAAACCATCCAGGAGCGTATCAGCCGCAGTTCCACCGCTGACCGAAAAATAGCCCAGCGAAGTAATCGTATTGTCGCCGAGGCCGAGATTTTTGGCAATTTGGTTACCGTTGAGCGAGAGGCTCCAGGTCTTCGTGGAGAAATCTTCCAGGATGGTCAGTTCAAACCAGGAGGCTGTCTTGTTGGTGACGTCCAACGACAGCGATGCATCCGTGGGTTGCCACTTGCCCCCGCCGGATCCATTGCCGTTGAAAACGAATAACTTGCCCTTTCCGGCCTTTTTGAGCAGTGCGACCTGGGCAGTGTCAGTCCGGTATAGGGATGAATGTTCAACGGTGGGAGCCGCTGAGCCTTGGCTGAAGAAATCAATGTTTACGTTCTTCGGCTGATCCGAGGCAGGGAAGTTGAGTATCGCCTGCAAGGGTTTGTGGTTGGCTGGCAGCAGGACGTAGTTTCCAGCGCCCCCAACCTTCCCATGGTTGACGACCACGCCCCGATCAGCGGTCCATCCCTTCTGGCCGTTCAGCGCGCCCTCCGCAACGCCCTCGGTGACTTCGAATCCGGTGGTATACGGCAGCGCCGCGGTGGCAGGACTCGCCGCCGGCTTGGTGCCGGGGGGAGTCGTCTCCGACCGACCTTGCCCGGTGAGGACGAAAAATAACAGAACAACACGAGAAAGTTTCTTCATGGTTATGTGACCCGGCTAGGGACCGGGAGTTGAGTCCGTGGCGGGGGCCAACTCGGCCCGCACGGGGCAAGCAAACCGGGTCAGGCTGCAGACGACCAGGGCAGTTCCCGGCAGCGCAAAAAAGAAACGGGCAGGCGCGGGCGAATGATATGCCATTGCAATGTGAAACCCTCGCTACCGGCCCGCACCGAATGCTTCACTTCCGCAAGCAAATCATGCGCAAAATTGGCGACAAGATAAAATTGCCCTGCCTGACGCGGAACACTCCCTGCGGATTGTCCCGGCCAGTAGCGGAGCCTCGTAACGGCAAGGCCTTCAGAAGGTACTTCATGCGCTTGGGCGGGAGGTGAAAGCCAGGCGAGACAACTCATGATCCCCATTGATTCAGACCCGGGCGGAACGGGATTTTAATTTCCATGAAAGCGAAATGATACTGCCAGCATGCAGGACGGGCGCAGGCAGGCGGTTGAATTTGTGCGTGCTTCCGGCTGGAGGCTTTCACTAACTTGGCGCATGCGCGTGGTCATCCTAGGCTCGGGGCGGGGCAGCAATGCGGAGGCGATCCTGCAGGCGCAGGCGGCGGGACGGCTGGGTGTGGCGCGGGTCGTGCGGATTCTCTCGGACCAGCCGGCGGCGGGCATCCTGGCGCTCGGGCCGCGGTTCGGCGTGCCGGCGGAGTTTGTCGACCCCGCGCCGTTCAAGACCAAGCTGGAGGGTCCCGGCGAGGACCGGTTCATCGCGGCGATCACGGCGGCGCAGGCGGACCTGGTGGTGCTGGCGGGCTTTATGCGCGTGCTGAAGCCGAAGTTCCTCGGGGCATTTGCAGGGAAGATCATCAATCTCCACCCGAGTTTGCTGCCTGCGTTCCCGGGCTTGGACGGCATCGGGCAGGCCTTCCGGGCCGGGGTGAAGGAAACCGGCTGCACCGTACATTACGTGACGCTGGAGGTGGACGCCGGACGGATCATCGAGCAGGCGAGGGTGGCGGTGGAGCCCGGGGAAACCCTGGAGTCGCTCGCGGCCAGGGTGCATGCGGCCGAGCATCAGCTGTTGCCGGCGGTGATTGCGCGGTTGAGCAAGCATTAGGATTTTGTGGCCATTCCGTCCGGTTGAACCCAGGCTGAATCATCATGGCAGTATATGAATTGAAGATCGAGGTGACCCCCGCTGCCGCCCTCGCGCTGGAGAACCATCTGGCGGAACTGGAGGAGCAGCGGCTGATGGTGCTCGAGGACAAGCCCTCGGGCCGGGCGTGGCTGACCGGCTATTTCGAGTCACGCGCCGAGGCCGATACGGCCTGGCGGCGGCTGGCCGGAGCGTGGCCGGAAGGCGGCCTGGGGGGTGAGCCGGCATTGCGCGAGTTGCCGGACACCAACTGGAAGGACAGCTACAAGGCGCATTTCAAGGCGTGGAAATTCGGTCCGCTCCACTGGGTGCCGGTGTGGGAGCGCGAGACCTTCCGGCTGCCCGCGGGCGAACAGGTGCTCTGGCTCGACCCGGGCATGGCCTTTGGCACGGGCAACCACGAGACGACGCGATTGTGTTGCGAACGGCTGGTGGCGTTCGCAACCAGTGACAAGGCGCAAGGGGCAAGTGACAAGGGGCGGGTGATTGACGCCGGCTGCGGCTCGGGGATCCTGGCGCTGTCTGCCGCGCGGCTGGGTTACACGGATATCACGGCCTTTGACAACGATCCGGAGGCCGTGCAGGTGAGCGGGGCGAACGCGGCCCTGAACGACTTGGCCGGCCGGGTGGAGTTTTTTACGGGCGATCTGGTGACAGGACTGGCCGGGCGCCATGCGGAACTGGTGCTGGCCAATATCCAGGCGGATGTGCTGATGCAGTTTGCGCGCGAATTGCTTGGGGCCGTGGCGCCGGAGGGGGTGCTGGTCCTGAGCGGCATCCTGGCGGACGAGCTGGCGGAGGTCCGCCGGGAGTTTCTCCGGGTCGCCATGGCGGGCTGGGTGGCGGATTCGCGTGTGCTGGGCGAATGGAGCGACCTGGTGCTCACCCGGACCGAGAGTGGCGGAACTAGATTTTTTTGAAGATGTAGCCGCCGTGATTGGAACCCCAGACTTGGGTATCGCCGGCGTTGTACCCGCGCTCCCATTGGACGGTCTGCTGTTCGCTCACGGTGATCTCGGTCGTGGCGTACGTGGCACCATGCAGGATATTGGCGCAAGCCTTGCCCTCGGTGCCCCCCTTGAATGAACCGTCGGGCTCGCGCCGGAGAACGAGGGTGCAGCCCGGTTGGGGGGTGAGGCTGCCCGGGTCGAGTCCGGCCAGGAGTGCCGGGTTTTTCCACGCGCCGGTCAGGGCGATGGCGTCGGGCAGATCGAAGATGCGGATCTCAACCGCGCCATCGGCGCGAGCGGCAAGATGATAGAGCCGCTGCCGGTAGGGATGGTCGGGCGCATCGGTCAGGGATTGCTCGCAGTAAAGCCAGGGACCGTCGCCGCGGCCGGTCCAGACGGGGACGACATGGAGGGTGAGATCGCGAAAATGCTCATCACCCCGGGCCTGGTCGGCGCTGGAGAAGGTGCCCGACAGATCGGCAGCCAGGGAATCCAAGCCGGGCGGTCCGGCGAGGATTTTAGGGGAGAGCAAGAGCAGGCCGGCGAGGCAGATGAGGGAGCGCATGGGTCAGATGAAACGCCAGACAGCGTGGAGCAGGGCAATGTTTCCAGCAATCCACCATGGCCAGAAACGGCCGTTGGCGGGCAGCTGCAGATTGAAGGCGACGGTCATCGGCAGGACGGCGCGGCAGGCGGCCCAATAGCCTGACCAGACCCAGAAACTGAGGAAGAAGAGCAAAAAGGAGTAGGCAAACCCGATGCGCCACCAGGGTGACTCGACCTGCGGCAGGCGCCAGAGGGAGACCAGCTGGGTGAAGAGCCCGATGATGGCGAGGAGGCTGAAGCCGTAGCGGCCGTCGAAATTGCCGAAGGATAGTTCCCGCAGGGAATACCTGACCTGGGTCCACAGCCCGAGCAGCGGCCAGCCGAAGTTGCCCAGACCGCCCCCGCCTACCGGGCCGCCGAGGCGGTGTTGGACATAAATGGACCAGAGGACCAGCGGGGCTGCGGCCAGCAGCACGCCCGCCAGCGTCCGGCGCCAGGAGGCAGACTGGCCGGCGGGGAGGGCGACGGCCCCGAGGAGGCTGGTTTCCTTGGCCAAGGCCGCGAGGGCCAGCCAGAGCGTGGACCGGCCCGGGCGGGATGAGGCATAGGACAGGACGGCGAGGACAAGCAGCAACAGGGCGGGAAGGTCGACCAGCGACTGTCGGACGCTGTCCAGCACACCCATGCTGAACAGGCAGCCCGCCCAGCGGGCGAAAGCGATCCAGTCGTTGCCGCCGATGCTGCGATGCAGCAGCCAGCCGAGGGCAAACCAGCAGGCGACGTTGAGCAAGGCATAGGCTTGCAGGATCCACCAAGGCTGGCCGAGGCCAAGCACGGCCGCTGTCGCGGGAACCAGGATGCGACGCGCGCGGTAGGCCGGCTCATCAAGGACGCGGGTGAGCTCGGCGCCGCGTAGCAGGGGGTCGAGGGCGAGCTGGGCGTAGAACTGGCCGTCGTAGCCATTCGAGCCCGGCACGGTCGCGACGGGCAGGTTTTGCAGGGCGCTGAGGCGGCGGTCCTGCCAGGTCTCCCCGAAGCGGATCAACCCGGTGAAGCCGGTTTGCGGGCTGAATTTCGCCAGCACCAGGGCTGCGAAGACCAGGCAGGAGATCCAGTGGGCATGGCGGCTCATCGGGCGGGAAAAAATTTAACCGCGAGACAGAGGCATCGCGGTTAAGGAGGAAAGGACTATAATGGTGCGGCCCGGTTCAGAAGAGGTCGGTCGGGGTGCGGGACATGAAGTCTTCCATGTAGGCGGTGGTGGCCTTGCCCTCGATGAAGACCGGGTCGCTCATGATCGCCTTGTGCAGGGGGATGGTGGTCTTGATGCCGCGGATCAGGTATTCGCTCAGGGCGCGGTAGGAGCGCTGCAGGGCGACCTTGCGGGTGGGCCCGAAGCAGATGAGCTTGCCGATCATGCTGTCGTAGTACGGCGGGATGGTGTAGCCGCTGTAGGCATGCGAATCGACGCGGACGCCGAGGCCGCCCGGGGCGTAATAGAGGCTGATCGTGCCGGGCGAGGGCGTGAAATTGCGGGCGGGATCCTCGGCGTTGATGCGGCATTCGATGGCATGCTTCTCGAACTTGATGTCGCCCTGGTCGAAATCGAGCTTCGCCCCGTTGGCGATGTTGATCTGTTGCTTGATGAGGTCGATGCCCGTGACCTCCTCGGTGACCGGATGCTCGACCTGGATGCGCGTGTTCATCTCGATGAAGTAATAATTGCCCTTGGCATCGACGAGGAACTCAATGGTGCCGGCATTCTGGTACTCGGCGGCCGCGGCGGCCTTGATGGCGGCCTTGCCCATCTTTTTGCGCAGGTCGGAAGTGAGGAAGGGGGAGGGGGATTCCTCGATCAGTTTCTGGTGGCGGCGCTGGACGGAGCAGTCGCGCTCGCCCAGGTGGAGCACCTGGCCATGGCTGTCGGCGAGGATCTGGAACTCGATGTGACGGGGTTTATCGATGTATTTCTCGATGTAGACGGAGCCGTTGCCGAAGGCCTTTTCCGCCTCATTGCGGGCGACGTGGAATTCCTTGGCGAAGGAGACGTCATTATGGGCTATGCGCATGCCGCGACCGCCGCCGCCGGCGACGGCCTTGATGATGACCGGGTAGCCGATCTTGCGGGCCGTCTTGACGGCCTCGTTCTCGTTGTCGATCGGGCCATCCGAGCCCGGCACCGTCGTCACGCCGGCCTTGCGCACCGTGTCCTTCGCGACGGCCTTGTCACCCATGATCCGGATGCTCTTGGATTTTGGGCCGATGAACTTGATGTTGCAGGACTCACACTGCTCGGCGAACTTTGCGTTTTCGGAGAGAAAGCCGTAGCCCGGGTGGATCGCATCGACGTCCGCGATCTCAGCCGCGCTGATGATGCGGTCGGCGCGCAGGTAGCTGTCGGAGCTTTTCGGGCCGCCGATGCATATTGCCTCATCGGCCAGCTGGACATGCAGGGACTGGACGTCAGCTTCCGAGTAAACCGCCAGAGTCTTGATCCCCATCTCGCGGCAGGCGCGAATGATGCGGAGGGCGATTTCACCGCGATTGGCGATGAGAATCTTTTGGATCATACAAGTATAAATAGTTAAGCCGGACAGGGATCTGCCCGGCTTGGGAGCGATGCCCGGTCAGCCGAGCTTGATTTTGAACAGGCGTTGACCGTATTCAACCGGCTGGCCGTTTTCTACGAGAATCTCGACCACCGTGCCCTTGGTTTCGGCCTGGATTTCGTTCATGATCTTCATCGCTTCGATGATACAGACCACCGTCTTTTCCTCCACCTTGGCATTTACATCCACAAAGGATGGATTTTCAGGGGAAGGAGACCGGTAGAACGTCCCGACCATGGGGGATTTAACAAAGGAGAAACCTGCTTCGTCAGCACCGGCGATAGCAGTTGCCGGTCCGGGTTTGGGCGATGAGACAGACTCATTCGGTGAGGCCACCAAGGGTTGGGACTGAGTTGCAAGCGGTGTCGTGGATATGATGGGTTGGTCGCCGGAACCCCGCTTGATCTTGATTTTGAAGCCCTCTTCCTCGAACTCGAACTCCGAGAGTTCTGATCGTTTCATCAAATCAATAATCTGTTTAATTTGTTTTAGGTCCAAGCATTCGCCTTGGTTGAGATGTTGGGCAACTGTTAGTGCCCATATTGAGGATGGCGTTCAAAAGAACTTTGAGGGGTCAACGCAACCACTGAATTTCACCAGACGACAAGATGTGTAAAAACGGGCACAAATTAATTAATATAGCTATAAAACGATGCAAAATGGCCTTATTTTGCTCAAAAACGACCAGATCCTGATTTGAGGTAAAGGCAAAAACCCGACATATTTACGACGCGTTTGGAACATGGTTCGCGACTGTATGGCGATGGATTTCGCAGGCAAGCTTGGTCAGGTGAACGCCGGCTCGTTGATTGGAGCAGAGGGTGAGAAGTCATCAAGCGCGGATGCTACAGGAGAATCGAGCAACGAAGACTGCCCCGGAATATGACCTACTCGGCGTCGGAAAAGGCAGTTCTAGCGCGCCGACAGTCAGGAGTCATGGCTTCACCGTCATGATTGGCTGGTTCCACGAACACTCGCACCGCAATAGGGACGGTTTTACCCATTCAGGGAAGGCTGCTGAACCAGCGGGCGGGGAGGCGAGTCACAACGGTTGCTGTTTTGTATAAATTCACCCGTTCCCGTTCACCAGACGGGGCAAACCAGCTTGATGCCGCCCGCCTCATTCCCGCCGGAACAACGAGGCGCTCAGGGATGACGACAGCGGTGTCGTGGCGGGCCAGCATTCACAGAAATTTGCCGGCCGGGCCCGACGCCGTGGCGGCGGTGTCGTAGTGTGATACAGGATACAAGAAAACGGGGCGCGCGCCGGGTGGGCTGGCGCGAGTTTCATCCCGGAAAAATCCGCGGCCAGACAATCCGATAAAACGCCTATATATATACTGGCCAATATATAACAAATGTCATGGTTTTTCTTTTGCGAATGGGCTTGATTAAGAAATCACGGTTCACATCTTCGCGCTCCCTTCGTTCAACACCTCGCGCCCAACGCGGGCGAGGCGAGCGAAGAAAACGAGCAGCAAGAGCGTTCCTTTCCAAAACTTTTTTCGAAATCTTCGGGAAAAGGATTGACGGACCAAAATGCGAATGTTCTCTTTGAAATCTTTCCCCCCTTCAGGGGGTGGTTCTTTGAAATTTACTTTGTGCGATTGATTGGGACCCCCAATCAACATTATTCCAGATAGTATACGGTACGGACCTTCGGGCCCGTACCATTCAAGTAGTTCATGAATCACTAGGATTCGTGACTCTCTTTTTTCGGAGAGTTTGATCCTGGCTCAGAATGAACGCTGGCGGCGTGGTTAAGACATGCAAGTCGAACGGTTTTTCAGGTGTAGCAATACATTTGAAAAGCAGTGGCGAACGGGTGCGTAACACGTGAACAATCTACCATTTAGTGTGGAATAGCTCGGCGAAAGCCGGATTAATACCGCATGTGGTTGTCCCTCTCCTGAGGGGCATACTAAAGCCGGGGACCGCAAGGCCTGGCGCTAATTGAGGAGTTCGCGGCCTATCAGCTAGTTGGCGAGGTAACGGCTCACCAAGGCTAAGACGGGTAGCTGATCTGAGAGGATGATCAGCCACACTGGAACTGAGACACGGTCCAGACACCTACGGGTGGCAGCAGTTTCGAATCATTCACAATGGGCGAAAGCCTGATGGTGCGACGCCGCGTGAGGGATGAAGGCCTTCGGGTTGTAAACCTCTGTCACCGGGGAAGAAACGCTTCAATTTAACAGATTGAAGCCTGACTTAACCCGGAGAGGAAGCAGTGGCTAACTCTGTGCCAGCAGCCGCGGTAATACAGAGACTGCAAGCGTTATTCGGATTCACTGGGCGTAAAGGGTGCGCAGGCGGTTGGGTGTGTCAGATGTGAAATCCCGAGGCTCAACCTCGGAACTGCGTCTGAAACTACTCGACTAGAGTACTGGAGAGGGTAACGGAATTCACGGTGTAGCAGTGAAATGCGTAGATATCGTGAGGAACACCAGAGGCGAAGGCGGTTACCTGGACAGTTACTGACGCTCAGGCACGAAAGCGTGGGGAGCAAAAGGGATTAGATACCCCTGTAGTCCACGCCCTAAACGGTGCACACTAGGTCTTGGCGGATTCGACCCCACCAGGGCCCAAGCTAACGCGTTAAGTGTGCCG
>Ga0265319_1000020_pt1 | contig 153921 bp, 165 predicted proteins | sample 4824metaG_FD_192443 | JGI IMG/M metagenome (GOLD analysis project Ga0265319, IMG submission 192443) | Rhizosphere microbial communities from Carex aquatilis grown in University of Washington, Seatle, WA, United States - 4-8-24 metaG | ecosystem: Host-associated > Plants > Roots > Rhizosphere >... | reverse complement strand
CGCGCTGGCGAGAGCTACGAGATCTGCCTCACCAACCGGGTCGAGGGCCGGCTCGACGTCGAGCCGCTCGACCTCTACCGGCGCCTGCGCCGGGTCAACCCGGCGCCCTTCGGCGCCTACCTGCGCTTCGGCAAGCGCGCCGTGCTCAGCTCCTCGCCCGAGCGCTTCCTCGCGGTCGGCGCCGACGGCGGCGTCGAGGCGCGCCCGATCAAGGGGACCTGCCGCCGCGGCAAGACGCCGGCGGAGGACGCGCGCCTGGCGGCGCGGCTGCGCGCCGACCCCAAGAGCCGGGCCGAGAACCTGATGATCGCCGACCTGCTGCGCAACGACCTCGGCCGCGTCTGCCGGGTCGGCAGCGTCGCCGCGCCGGCGCTGATCGAGGTCGAGAGCTACGAGACCGTGCACCAGCTGGTCTCGACCGTGCGCGGTCGCCTGCGGCCCGAGGTCTCGGCACCGGCCTGCGTCCGCGCCTGCTTCCCGCCCGGCTCGATGACCGGCGCTCCGAAGCTGCGGACGATGGAGATCCTCGACGAGCTCGAGGGCGCGCCCCGCGGCGTCTACGCGGGGGCGGTCGGCTGGTTCGGCGCCGGCGGCGCCTGCGACCTCAGCGTCGCGATCCGGGCGGTCGTCCTCGACGGCGAGGCGGCGACGATCGGCGCCGGCGGCGCGATCGTCCTGCGCTCCGAGCCGACGGCGGAGTTCGAGGAGATGCTGCTGAAGGCGGCGGCGCCGCTGGCGGCGATCGATCCCCGGGGCGCGCGGCTGTCCCGGCGCTCAGTCCCCGGTGCCCTGCCACTGGGCTAGGCCCCGGGCCGAGAGCCAGTTGTGGGCGCGGAAGCGCCAGTGACGGACGGCGTGATAGGCGCGGCGGGGGGACCCGTCCTTGAGCAGGGCGAAGGCGACCTCGAGCCGGTACCGCAGCCCTCCGAGCCGGCTCTCCGCGGCGAGCCGGTAGCGGAGGAACAGCTGGCGATGGGGGAGCAGCGGCCCGATCTTGTAGCCCCCCCAGTGGATCATGCTGACCAGGCGGCCGGAGTACGGGACCCTGCGGTCGGCGAGGACGAAGTCGGCGCCCGACCTGACGATGCGCATCAGCCCCCCGGCGACCGCGAGGTCGGTGACGAGCTCGTTCGCGTCGGCCTTCTTGATCCCGCTCACGTCGACCACGTAGTTGACGAAGGTCTGCTCGAGGTTGTCGACGAATTCGGAGCGCAGCGGCGCCGCCGCCGCGGCCAGCGGCCCGAGCGTGTCCAGGCTCAGCGAGTCCCGCCGTGCCATGAAGGTGCCGCTGTTGAAGCCGGCGGTCCGATGCTCGGCCAGCATCCGCTCTCGCAGGGCGCCGGGCCGATACACCTGGACCAGGTCCGTGGCGAAATAGAGGAAGTCCGCGTCGGCGGTGTCGATCGCGTCGAAGTACGGGTCGAGCGGGCGCAGGACGACGATGTCGGCGTCGAGGAAGAGGAAGGTGTCGTACGTCTCCCAGGCGCAGAACTTGCGCATGGCGCTGGCCTTGAACTCGTCGTTTGGCCAGTAGTCGGCGCCGAGCCGCTTGACGGCCGCCAGCGCAGGGCCCTCGAAGAGGTCGTAGCCGAAGCGATCCAGGGTCGCCCGGGTGCGGGCGAGGCGATCGTCAAAGGGAATGACGGTCAGGGGAAGGCCCGGATTGTGGCGGTGGAGGCTCTCGCAGAGGGCGATCAGCCAGTCGACGACGCCGTCGTTTGCGAGGCAGGCAACCCCACGTCCCTCGGCCGCCGGCTGGCTCACCGGCCGAACGCTAGCGCATGCCCCTAGCGCCGGATCGGCGGGCCTGCGGGCCGCTTGGCGCAGGCGTCGATATCCTTGGCCGACCCGCATCCGGCAGCGCCAACGGCGCCGCCGGCATCCGTTCACGACTTGACGAGCTAGGAGCCATGGCCGTAGACACCGTTGCCTACAGCGAGCAGACCGACGACCAGCGCGCGATCACCGAAATGGTCCGGCAGTTCGCCGACGAGCAGATCATCCCCAACGCCGAGCACTACGACCACGAGGACTCCTTCCCGGAGCCGATCGTCGAGCAGATGAAGGAGCTCGGCCTGTTCGGAGTGACGATCCCCGAAGAGTACGGCGGCATGGGGCTCGACCTGACGACCTACGCGATGATCGTCGAAGAGCTCTCGCGCGGCTGGATCTCGATCTCCGGCGTCGTCAACACCCACTTCATCGGCTCCTACCTGCTGATGAAGTTCGGCACCGACGAGCAGAAGGAGCACTTCCTGCCGAAGATGGCGACCGGCGAGATCCGCGCCGCCTTCTCGCTCTCCGAGCCCGAGGTCGGCTCCGACGTCCAGGGCATCAAGTCGACCGCGAAGCTGGGCGAGGACGGCAGCTGGGAGCTGAACGGGCAGAAGATGTGGGTCACCAACGGCCTCGGCTCCAGCGTCGTCTTCGTGCTGATGAAGAGCGACCCCAAGGCCGAGCCGGCCTACAAGGGCATGACCTGCTTCATCACCGAGAAGGAGCCCTGGGTCGAAGAGAACACGGGCGACTTCAAGGGCCTCAACGTGCCGCCGAAGATCAAGAAGATGGGCTACAAGGGGGTCGAGTCGACCGAGCTCGTCTACGACGGCTACCGCTGCCCGCCGGAGCGCGTGCTCGGCGGCCCCGACGGCGTCGGCGAGGGCTTCGTGCAGATGATGGACGCGCTCGAGGTCGGCCGCGTCAACGTCGCCGCCCGCGGCGTCGGCATCGCCCAGCGGGCGCTCGAGCTCGCCCTCCGCTACAGCCAGGAGCGCAAGACCTTCGGCAAGCCGATCGCCCAGCACCAGGCGATCCAGTTCAAGCTCGCCGACATGGCGACCAAGATCGAGGCGGCGCGCCTGGTCACCCGCAAGGCGGCGCGGATGAAGGACGCCGGCGAGCGCTCCGACCTCGAGGCCGGGATGGCGAAGCTGCTCGCCTCGGAGACCGGCAAGGAGTGCGTCGAGGAGTGCTTCCGCATCCACGGCGGCTACGGCTACTCGAAGGAGTACGAGATCGAGCGCCTCTACCGCGACGCGCCGCTGCTCCTGATCGGCGAGGGGACCTCGGAGATCCAGCGCATGGTGATCGGCAAGAAGCTGCTGCAGAGGAACAAGATCTAGCGGGATGGCAACCTCGACCGCCGACCTGATCCGCACCGCCGTCGAGCGCTTCCAGGCGGAAATCCCGGCGCTGGGGAAACTGAAGCTGATCTTCGGCCTCGAGCTCAAAGCCAAACACGACATCCAGCTCTACCGGGTCGAGCTGCCCGGCCTGAAGATCACCAAGGACCTCGCCCAGGACGAGCGCGTCCTGGTCGAAATCGACCGCCCCCAGTTCAACGAACTGGCCGAGAAGGGGACGGTCAAGAGCTACCGCAAGGCCTACGAAACCGGCCACATCAAGGCCAGCGGCGACTCCAACGTGGTCAAGCTGATCGGCCAGGTCGTCCAGCGCCACGAGGAACGGGCGCGGCTCAGGAAAGTCCACTGAGCCAGCGGACCGCGGCGAGCAGGTCCGCGGCCTCGTAGTCCGCGGCGGGATCGCCGGGCGCGCTGGGGCCGAGGCGGACGGTGGTGAGGCCGAGGCGGTTGCCGGCCTCGACGTCGATCGCCGCGTCGCCGACCATCGCCGCGCCCGCGAGGGCGACGCCGGGGACCTCGCGGCCGGCGCGCTCGAACATGCCGGGGCCGGGCTTGCGGCAGTCGCACTCGCCGCTCTCGTGAGGGCAGTGGAGGATCGCGTCGAGGCGGGCGCCGGCGGCGGCGAGCAGCTCGAGCAGCCGCGCGTTGACGGCGGCCAGATTGCCCTCGCTCATCCGCCCCAGGGCGATCCCGCGCTGGTTGGTGACGACGACGACCTTGGCCGGATGCCGGTTCAGCAGCCGGATCGCCTCCGCGGCGCCGGGAAGGAGCCTGACTTCGTCGGCGGCGACGATGTACTTGCCGGCGGCGGCGCCGGCGTTGATCGTGCCGTCGCGGTCGAGAAAGGCGGTGCGGCCGGGCGCGAGCCTGGCGCCGCTCAAGCGGCGCCGTCCTCCGTGGCCAGCCGCGCCTCGACCCACTCGCAGATAGCGTGGGCGGCGATCATCTGCCCCTCCTGGACGCGCGGGGTGTCGGTGCTGGGGATCGCGATCACGCGGTCCGCGGCGGCGCCGACCGGGCCGGGCTCGGCGCCGGTCATCGCCACCGTCGCCAGGCCCGCCGCGCGGGCGGCCTCGAGGCCCCTGACGACGTTGGGCGAGCGGCCGCTGGTGCTGAAGCCGAGGGCGACGTCGCCGGCGGCGCCGAGGGCGCGGACCTGGCGCGCGAAGACCTCCTCGTAGCCGTAGTCGTTGCCGATCGCGGTCAGCGCCGAGGGGTTGTCGACGAGGGCGATCGCCGGCAGCGGCCGCCGCTCCAGCAGGTAGCGGCCGACGAACTCGGCGGCGACGTGGATCGCGTCGGCGGCGCTGCCGCCGTTGCCGAACAGCAGCAGCTTGCCGCCCTCGCGGTAGGCGTCGGCGGTGAGCTCGGCGACGGCGGCGACCTGCGCCACGCACTCGTCCCCGCGCATCGCCTCGAGCAGCGCCGCGCCCTCGCCGAGGCGCGCCCGCACCAGCTTCGCGGCCGCCTCACTCATCGCGGTGCGACCAGGTCGTGAGGCCGGCGTGGTCGAACTGGAAGTCGACCGCCTCGGCGCCGAGCGCCGCCATCGCCGCCCGCACCTCGTGCTTGCTGTCGTAGCGGCAGTAGACGAGCATGTAGCCGCCGCCGCCGGCGCCGGTGACCTTGCCGCCGAGCGCGCCCTTGCTCATCGCCGCCTCGTAGAGCTCGTCGATGTGGTCGTTGCTGATCTTCGGCGACATCTGCTTCTTGTAGGTCCAGGCGCGGTCGAGCAGGTTGCCGAACTCGCTCAGGCTGCCCCGCAGCAGCGCGTTCTTCATCTCCACCGCCAGCTCCTTCTGCATCCGCAGGCCGTCGAGGGTGGAGGAGTCCCCCGACTCGAAGCGGCCGGTCTGGTCGTCGATGATGTGGTCGGAGACGCGGGTGCCGCCGGTGAAGCAGAGCAGCAGGTTGTACTCGAGCTCGTGGACGATCTCGGCCGGGATCCGCAGCGGGTTGACGATCACCTCGTCGGCGCGGAACTCGATGAAGTTGAAGCCGCCGAAGACGGCCGCGTACTGGTCCTGGGTGCCGCCCTTGAGGCCGAGGTCCTCGCGCTCGACCGTGTAGGCCAGCCGCGCCTTCTCGTAGTCGGTGAGCGGCAGCTTCATGTGCGCGGCGAGCAGGCCGACGAGGACGACGACGACGGCCGAGGAGGAGCCGAGCCCGGAGCCGGGCGGGGCGGCGCTGTGGAGGAAGAGGTCGAAGCCGTTGGGCGAGTCCGAGGCGACCTTCTGCACCGCCGCCTTGATCAGGTCGAGGCGGTCGCCGTCGGGGCGGGCCTCGTCGAGGGCGATCGAGGCGACGGCGTCGAGGTCGAGCGACTGGATCCCGATCTGGCGGTCGGTCCGCGGCCGCAGGGTGCCGTAGGCGTAGCGGTTGATCGTCGCGCTGAGCACCAGGCCGCCCTCCTGCGCCGGGTAGGGCGGGACGTCGGTGCCGCCGCCGGCGAAGCTGACCCGCAGCGGCGCCCGGGCGCGCAGCAGGCGCGGCGCGGTGTCCTCGGCGATCGCCATCGGCGGCCCACGATACCCACGGCCCGGCGATTGGACAGCGGCCAGCCCAGCCCGAACGAGAACCATCATCTAGCATCCCGCGCCGCCCCCACGACAGGAGACTCTGCAAGCGATGAGCGAGACGACGTACGAGCTGACCACCGACCAGGCCGAGCGCGAGGCGAGCGGCGCCCACGCCTACGGCCGCTACCTCGAGGAGTTCGAGGTCGGCGCCGTCTACAAGCACTGGCCGGCCAAGACCGTGACCGAGTCGGACGACCACCTGTTCTGCCTGATCACGATGAACCACCACCCGCTGCACCTCAACGACGTCTACGCCAAGGGCTCCCAGCAGGGCCGCAACGTCGTCGTCGGGCCGCTGGTCTACTCGCTGGCGCTGGGGATGTCGGTCTCCGACGTCTCCGGCAAGGCGATCGCCAACCTGGCGACCGAAGAGCTGAGCCACCCGAACCCGGTCTTCCACGGCGACACCCTCTTCTGCGAGACCGAGGTGCTCGACGTCAAGCCCTCGAAATCGAAGCCCGACCGCGGCGTGGTCAAGGTCCACACCCGCGTCCTCAACCAGGACGGGGTGCTGGTGGCCGAGTTCAAGCGGCTGGTCCTGGTGCCGCGGCGCGAGCCCGGCGAGTAGCCTCGCCCGATGCTCGACCTGCTGGTCCTCTGCTACCACGGGATCAGCGAGACCTGGCCGGCGGCGACGGCGGTCAGGCCGGGGGACTTCGAGGAGCAGCTGGGCGAGCTGAGCCGCCGCGGCTACCGCGGCGCGACGATCTCCCAGGCGCTGACCGCGCCGCCGGCGGAGCGCACCCTGGCGGTCACCTTCGACGACGCCCACCGCTCGGTGCTGGAGCTGGCGGCCCCGATCATGGCCCGGCTCGGGATCCCCGGCACCGTCTACGTGCCGACCGACTACGCCGGCGGCGAGCGGCCGATGGGCTGGGACGGCTACGACGTCTGGCTCGGGACCGAGCACGAGCGGGAGCTGCTCTGCCTCGACTGGGAGCAGCTGCGCGGGCTGGCCGAGAGCGGCTGGGAGGTCGGCTCCCACACCTGCTCGCACCCGCGCCTGGCGCGGATCGAGGAGGGTGAGATCGCGACCGAGCTGAGCGAGTCGAAACGGGTCGTCGAGGAGCGGATCGGCGCCCCCTGCGAGTCGCTCGCCTACCCCTACAGCGACTACGACGCCCGCGCCGTCAAAGCGGCCTGGAAAGCCGGCTATCGCTCGGCGGTGAGCGTTCCCACCCGGCCCGCCTCGCCGCTGCCGCTGGAGTGGCCGCGGGTCGGCGTCTTCCAGGGGGAGAGCGCGCGGCGGCTGCTGGCGCGCCTGCGGACGCGGCGGCTGGGCCCCTCCGCGGCCACCCAGGCCGCGCTGGCGCTGCGCCGGCTGGCCCGCTGATCCCCTGAACGATCCCGTTCGTAGCTGCAGGCATGGCCATTGCCGTGTCGAAACACAGTTCGTGACGAGAGAAGAAGGGGCGATCGAGCAGGCGCTGAAGATCCTGCGACGCCGCAAGGTAATCGTGCTGCAGGCACTGATCGGGGTGCCGCTGATAGCGCTTGCCCTGACCCTGACGCAGGAAAAGGAATACACGGCGACGGCGACCCTGCTGTTCCGCGAAAGCCCCGCCAGCATCGGCGAAAGCAACAACGTCGTCGATCCGACGCGGGAAGCGGCGACCAACGGCGAACTGGTGGCGCTGCCGGTGGTCGCCGAAGAAGCCTCGAAGTCGATCGACGAAGCGATCCCGGCCGGCGAAATCCTCGCCAGCGTCGAAGTCGCGCCCAGCGCCAACGCCGACACCGCCGCGGTCTCGGCGACGACGACCGAACCGCAGCGCTCGGCCGACATCGCCAACGCCTACGGCGCCGCCTACATCAGCTTCCGCCGCAAGGCCGACCGCGCCCAGGTGCAGGAAGCGATCGACCTGGCCGAAGAAAGCCTCGAAGCGATGACCCCGACCGAACTCGCCGGCGCCCAGGGCGCCGCCCTGAAGGAACAGCTCGACCAGCTCAAGCTCGACCAGGCCCTGCAGACGGGCGGCGCCGAGCTGGTGCAGCGCGCCTCGGCGCCGGGCGCTCCCTCCTCGCCCAGCCTCACTCGCAACGTCGGCCTCGGGATCGTCCTCGGAGCGCTGCTCGGCTTTGGCCTGGCGGCGCTGCTCGAGCGGGTCGACCGCCGGGTTCGCTCCAGCGAGGAGATGGAAGAGCTCTACGGGCTGCCGCTGGTCGGTCGCATCCCGCGCAGCAAGCGCCTCTCCGGCAGCGGCGCCGTCGGTCTCGGTCCCCAGACCATCGAGGGCGAGTCGTTCCGCGGCCTCCGTGCCAACCTGCGCTACTTCGCGGTCGACAGCGACATGCACTCGCTGCTGGTGGTCAGTCCCGAGGAGGGCGACGGCAAGTCGACCGTCGCCCGCGGCCTCGCCCTGGCGATGGCCGAAATGGGTGACCACGTGGTCCTGGTCGAAGCCGACCTGCGCAAGAAAAGCGACTTCCGCCAGGTCACCGGCCAGCCCGCCGAAGGGCTGGCCAACGTGCTCACCGGGACCGAGCTCAAGCGCGTCCTGGTCCACGTCCAGGTCGGCGTCGGCCACGGCCTCACGGTGCTGCCGAGCGGGGCGCTGCCGCCCAACCCCTCGGAGCTGCTGGAGAGCGAGCGGATGCGCTGCGTGCTCGCCGAGCTGGGGCAGAGCTTCGACTTCGTGATCCTCGACAGCCCCGCTCTGGGGGCGGTCTCGGATGCGCTGGCGCTGGTGCCGCAGGCGTCGGAGATCGTCATCGTCGGCGGCCTCGGCAAGACGACGCGCGACGCCGCCGCCGAGCTGACCAAACAGTTCTCGCTGCTGGAAAAGCAACCGGTCGGCGTCATCGTCAACTTCGCGGAGGCTGAACGTGCCAAGTATTCGCACTACTACCGCACCGACCTGGTCGGCAACGGCGCGGCGCGCGGCTGAGCCGCTGCGGGCGGGCGCCTTCGCGCTCGCCGTCGCGGTGCTCGAGCTGGTCCTCGCCCATGCCGCGGTCGGGCCGGAAATCCCGCACTACCTGTTCCTCTTCGTCGGCCTCTTCGTCGTCGCCCTGGTCTTTCGCTTTCCGCTGGCGACGGCGCTCGTCTTCTTCCTCCTCGTCGACTCGGTCTTCACGCCCACCTACTTCGCCCACAACGTCGGCGCGCTCAGCGTCAGGCCCTACGAGGTCGCCCTCGCCTGCCTGCTGGCGCTGGCGCTGGTGCGCCCACGCCAGCGGACCTGGGGTGGCCCGGTCGGCCTCGCCCTGGCGATCTTCCTAGCCTTGGTGACGATCTCGGCGGCGCTGGCGGTGAAAAGCGGCTCCGCCTCGCTCACCGAAGCGTTCAACTGGGCCCGTCCGCTCAGCCTCCTCACCTTCTTCTACGTCGTCATCCGCCTCTTCCCCTCGGTCGAGCAGCGCCGCCTGCTGCTGACCGGGGTCGCGATCATGGCCGCCTGCACCGGTCTCGTCGCCCTGCTGATCTCGACCGCGGGCGCCTTTCCCTCGATCGCCGCCTCGGCGCGCGCGGCGCTGACCGGACAGGAAGGGGCGGAATCGATCGAGCGCGTGCGGCTGGCCGGCCTCTCGGCGGGCTACGCCCTCTTCTGGTTCTGCGTGGTCCAGGTCGCGACCAGGCGCGGCAGGGCCCGGCTCGGCTGGTCCGCCCTGCTGCTGGGGATAGCCGTCGACATCGCGCTCAGCTTCAATCGCAACATGTGGCTGGGACTGCTCGTCGGGGCGGTGCTGATGGCGGTCCTGGGCGGCACCTTCATCCGCAGCCGGATGGCCGTCGGCACCGCGGCCATGGTCGCCGGCGTCGCGCTCCTGATCGCGTTCGGCTCGGCGACCACGCAGAGCAGCGTCGTGCGGCCGATCGTCGAGCGCGGGGGAACTATTCTCAACCCGGTCAGAACCGCACACGAAAGCTCGCTCGAAGAACGCGCCTCGGAGACGTCGAAAGCCTGGCCGTTCGCCGAGCGGCACCCGTTGCTGGGCGTCGGCGCCGGCGCCCCCTTCGGCGTCTACGCGAACCACCCGGTCGAAAGCGGCACGTTGCTAGTCGGCGTCACCGTGGCGCCGCAGCTCTTCCTCCACAACCAGTATCTATACCTCGTCCTGATCTCGGGCCTGCCGGGCCTGATCGCCTTCCTCTTCTTCCTCGGCTCGCCCCTGGCCGCCGCGGTCCGGCGCTCGCCGCGTGACCCGGCGATCGCCGCCTGCGGCATCGGCATCGCCCTGATCATGGTCAGCGCGGTGGTGGCGATCTACTTCACGACCGAGGACATGACGGCGGTGCTCGGCCTGCTGACCGGAGTCATCGTCGCCGACCGCGGCAGCCGCGCCGCCGCCGGCGAGCCGTCGGGACTGGCGCCGTGAGCGCCGCTGGAGAGCGCCACCCGCGGGTTCTCCTCGCCTGCGACTTCCACCTCCGTTACAGCGCCCGGCTGGCCGGCGGGCTGAGGCGAGCCGGCGCCGAGGTCGCCCTGCTGACCAGGGACCACGACCGGGAATTCGGCGGCGAGCCCGGCGCGGCCCAGCGCTTCGTCCGCGAGGCGATCGGGACCGACGGCGCCCATCGTGCCCTTCCCGGCAGGGTGCGCTCGCCGCGCGGCTGGCTGGAGGCCGTGCGGCTGCGGCGCCGGTACCGCGCGTTCGCTCCCGAGGTGGTCCACCTGCAGGAGTCGGTCGGCAACGACCCGCGCCTGCTCCTCGCCGCCGGGATCCGTCCCCGCCGCTACGCGCTGACGATCCACGATCCCTCGCCGCATCCCGGCGACGCCGTGCCCCGGCACGACCCGCTGTTCAACCGCGCCCTCGCCCGCGGCGCCGGCCTGATCTTCACCCACGGCGAGGCGCTGCGCGAGGAGCTGCTCGCCCGGCTGGCGCCGCGGGCGCCGGTCGTCGTCGTGCCGCACGGGATCGAGAGCGCCGAGGTCGCGCCCCTGCCCAGCCGCCCGTCGATCCTGTTCTTCGGCCGCATCTCGCGCTACAAGGGCCTCGATGTCCTGCTCGACGCGATGGCGGCGGTCTGGGCCGCCGTGCCCGAGGCGACCCTGATCGTCGCCGGCGAGGGGAAGATCGCCCCGCACCCCGCCCTCGCGGACCCCCGGGTCGAGGTCCGCTCCGGGTTCCTGCCCGACGCCCGCCTGCCGGAGCTGTTCGCGGGCGCGACCTGCGTCGCCCTTCCCTACCTCCAGGCGAGCCAGAGCGGTGTCGGCTCGCTGGCGAAGCCCCACGGGCGGGCGCTCGTCGTCAGCGCCGTCGGCGGCCTGCCGGAGCTGGTGTCCGACGGCTCGGGGCTGGTCGTGCCGCCGCGGGACGCACCCGCCCTGGCCGCGGCGCTGGTCTCACTGCTCCGCGACCCGCAGCTGGCGCGGCGCCTCGGCCGCGCCGGCGCCGAGACCGCCGCGCGGGCGGGAAGCTGGGACGCCGTCGCGAAGCTGACGCTGGCCGCCTACCGAGAGCACCTGCCGCTGGGAGCGGGGCGGTGAGCTCACCCGGCGGCGGCGACGGCGGCGAGCGGCGACGTCCCGGCGCTGGCGGCGTCGAACAGCGCTTCGTAGCGCCGCACCATGGTCGCGGCGCTGAAGGTCGCGGACCGCTTCCCGCCGGCCTCGCCCAGGCGCGCCAGCCGCTCGGGGCTGGCGAGCAGGCGCGCGCATTCCTCCGCCAGCGCCTCGGGCTCGTCGACGGGCACGCAGACGCCGCCCTCGCCGAGGATCTCGCGGACGTCGCCGACGTCCGTCGCCAGCACCGGCACGCCGAGCGCCATCGCCTCCAGAACGGTCATCGGCATCGCGTCGGAGGACGACGGCAGCAGCATCAGGTCGGCGACGGACATCAGCGCCGCCACGTCGCTGCGCAGGCCGAGGAAAAGGGCCCACTCGCGGGCGCCGATCGCGGTCGCCCGCGCCTCGACCTCGGCCCGCGTCACGCCGTCGCCGACGAAGACGAGTCGCGCCTCCGGCACCCGCTCGCGGGTCGCCCGCAGCGCCTCGAGCGCCCCGGCCTGGTTCTTCTCGGGGCGGAAGAGGCCGACCTGGATCACCAGCGGAACCGCCTCCGGCAGCCCCAGCGCGGCGCGGCCGCCGCCCGCGGCCGCCGCCCGCCTCAGCTCCTCGACCGGGACCCCGTTGGGGATGTGGACGATCTTCCCCGCCGCGACCCCTTCGCCTTCGAGCACGGCTCGCTGCGAGCTCGCGCAGGCGACGGTGGCGTAGGTGAAGCGGTCGAGCAGGCGGTTGTGCAGCGCGATCCAGCGGGCCCTCGAGGCGCCGCCCGCCGACACCTGGACCGCGCGGTCGGTGGCGTGGTCGGCGACGATCACCGGGCGGCGGGCGAGGATCGCGGCGATCCGCCCCCACAGGCTCGGATCCCACATCGTGCACTGGACGATCTCGGCACGGCGGGCGAGGCTGGTCAGCCGCCCGATCGCCAGCGCGCGTTGGCGGCGGCGCCTGGCGTGCAGCTCGACCAGCTCGACCCCGGCGTCGGCCAGGACCGAGGGGTCGAGCGAGGAGGAGTCGATGCAGCAGAGCGTCACCCGGTGGCCGGCCCGTGCCAGGCCCTTGGCGAGATGGGTGAGCTGCACCTCGGCGCCGCCGATCGTGGCGAGGCGGTTGACGATCAGCAACAGTCTGTGACGGGGCCCTGGCACAGGCCCACAATAAAGACCGTCGTCGCCTAGGAGACAGCGTGCTTTTTCGCAATACCGTCGCCCAATCGGGAAGTCTCCTGGTCGGCTACCTGTTCAGCTTCCTGCTGGCGCCGCTGATGCTGGCGCGGCTGGGGCTGGACAAGTTCGGGTTCTGGTCGGTGACCGGCGCCTTCGCCACCTACGCGGGCCTGCTCGACCTCGGCATCGGTCGCTCCATCGTTCGCTTCATCGCGATCTACGACGCGGAGGGTCGTCGCGATCGGATTCGGCAGTGCCTGGGGCTGGGGCTCGTGGCCACGACCCTGGTCGGGCTGGCCGCCCTGGTCGCGGTCGCCGCCGCGGCGCCGCTGCTGAGCCAGCAGCTCGGGGTCCTCGACGCCGAGCAGACGCGCGTGGTCGCGATGGCCGCGGTGGGGATCTGGACGTTGAACGGGTACCAGGGCGTGCTCAACGCGGTCGGCCTCGGCAGGCGCCAGATGGTGCCTCCGAACGTCGCCACGACGATCGCCCTCACCGTCAACTTCGCGATCAGCGTCGCGGCGCTGCTGGCCAGCACCAGCCTCGTCGTCTACGCCCTGGCCAACGTCGCCGCCGCCCTGATCGGGATCCTCCCCTCTTACGTGGCGCTGCGGCGGATATGGCCAGGCCCGCGCTGGGCCCGTCCCGGCCGCGCGCTGACCAGGGAGGTGCTGGGGTTCAGCGTCAAGAACCAGATCGGCTGGCTGGCCGATCTGGTCAACTTCCAGACCGACAAGGTGGTGATCGCCTTCGCCGTCGACGTCAGGGCCGCCGCCGTCTACGAAATCGCCTCCCGGGTGGTGATCGGGGTCCGCAGCGCCGCGGTCCTCACGGTCTCGGCGCTGATGCCGACGGCGGCGGCGAAGATCGTCGAGGGCGGGCGTCGCGTCGTCGGGCCGATGTACCGTCGCTATACGCTCCGCAGCAACGCGATCGCCTTCCCCCTGTTCACGCTCGCCGCGGTCACCTCCCCCTTCCTGCTGGTCGCCTGGCTGGGCCGAGCGCCGGGAGATTCGACCCTGTTGATCCCCGTCCTCACCGTCGCCTACATGATCAACACCACCACCGCCGTCGGCTCGACGATCGCCCTCAGCGCCGGCCACCCGGGCCTGGTCTCGCTGAACGCGGTCCTGATCGCCGTCGTCAACGTGGCGCTGACGGTCGCCCTGGCACCGCTGTTTGGCATCTGGGGGGTCGTCGGGGGCACCTTCCTGGCGCTGCTGGTGGGCAGCGTGCGCTTCAACGCGCGCTTCCTGCGGCTCTTCGACCTCTCCCCCGGCGACTTCCTTCGCGGCGTCGTCCCGACCGCCGTGCTGGCGGTCGGGCTGGCGTTGCCGTCGATCGCCCTGGCCGTCCTCGTGGGGACGCCGGACGGGCGGCTGAGCGCGGCGCTCCTGCTCGCCCTCTCGCTGATCCTCTACGTCCCGCCGTACTGGTGGCTGGCCACGCGCGGCGGCTACCTGCCGGAGAAGCTGCGCTTTCCCGGCGTCGGCTCGCGCCAGCCGGTGGAGAGCCCGTGAGCCCGCGGATCAGCGTCGTCACCCCTACCTACGAACGCGTCGCGACCCTGCCGCGCCTCTACCGGAGCCTGCTGGCGCAGGACTTCGCCGACTTCGACTGGGTGGTGCTCGACGACGGATCGTCCGACGGGACCGGCGAGCTGGTTCGCGGCTGGGCCGGCGAGGCCCCGTTCGCGATCGACTATCGCCGGCAGCGCAACCAGGGGAAGCACGCCGCCGTCAACCGCGGCGTCGAGCTGGCCAGCGGCGAGTTCTGCGCCCTGATGGACTCCGACGACTGGTACGCGCCGCAGGCGCTGCGGCGGATGATCGAGAGCTGGGAGTCGATCCCGACCGCGCGACGCGACCGCTTCGTCGGGGTCGAAGGGCTCTGCGCCGACCCCGACGGCGAGGTGATCGGCAGCCGCTTTCCGGCCTCGGTGCTCGACTCGGACACCTTCCGGATCTCGGTCGTCCACGAGGTCGACGGCGACAAGATCGGGATGCAGCGGCGGGACGTCCTGCTCGCCAACCCCTTCCCGGAGGATCTCGGCTGGCACGTGACGCCGTCCCTGGTCTGGAATCGCATCGCCGCCCGCTGGTGCTCGCGCTTCGTCGACGAGGTCTGGGCCTACAAGGAGTACCTGTCCCAGGGCCTGAGCGGCCGCGACGCCGAGCTGCGGTTGCGCTATCCCCGCGCCCAGCTCGTCTACTGGCGCGAGTTCGCCGCGATGCCGGGGTCGATCAGGCTGCTTCCCCGCCTCCGCGCCAACACCAACTACGTCCGCTACTCGCTGCTGACCGGGGAGTCGCCGTGGCGGCTGCTGTGGCGGGCGCCACGGCGCGGCTGGGCGCTGCTGGCGGCGCCGCTGGGGGCGCTCTACTACCTGCGCGACCGGCCTCGCCTGGCGGCCGTCGCGGAGGCGGAGGGCGACGACCGTGATTGAGCTGGCGCGAGAGGGGCCGGAGCGCCTGCCCGCCGCGGCGCTGGACGCCTGGGGCCGACTGGCCGAGCTGCGCGGCAACCCGTTCCTGACTCCGGAGTGGTACCGGGCGTGCCGGCAGGCGGACACCGGCGCCGAGCAGGAGCCGTTCCTGCTCCTCTGGCGCGCCGGCGGGGAGGTCCGCGGGGTGCTGCCGCTGGTGCGCGGAAGCGCCGGGCCGATTCGCCTGCTGCGCTTCGCCGGGGCCGAGCTGGGCGACTGGTTCACGCCCGCCTGCCGTCCCGAGGACGAGGCCGCGATGGCGGCCGAGTGCGCGGCGTTCCTGAGCGCGGAGCGCCGGCTCTGGCACCTCTTCGAGCTGACCCGGATCGACTCCGAGTGCAGCTGGCCGGCCGCGCTCTGGGAGGCGGAGCCGCGGCGCCTGGCCCGCTCCCGGCCGCGGCGCCCGGACCAGCTCCCGTTCGTCCGCCTCGGCGCCGGCGGCTACGAGGGCTACCTGGCCGAAAAGAGCGGCAACTTCCGCCACCACCTGCGCCGGCACCGCCGCAAGCTCGAGCGCGAGCACGGCCTCGAGTTCACGCTGACGACCGACCCCGGGAGCGTCGGCCCCGACCTCGACATCTGCTTCGCCCTGCACGAGGAGCGCTGGCGCGAGCGTGGCGGGTCGCTCGCCCTCTCGCCCGCGATCAGGGCCGTCCACCACGGCTTCGCTCGACTCGCCCACGAGCGGGGCTGGCTGCGGCTGTGGCTGGCCAGGCTCGACGGCGAGCCGGCGGCCGCCTGGTACGGGTGGCGGATCGGCGACCGCTACTGCGCGGCGCTGACCGGCCTCGGCTTCGAGCGCCACTCGCTCGGCACCGTCCTCTTCGCCCACACGATCGAGCGGGCGGCCGCGGAGGGCGCCGGCATCTACGACTTCCTGCGCGGCGACGAGGACTACAAGGCGCGCTTCGAGACCGGGCGCCGCGGCGCGGCGACCTGGGTCCTGGGCCGGCGCCGGCACCCGCTGGCGATCGCCAGCCGCGGCGGCGACAGGCTGGTCGGCCTCGGCCGCGGCCTGCCCCCGGGGCTGCGAGCGCCGGCCAAGCGCGCGTACCGACTGGTGACGCGGGCATGAGCGCCGCCAGGGTCGGGGCCACCGTGCTGGCCTACGGCGGCGGCGGCGAGCACGGGCCGCTGCTGGAGAGCCTGATCGGCCAGGGCCTGCCGGCGGAGGACATCGTGGTCGTCCACAACCCAGCCCGGCCCGGCGAACCGCCGCCGACCGTTCCGGACGGCTGCGCGCTGATCCAGACGGAGCGCAACCTCGGCTACGCCGCCGGGATGAACCGCGGCATCGCCTGGCTCCGCCGGCACCGGGCGGAGCTGCTGCTGGTCCTCACCCACGACGCCCGCCTTCGCGACGGCGCCCTCGAGCGGCTGATCGACGCCGCCGAGCGGCGGCCGGACTTCGGCGTGCTCGGCCCGGTGCTGGTCCTCGCCGGCACCGACGCCCCATTCTCGTTCGGCGGCATCTCCCGCGCCAACGGCACCACCGCCCACCTGCGGCGGCGGCCCGACGCGGACGGCGGTGTCGCCGCCTGCGACTGGCTCGACGGCGGCACGATGCTGATCCGGGCCGAGGCGGTCGCCGCGGTGGGGGGTTTCGACGAGCGCTTCTGGGGCTACTGCGAGGAGGCCGATCTCTGCCTGCGGGTGCGGCGCTCCGGGCTCCGGGTCGGCATCGTCCTCGACGCTCTCGCCGAGCAGGACCCGGGCGGCCCCAAGCGACCCGGCGCCTGGACCTATCTGCTCACCCGCAACGGCGCCGAGTACGCGCGCCGGGCGGCCGGCCCCTACGGCGCCCTGACGCTCGAGGCGCGGGCGGTTGCGCTGATCGCCCTCAACCTGGCGCGGGTGCTGTTGCGGACCGTCAGGCACCGCCCCGGCGGTCCCCGCGAGCCCTGGGTCCTCGCGGTCGCGACGGCGCGCGGCGCCCTGGACTTCCTGCGCCGCCGCTGGGGCCCGCCTCCGCCCGACCTCCCCGGGATGGGGGACCTGCACAATGCCTGAGCGGCCGCGGGTGCTGCAGATGGGCCCCGATCCCGATCTGGGCGGTGGCATGGCCGCTTCCCTGCGGGCGCTCCTGGACTCGCCCTTGGCCCGGAGCTACCGGCTCGAAGTCGTGCCCACCTACCGCGGTCGGCGACCGCTGCCGCGTCTCGGCGTCTACTGCCTGGCGCTGCTGCGGCTCTGCGCCTGGAGCCTGCGCGGTCGCGGTCGCGTCGTCCATCTTCACGCCACCGTTCGCGGCAGCGCCTACCGCAAGGCGATCCTCGTCCTCGTCGCCAAGGCGCTGCGGCGCCGCGTCGTCCTCCAGGTCCACTCCGGCGGCGGCGACATCGCCGCCTTCCGCGCCGGGCTCGGCCGCCCCGGCCTGGTCCTGCTGCGGGCCGCCTTCGCCGGCGCCGACGCGGTCCTCGCCGTCTCGGCCGCGAGCGCGGCGGCGCTGCGGGCGGCCGGGGTGCGGTCCGAGGTGGGGGTCGTTCCCAACCCGGCGCCGGCGGTGCCGCTCGTCGAGCGCCCCGAGCAACCCGCCGGGGCCGTGCACGTCGCCTACCTCGGCGGCTTCGCCAACCCGGCCAAGGGCGGCGACGTGCTGCTCGAGGCGCTGCCGCCGGTGCTCGCCCGGCGGCCCGAGCTGCGCCTCACCCTCGCCGGCCCGGGCGATCTGCCCGCCGCCGGCGCCGACCTCGTGGCCGCGGCGGCGGGGGTCGAGTGGGTGGGCTGGCTCGAAGCCGAGGACAAGGACGAGCTGCTCCGCCGGGCCGAGATCTTCGTCATGCCCTCGCGCTCGGAGGGCCTGCCGATGGCGTTGCTGGAGGCGATGGCATACGGCATGGCGGTCGTGGCCACGGACGTGGGCGGCATCGGCGAGGTGGTGCGGCCCGGAACCGACGGTCTGCTCGTTCCCGGCGACGAGGCGCCGGCGCTCGCCGCGGCGCTGCTCCGCCTTGCCGAGGACTCCGAGCTTCGCCACGGGTTGGGGCGGGAGGCCCGGGAGCGAGCGAAGTGGCTCGACGCCGGCGAGGTGGCGGGGCGCCTAGCCGCCGTCTACGCGAGCCTGGGCTGACCTCGCCGGGGCCCTCGCGCCCAGCAACGCCCGGCGCAGGCTGTCGCGGAGGCCCCCCTGCGTGCTCGCCGCCGCGGTCTCGCCACGCGGCGGAGCCTGCGCGATCTGCTCCGCCAGGCGGTCGGTGTCGCGGACGACGATCACGCTGCCGCGTCCCGCGAGCGCCTGCGCCAGCTCGGCCTGGTGTTCGTCGACGTGCTCGCCGAGGTCGTGGCGGCGCGGGACGACGAGCGGCGTATGCCCCTCCCTGGTCGCACAGAGGATGCTGCCGACGCCGGCGTGGGTGATCACCTTCTCCGCCGCGCGGAAGTGGGCGAGCATCCGGTCGAACGGCATGTAGGGCTCGGCGACGGCGACCCCGGACGGCCTGCGGCCGGTCCCGTACTGGACCACCAGGTCCGTGCCGTCGAGCGCGGCGAGGGCGCTGAGCAGCCGTTCGAAGGGCTGCTGGTGGGTGCCGACGGTGACGAAGATCAAAGGATCGACCCCGCGTACTCGGCCCGCCGCAGCCGCGCCGCCGCCTGCGGCCACTGGGCGAAGAAGCGGTCGGCGAGCGGGTAGACGAGGCGGCCGCTGAGCGAGATCGACTCGGTCCGGGTCAGGCTCTCGACGTAGACGAGGCGGACCCGCAGCAGCTTGCCGACGAGGAAGAAGGGGACCGCGAGGCCGGCGCCGGTGGAGAGGATCACGTCCGGCCGCCGCCGCCGCAGCAGCAGCCGCCAGGCCAGTCCCAGGTTGCGCCCGAGGTTGAGCAGGCTGCGGTTGGTCGGGCCGTGGCCGAGCGTGACCGCAGCGCCGGCGAGCAGGTAATCGACGTCGGGACCGGGCAGGGTCACCCAGGCGACGTCGAGCTCGCGCCAGGCGGGCTCGAGCGCCAGCATCTGCTGCAGGTGGCCGCCGGGGGAGCAGACGAGGAGCGCTCGCATCGCGGCTCACTGTAGTGACGCGGCTGGCGGCCCGAGGGGCATTGGCGCAAGCTCCCTAGACTGCTGCGCGGTGGGGAGTCAACTACGGAACAGGTCGGGGCGGGCGATCTTCCTCAGCTACCACTCGGTGGCCCCGCGGGGGCCCCGCTTCCTCACGGTCACGGCCGAGCTCTTCGAGCGCCAGCTCGACGAGCTGCGCCGGCGCCGCCTGCGCGGCGGCGGCCTCGCCGAGCTGGCACTGGCGGCCGCCGGCGAGCTGACCGAGCCGACCGTCTTCATCACCTTCGACGACGGCTTCCGCGACAACCACGAGACGGCGCTGCCGCTGCTGCGCGAGTACGGCTTCGGCGGCTTCTGCTTCGTGCTGCCGCCGCTGCTCGACGACGGCGCCCCCCTCGCCTGGCCCGAGGTCGCCGCCGACCAGCGTCGCTTCGGCGAGACGATGCGCTCGCTCACCTGGCCGCTGGTCGAGGAGATGCGCGAGGGGGGATTCGAGATCGGCAGCCACACGCTCACCCACCCCCACCTGACCGAGCTGGAGCCCGAGCGGCTGCGGCAGGAGCTGGCGGACTCGCGGGCGCGGATCGCGGAGCGGCTCGGCAGCTGCGACGTCCTCGCCTACCCGTTCGGCGAGTGGAACGCCGAGGTTGCCGCCGCCGCCGGCGAGTGCGGCTACAGCTTCGCCTTCAGCCTGCCGAGCAGCCACGGCCAGCGCGGCGCCGACCGCCTCTCGATCCCGCGCGTCAACGTCGACAGCCGCGACGATCGCCGCCGCTTCGCCGTCAAGCTGACGCCGCTCGGCCGCGCCGCCCTGCTCTCGCCGGCGGCGGCGATGCTGCGCCGCCCGCTGCGCGCCGCCCGCGGGTTTCCCACCCCCGGCAGCGGTACGGGTCAGTAGGCGCCGCGACCGGAGAGCACGACCGGCACCGTCGCCAGCAGGATCTCGACGTCGCGAGCCAGCGACCAGCCGGTCACGTACTGGTAGTCGAAGCGGACCATCTCCTGGAAGGGGAGGTCGGAGCGGCCGGAGATCTGCCAGAGGCCGGTGATTCCCGGGCGCAGGTCGAGCCGGCGCGCGTGCCAGGTCTGGGCGGCGTGCTTGGACTCCTCGAGGATCAGCGGCCGCGGCCCGACCAGGCTCATCTCGCCGCGCAGGACGTTGAGCAGCTGCGGCAGCTCGTCGAGCGAGGTGCGGCGCAGGAAGCCGCCGACGCGGGTGATCCGCGGGTCGTCCTTGATCTTGAACATGACCCCGTCGTCGGCTTCGTTGCGCTCTTCGTAGAGCCGCTTGCGCTGCTCGGCGTCGCGGTGCATCGAGCGGAACTTGAACAGCCGGAACTCCCTGCCGCCGCGCCCGGCGCGGACCTGGCGGAAGAGGACCGGGCCACGGGTGTCGAGCACGACCGCAATTGCGATCGCCGCCAGCAGCGGGCTGAGGACGACCAGGGCGAGGGCGGAGACGACGACGTCGAGGGCGCGCTTGGCGGCCCGCGAGGAGCGGCTCAGCGGTGGCGCCCCGATCGAGAGCAGCGGCAGGCCGCCGATCTGGTTCAGCGACTGGGCGCCGTCGAGCAGCTCGAAGAGGCGGGGCACGATGTCGACCGCGACCCGGTGGTCGCGGCAGGTGCGGATGCAGCTCAGCAGCTGCTGGTGGCTGGCGCGGGAGAAGGCGATGATCACGCGGTCGACCTCGGCCTCCTCGAGCACCCGGTCGAGCTGGCTCAGCGAGCCCAGCTTCGGCAGCCGCTGGGTGCCGCCCAGGGTGTGGACGTCGTCGTCGACCAGGCCGATCGGCTCGAGGCCGAACTCGGCGTGGCGGTCGAGGCGGTCGGCGAGGCGGTCGGCGACCAGGCCCGAGCCGACGATCACCGTGCGCTGGCGCAGCGGCGCTTTGCGGTGGGCGATGCCGCGGCCGACCGCGCGGCCGACGCCGTCGAGGGCGCCGCTGGCGACGGTCGCGACCAGCGCCACCAGGGCCGGCTTCTGCAGGCCGAGCAGGTCGGCGACGCCGAAGGTCGGCCAGGAGAGCAGCAGCGAGGCGACCAGCGCCCGCGGAGAGTCGCCGAGGCCGCTGGCCCAGGTCCAGAGGTCGCCCTCGCTGTAGAGGCCGAAGACGAAGGCGAGTGCGACGGAGCCGACCATCAGAGTGGCCGCGAGCGCCAGCGCGTCGGTGGGGGAGACGGCGAAGACCAGCGAGGTCAGCAGGCCGGCGAGCGCCGCGGCGACGAGGTCGGCGCCGAGCAGCAGGCGCCGCAGGACCGTGGCCCGCTCGGTCGCCGGCGAGCGCCGCGCGCTCGCCGTCCCGACCGTGTGCAGTCCGGGGGCGGATTCGTAGTCGTAGGCGATGGTGTCCATGGCTGCCTGTATCTCTGTCGGCAGCGTGGACTCCGGGCTTGAGATCAGCTTGGAAGGCTCCATCCAGGTTTCCCGGCGCGAGCTCGAACGCCGATCCAATCGAGAATAGTGAGCGCCTCCGTGAACAGAGCCATGTCGCATAAACCGCCGCCGGTGCCGCCTGTTGCGGTCGGGATGCCCCCGGCGCAGCCGCAGCGGCGATCGCCGGGTCCACTCGAAGCCCTGCGCGGCCCCGCGGTGGGCGCCGTCCTCGCCGCCTTCACGGTCTACCTCGGCTTCAACGCCGGCGGCTTCTTCCCCGGCGCCACCGCCAACGCGGCGATCGCCGTCTGCCTGCTGCTGGTGCTGGCGATCATGCTGGTCAGCCGCCCCTTCGAGAGCTTCACCCCGGCGCTGCTGGTGCCGCTCGGCCTGCTCGCCCTGTTCGCCGCCTGGACCCTCGCCTCGGCGCTGTGGTCGGGGGCCTCGGGCCGCGCCCTGCTCGAGTTCGACCGCGCCCTGCTCTACGTCCTCGTCTTCGCCTTCTTCGGGATCCTGGTGCCGGGCAAGCGGCGGCTGGAGTGGGGGCTGCGCGGCCTCGCCGCCGCCGCCGTTGCGATCTGCCTCGCCGGCTGGATCACCCGGGTCGCCGCCGACGTCTGGCCGATCGCCTACGACATCCACCCGGAGCGGCTCAGCTTCCCGCTCACCTACTGGAACGCCCTCGGCCTGCTCGCCACCCTCGGCCTGCTCGCCTGCGTCCACCTCTCCTCGAGCGGGCGCGAGGGGCGCCCGGCGCGGCTGCTCGGCGCCGCGGCGCTGCCGCTGCTGGCCTCGACCCTGCTGCTGACCTTCTCGCGCGCTTCGCTCGGCCTGATGGTCGTCGGCCTGCTCGTCTACGCGGTCGTCGCCCGGCCGCGGCGGCTGCTGCTCACCGTCGCCGCCGCGGCGCTGCCAGCCGCGGTGGCGATGGTCGCCAGCTACCGCGCCTCGATCGTCTCCTCGGCCGGGTTCGGCTCGCCCGCCGGCGTCGCCCAGGGGCACCACCTGGCGCTCGTCGTGATCGTCTGCGCGCTGGCGGCGGCGGCGCTGCGAGCGTTGCTGGAACGCGGCGATCGCCGCCTCGCGGAGTGGGTGCCACCCGTGTTCGAGCCGCGGACGATCGCCGCCGCCGTGGTCGGCGCCGCCGTGGTCGCGATCCTGCTCGCCGCCGCCCTGGGGGCTCCCGGCTGGCTCCGCTCCGAGTACGACAACTTCGTCAAGGGGGACGTGGTCGGCCATGCCCAGGAACCACGCGCCCGGCTCACCTCGAGCGGCAACAACGGGCGCATCAAGCAGTGGAAGGTCTCGCTCGAATCCTTCGAGGAAGACCCCCTGATCGGCACCGGCGCCGGCACCTACCAGCTGCAGTGGGCGCGGCGGCGCCCCTACCGCTTCACCGTGATCGACGCCCACTCCCTCTACATCGAGGTCCTGGGGGAGATGGGGATCGTCGGCTTCCTGCTGATAGTCGGCGTCGTCGTCTCGATCTTCGTCGGCCTGGGGCGGCGGCTGCGCGGCGAGGAACGCTGCGTCTACGGCGCCCTGATCGCCCTCTCGACGGTCTGGGCCCTGCACGCCGGCGTCGATTGGGACTGGGAGATGCCGGCGGTGACGCTGTGGTTCTTCGCCCTCGCCGGCCTCGCCCTGGCGAAGCCGATCGGGGGCCGGCGCCGCGCCCTGGCGACGGTCGAGCCCGGCCGGGTGCTGCGGATCGCCGCCGCGGTCGGGGTCGGCGTGCTGGCGGTCACCCCGGCCGCGATCGCGATCTCGCAGGCGCGGCTGAACGACGCCGTCGACGCCTTCGACCGCGGCAACTGCAACGGCGCGGTCGGCTCCGCCCTCGACTCGCTCGACGCGCTCAAGGTGCGGCCCGAGCCCTACGAGCTGATCGGCTACTGCGACGCCCGGGCCGGGCAGGGCGAACTGGCGGAAAGGGCGATGCGAAACGCGATCGAGCGCGACCCGGAAAACTGGGAAACGCACTACGGGCTGGCGCTCGTGCGCGCCGCCGCCGGCCGCGATCCGCTGCCCGAGCTCGGCGAAGCCCACCGCCTCGACCCCCTCGAGCCCCGCATCGCCGAAATGATCGCGGCGACGCGCGGCAAGGGGCCCCGGGAATGGGAGAGGCGGGCCGAATCGGCCCGCCTCCCGTTCTGAGCGATTCGCTCGCGCTAGATCGAGCGGTCGCCGGACCGCGTCCGCAGGCGCATCGCGACGCCCGCGCCGAGCAGGCCGACGCCGACGATCAGCACCGGAATCGCCAGGAACCCGGTGAAGGGCAGCGAACCGCCGCCGCCGGTTTCGACCTGGCGCACTTCCTGCGTTTCGCAGGCCTCGCCGTTGCCGCCGCTGCTGGTCGGGCCGCAGCTCTCGCTGCTGTGGTGACAGCTCCGGGTGCCGGCGGCGCTGCCGCCACCGCCGTTTTCGCAGAGGCGTTCTTCGTGTTCGTTTTCTTCGGGGTACTGGGCGGAGCTGGCGCTGCCGCTGCCGGAGATGCCGGAAACGGCGAGGGTGGCGCCGGTGCCGCTCATGAACACTCCCAGGGCGAGCACGCAGATCAGGGCGAGTCGTGACTTCATCAAGCTTCCTTTCCTGGCCGTCGGGTCTTTCGGCTTCCGCGCCGCGGACAGCGTCCGCAGCTTGATCGCGTCGAGCTCCAACGCGCTCAGCGCTGGCCTCTGGTCACGCAGCCGCTGCTCTACCTCGCGCAGCTCGGCGGGAATGCGGTTGCCGAAATCGGTGTTGTCGAAATCGCTGCCGATATCCCTTTTACGAACGAGCGGGCCGATTCCCGACAGGCAATCGGCGAATCACGCAGAAAATGCCGATCAGCATGCGAGACATCGACTTCGAGCGGCTCTACGCGGACCACGCGCAGGCCCTCTTCGGCTTTCTCGCCTACCGCACGGGCGACCGCGTCGCCGCCGAAGACCTGCTGGCGGAGGCGTTCGAGCGGGCGCTGCGCTCGCGCCGGCGCTACGACCCGGCGAAGGCCAGCGCCAAGACCTGGCTCTACGCGATCGCGCTCAACTGCCTGCGCGACCAGCGCCGCCGCGCCGAGGCCGAGGGCCGAGCGCTGCGGCGGGGCGGCCACGACCCCGGCGGCCCGGCGCCGGACGCCGGCCTCGATCGGGTCGAGGACCGGGCGGTGCTCGGGCCGGCGCTGGCCGTCCTCAGCGAGGAGGAGCGCGAGGCGATCGCCCTGCGCTACGGCGGTGACCTGACCGTGCCGGAGATGGCCGAGCTCCTCGGCGAGAGGCTCACCACCGTCGAAGGCCGGGTCTACCGATCCCTGCGCAAGCTACGGGCCGCGCTCGAGTAGCCGGGCGGGGCTCGGAGCCGCCGGGGCTCAGCCGGGCTGTACCGCCGTGGCGCTCGTTCCGAGCTTGGCGGAGTCGAGCAGCAGTTCCGAGGTGCCGGGGCTGGCGGCCCCGTTGCGGTAGAGCCCGTCCTTGATGTAGGCGTAGGAGTGCCCCGGGACGATCATGCTGACGCCGCTGCGGGCATCGACCAGGTTGCCGTCGAGGAAGACTTCGTAGAAGCCGTTGCCGTGGGCGGACGCCTTGAAGTGGATCGCCACGTCGTGCCATTGCCGTTCGCTGACCGGAGCCAGGTAGCGCTGTTCTCCCATCGCCGTCCCTTCGCTCCACAGCCCTTTGCCGCCGCTGTGGCCGTCGTCGCCGGCGTAGTCCCAGAGCTGCAGGCCGAAGGCCGGGCTGCCTTCGCCGTCGCTCTTGAACTGCATGATGATGTTCTGATCGCCGGGATGGCCATAGACCATCTGCTGGATGTTGAAGGAGAAGCCGTACCAGTATTCGTCGCCCTCGTGGAATTCGACGGCTTCCTGGCCGCTGCCGCCGAAGATCAGCTCCGAGCGGTTCTGCGTCCCACTCAGCACCACCCGGCAGGCCTTGGCGCCGGTGCGGGAGCTGCTGCTGGTCACGGTGGGGACCGCTTCGCCGACGCCGGCGGTGCTCCAGCCGGAGAGGCCGTTCTCGCAGTTGGCTTCCCGCAGCGCGCTGCCGCCGCTGGCGACCGCTTCCGGGTTCGGCGCCGAGACCGGAACGCTTCGTTCCAGGCCGGGACCCGCGGCCGGGGCCCGCGAGCTCGCGGGGTGCGAGGAGGTGCTGGCGCTGGCGACGGGGGAGTGCGCATCGCCGCCGGAGGTGGAGGGTTCGACGTAGATCGTGCGGGTGGTCGTGACGACGGCGTCGGTCTGCCGTGCCCGTACCTTCAGCACGTGCCGGCCGGCGTTCAGGTCGACGTAGCCGCTGGGCCCGAACTGCCAGCTCGGCGAGGTGTCCACCCAGCGCCGGCGACCGTCGACGTAGAAAGCCATCGTCTGCGTCGGCGCCGACGGGCTGGCGGAGAAGTGGACCGGCTGCTGCGCCTTTGCCGTCGCCGGGGCGACGATCTTGAGGCTGGCGCTCGCGGGTGCGGCGCCGAGCAGGCAGATGGCGGTCACGGCCGCGGTCGCCGCCAGCGCGGTTCGGATGCCGTGCGATCTCGTCTTCTCGGTGGGGGTTGCGTTTCTCATGCCTCCTTGGTCGTCCACCGCGCCGGGGCCTGCAGCGATTGACGCTGTCCTGGACTTATGTCCAGAGGCGTTGACCACGGGGCGGCGGCTACGCTGCCGCGATGCGCCTCGCTCCATTCGTCGTCTGCCCGGAGACCCTGGGGCCGCTGGAGGCCGGCGAGGGCGGTTTCTGGTCGCCGCGGGCGGAACGCCTCTACCCGGTCGAGGACGGACTGGTCTTCATGGGCTATCCCCGTCGGGACGCGGGGATGATCGAGGCGACGATGGAGGAGGAGCGCGATCACCAGGGGCTCGGCGCCGAGGTCGCCGCCGCCAACCTCGCCTACCTGCGACTGGCGGCGCCCCACGCCGTCGACTTCATCAACCGGGTGACGCCGCATTTCTCAGGCGCCGAGCGAGCGCCGCGGTCGCTCGAGCTGGGCAGCGGGAACGGCTGGGTCGCCTGGCTGATGGCGGAGGCGGGCTTCGAACCGTGGATCTGCGACTTCGAGGCCAACTCGCTGGCAACCGGCCTCGATCTCGAGCATCCCCGGCTCGGAGAGGGCAGGCGCTTCGTCACCGATGCCCGCTACGCCCCGATCGCCGACGGCGCCATGGACCTCGTCGTCTTCAAGGAGTTCGTCCACCACGTCGCCGACTACCGGCCGCTGTTCGCGGAGGCCAGCCGGGTGCTGCGAGACGGCGGGCTGATCGCGCTGATGGAGCCGGTGCGCAGCGTCTGGAAGACGGTGCGCGAGCTGCGCCACCCCGATCCGCACGAGGGGCACCACATCACCTGGCCCGACTCCTACCTCCGCGCGATCCGGGCCGCCGGCATGAAGGTCGTCTACCAGGCCCCCCTGTACACCCACGGCGGCAACACGCGGCGGTTGAGCGCCTGGATGAAGCGCCGGGCGATCGCCGCGATCGACGAGGAGCACCCCGCCGGCGACTGGCTCTCAAAACTGCAGCTGCGCCTGTTCGGGGGCGCGAGCCTGGTCGTGATCGCCCGCAAGGAGCGGTCCCTGCCGCCCGCCGAGCGTCCGCCGCTGGCCCCGATCTCCCCGGCGACGCTGATGGTCGGCGAGGAGGACCGCGCCGGCTACGCCGAGTTCCCGGCGGTTCTCGCCGAGGCCGCCAGGCGGCTCGACCGCCTGCCGAGCGCCTGAGCCCGGCTCAGTGCGCCTCGTCGGAGGCGTGCGCCGGCGGCCGCGACTCCTCCGCCAGCGAGGTGATCTCGAGCTGGCCGTGGGCGGCCTCCTCCAGCACCTCGGTCGCCTCCTGGGCGGAGCGGGCGTAGAGCTCGACCAGGAGGTGGACGACGATCTGCTCGTCGTCGTGCTTGTGGAAGCGGACGTGGGTGAAGAACTCGCGCACGCCGGCGTCGCCGAAGGCGCCGTAGGTGAGGAACTCGATCGCGTCGGGGCCGGAGCAGGTCTCGACCCGGTCCTGGTCGACGGTGACGGTGCAGGAGGCGACCCAGGGGGTGCCGGCGACCATCCGCTCCCAGCGGTCCTCGATCGGCACCACGCGGTCGTCCTGGAAGGTCAGGTGCGGCTGGTCGTGCATGCAGGCGAGGCACTGCACGACCGATTCCTGGACCTCGTCGACCCCTTCGGCGAGGACGCCGGACTCGGGGTCGACGCGGCGGATCGCGTCGTAATGGATCTGGATCTCGAGGTCCTGCGACCAGCAGCGGTAGCAGCGCAGCCAGGCCGAGCGGTCCCCGTTAAGTTCGTTCATCCCCCTATTGTCGCGCTCTCGCCCGCTCGGCGAAATATGAACGCCTGGCTGGCCCAGTGGTGCTGTCGCCAGGGCACCAGGCTGATCTCCGGGTTGCGCTCGAGCCACTCCTCGCAGGCCCTTGCCTCGCCCTTGGTGGGGTCGCCTTTGAAGCAGAACCAGTCGTCGAAGAGAAGGATGGCGCCCTGCGCGAGGCGAGGTGTCAGGTAGTCGAGTACCGGCACCGTGGACGAGTACAGGTCGCAGTCGACCCAGGCGAGGGCGACCTCCTCCAGCGGGATCCTCTCCGGCCTGGCGAGGGTGTCCTCGAAGAACCCTTCGACGATGTGGGCCCGGTCGTCGGGAATTCTCGCGCGACGCATGCGGGCCTCCAGGGAGGCGCGGTCCTGGCTGAATTCGCCGGCGGCGAACCGCCCGGTCGCGTCCACTCCCTCGGTCGCCGGCAGCCCCTCGAAGGAGTCGAAGGCGAAGAAGCGCCGGTCCGAGCCGTCGTGGTCGTTGGCGATTCTCCAGGCCTCCACGAAGGTGCGGCCGGTGGAGACGCCGAACTCGGCGTAATCGCCGGGCACGCCCTCCGACCGCAGGTAGGCGAAGGCGAGCGTGAGGATCCTCGTGTTCTCGAAGGCGAGGGTGCGGAAGGCGTTGCGCTTGATCACCATCGTCAGCGGTCTCAGCGCTCGGCCGGCGCGCGAGGCCGCCGCCGCGTCGATCAGCTCGTTCTTGCTGATCGAGTTGAAAGGGCGGCTCACTCGGCGATCCTACGGCTCAGGCGGTCGCCGCGGCGGCGGCGCGGGCGCCGACCAGCTCGACGATCTCGCCCATGATCTTGTTGATGTCGAAGTCCTTCGGCGTGTAGACGCCGGCGACGCCGGCCTCGCGCAGCCGCGCCGCGTCGGCCAGCGGGATGATGCCGCCGACCACGACCGGGACCTCGACGCCCTCCTCCCGCAGCAGCCGCACCACCTCGGGGATCAGCTCCAGGTGGGAGCCGGAGAGGATCGAGAGGCCGACCACGTCGACGTCCTCCTGCAGGGCCGAGGTGGCGATCTCGGCCGGGGTCAGGCGGATCCCCTGGTAGATCACCTCCATGCCGACGTCGCGGGCGCGCAGGGCGATCTGCTCGGAGCCGTTGGAGTGGCCGTCGAGGCCGGGCTTGCCGACCAGGATCTTGATCCGGTGGCCGATCTGGGCGGAGACCTCGTCGACCCGGTGCCGGATCTCGTCGAGCTGGTCGCGGTCGGCGGCCGGGGCGGCGCCGCTGACCCCGGTCGGGCCGCGGTAGACGCCGAAGACCTCGCGCAGCACCTCGGCCCACTCACCGGTGGTGGCGCCCGCCTTGGCGGCGGCGATCGTCGCCGGCATGATGTTCTGACCGTCGTCGTCGGCGACCCGCGCCAGCTCCTCCAGCGCGCCGCGCACCGCCGCCTCGTCGCGCTCGGCCTTCCAGCGCTCGAGCGCCTCGACCCGCTCGCGTTCGACCTCGGGGTCGGGGGTGAGGATGCCGCCGTCGGCGCCAGCGGTCAGCGGCGAGTCCTCCGTCTCGGTGAAGCTGTTCTGGCCGATCACCTTCTGCTCGCCGCTCTCGATCCGCGCCACCCGCTCGCGGTGGGACTCGACCAGGCGCGCCTTCATGTAGGGGACGGCCTCGACCGCGCCGCCGTGCTCCTCGACCACCGCCATCTCGGCCCGGGCGCCCTCGGTCAGCTCCTCGACCAGGCCGTCCATCACCACCGAGCCCTCGAAGACGTCGGGGTACTCGAGCAGGTCGGTCTCGTTCGCCAGCACCTGCTGGATCCGCAGGCTCCACTGCTGGTCCCAGGGGCGGGGCAGGCCCATCGCCTCGTTCCAGGCCGGCAGCTGGATCGCCCGCGCGCGGGCGTCGCGGCTGAGGGTGACGGCGAGCGCCTCCAGCACGATCCGCTGGATGTTGTTCTCCGGCTGGGCCTCGGTCAGGCCGAGGCTGTTGACCTGGACGCCGTAGCGGAAGCGCAGCATCTTCTCGTCCGTGACCCCGTAGCGCTCGCGCCCGATCCGCTGCCACAGCGCCGACATCGTCCGCAGCTTCGCGATCTCCTCGACCAGGCGGATGCCGGCGTTGACGAAGAAGGAGATGCGGCCGAAGACCTTGGGGAAGTCCGTCGCGGTGACCTGGCCGCGCGCCTTCACCTCGTCCAGCACGGCGATCCCGGTGCTGAGCGCGTAGGCGATCTCCTGCACCGGTGTCGCCCCCGCCTCCTGCAGGTGGTAGCTGCAGATGTTGGTCGGGTTCCAGCTCGGCACCTCGTTGACGCTGAAGGCGACCATGTCGGCGATCAGCCGCATCGAGGGGCCGGGGGGGAAGGCGTAGGTGCCGCGCGAGAGGTACTCCTTGATGATGTCGTTCTGGGTCGTCCCCTTGAGCTTGTCGCGGCCGACGCCGTTCTCCTCGGCGACGGTGACGTAGAGGCCGAGCAGCCAGGCGGCGGTGGCGTTGATCGTCATCGAGGTGTTCATCGCGTCGAGCGGGATGCCGTCGAAGAGCTGGTGCATGTCGCCCTTGTGGGCGATCGAGACGCCGACCTTGCCGACCTCGCCGCGGGCGAGGACGTGGTCGGGGTCGTAGCCGGTCTGGGTCGGCAGGTCGAAGGCGACCGAGAGGCCGGTCTGGCCCTTGGCGAGGTTGCCTCGGTAGAGCTCGTTGGAGCGCCGCGCGTCGGAGTGGCCGGCGTAGGTCCGCATCACCCAGGGGCGGTCGCGCTCGGGAAGGCGGTGTGCGCTCATCGGCCAATCTTATTTGGGCGGGGCCGAAATCCGCCGTTCAGGTTGCGCTGGCCCGCATCTTTCGCCCGCGGCTGTGTTTAGGGTGGGCCGCGATGAAACTGCGATCCAGCGCCACTTTCCTCGCCGTCCTCGGCCTGCTGCTGCTCGTCGCCGCGAGCGCCGGCGCGGCGATGGTGGGTATCTACCGCAACGACATGTCGAGCACCGCCCGTCGGGCCGAACTGCTGAAGCTCTCGGGCGGCAGCTGCACCCGCGGCGGCTCCGCCGAGACGATGCGGGTGACGCTCGGCAAGCGCACCACCGAGTGCTCCTACCGGACGCCGGTGCTCGGCCGCGACCTCGAGATCGCCGCCACCGAGCGGCTGCTGAGCGCGACGCCCCCGGCGGCCCAGCAGAAGGCCTACCTCGGCCTCGAGCTGCGGGCCGGCGGTGGCGCCAAGTACCAGATGCTGGTCTTCCCCCTGCAGCGCAAGGTGCAGCTGATCAAGATCGTCGGCGGTGGCGCCGAATACCTGGCGATCGACCGCGAAGAGAAAGCGGTCCTGGGCCTGAACAAGGCCAACGCCCTGCGCCTCCGCGCCGTCAACGTCACCAGCGGCCCCGAACGCGGCCAGAGCCACCTCTTCGCCTACCTCGGCGGCACCCTCGTCGCCGAAGCGACCGACGCAACCGCCAGCGAACTCAGCGGCCGCGCCTCGGCGGTGACGATCGGGGCGACCAAGGACGGCAACGGGGTGGTCGGCAGTGTTGACGACGTCGTCATTCGCGTGCCGAGCCCTTTTTAGGCGTGAGTGAGGGCAAGTCCCGGTAGGGGTTTCGCTTAACTTTTTTGTGAAGCGGGGGCGTCCGTCCGAGTTTCGCGGCGCCAAAAAAGTACAAGACGCTTCACCCCTACCGGGACCGCCCTTCATGCCGCCGTGAGCTGGCGTGGGACGGCGGGGGGAAGGGGACGTGTTCGTGCACGACTCGGGAGACGAGGCGGGCGTAGGCGGCGGCGCCGGATGGGGTCAGGTGGATCCCGTCCCAGAGGTAGCCGCTGTTCGATTCGGCCACCGGCTTCCATTCGATCAGGGTCGTGTGGGGCCACTCGGCGGCCGCTTCGGCGAGCGCGTGGTTGGACTCTTCGACCCAGCTGACCGGGGCGTGGTCGTTGACGAGGAAGAGCCGACCGACGCCCGAGGTCGCCTTCTGCATCGCTTCCATGTCTTCGCCGTAGAGCGGCCCGTTGTTGCCCCACTGCACGATCAGCGCCTGCGGGCGGTGGCCCTGGCGCTTCAGCTTCTGCGCGATCGCGATGAATTCATCCGCCTGGCGGCCGACCTTGGCGTCCATCGAGAAGCCGGGGCCGAGCCGGGCGGCCAGCTTCTGCTCGGCGCCGATCATCACCGAGTCGCCGAGGGCGATGATCCGCGGCGGTCGTTGTGCAAAGGCATGGGCGTGGGGGCCGGACGGGAACCCCTCCTCCGGACGCCTGACGGCTGAGTGTCCGGAGGAGGGGTTCCCGTCCGGCCCTCCCAGACGTGGCTTTACTACGGCGACCGTCGCGGTCGAGGCCGCTGCTGAAGGTAGGTGGTACTTGGTCGCGAAGAGGCCGCTCCAGCCGACGAAGAGGACCGTGACCAGAACTGCCGCCACCAGTGCCGGGCGGGCGATGCGGAGCCAGTCGTCGGGGAAGCCGCGGGGCTTGGCGAGGCCGCGAAAGGGGAGCTCGACGTAGCGGTAGGAGAGGTCGGCTAGGACCAGGACCGCCAGCAGCTGCAGCGGGATCAGGAAGCCGCGCGGCAGGTGGACGTCGATCCCGGGCCGCGTCAGCATCAGAATCGGGTAGTGCCAGAGGTAGAAGGAGTAGCTGCGCAGCCCCAGCCACAGCAGCGGCGGCTGGCCGAGCAGGCGGCCGAGCCGGGCGGCGGGGTGGGCGAGCACCGCCAGCAACAGCGCCGTCACCAGCGCCAGCCAGAGGTAGCCGCCGTGCCAGAGCGCCAGGTCGTAGTCGTGGACGTGGACGAAGCTGAGCACGACGTAGCCGAGGGCGAGGACGCCGACGAAGTCGAGGACCGGCCCGACCAGGGGGCCGCTGCGGTGCCGCCGCAGCTCGATCGGGCTCCAGACCAGGGCCAGGGCGACGCCGGCGAGGAGGCCGACGGCGTGGGTGTCGGTGCCGTAGTAGACGCGCGAGGCGTCGTGGCCGGGGTCGAAGAGGACCCAGGCGAGGGCGACCGAGGCGAGGGCGCCGGCGAGCACGCCGAGCAGCAGGCGGCGGCGCCCGAGCAGCTTCATCCCGGCGGCGAAGGCGAGCGGCCAGAAGAGGTAGAACTGCTCCTCGACCGAGAGCGACCAGAGGTGGGTGAGCAGCGACGGCCGCTGGAACTGTTCGAAGTAGGACTGGTGCGCGTAGATGAAGTGCCAGTTGGCGACGTAGAGCAGCGAGGCGAGCGCGTCGCCGCGCAGCTGGTCGATCCGGTCGGGCTCGAGGATCGCCGCCGCCACCATCGTCACCGCGATCAGGACCCCGACCGCCGGCAGCAGCCGCCGCGCCCGCCGCACCCAGAAGCGGCCGAGCCGGACGTGGCCGCCGGCGCGGAACTCGCGCAGCAGCAGCGAGGTGATCAGATAGCCGCTGATGACGAAGAAGACGTCGACGCCGAGGAAGCCGCCGGGCATCCAGCCGACCCCCGCGTGGTAGAAGAAGACGGCGAGCACCGCCAGCGCCCGCATTGCGTCGATTCCAGGGAGATATGGGAATCGAGTGTCCTGCGGCCTACTCACCCGATGCATAATGGCGGGCGATGTCGACGACGACGATCGAGCGTCCGCGCAGCGCCGGACCGGGCTCAGGCCTCGGTGGGAGCTGGCGCGTGATCGTCCGCAACGACAACCACAACACCTTCGAGCACGTCGCCCAGACGCTGGCCCGGGTCCTGCCCGGGGTCTCGCTCGACCAGGGCCACCGGCTCGCCGAGACGATCCACAACAGCGGCCTGGCAACCGTCTGGACCGGCCCCCGTGAGCCGGCCGAGCACTACTGGCAGCAGCTCGACGAGGCGGGCCTGACGATGGCCCCGCTCGAGCGCTGCTAGCTCGTTCGCGGCGCCGCTACTCGGCCGTGACGAGGTGGTGCCAGGAGGGCAGCAGCGGCAGGTCGTAGAGGTCGATGGTCGCCGCCCGGGCGGCCTCGATCTCCTCCGAGAACCAGTAGCGTTCGAAGTCCGAGCGCCGCTCCCAGAGCGAGGTCTGCTGGAAGGCGAGCGGGTCGTCGACGGCGCGGGTCAGCGACCAGCTCTTGGCGCCGTAGGCGGGCATCTTCGCCGCCGCCGGTTCCCAGAGGTCGAGCCAGCGGTCGGCCCGGAAGGGGGCGATGTGCCAGTCGAGCCTGCAAACCTCAGCCATCAAAAACCCCCTTCGTATTTCCCGATCGGCGGATGTTCTCTCGGACTCATGCGCCGACCTCGGCCCGGATCGCGCCGGGGCCGTCCTCGGTGCGGCCCTCGTCCTCGGACTCGGCCCCGACCAGGATCGAGATCTTGCCGAGGTGCTTGTTTTCGTGCATCAGCTGGTGTGCCGTGGGCACGCCGTCGAAGCCCATCGTCTCCGAGAGCACCGGTCGCACCTTGCCCTCGGCCATCAGCTTGTTGGCGCGCATGCACTCATAGGCGTTGGCGAAATGGGAGCCGATAATCTGCTTCTGGCGCATCCACAGGTAGCGCACGTCGAAGTCGAGCTGGAAGCCGGAGGTGGCGCCGCAGATCACGACCTTGCCGAACGGCTTGACGACGTAGACCGAGGTCGGGAAGGTGGCCCGGCCGACGTGCTCGAAGACGATGTCGGGGGCGTCGCCGAGGATCTCCTTGACCCGCTTGGCGAAGCCGCGCGAGGCCTTGAAGCGCTCCTTGTCGGCGGCCGGGTCGGTGAGGTTCGCGTCGGTCCGCATCATCTCGCCGAACTCGTTGCGGTTGATGTAGTCGACCGCGCCCAGCTGCTTGACCAGCTCGCCCTTCTCGTCGGAGGAGACGACCCCGACCGCGTTGGCGCCGGCCGCCTTGCAGAGCTGCACGGCGAAGACGCCGAGGCCGCCGGCGGCGCCCCAGATTAGGACGTTGTGGCCGGGCTGCAGCTTGCACTGGTCGATCAGCATCCGGTAGGCGGTGAAGTAGGTCAGCCCGTAGGCGGAGGAGTCGACCCAGGAGAGGTTGCGCGGCTTCGCCAGCAGCTGCTGCGCCTGCACCTTGGTGAACTGGGCGAAGGAGCCCCAGGTCGTCTCGTAGCCCCAGATCCGCTGGCTGGGGGCGGCGAGCGGGTCGAGCCCGTGGACCTCGACGTCCTCGTAGGAGGCCTGGTTGCAGTGGACGACGACCTCGTCGCCCGGCTTCCAGCGGGTGACGCCCTCTCCGACCTTCCAGACGATCCCGGAGGCGTCGGAGCCGCCGATGTGGTGGCCGTACTCGGGATGGTCGCCGTAGCCGAAGACCGAGACCGGCTTGCCGAGCGCCGCCCAAACGTTGTTGAAGTTGACGCCAGCGGCCATCACCCGCACGATCACCTCGAAGGCGCCGGGCTCGGGGACCTCGATCTGCTCGAGCTGGAAGGCGTCCTTGGGCTCGCCCTCGCGCTCCTGGCGGATCACCCACGCCGCCATCGTCTCCGGCAGCGTTCCGGGCTCTACGTCCAGCTTCGAGATCGCACTGCTGTCAACGGCCAAGGGGTCCTCCGCGGATCGTCGGTGACGGGCCGGCGAATCCTAGATGAGAGCTCTGCGCCCGCGTCCTCAGGCGGCGTCGGAGGCGCTGCGGCGCATCTCTTCGCCGGTGACGCGGTAGCGCTCGGCGAGGTCGACGACGTCGTCCCGGGGCGGCTCGAGCTCCTTCAGGTTGGGCTCGATCGACTTGCTGGGAGCGAGTTCGCTCAGCGGTTTGACGACCTCCTGCCAGACCTGGCCGTGGGCCGTCACCATCGCCGCGCCGCCGTTGAACGCGGTCACGGACTCCCCCAGCTTCCTGCCCAGCTTCGCGTAGTTGTCGAGGAAGTTCGCCATCGCCTCGGCCATCGTGTAGCCGCGGCTGAGCAGCTCCTCGATGTGCTCCTCCTTGCGCTCGGCATGGCAGACCTCGGCCACGAGGATCATCGAGATCGCGAGCTGGGAGGGGGTGATGACGCAGACGCGATGCTCGTTGAAGAACTTCGTCGCGTCGAAGTCGTCGAGCGCGGCGAGGGCGTGCATGGCCCCCTCGATCGGCACGTACATGAAGGTGAGGCTGGGGCTGTGCTCCAGGCCCTTCCAGTAGTCCTTGCGGGCCAGCGCTTTCGCGTGGTCCCTCAATTTGCGCCCGAACTCCTTGAGCCGGTCGGGATCGCCGGCGGCGAGGGCCTCCGAGAGCCCGTTGAGGCCGGGGTCGTTGGCGAGTTTGGAGTCGATCGCGACCACCGGGTCGCCCAGTCGCACCACGAAGTCCACCCGCTGGCGCCCGCTCGCTTCCTGGGTGACCTGCTTGGAGAAGTCCCGCCCCTCCTCGAGCCCGAGCGAGATCAGCTGGTTGCGCAGCGCCAGCTCGCCGAACGCCCCGCGGCCCTGGGGGCTGGCGATCTGGCGCGTCCAGTCGAGCAGCGTGCTCTCGATCCGCTGGTTGCTGCTGGCTGCCTGAAGGGTGCTGTTGGCGAGCTCCTCCTGCTTCTCCTGAAACTGAACGATCGCCGCTTTCAGCTGTTTGATCTGGTCGGACTGATCGCCGACCAGCTGCCGGTCCTGTTTCTGCTCGTTGCGCAGCCGGGTCAGCTCCCCGTCCCGCTCCGCAACGATGCGCTTCTCGGCGATCAGCTGCTCCTCACGGCCTCGCATCTCGAGTCGGAGCTCGGTCAGCTCGCCCTCGAGGGACCCGGCCCGCTTTAGCTCTCCCTCGACCTCGGCGGCGCGGGCGCTCGCAGACTTGGCGGCAGCTGCCTTCTGCGCCGCGATCGCGACGGCAACACAGATGGCGACTACGCAAAGCAGGACGACGACGATCAACTGACTCACCTCATCTATCTATTCCGATTGGGTCAGACAGCGTCCCACTCGGGTCGGCGGCAACGGACTCGACGCGCCGCTTGATGAGTTGACCCGGCTATAGCCGGGTCAACTCATCAAGCGCGGTGTGCCGGCCGGGGGCGTGCCGGTTAGGGCAGGAGGATGTCGTTCTGGGAGGAGGCGCGGTACGGGCCGACGATCAGTTTGCCGGGGCGGGCGCTGGGGATGCCGGCGGCGGCGATCACGTAGGTGCCGGTCGGCAGCGCCGTCTGCAGGGTGCCGGGGCTGTGGGCGAGGACCGGGCCGGAGCTGGCGTCCTTGGGGCCGCGCAGCACCAGGCGCGAGTCGGTGGTCGTCTGGTTGGCGGCGACGAGGACGACGTTGAGCGGGGCGCGGGTCTTGATCGGCGGCTGCGCGTGGTTCTGGTTCTGCGGGATCTGCTGGGTGCGGTCGGGGCCGATGCCGATGCTGCCCGGCTGCACGGTCACCGCCCTGGGCGTGATCGTGATCGCGATCCGGCTCGGCGCCTGTGGCCGCGGCTCGTTGGGGTGGCTCTCGGCGCCGCAGCCGGCCGCGAGCAGGGCCAGCGCCAGCGCGCCGCTGACGCCGATCGCCGCAGCTTTTGGCGCTCGCCTGGCTCTCCCACGACCCATCGCGCTCGGAATCTAACCGAAGGGCAAGTCGACCACGCGAGCCGTAACGCCATCTTCACCTACGGCCAGCTCGGCGCCGGGCTCGGCCTCGCGACGCAGGATCGCCAGCCCGATCGCGCCGTGGGCGGGGGAGACGCAGGCGCCGCCGAGGCGGCCGACCTCCTTCTCGCCCAGCCGCAGCGCCGCGCCGGACGCGGCCGGGGCGCTCAGCCGCAGCCCTCGCAGGTGGCGGTTGGGGCGGCCCTTGTAGTGGAGGCGGGCGACCGTCTCCTGGCCGATGTAGCAGCCCTTGCTGAAGCTGACGGCGTCCTCGACGATCCCCGCCTCGGCCGGCATCGTCTCGGCGCCCATCTCGGCGCCGAAGCGCGGCCGGCCGCGCTCGATCCGCAGGATCTCCGCCGCCGCGGCGGCGACCTCGACCGCGCCGGCGGCGAGCAGCGCCTGGCGCAGGCGCTCCGCCTCGGCGCTGGCGACGATCAGGTCGATGCCTTCGGAGCTGCCGACGGCGAGGCACTCGACCCCGGCGACGCTGGTCGTTTCGCAGCTGTTCTCGGGCAGCGCCGGCAGGCCGGCGATCTCGACGCTGCGGGGACCGATCAGCGCCAGGATCGCCCGCTCCTCGGTCACGTCGGCGACCTCGACCTCGCGCCCGATCGAGTACATCGTCAGGTGCCGCAGCGCCGGCGCCAGCGCCACCGGCTCGAGGTCGAGCCAGATCTCGTCCTGGGCCGGCCGCAGCACCCGCATGTCGGCCTGCATGTGGCCCTTGCGGTCGAGCAGCGCCGCGTACTGGCCGTCGCCGACCGCCAGCGCCTCGACGTCGTTGGTCAGCTGCCCCTGCAGGTACTCGGCCGCGTCGGCGCCGCTGACCAGCAGCTTGCCCCGCTCGGAGCGATCCAGCAGGCCGCATTCCTCGCGCAGCTGCCGGTACTGGGCGTCCAGCTCGACGGTGGCCTGCTCGCTCATCGCCACTGATTCTAGGAAGCCGCGACCGCGGCCCCGCGCGGTCGTCTTTTGGATGTGTCAGATTCTGATTTGGATATGTCGAGATTTCTCCGGTCGCCGGAAACGCCGAGCGTCGCGCGGTGAAGCGGGAGCGCCGCGAGGCGACGGTCGAGGGCGTTCTCCCCGGCGAGGCCGCCGTCGCCGCCGCGGCGCGGCGCTCGCTTGACGGCCACAACCGCGGTCTCGGCCGCATCTGGCCCTTCCTCGGCCCGGCCTTCATCGCCGCCGTCGCCTACGTCGACCCCGGCAACTTCGCCACCAACGTCGCCGGCGGCGCCAGGTTCGGCTACCTGCTGCTCTGGGTCGTCCTCGCCGCCAACCTGATCGCGATGCTGGTCCAGGCGCAGTCGGCGAAGCTCGGGATCGCCACCGGCAGGAACCTGGCCGAGCTCTGCCGCGAGCGCTTCCCCCGCCGGGTCTCGATCGGCCTCTGGCTGCAGGCCGAGCTGGTGGCGATGGCGACCGACATCGCCGAGGTCGTCGGCGCCGCGCTCGGCCTCAACCTGCTCTTCGGCATCCCGCTCTTCCCGGCCGGGCTGATCGCCGGCGCCGGGGCCTTCGCGATCCTCGCCCTGCAGCAGCAGGGCTTCCGCCGGCTCGAGGCCGGGATCACGGTCCTGGTCGGCGTCGTCGTCGCCTCCTTTCTCTTCGAGCTGATCGACGCCAAGCCGCAGGCGAGCGAAATCGGCCGCCACCTCTTCGTCCCCGGCTTCGCCGGCACCGAGAGCATCCTGCTCGCCACCGGGATCATCGGCGCGACGGTGATGCCGCACGTCGTCTACCTGCACTCGGCGCTGACCCAGCGCCGCATCGTCGGCCGCGACGACGACGAGAAAAAGCGCATCCTCGGCTTCGAGAAGGTCGACGTCGTGATCGCCCTCTCGCTGGCCGGCGTCGTCAACCTGGCGATGATGACCGTTGCGGCCGCGCTCTTCCACGGCAGCGGCCTGACCGGCGTCGACTCGATCGAAGGCGCCTTCGAGGCGCTGCAGAGGCTGGTCTCGAACCGCGCCGCGACGGTCTTCGGCGTCGCCCTGCTCGCCTCCGGCTTCGCCTCCTCCTCGGTCGGGACGATGGCGGGGCAGGTGGTGATGCAGGGCTTCATCCGCCGCCGCATCCCGATCTTCCTGCGGCGGGCGCTGACCCTGGCGCCGGCGCTGCTGGTGCTGGCGCTCGGCATCGACCCGACCGACGCCCTGGTCGGCAGCCAGGTCGTCCTCTCCTTCGGCATCCCCTTCGCCCTGGTCCCCCTCCTCCTGATCGCCAGCCGCCGCGAGGTGATGGGAGCGCTCGTCAACCCGCCCTGGCTGACCACTCTCGCCGGCGCGATTGCCGCCCTGATCATCGCCCTGAACGTCTTTCTCCTGCAGCAGGTCTTCTTCGGCTGAGGCGGGCAGGTACGCTTGCGGCGATGAGCTTGGCTGCGGACTTTCAGCAGATTCTCGAGGCACTGCCGCCGGACTGGACCGACCTCGAGGTCGACCTGCGGATCGACGACGAGAGCCGCTACGTCGACACCGCGGTGGCGCTGAGCCAGGTCAATGCCCAGGTCTATGAGCGCCCGCGGGCGGGTTGGCACTGGCGGCTGTTGGTCGCCCACAGCTTCGGCCACGCCGCCGCGGCGGAGACGGTCGGGGGCGTGCTCGCCAAGCTCGACGGCGACGGCGTCAGCGGCGAGATGCGGGTCGCCGAGGTGCGCGAGGGGCGCTCCGAGGTCGTGCAGATGTGGGGCCGGCCCGAGAGCGTGCGCGAAGAGTTCCGCCAGCGCCGCGCCAACTGAGCCGGGCGATGGCCCGGGTCCTCAGCATCTCCGGCGACCTGATGCTGGCCAGCAGGGTCGACGCGACGCTCACCGCCGCCGGGCACCACGTGATCCTCGCGCGCTCGCTGGAGGAGGCGACCCCCGACGGCGCCGAGCTCGTGGTCGCCGACCTCGAAGGACAGGACCCGGGGGCTCTGGCGGCGCTCGACGCCCCCGTCCTCGGCTACTACTCCCACGTCGACGCCGAGACCCGCGCCGCCGCCGAGGCGGCCGGGGTCGACCTGGTCGTCCCGCGCTCGCGGCTGGCGCGCGAACTGCCGGCGCTTGCAGAGCGGTTGCTCAGGGGCTGAGCGGGGTGAGCCTCTGCGGACGCCCTTCGGGCTGAGCGTCCGCAGAGGCTCACCCCGCTCAGCCGCCCAGATCGAAGGCTTTGTTCACCTCTAGCTGGTGTTTCAAGAGGCCGTGTCGTAGGTCCCAGGCGGCCCATTCCCTGAGGATCCGTGGGTCGAAGGGCTTCGGGTGCAGGTCGGGGAGGAGGACCTTTAGCTGCGCCGCCTGTTCGGGGCGCTGCAGCGCCGGGTCGGCGGCGAGCAGGTCGCCGAGGGCCGCCTGCGGGTCGCGCTCGGCGAAGGCGTAGCCGCGGCGGGTGGCGTCGATCACCGCCTTGACCAGGGCGGGATCGCTTTCCAGCGTACGGCGCGAGGTGGTCAGGACCAGCTCCGGATAGGGCGGAGCGCCGTAGCGATCGACCTTGAAGATCCGCACCGGGATGCCGCGGCGGCGCAGCGTCACCCCCTCGGCGTTCCAGAAGCCGGTCACCGCGTCGACCTTGCCGGCGGCGAGTGAGGCGACGGCGTCGAAGCCGATCGTCACCCTGTCGACCAGGGCGGGGTCGCCGCCGTCGGCGCTGACCTCGGAGTCGACCACCGCTTCGTCGGAGGGCAGCCCGGTGACGCCGACCGTGTGGTGCTGGAGATCGCGCGGGCTGCGCACCGGGCCGTCGCCGCGGGCGATCACCGCCGCCAGCGGCCGCTGCACGATCGGCATCAGCCCGACCAGGTCGAGGCCGCGCTCGCGGGCGATCCCGAGGTCGGTGATGTCGAGGATCGCGAAGTCGGTGCGGCCGGCGGCGAGCAGCTTCGGGGCGTCGGTCGATTCGCCCGGCTGCTGGATCTTCAGGTCGACGCCGGCGTCGCGGTAGAAGCCCTGCGCCTGCGCCGCGTAGATCCCGGAGTGGACGGCGTTGGGGGTGAAATCGAGCACCAGGCTCGCGCCTTTCGGCGCGCCCGGTTCCGCGCCGCCTCCGCCGCAACCGGCGGCGCCGGCGAGCAGCAGGACGGCCGCCAGCAGCGCGACAGCTCGTCTCATTCGAGTGCGAACTTAATTCATTGAGCAAATCTGGGTAGACTGCCGCCGCTTACCGGATTGACGGGAAACCAGAGGAGGAGAAGTGCAGGAACGAGGTCTAGCCGCATATCTTGCTGAGTTGATCGGCACGCTCTTGCTGGTCTTTTTCATCACCAGCGTCGTCGTGCTCTTCGTGTCCACCGGGAGCCAGGCCCAGTTCGGCTCGGACTTCGCGGTGATCGGTCTCGTCCACGCATTTCTGCTGTTCGGGTTGATCGTCATGTTCGGCGTCGTCAGTGGCGGGCATTTCAACCCGGCCGTGACGCTTGCCGCCGCGGCGATCAAACGGATCGCGCCGCTGGACGCGGTGATCTACATCCTTGCCCAGCTCTCCGGCGGCGTCCTCGGCGCCCTGCTGACCAAGAGCCTGCTGCTCGACGAGGGTCGCGCCACCCATTACGGCGCTCCCGCGGTCAGCGGTCTGCTGGCCGGCAACTTCGCCGGGGCGGTGGTCGAGGCGATCGGGACCTTCTGCCTGGTCCTGGTGGTCCTCGCCGCGGTCTACTCGAAGAAGAGCCTCAAGGACTGGGCGCCGCTGGCGATCGGCACCACCCTGGGTTTCATCGTCATGGTCGGCGGGCCGCTGACCGGCGGCTCCTTCAACCCGGCCCGCTGGTTCGGCCCGGCTCTCGTCGCCAACTCCTGGGGCGGCGTCTGGCCCTACCTGGCCGGCCCGATCGTCGGCTCGCTGCTGGCCGCAGCGGTCTTCCTCTTCGTGCTGGAGAAGGGCGGGGTCGCCCCGACCGAACCGCCGGAGCGCAGCAAGGTCCCGGCCCCGAAGAAGCCGGAGTCCAAGCCCGAGCCCAAGAAGCCCGAGCCGCCCGCCCCGAAAGCGGAGCCGGCCAGCTAGGTCCGGCAGTCGAAAACCGCCGGGCCAGCCGGCTCGGCGGTTGCAGTAGCTTGGGCAGCGTGCGAAGGGTCACCTTCTCCCGCAACTACACGCTCTCGCTTTCCCGCAGCTGCCAGTGCTACTGCAAGTACTGCGCTTTCGCCACCCACCAGGCGCACATCCACGCCCCGGAGGAGGTCGAGCGCCAGCTCGACCAGGCGCAGCGGCGCAACGCCAAGGAGCTGCTCGTCCTCACCGGCGAGCGGCCCGAGGTCAACCCTCTGGTGGCGGCGCGGCTCTCCGCCTGGGGCCACGACGATTTCACGTCTTATGTCGTCTGGGCTTGTGAGCGAGCTCTGGAGCGCGGCATCCTGCCGCACACGAATCTCGGCGTCCTCGACCGCTCCGACCTTGCCCGGTTGCGCGAGGTGACTGCCTCCCAGGGCCTGATGTTGGAGTCCGTCTCCGAGCGGCTGATGGACACCGTCCACGCCGGCTCTCCGACCAAGCACCCGTCCCAACGCCTGGCCACGATCGAGGCCGCCGGCGAGCTGAAGATCCCGTTCACGAGCGGGATCCTGGTCGGCATTGGCGAGACCGAGGACGAGCGCACCGAATCCCTGGAGGCACTCGCGGCCCTCCACGAGCGCTACGGACACCTGCAAGAGGTGATCCTTCAGAACTTCGTGCCCCATCCTCGCTACTACGGGGCTGAGGTGGGTGAGATCGCCGACGAGGCCTCCCGCAAGCGCTGGACGGACGGAGGGGGCTCCCCTGATGGAGCCTCCCCATCTGTTGCTCCAGCAGGGGAGTCCCCTCCGTCCCCTCCACCCATGCCGGATTGGGCGAGCTCGGTCGGTATTGACGAGATCAAACGGCTGATTGAAGAGTGCAAACGGCTGATGCCGGACGTCGGGGTGCAGGTGCCGCCGAATCTGTCGGACTGGTGGCCGGAGCTGGTGGAGGCGGGTGCCACCGATCTTGGTGGGCTGTCCGCGAATGGGGATCACATCTCGCCGGAGGAGCCGTTCCCGAGCCCGCACCAGGTGCGCAAGGAGCTGACGCCGCGGGGGTACGCGTTGACCGAGCGGCTCTGCGTCTACCCGCAGTACATGGACCCGGAGTGGATGGAGCAGGGTGTGCTGGATGTGGTCAAGCTGAAGTACTGGAGCTTCATTCCGCGCCGGGGGTCCGGCCGGCGCTCGGAAGAGAGGCTCGAAGCCGGTCTCAGCGAGCGGGCGATCGTGAAGGGGCGCGAGGGGGAGGAGCTGAGCGAGGACGAGCTGACGGCGCTCTTCTCGGAGACGCGGCCGGAGGTCGTCGAGGAGATGCGGGTCGCCGCCGACGAGCTGCGGGCGGAGCTGGCGGGGGAGCGGGCGACGTTCGTCGTCAACCGCAACATCAACTTCACCAACATCTGCGTCGTCGGCTGCGCCTTCTGCGGCTTCGGCCAGGGCCGGCGCTCGCCCGACGCCTACGAGGTCTCCGAGGCGGACTTCGCGGCGCGGATCGCCGAGGCGGTCGAGTTCGGTGCCACCGAGCTCTGCATGCAGGGCGGCATCCACCCCGACCTGACCCTGGAGGAGTACGGCAAATGGCTGCGCCTGGCCAAGGACGTGGCGCCGCAGCTGCACCTGCACGCCTACTCGCCGATGGAGGTCCACTACATGTGCGAGCGCTCGGGCAAGCGGCCGGAGCAGGTCTTCGAGTACCTGCTCGAGTGCGGCCTCGGCTCGACCCCCGGCACCGCCGCCGAGGTGCTCGACGACGGCGTCCGCCAGCGGATCTCGCCGAACAAGCTGCCGGCCGAGCGCTGGGTCGAGATCGTCGAAGCCGCGCACCGGGCCGGGCTGCGCTCGACCTCGACGGTGATGTTCGGCCACATCGAGGAGCCGCGCGAGCTGGCCCGCCACATGCGCGTCGTCCGCGCCCTGCAGGAGCGCACCGGCGGCATCACCGAGTTCGTCCCGCTCAGCTTCATCCCCTTCAACACGATGCTCGGCCGCACCCACGGGATCGAGGAGATCGCGATGGCCGACAACCTCCGCCACACCGCCGCCTTCCGGCTGGCACTGGGGAGGACGATTCGCAACCTGCAGGCGAGCTGGGTGAAGATGGGCCTGGAGGGGGCGACCGAGTCGCTGCGCTGGGGGGTCAACGACCTCGGCGGCACCCTGATGGAGGAGAACATCTCCCGCATGGCCGGCTCCCAGCACGGGGTGCGGCTGGAGCCCGAGCAGCTGATCGCCGCCGCCCGCGCCGCCGGCCGCGAGCCGGCGCAGCGGACGACGCTCTACGAGATCGTCGAGACCTACGAGACGGCTCAGCCGGTCTAGCCGATGCGGGCGATGGTGCTCGAGCGGCAGCGCCAGGCCCTGGTCGAGCGCGAGCTGCCCGACCCCGAGCCCGGGCCCGGCCAGGTCCTGATCGCGGTCGACGCCTGCGGCGTCTGCCGCACCGACCTCCACATCCTCGACGGCGAGCTCAGCGAGCCGAAGCTGCCGCTCGTCCCCGGCCACCAGATCGTCGGCACCATCGCCGCCGCGGGGGAGGGGGCCGAGCGCTTCGCCCACGGCGCGCGGGTCGGCGTCCCCTGGCTCGGCTGGACCGACGGCGATTGCCACTACTGCCGCTCCGGCCGCGAGAACCTCTGCGACCGCGCGAAGTTCACCGGCTACGACCTCGACGGCGGCTACGCCGAGCTGACGGTCGCCGACGAGCGCTTCTGCTTCCCGATTCCCGCTGGCTATCCGGACGATCAGGCGGCGCCGCTGCTCTGCGCCGGGCTGATCGGCTACCGGGCGCTGCGGCTGGTCGGCGAGGCGGAGCGGATCGGCTTCTACGGCTTCGGCGCCTCCGCCCACATCCTCTGCCAGCTCGCCGTCCACGAAGGGCGCCGCGTCTTCGCCTTCACCCGCGAGGGCGACGAGGAGACCCAGGCCTTCGCCCGCCGGCTCGGCGCCGAGTGGGCCGGCTCCTCCGAGCAGGCGCCGCCGGAGCGGCTCGACGGGGCGATCGTCTTCGCCGCGGTCGGGGCGCTGATGCCGGCGGCGCTGCGGGCCAGCGCCAAGGGCGCCCGGGTGATCAGCGCCGGCATCCACATGAGCGACATCCCCTCCTTCCCCTATGCCGACCTCTGGCAGGAGCGCAGCCTCGGCTCGGTCGCCAACCTGACCCGCCGCGACGGCGAGGAGTTCATGGCCCTGGCGCCGGCGGTGCCGGTGCGGACCGAGATCACGGCGTACCCGCTGGCGGCGGCGAACCAGGCGCTCGAGGACCTCCGCAACGGCGCCTTCGGCGGCGCCGCCGTGCTCGAGGTCGGCCCCGCTTAGCCCTCGCCCGACCGGGTAGCTGTGGGGAGACAGCGAACGACAGCGAGCGAAGGGAACACGATGAGCGATGGTGTGAGCAATGCCGACGACGCCAAGGGGCGCCTGAAGGAAGCGGCCGGCGACATCTCCGGCGATGACGGCTTGAAGCGGGAGGGAAAGGTCGACAAGGCCACCGGCAAGGCCAAGGAGGCCGTCGAGAACGCGGCCGACAAGGTCAAGGACGCCCTCAAGCGGGACTGACCTCAGCGGAAGAGGTCGTCCTCGCGGGGGCGGCGGAGGGCGGCGGCGCCGGGGCCGTCGGCGGCGGTGACGAAGCGCGCGAGGCCGCGGACGACGATCGCGGGGACGCCGCTGTCCTTGCCGCGCACCAGGTCGGCCGCCGCCGCCGCCTCGTCGGCGATCGCGATCAGCGTCGCCTCCAACTCCCGGCCGCTTGCGTCCTGCCGTCCCCGCCAATCGTCCAACGGCGCCAGCCCCGCGCACCCAATCGCCACCTCCACCTGCCCCAAGCGCCAGGCCCGCCCGAAGCTGTCGCTGATAACCACCGCGACCCTGGCGGCGATTTCGTCCCTGATTCGACGTGCGGAGGCATCGGGGTCCTCCGGCAGCAGGCAGACGGTGTCGGGCTCGGGCAGGTTGGAGCTGTCGATGCCGGCGTTGGCGCAGACGAAGCCGTGCCGGGTCTCGACGACGAGGACGCCGCGCTCGGCCCGCAGCACCTCGGCGCTCTCCTCCAGCACCAGCTCGACCAGCGCCGGCTCGCGGCCGAGCACGGCGGCGAGGCGCCGCGCCTCGGCCCCCGGCAGCACCGAGGAGAGCCGGCGCACCCGTCCCTCGGCCTTGGAGACGATCTTCTGCGAGATCACGACGACGTCGCCATCGGCGAGCTCGGCCCGCGCCGCGATCAGCTCGCCGACCGGCATCCCCGCCTCGACCTCGGGCAGCCCGGCGACCGCGCGGACCGTCAACTCGCTCATATCCCCAGCGCTTTGGCGGTGCGCCGGGCGCCGCCGCCGCCCGCCTCGAGCGCCCGGGTCAGCGCGATCACGTCGGCCGGGGTGTCGAGGTCGAGCCCGAGCGAGGCCAGCTCCTCGACCCCGAAGGGGATCCCGGCCGCGCGCGCGGCGGCGACGTGGCGGGCGCAGCTGCCCTCGCCGAAGGCGGGGACGATCGCTCCGGGCGGGCTCAATACCAGCGCGTTGGTGCCTGTCCCGTGGCGGTCGGGGACGATCCCGACGTAGGGTTCGGGGACCCCGGTCAGCAGCCGGTCGAGCTCGTGCGGGTCCAGCAGCGGGCAGTCGCCGGCGAGCAGGACGACGCAGCCCTCGTCCTCGACCTCGGCCCGGGCGATCCCGGCCAGCGCCGCCTCGACGTGGCCGGCGTCGGCGGGGTCGGGGACGACCTCGGCGCCGGCCGCGGCGGCGAGCTCCTGCGCGGCCGGATCACCGCTGACGACGATCGTCCGCTCCACCGTGCGGGCGGCGCCGATCGCCTCCAGCACGTCGGCGACCATCGCCGCCGCCAGCGCCCGCCGCCGCTCGTCGTCGATCCCCGCCGCCAGCCGCCGCTTGGCGGCATCGAAGCGCTTGACCGGGAGGATCGCGGTCGCCATCAGCGCCCGGCGAGGGTCTCGGCGTAGTCGAGGACGATGCGGGCGAGCCGGGCGCGGCCGCTGGCGCCCTCCATCAGCGTCGCCGCCGCCAGCGTCGCGACCTCGGCCGGCGCCGGCTCGGGGTCGCCCTCGTCGACGACCATGCCGTCGATCAGCCCGGCGTAGAGCGAGGCGACCCCGCTCGCGTTCAGGGGCCGGCCGATCGCCGCCATGAAGTTGTTGGTCGGGCCCTTGACGATCTCGCCGCCGACGTAGGGGCTGACCGCGACGACCGGCGCCGGCGCCGCCGCGATCGCCTCGCGCATGCCGGGCACGGCGAGGATCGGGCCGATGCTGATCACCGGGTTGGAGGGACCGATCACGATCGCCTCGGCCAGCCGCAGCGCCTCCAGCACCTCGCGGCTCGGCTCGGCGCTCTCGATCCCCTCGAGCTCGACCCCGACCACCGCCGGCTCGGCGTGGTCGACGATCAGGTACTCCTGCAGGTCGCGGCGGCCGGCGGCGGTCAGGACCTTGGTCCGGACCGGGGCGTCGGACATCGGCAGCACCCGTGCCGCAACCCCGAGGCCGCGGGCGATCTGCGCCTGGGCGTCGGTCTGGCGGCCGCCGTCGGCGAGGAACTGGCGCCGGTAGAGGCAGGCGGCGAGGTCGCGGTCGGAGAGACCGAACCAGCTCGGGGCGCCGAGCCGCTGCAGCCGTTCGAAGACGGTGAAGCCGTCCTCGCGGATCCCCCAGCCGCGCTCCTCGTCGATTTCGCCGCTGAGCCAGTAAGTGATCAGGTCCGGGTCGGGGGAGACGTGGACGCCGAGCGCCTCGACGTCGTCGCCGGTGTTGGCGATCACCGTCAGCTCGCCGCCGACCTCCTCCTGGATGCCGGCGCCGAGCTTGGCGCCGCCGGTGCCGCCGGCGAGGAGGACGACCCGCATCCGCCGCCTAGCCCCAGTGGTCGGCGTCGGGCAAACCGGTGAGGCGGATGCCGGCGTGCACCTTGTAGCGGCTGTTGACCGAGATCAGCATCGGCGTCAGCTGCTCGACGATCCGGGCCATCTCCAGCGGCCCGGCGTTGACCGCGCGCAGGCCGGGGATCAGCTCGATCAGCCGCGCCACCCGCGCCTTGTCGGCCTTGCGGTCGCCGCAGACCAGCACGTCCTCGCCGAGCTCGGCGTCGAGGTCGGAGAGGGTCGGGGCGCCGACCGTATGCAGGGCGGCGACCACGGTCACCCCCTCGGGGACCATCTCCTGCGCCTGCTGGGCGGCCGAGCCCTGCCAGACGCCGAGCGAGCGCGTCGCCTTGCCGCTGACCGCGGCGGCGAGCGGCACCGTGCAGTCGCAGAGGATCTGGCCCGGGCGCAGCGCCTCGCGCAGGTTGTTGAGGTTCTCCGATTGGGCGCGGAAGGGGACGGTGAGGAAGACGACCTCGGCGGCGGCGGCCGCGGCGCCGTTCTCGAGCCCGGTCACGTCGGCGCCGGGGACCGCCGCCCGCAGCTTCGCCGCCGCCTCCTCGGCCCGCTTGGCCGAGCGCGAGCCGAGCACGACCGCGGCGCCGGCGCGCGCCCAGCGCGTCGCCAGGCCGGCGCCGAGGGCGCCGGTGCCGCCGATGATCGGGATCGGTTCGGGTCCAGGCACGGGCGCGCCAGTCTATGCTCATCGACCTATGAGGCTGGAGGGACGCAGGGCACTCGTGACCGGTGGCGCTAGCGGCATCGGCGCCGCGATCGCCGCCCGGCTCGCCGCCGAGGGCGCCGAGGTCTGGGTCGGCGACGTCGACCTCCACGGCGCCGAGAAGGTCGCGGGCGAGATCGCCGGCCACGCGCTCGAGCTCGACGTCACCGACCTCGAGTCGGCCCAGGCGGCGGTCGCCGCCGCCGGCACCCTCGACGTCCTCGTCAACAACGCCGGCACCGACGAGTTCGGCTTCTTCACCCAGACCACGCCGGAGCAGTGGCAGAAGGTGCTGGCGGTCAACCTCGTCGGCGTCCTCAACTGCACCGCGGCGGCGCTGCCGGGAATGCAGGGCGCCGGCTACGGCCGCATCGTCAGCATCTCCTCCGAGGCGGGCCGGGTCGGCTCCAAGGGCTCGGCCGTCTACTCCGCCGCCAAGGGTGGCGTGATCGCCTTCATGAAGGTGATCGCCCGCGAGAACGGCCGCTACGGCGTCACCGCCAACGCGATCGCCCCCGGCCCGATCGAGACGCCGCTGCTGATGGGCGCCAAGCAGCTGGGGGAGATCGGCGAGCGACTGATCGAGAACATGAAGTCCCAGACCCAGCTTGGCCGCCTCGGCCAGCCCGACGAGGTCGCCGCCGCCGTCGCCTTCCTCGCCTCCGACGACGCCACCTACGTCACCGGCGAGACCCTAGGCGTCTCCGGCGGCCTCGGCATGGTCTAACCCAAGCCCACCCACCTCGGCCGGCCGCCGCCACCCGGGGGAGACTCCGCGCGCTCGATGACTTAACCCGGCTATGACCGGGTCGATCCATCGAGCGATGCCACGGGGTGCCGGGCGCTCGGCGCGGGCCTGGGCGATGGCGGAATCTCAGCACGGGGTCGTGCTGCGGGGGCAGCTCCTGGCGCTCGGCTTCAGTCGCCATGCCATCGACCACCGCGTCGCCAGGGGCCGCCTGCATCCGGTTGGGCACGGCGTCTATGCCGTAGGGCGCGCCGGCCTCACGCGGCACGGGCAATGGATGGCCGCGGTCCTTTCCTGCGGACCCGGAGCGGTGCTGAGTCACGACAGCGCGGCGGCACTGCTGGGGATTAGGCCGGACGACGGTGGCGATATCGAGGTAACGATCCGGTCGGGGTCTCCGCGCCGCCGACCCGGCATCCGCGTTCACCGGCGGCCGGCCATGCGCTGGCAGGAGGTGGGGACCCGCCATCGCATCCCGGTCACCGGCCCGGCGCAGACGCTGATCGATCTCGCCACCCGACTCGGCCGGCTCGATCTGGAGCGGGCGGTGAGCGAGGCGGACCGGCTGGGGCTGATCACCCCACCCGCGCTGCGCCGGGCGCTCGACGCCCACGCTGGCGAGCCCGGGGTGCGGACGTTGCGGACGCGGCTCGACCGCCGCACCTTTCGCCTCACTCGCTCGAAGTTGGAGCAGCGCTTCCTGCCTCTGGCCAAGCGGGCGGGCCTGCCGGTGCCGAAGACCAAACAGTGGGTCAACGGGTTCGAGGTCGACTTCTACTGGCCCGCGCTGGGCCTCGTGGTCGAGAGCGACGGCCTCACCTACCACCGCACCCCGGCCCAGCAGGCGCAGGATCGCCGCCGCGACCAGGCGCACACCGCCGCCGGCATGACGCCGCTGCGCTTCACCCACGAGCAGGTGCGCTACGAGCCGGCCCACGTGCTGGCGATCCTCACCGCGGTGGCGCCGCGGCTGCTTGCCGCGGCCGCGGCCGCGGGCCGGGGAGCGGCGACGGCCGATCCATAAGCTTGGGTGCATGACCGAGCTTCCAGCCAGCGTCCGCATCCGCGAGGTCGGTCCCCGCGACGGCTTCCAGAACGAGCCGGAGACGATCGCCACCGCCGACAAGGTGCGGCTGATCGACCTGCTCTCGGCGAGCGGGCTGCGGCGGATCGAGGTCACCTCCTTCGTCCGCCCCGAGGTGATCCCGCAGCTCGCCGACGCCGCCGAGGTGCTGGCCGCGGTCCAGCGCCGCGAGGGCGTCGCCTTCTCGGTCCTGATCCCGAACCGGCGCGGGCTCGAGCGGGCGCTGGAGATGCGCGAGCGCTTCGACGAGATCAGCGTCTTCCTCTCCGCCTCGGAGACCCACAACCGGCGCAATGTCAACCGCTCGGTCGAGGAGTCGCTCGCCGGGTTGGAGGAGACGCTGGCGAGTGCCCGCGAGGCGGGGCTGCGCTGCGAGGGCGTGATCTCGACCTCCTTCGGCTGCCCCTACGAGGGCGAGGTGGCGCCCGAGCGCGTCTTCGCGATCGCCGAGCGCCTCGCCGCCGCCGGCTGCGCCGAGGTCGCCTTCGGCGACACCACCGGGATGGCCAACCCGCGCCAGGTCGACGGCTTCTTCGCCGCCGCCCGCGAGCGCCTCGCCGGGGTCGAGCTGACCGCCCACTTCCACAACACTCGCGGCCAGGGCCTCGCCAACCTGCTGGCGGCGCTGGAGCAGGGGGTCGAGTCCTTCGAGTCGAGCTTCGGCGAGCTCGGCGGCTGCCCGGTGCCGCCCGGCTCGACCGGCAACGTCTCGACCGAGGACGCCGTCTCGATGCTGCACGAGATGGGGGTCGCGACCGGGATCGACCTGCCGCGGCTGCTCGCCGCCTCGGGCGCCGCCCAGGAGGTGCTCGGCCGCCCGCTCGGCGCCCACGTGCTGCGCGCCGGCCCCGTCGAGTGGCATCCCGCCCCCGCCGAATAGGCTGCGGCCCGTGACCGAGTTCGCCCAGGCCCTCGAGGCCGCCCTCTCCGGCGGCCCCCAGCGCCACCACGAGAAGACCGCCGAGCAGGGCAAGCTGCCGGTGCGCGAGCGGGTCGAGCGCCTGGTCGACTCCGGCTCCTTCGCCGAGGAGGGGATGCTGGCGAACTGGGACCGGGAGGGGCTCGGCGCCGACGGCGTCCTCACCGGCCTCGCCACGATCGACGGCCGCCGCGTCGCCCTGATGGCCAACGACCCAACGGTCAAGGCCGGCTCCTGGGGGCCGAAGACGGTCGAGAAGATCCTCCGCGTGCAGGAGCGGGCGCTGAGCCTGCAAGTGCCGCTCGTCTACCTGGTCGACTCGGCCGGGGCGCGGATCACCGACCAGGTGCAGATGTTCCCCGGCCGCCGCGGCGCCGGGCGGATCTTCCACAACGAGGTGCGGCTCTCCGGCCAGGTGCCGCAGATCTGCCTGCTGTTCGGGCCCAGCGCCGCCGGCGGCGCCTACATCCCCGCCTTCTGCGACGTCGTCGTCATGCGCGAGGGCAACGCCTCGATGTACCTGGGCTCGCCGCGGATGGCGGAGATGGTGATCGGCGAGCAGGTGACGCTGGAGGAGATGGGCGGGGCGAAGATGCACACCGGGGTCTCCGGCTGCGGCCACTTCCTGGTCAAGAGCGACGAGGAGGCGATCGACCTCGCCAAGCGCTACCTCTCCTATATGCCGACCAGCTGGCGCCAGGGGCCGCCGGCGGCGGCGGCGCCGGTGGCACCGTCCTCGCAGGCGGCGATCGCCGAGATCGTCCCCGCCGACGAGAACCAGCCCTTCGACATGCGCGAGGTGCTCGAGGTCCTGCTCGACGGCGACAGCTTCCTCGAGGTCCACAAGCGCTGGGCGAAGGAGCTGATCGTCGGCTACGGCCGGCTCGACGGCCGCGTCGTCGGCGTCGTCGCCAACCAGCCGCGCCAGAAAGGCGGCGTCCTCTTCGTCGACTCCGCCGACAAGGCCGCCCGCTTCATCCAGACCTGCAACGCCTTCAACGTGCCGCTGCTGTTCCTCGCCGACGTCCCCGGCTTCATGATCGGCACCGCGGTCGAGCGCCAGGGGATCATCCGCCACGGCGCCAAGATGATCAGCGCCGTCTCCGAGGCGACGGTGCCGAAGCTCTCGGTGATCGTCCGCAAGGCCTACGGGGCGGGGCTCTACGCGATGGCCGGGCCCGCCTTCGAGCCCGATTGCTGCATCGCCCTGCCGAGCGCCTCGATCGCGGTGATGGGCCCGCAGGCCGCCGTCAACGCCGTCTTCTACAACCAGATCCAGGCGATCTCCGACGCGGCCGAGCGCGAGCGCTTCGTCGCCGCCAAGCGCGAGGAGTACGCCGCCGACATCGACATCCTCCACCTCGCCTCGGAGCTGGTCGTCGACGCCGTGGTCGAGCCCGGCGAGCTGCGGGCGGAGCTGATCCGCCGCTTCGCCCACGCCGCCGGCAAGGACCGCTCCTTCGCCGCGCGCCGCAACCCGGTCACGCCCGCTTAGCGGCCCTTTACGCCAACCTCGCTACCGTTCCGGGGTGGCCAAGAGCTACAAGACCCCGCTTTTCGCCTGGCTCGCCTGTGCCGGCGCGACGGCGCTGCTGGCGCTCATCGCCTATGGCTCCGATGCCTTCCAGCGCCAAGACGCGAACCTGCTCGCCCGGTTCATCGCCCACCGCGACTCCGAGGTCGGCTCGCTGGCAGCCGGCTGCGCCCATCTCGGCGACCCGGTGCCGATCTTGCTGATGCTGGCCCTCGCCTGCGCGATCGCGCTGCAGCGCAACCGCCCGCTCGACGCCGCCGCGGCGATCGCGGTGGTCGCCGGGGCCAACGTCACCGCTCAGCTGCTGAAGGTCCTGCTCACCCATCCGCGCTTCCAGCCTGTCCTCGGCGCCAACCAGCTCGACGCGACCTCGTTCCCCAGTGGCCATGTCGCTGCCGTGACCTCGATCGCGATCGCCTTCGCGTTCGTCGTACCGCGCGGCGCGCGGTCGCTGGTCGCGGTGCTGGGCGTCTGCCTCGTCGCCGCGGTTTCCTCTGGCGTCCTGGTTCTGGCCTGGCACGCCCCGAGCGACGTGCTGGGTGGGATCCTCGTCGCCGCCGGCTGGGGCTTCGCGGTGCTGGCGGTCCTGCGCTTCGCCGAGACGCCGGCGCCGCAGCAGCCGCAGCCGCCGCCCGCGCCTCAGTTCCCGAGGCGGGCGCCCATCGCCACGAAGTAGTCCAGCGCCGCCGGGTTCCCCAGCGAGTCGCGGCTGACCGCCTGCTCGACCGGGGTCCCCATCAGGATCCGCTTCACCGGCACCTCCAGGACCTTGCCGGAGAGCGTGCGCGGGACCGCGGCGATCGCGAAGACCTCGTCCGGCACGTGGCGGGGCGAGCAGCGCTCGCGGACCCGCTTGGCGATCTCCCGGGTCAGCTCGTCGTCGAGCGCGACCCCCTCGCGCAGGACCACGAACAGCGGCATCCAGCCCTCGGTCCCCGGTTTGGGGACGTCGACGACGAGGGCGTCGACGATCGCGTCGATCGAGAGCACGGCGCGGTAGATCTCGCTGGTCCCCATGCGGATCCCGGAGCGGTTGATGGTCGAGTCCGAGCGGCCGTAGATCACCGCCGTCCCACGCGAGGTGATTTCGATCCAGTCGCCGTGGCGCCAGACCCCGGGGAACATCTCGAAGTAGCTGGCGCGGTAGCGGGAGCCGTCCTCGTCGCCCCAGAGGTAGAGCGGCATCGAGGGCATCGGCTCGGTCACGACCAGCTCGCCGACCTCGTCGACCACGGCGTTGCCGTCCTCGTCCCAGGCCTCGACCGCGGCCCCCAGCGCCCGGCCCTGCAGCTCGCCGCGGTAGACCGGCAGCAGCGAGACGCCGCCGACGAAGGCGGTGCAGAGGTCGGTGCCGCCGCTGGTCGAGAACAGCCAGGTGTCGCCGCCGAGCTGCTCGTAGATCCAGTCGAAGCCCTCCGGCGCCAGCGGCGAGCCGGTCGAGCCGACCGCCTTCAGGGCGGCGAGGTCGCGGCCCGCGCCGGGCACGGTCCCGGCCTTCATGCAGGCGGCGATGTAGGAGGCGCTGGTGCCGAACATCGTCACCTTGGCGGCGGCGGCGAGGTCCCAGAGCACGCCCATGTCGGGGTGGCCGGGATTGCCGTCGTAGAGCACGATCGCCGCCTCGGTGAGGAGGCCGGAGACGAGGAAGTTCCACATCATCCAGCCGGTCGTGGTGAACCAGAAGAGACGGTCGCCGGGATGGGAGTCGACGTGGAGGTGGAGCTTCTTCAGGTGCTCGAGCAGGATCCCGCCCTGGCCCTGGACGATCGCCTTCGGCAGCCCGGTGGTGCCGGAGGAGTAGAGGACCCAGAGCGGGTGGTCGAAGGGGACGCGCTCGAAGCCGAGCTCGGCGCCCGCGCCGGAGGCGAGCAGGTCCTCCCAGCCGAGCGCGGCGTCGAGGCCGGAGCGGTCGGCCTCCCCGCCGTCGAGGTAGCCGACGAGGACGGTGTGCTCGAGGCTCGGCATCGCCTCCCGCAGGGCGAGCAGGGTCGGGCGGCGGTCGAAGTCCTTGCCGCCGTAGCGGTAGCCGTCGACCGCGAACAGGACCTTGGGCTCGATCTGGGCGAAGCGGTCGATCACGCTGGCGGGGCCGAAGTCGGGCGAGCAGGAGGACCAGATCGCGCCCAGCGAGGCGCTGGCGAGGAAGGCGACGATCGCCTCGGGGATGTTCGGCAGGTAGGCGACGACGCGGTCGCCGCGGCCGACCCCGAGCTGGCGCAGGCCGGCGGCGGCGGCGGCCACCTGGGCACTCAGCTCACCCCAGCTGATCTCGCCCAGCGGCCGCCGCTCGGAGGCGTGCAGGATCGCCGTCGCCGCCTCGTCCTTGCCGGCGAAGGCGTGCTCGGCGTAGTTGAGCGAGGTCTGGGGGAACCAGCGCGCGCCCGGCATCTGGCGCGAGGGGAGGACGGGGGAGGGGTCGCCGTCGGCCTGGACCCCGAAGAAGTCCCAGATCGCCGCCCAGAAGCCGTCGAGGTCGTCGACCGACCAGCGCCAGAGCTCGTCGTAGCCGGCGAAGCGCAGGTCGCGCTCGCGGGCGAGCCAGTGCATGAACTCGGTCAGCCGCGAGCGCTCGACCAGCTCGGCGGAGGGGGTCCAGAGCGGGGTGGGGTCGCTCACGCCGTGGCGGGGCCGGCGGGCGCGCGCTCGCGCTCCAGCTCGTGCGGGTCGTGGGCGCAGAAGAGCGAGACCTCGTCGCCGTGGCTGGCGGCGAGCTCGCGCAGGCGCTCGGCGTTGGCGGTGCGGGCGCGGTTGTCGGCGGCCAGCACCGTCTGGAACAGGCGCAGCACCGGCGGGCAGCTTGGCGGGGTCGAGATCTGGCCGCGGTGGAAGTAGGAGTCGCCGCAGTGCAGCAGCCAGCGCTCGCCGTCGCGGACGGCGACGCCGGTGTGCCCGTGCGAGTGGCCGATCAGCGGCACCAGCAGCACCTCGGCCTCGAGGCCGGGCAGGATCCGCACGCTCTCGAACCCGAACCAACCGTCGCCGCCGGCTTCGGAGCGGTGCTCGACCCAGCGCGGCCCGTGCGCCCAGTGGACGCCGCCGACGTAGCGGCTGCGCTCGCGCAGGCTCGGGTGCAGGGCCGCCGCCAGCTCCGGGGCGAGCACGTGGACCTCGGCCTGCGGGAAGTCGGGCAGGCCGCCTGCGTGGTCGACGTCGAGGTGGGTGGTGACGATCTGGCGCACGTCGGTGGCGGCGAACCCGAGTCCCTCGACCTGGGCCAGCGCCGTCTCGGCCAGCTGCGGCCGCGGCCGCAGCAGCGCCCGGAACGGCTGCCCGAGCTGGCGCGGGTTGCGGGCGTCCTCGCTGCCGAAGCCGGTGTCGACCAGGACCAGGCCCCCGCCGCTCTCGATCAGCAGGCAGTGGCAGACCACGGTCGCGTCCTCGAGCAGTCCCCCTTCGCCATTGATCAGGCTCCTCCCGTGGGGGCAGAGCGACCCGCAGCTGAGGTGGTGAATCCGCATAACCCGGCCGGCAGTCTAGGCGCTCGCCTGGTTCTGTCTATCGTTCCCCCGGCGCCGGAGTGGCGGAATTGGCATACGCGATCGACTCAAAATCGATTGCCCTTGCGGGCTTGTGGGTTCGAGTCCCACCTCCGGCATCGAGGGACGCCTGGCCGGCGGGCGGCGGCGCGGTCAGGCCGGCTGGGGGGCGGCGCCGGCGCCGTAGTCCTCGCCGGAGCCGATCGGGCGCTCCTCCTCGACGTGCCACTCCTGGTTGAAGCCGTAGAGGGCGGCGGCGATGAGGACGATCTGCAGCAGGCCGAGGGCGATCACCAGCAGGCCGAGCAGCGAGGAGGGGAGGAGGGCTTCGGCGAAGCCGTCCTTTTCGCGGGCGAACCAGCTGTCGGCGCCGACCGCGCAGAAGATCGCCAGGATCATCGAGAGCGCCGCCGCCACCGGCAGGATGCCGCGGCTCCAGCGGGCGACGAGGTAGGCGAAGAAGGCGTAGAGCAGGGCGTAGATCATGCAGACCGCGCCCATGCCGCTGCCGCCCTTCAGCACCGCCCAGCCGCCGACCGTGATCACCGCCGCCAGCACCGCCGTCGCGAGCAGCAAAAAGACGATCACGAACTTGGCCGTGATCGAATCCGGCTTTTCCCGGTTTGGCCGCCACAGTTCATAGCCCGGCCTGACCTCTCCTACCGCCACGCCCCCGATCATAGAATCTGGAAGCGACGCGGCGGCATTGGTCGCGCGTTAAGCCCCCGTGTCGTCCTCTATCGCTTCGGCCCGATGAACTCATCAAGGCAGGCGACCGACTGAAGCCTGTAGATCGCAATCTGTCGATCCGACGGGCGGGTCCAGCGAATCCCCAGCGCGTCGCAGCTTTCGCAGAAGAGCCGCTTGATGTCCTCCGATTTGTTGCTGAAGGCGTACCGAGGGGCGCGCCTCACGCAGGACCCCTTGCGCTCGGTCGCGACGATCCTGGTTCCGTCGCTGTGGATCAGGCCTCGGAGAAAATGCCGAGGCTCTGCCGTCACGATCGCCCGTTGCCAGGGCTCGAGCGCGATCCGCCGCTTGTGCTTCCTCCCCGGACCGTGCTGCGGGATCAGACATGGCCAATGCTTCGACCACATCGAGACATCGACGCAGCGGCAGTCTTTGCGGGCGGCAGCGCGGGCATGCTTGCCAGGCATGACGACCTCGAGAGCGAAGCGGCACTCTTCAAGAATGCCTGGGTATGCACTGTCTAGCGAGATCCGGAGGCAGTAGACGCCACGGTGTCCAGGGGAAATGCAACCGTCGCCAAGGTAGAGCCCAAGCAGATATGCATAGTGGTGCGGTGATAGGTACGAGAAGTCGTGAAGCTCGAGGCACGCGTAATCCTCGCGAGACCGAGGAAGGATTCGATGTCGACCGCGCCGCCAGTCCCAGACGGTCCGGCGGGGAATGCCAGTAAGGACCGCGATTTCAGCATCGCTTTTGCCAACTTCAATAAGTTCGCGAACTTCATTGACCTCATCCCTGGATCTCAAGCAGCTCCATCCTTAAGCGAACATATGTTCGTAGTCTATGTCGCGGCTCGGACGGAGTAGCGCTGTGGTTCGGCATCTAAGATGGCCGAGCGCGGGCGTGGCGGAACGGCAGACGCGCCAGGTTTAGGTCCTGGTGGGCTTCGGCCCGTGGGGGTTCAAATCCCTCCGCCCGCATCTCCGGCCGGCCTCCGGCGCCGCTCGTTACGATCCGCCTCCGAGGGGCAGTGGCCCAACTGGCTAAGGCACCGGTCTCCAAAACCGGCGATTCCAGGTTCGAGTCCTGGCTGCCCCGTCGCGCTCACGGATGTCCTTGGCAATCGCTGCTTGGGGTGAGAGAGTCGCCGGGTCTCGTTCTCGCCAGCTTCCCAAGGAGGACTCATGCGGCAAATCGAGATCGTGCAGCGGTTCTACGACGCGTTCGGCGAGGGCGACCTCGACGCCGCGACGGCGGTGTTCGCCGATCGGGTCCAGATGACCGACCCCGGGCTGGGAACGGTCGAGGGACTTGCGGCCCTGCGGGACCGGACCTATTACGACCAGGTCGGCCTCTTCACCCAGCTTGGGTTGATGGAGGAGTGATGAGCACCGCCCGCGAGAGCGCGTCGGCGTTCGTCAGCGGCTACGGACGAACCTGGGAGAGCTGGGACGTCGCGGGCTTCGTGGGGCTCTTCAGCGACGATGTCGTCTACGTCGCCCATCCCGAGGAGACGGTCGTGGGAAGCGAGGCCCTGCGGCGCTACGTTCGCAAGGAAGAGGCCGCGCAGGGCGCTGTCAGCGTTCGCATGGGAACTCCGATGATCGCCGGGGAGCAGGTGATGGCCGAGTTCTGGGTCAATGCCACGAACGAGGGCGAGCAGGCGACGATCGCCGGTTGCCTGATAGCCCGTCTCGAGCCGGAGGGCGGGCGATGCACCCACTTTCGCGAGTACTGGTTCGACCTCGCCGGACATTCCGGCCCCTACGCGGGTTGGGGCGTGTAGCCGGGTTGGCGGCTGGCGCGGCCGCTGGACGGCGTCGTCCGCCGCCCCGGGGTCAGGCGCTGCCGGCCGAGGCGTAGGGCGCGCTTCCGGGTGAGATCGCCGGCCCGTGCATCCCCAGCAGCTTCTCGGCGGCGACCAGGCCGTCGGCCTCGTCGAGCCAGGCCGGCTCGCCGACTTCACCGGCTTCGACCCGGTCTTTCCTGGCGCCTTCGCAGTTGTGGAGGACCAGTTCGTTGCCCAGCCCGTCGATCGCGAAGAACTCCTTGCCGTGGCCGCTCTGCGCTTCGTCGAATTTTTCGAGCGCTTCTTTCTTGTATTTGGCCTTGGCGCCTTTGGCGCTGCCCGGGACTTTGACCGACTCGATCGCCGCCATCCAGCCGGGGATTAGCTGGCCGTAGGGCCGCAGGTCCTTGCTGACGATCAGCTGCAGCGCGTGGCCGCCACTTTCGACGGTGCCCCAGATCTGGGCCTCGGGTGGTGCTGCCGCCTGTTCTTCGCATTCCCGGATGTCCTGGTTCATCTGCAATACGAAGGTGAACTGAGCGCCGGTGGCGGCGTTATGGCGCTCCACGGCTTCCCTGATCGCCGCTTCCGGTGACTGCCGTTTGCCTCTGCCCGGGCTCGGCTTCGCCGCGGCGAAGCCGGCCGTGACGGCGGCCAGGCAACTCAGAGCAAGGATCGCGATGGCAAAGCGGGTACGGCGTCTCATCGAAGCTCCTCTTCCCCCAGACCGCCCCAATGCTATGCGCTCAGGGCTCGGGGCGCCAGCTCTTTGCGCCGGCCGGAGCGGAATCGCCTCAGGGCGCGGTCGGCTGCAGGCCGATCAGCGTGTAGTAGCCGATCAGGTAGAGGCGGTGGCCGTCGGAGACCACCGGGGTGTAGCCGGCCTGGTGCAGCTCGAACGTCTTGCGATGGGTGATCGCGTCGATCCCGAGCGTCTCCTGGGTCTTGAAGCTGGAGGCGTAGACCGTGTGGCCGATCACGGTCGCCGTTCCCGGGATCGGGCCGCCGACGTCGTAGTGCCAGCGCGGCTTGCCGCTGGCGGCGTCGAGCGCGTAGAGGCGGCCGTCTTCGGCGCCGATGTAGACGCTCGCCGGCGTGCCGGGGACGCGGGCGAGGGCGGGGGAGCCGTAGACGGCGCCGCCGGTCGGGAACGACCAGGCGACCTTGCCGGTCTTCTCGTCGAAGGCGAAGACGGTGCCGTCGTCGCGGGCGGCGTAGACCTTGCCGAAGCCGATCGCCGGCGAGGAGAAGAAGCCGCCCTGGCCGTAGGGCGGGACCTTGGTCGTGTTGGTGCGCCAGACCGGCTTGCCGCTGGCGGCGTCGAGGCAGAACATCGAGCCCTCGTAGTCGGCGACGTAGATGCGGCCGCGGTCGAAGCTGGGGCTGGCTTTGATCGCGTCCGGCGAGTTGAACTGCCAGCGCAGGCGCCCGTCGGAGCTGCGCACGGCGACGACGTTGGTCTTGTCGTCGCCGAGGTAGAGCGTGCCGCCGACCGCCAGCGGCGAGGATTCGAGGTGGGCGTGCAGGTTGCGCCGCCAGACCCGCTTGCCGGTCGCCGCGTCGACCGCGACCAGGTCGCCGCCGAGGTAGGCGAAGAAGACCATGCCCCGGTGGTAGACCGGCGCCGTCACGTCCCGCGGCTTGCCCGAGTCGCGCGGGTCGACGACCTTTTCCCAGAGGATCTTGCGGTCGCTCAGCCGCACCGCCTTGGCGTTGCCGAACTTGTTGACGACGTAGGCGACCCCGTTGGCGATCGCCGGCGGGAACTCGATCAGCCCGTGCGTGTTGATCGACCAGGCCTGGCGCAGCGGCGGGTCCAGCACCCGGCTGTGGGCGGGGAGGTAGTGCGTGCGCTCGGGGACCCGGCCGAACAGCGGCCAGGCGACGTAGCCCTGGCCGGCGCCCGCCGCGCCCGAAGCCGAAGCCGAGCCGCTGTCGCCGCCGCCTCCGCCGCAGCCGCCGAGCGCCAGCGCGAGCGTCGCCAGCGCCGCCGCGCCGAGGATCGAGAACCTGCCGAAGACCCGCATCGCGCCAGTTGTACCGGCAGCGGCGGGGGAGAGCGAGAGCGGCGGACGGGAATCGAACCCGCATCATCGCCTTGGAAGGGCGAGGCTCTACCGTTGAGCTACCACCGCGCCGGATGGGAGCCTAGCCTTCCAAGCGCCGATTCGTCAGAATGGAATTCGCTCCTCGGGGAGTGGCGCAGTCTGGTAGCGCACTCGGCTGGGGGCCGAGCGGTCGCAGGTTCAAATCCTGTCTCCCCGATACTCGAGAGCCGGCTTGGGAAGCGGGCTTCCGGTGCTCCGATGGACAAGGACCGCATCGGCGTCGCTTCGTAGTGCCGGTCGCAGTACCACGCGGATCCGGATGCGCGGTACTGCACCGGAGCAGTTTCCCCCCACGAGGGCCTGTGGGAGTTTGCGCGCGGTCTGCATCACATTCAGGGTTTCGGACGCATAGGATGGCGAACGTGACGGCAAACGAGCCCTTCTTCAAAACGAATCCTCAGTCGCTTTCCTATCTCCTAGAACAGATCCACAATCGCAGCCTGGCGATCCCGGACTTTCAGAGGAACTTCGTTTGGGACGCCGCCGCAACGCAGGATCTAATCGCGTCTATTGGATCTCGGTTCCCCGCGGGAACGCTTCTCTTCTTGGATCAACAGGGGGCTTCTAAAGCCCATTTCAAGCCGCGACATTTCGAAGGCGCACCGGAGCTCAATGGAGCCGAACCGCAAACGCTTGTACTTGATGGTCAGCAGAGGCTGACGGCGCTTTACCAAGCCCTTTACGGGGTAGGAGATTACGTCTACTACGTCGACATGGAGGAGTTACTTGCCGAGAAAGATCTCGAGAAGGCACTCGGCCATGTGACCGACAAACGCGCAAAAAAAGAGATCGGCGACCTTGAGGCGCAGGCATCGACTCTGCGGATGCCGTTGAGCGTCCTAATGGACCCAGGTTTTGATGAGTGGCTCGACGAGGTGATTGAGAGACGAGAGGTCAGCCATCCAGAGGTGACCCACAAAGCATTCAAGAAAGAACTTCGGGCTGCGTACAAAGCTCACCTCAAACCGCTGCAGGTCTACGCGTTTCCGGTGGTGGACCTTCCGCGGACCACGAAACTCGAGGCTGTCTGCAAGATCTTTGAAACGCTGAACCGGACGGGAATCAAGCTGACCGTCTTCGAGCTCTTGGTCGCGCGTTTCTGGCCCCAGGGAATCAGCCTAAGGGAACTTTGGGATAAGGCCAGAAGTCAGTACGATATCCTTGAAGATTTTGAAGTTGATCCCTACTGGTTACTTCAGGCCATTTGTCTACGGTCTGGAGGTGCGTCCCCCTCGGTGCAAAGACAGGACGTCCTTGCGCTGGAAAGCGACGCAATCAACGCGCATTGGGATTCGATCGCCTCCAATGCCGCCAAAGTGCTTGAGCTTCTGCGGGACGAGTGTGGAGTGCTGACCTACAAATGGCTTCCCTACTCTGCGGTGCTCGTCCCCCTGAGCGCCATCTGGGGAAAGGTCGATGAAGCGAAAGGTCCAGCAAAGGGGGCAGCGAGAAACAAGTTGAAGCAGTACTTCTGGGCTTCGGTGTTCAGCGGGGCATTCGACGCTTCACCCAACAGCGGCGCGGTCCGTCACTATCAGGAGCTGGGGAAATGGCTTGACGGGGGCGCGGCTCCTGAAGTGCTCTCCACCCTAGGAGTTCGTTTCAACGCGGACTTCTTACTGGAAGCGAAAATTGGTCAGAGAGCTCTTTACCGGGGCGTGATGGCGCTGACGGTGATGCACGGAGCGCTTGATTTCCACAACTTCCAACCGCTCACGTCCGAGCGGCTGACTGAGCGCAAAATCGACGCACATCACGTGTTCCCGAGGAAGTATCTGCAAATCCAAGGGGAGTCAGGTCATGTCTCTTCCTCATCTGACCTCGTTTTGAACCGAGCGCTCATCGACAAGCAGACGAATCGAAGTATCCAAGATCGCGCACCCAGCGATTATCTGGAAGAGATCGATAGCGTACTTACTGGTGATCTTGGCACCGTTCTCGATTCTCAATTGCTTCCGAGCGACAGGGACGGCGGTCTGTGGTCCGACGACTACGAGGCTTTCCTGCTGGAGCGCCAAAAGCTCATCGTTGCCGAGCTCGAAGCTGTCACTGGCCAGCAGATAGCCTCTTCCGACACCGCGGACTGACGTTTCGGTAAGGAAGGAGTGAGCGTGGCCGTCGTGCGGGGGCAGGGCGGTCCCCACAAGAGTGCGTCCCCGGCATCCCCGCGTCCCCTTGGGAAGCCGCACCCGGTCTACTCCCGGGTAGTCGCCATGTTGGATCGAGGGCGTCCCAGGCTTCGGAAGCCGAGCGGCGACCCTGGACGTCACACTCAGCCGGTCGCGTGGTACCAGTCGCGGTACCAGGAACTACTCCGAAGCCGCCTCTCGCCACCACGCGGCAGCCCGAGCGGCAGCTTCCCGGTGCGCCTGCTTGTCGGGGGTGTCCGTACTGGTCGATCGTCGTCTGGATGTCCGCATGACCCAGCTGTTGCTGGACGAAGTAGGTCGACTCGCCGGCAGCGAGCCAGAGAGTCGCGGCGGGTGTGGCGGAGGTCGTGGAGACGAACGCGAGAGGAGAGAAGCGCGAGCAGACGAAATGTGTTGTCCGCAGGAAGAAATCAGCCCTTGACTATCTCTGTCAAGTACTCGGCAAAGCTCCTGCGACGTTGATGCTACTCATAGATCTGTAGACGATCAAGTAGCAGGTCGAGAGCGTTCCGCTCCATGGAGGGTGACCTGCAGAAGACCGTCGGCGAGAATCTGAGGGCTTATCGCAAGGAGCGGGGGCTGAGCCAAGAAGCTTTCGCTCAGGTGCTCGGCGTACACCGCACCTACATGGGCGGCTTGGAGCGCGGGGAGCGGAACTTGACGCTCAAGTCGGTAGAGCGAATTGCAGAGAAGCTGAAAGTGGACCCCACGTCGCTATTGAAGCCGGGGCATGCCAGCTAGCGCTGCACTATCCTTTGGTCTGATGACGACTAAATCTCACGAGTTTGAGGTCGTGTTGCAGCCCGAAGAAGAGGGCGGCTTCAGCGTGTCCGTCCCGGCTCTGCCGGGCTGCCACACCCAAGGCGAGACCCACGATGAAGCCTTGGCCATGGCAAAGGACGCCATCGAGGGGTATCTCGAGGTGCTGGTGGAGGAGGGGCGTCCCCTGCCTCAGCCAGCGCTGATCGAGCGGGTCACCGTCGCCGCGTGAGCAGCCGGCTGCCGTCGGTTCGACCCCGGCAGCTGATCCGGGTTCTAGAGCAGAAGGGCTGGCGGCTTGCTCGCTCCAAGGGCAGCCATCACCACTTCACCCATCCCGATAGCCGCAACATCGTCACGGTCGCGATTCACGCCAAAGACATCAAGCGCGGCACGCTCAGCGGCATCCTCGCTGACGCGGGCATCGATCGCGATGAATTCCTCCGTTTGCTGAAGTAGCAGGATCCGGTACCGCTTCTGGTATCGGACGCATCGTCCGATGGCTCCGATGCGACCTGGGCGGGGGACGCGGGGACGCGTGGGGACGCGCCCCGGACGCATCGCGCACCTGCATCCGGCGGCTGGGGGCCGAGCGGTCGCAGGTTCAAATCCTGTCTCCCCGATTCCTGGAGAGCCGGCCTGGGAAGCGGGCTCCTGGATCTCGAAGCACGCTGGCCTCCCTGACCTGACCTGTCCGAGAGTGTCTTTGCCGATCTCCCGGGCGAGGCGCGACTGACTCATCGGGCGGTGCGGTAGCTCGATGTCAACCGGGGATCGCGACGGTCGGCCGCCCGTGGACTTTGAGATCCATATCGCAGCAAAGCCGCATCGACGAATGGAGCCATCTTTGAATCAACGGATGCCACCATCCGGCCCGTCCGGAGAAGGCGATCGGCGGTGCGACGAGCCACTCAGCGGCGCAGCTCGGCTCCCAGCCGGGTGGCGAGTCGCACCGAGGCCTCGATCTCGACCTTGCGGATCGAGACGCTCTCGACGTTGAGCCCGAACGGGACTCCCAGCCTCCGGCAGAACGCGATCAGGTCGATGGCCGTCGCGACCGCCTGCTCGTAGGAGGCGTCGAGGGTGTCGTCGGCATGGCGCAGCTCGTTCTCGATCCAGCGCGGGACGGTCACGCCTAGCCACTGGAGGAACTCCAAGGTCTTGAGCGATCCGCAGACCGAGAAGCTGAAGATGATCGGCACCGGTTCGAGGTTCCGCGCGGCGCACTCGTGGTGGTAGTCGGAGATCAGGTTCTTCGCCGCGTTGACGTCGTAGACGATCTGGGTGATGAAGAAGGAGCAGCCCGCGGCCTGCTTCGCGATCAGCCGGAGGTGCTCATCGCCCTGGCGCGCGTGTCGCTCGGAGATCGCAACCCCACCGAGCGGCAGCTCCGGCTGCACTTCGTCGCGCAACTCGTAGGCACGGGCGAGCGAGGTGAGAGCCGCCTTCTCGCGCGAGGAGGGCCCGACGAACACCGCGAGCGCCTGGGACGGATCCTGCCCCTCCAACCAGGAGCGGAAACGATCCTCTCTGTACTTGCCCACCGCGCGGTAGACGATGGCGGGGACCTCCAGCGGGGCGAGATCACGGGCGAGATAGTCGGCGGGGTCCATCGTCGGCAGGAACGGGAACGGGCGCTCGTCGGGATTGCGGTCGCTTTCGTCGTCGATGTCGTAGAGGACGAGGCCGTCGATCGCCAGCCCCCGCAGCCGCTCCAGGGTGACGCGGGCGATCTCCGCGGCCTCCCGCGGGCTCGTCGTCAGCCGCGGCGGAGTCACCGCGAAGAGCAGGAGCTCGCCCGATCGAGCGGCGATGGCCCGTTGCAGATTCACGCGCGGAACCGTAGTCGAGGGCCGGACGAGCCGAGGCAGACTTCGATGAGATCGCTCGATGCCGGTTTCACCGGCCGGATTGGCCAGAGGCCGTCTCCGGCGCCAGGCGAGGTCTCGTCGAAGCCTGCTGACGGAGACGACCCGGTGCCACGGCCGACAAAAGCGCGGCGGCCCGAGGGCCGCCGCATCACAGCGAAGGCGCTAGCGCAGCTGTGGGCAGTCGACGGTGACTTTGGCCGTCGAGGTCAGGGTGTGCGGGCCGACCTTGACGGAGGCCGTGTAGGAATAGGTACCGTCGAATTCTTCGGCAGATGGACCCTCGTACTCGCCCTCTTCGGCGCTGGAGCTCACGATCAGGGTGTAGAAGAGGTTTTTCTGGCTGCCGGCTGGGGCGCCAAACAAAAAGCTGCCTTTGGCGAACGCCCTCGAGAATGGTGCCGGTGGCGTGAATTCGGGAATGTCGAGTTCCTCGTCGCCTTCTGGCAGCGAGTCCTTGATCTGAGTCGGTGCGTGGGCCGGGATGGCGGTCGCCCGCGCATAGACGGTCAGATAGACCTGCTGCGGAGGCCCTATCGAAGAGTCCGAGTCGACCATTTCATCGCACATGCTGGACGATTTCACGGTGGTGCCCTTGGCGACGAACAGGCGGTTGACGCCGAAGCCGATGACCGACAGCGATGGACCGGCAGGCTTTTTGTGATTCCCCTGCTGGCTCGCGGCGGCGCGGCTCGCGGCTGGCGGGGAGGGCGCCGCCCCGGCAGCATCGACCGCGGTTCCCAACGCTGCGGCTACCCCGATCAGGACCAAACCTCGTGCCAGAAAGCGACTCACACGCGATCTCCATGTTTATGCAGCATCAGCGACTCGCCAGCCTGCGGGCGCCAAGCTATATGCCGAGGGGGTTCTGGTCAAGGAGGATGCGGCGGAACTCCGCCTGATGGCCCTCATCGACGGACGACGAATGTTGTTCAGGGCGACGCGTAGGCGGCCAGGTGGCCGAGCTCGACATCCCAGCTCCGGCGGTTGTCCTCGAGGTTGCGCTGCCGCTGCGGCGGCGCGCAGTCGAGCTCCGCGAACCCCGTCTCGACGACGCTGAGCAGGGCTCCGGCCTCGTGCGGAGCCAGTGTGAAGGTGACGAGGGTCGAGTTCCCGGGGCGGGGCTCGTCGCCCTCGGGGTCGTCGAACGGCGCCCAGCGAAAGGAGAGCGTCCGCCGCGGCTCGACCTTCTCGACGCGCCCCCGCGCGACCCCGTACCGGTGCCAGCGGAGAACCAGCTCGCCGCCCGGCCTGAGATCTACCGCGGCGCCGGCGTCGCCGAACCAGGCTCCGAGGTGCTCGGCTCGGGTCAGCAGCTCCCACAGCCGCTCGACGGAGATCTCGAGTTGCAGCTCGCGTTCGATCGAGTCCTGCATCGCTGGCCTCTCTATCGGGCCCGGGCCGATTCCGTCGCCCGGTTGCCGGCCAGCATCGCCTCTGCTATCGCGGCGGCGACGCCGTCGAACGGGAGAGCGGTCGCTCCCCCCGTGGCGCAGGCGCGGAGCCAATCGGCGACCACGCCCGGGACCTCTCGCGGCGGCGGCAGACGCAGGTCGGCGAAGCGACGGCGGGGAAGGAAGTAGACGTACTCGTTCATCGACCCGGGCAGGTAGCAGCGACCGCGCGTGCCGACGATCAGGCATCCGTTCCCGTCCCGGCGCACGTCCTCGAACAGGTCCACTGGCGGCTGGCGGCCGCCGTCGTACCAGTGCATCGTCAGCGCTCCGCCCGACTCCGTGCGGAGCTCGAATCGCAGCTGGGACCAGGGCGGGAAGCGGTCGGACGGGGCGCGCCCCCACTCTCCCTCGACCGCCAGGGGAGCGCCGCGCACCCCGAGCGCAGCGAAGGCCAGGGCGCAGTTGTGAGTGCCCAGGTCGCCGAGGGCGCCGGTGCCGAACGCCCGCCAGCCTCGCCACTGCCTGGGCAGGGTCCAGGGCCGGTAGGCCCCCTCGTAGTCGCTTGACCCGAGCCACCCCTCCCAGTCGAAGCCGTCCGGCGCCGGGGTGGGATCGGGTTCGGCCAGAGGGTCCCAGTGAGGACCCGGCCTGTCGGTCCAGGCGTGCACCTCCTCGACCTCGCCGAGCGCCCCGGCCTGGATCGCCTCGATCGCCTGCCACGCCCGGGCGTGGGCGAGTCCGTCCAGCGACACCTGGGTCCGTCGCCCGGATCCAGCGGCGGCTCGCGACATCTCGTGGACGTCGGCGATCGACGTCGCCATCGGCTTCTGGCAATGGCAATGCAGTCCGGCGGCAAGGGCGCGCAGTGCGATCGGGGCGTGCTGGTGGTCGGGGACGCTGATCGTCACCGCGTCCAGCGACCCGTCCTCGATCAGCTCCCGGTGGTCGGAGAACGTCCTCGCCTCCGGGAACAGACGAGCGGCCTCGGCGAGCGCGGCCGCATCGATATCGCAGATGGCGGCGACCTGCGCATGCCGCCCGACTTCGCGCATGTCGAAGTGTCCCTGCCCGCCGACCCCGATGCAGCCGACCCGGATCGCCACCTGGCGATCGGGCGTCTGCGGCATCTCAGGGGTCGGCGGGCGGGACGGGTTCCGGCCGCCTAGTCGAGGGCCACCACGCCGCGGATGACGCCGCGCGAGATGCCGTCGTTGTAGAGCTTGGCCTCCACCTTCGCCTCGCCCGTGGCCGCTTTGAAGTGGCGGGTGCCACCGGTGAAGGTGACGTCGACGAACGCCTCCCGGTGGTCCTGACCCTCGGGTGGCTCGGGCGTGTGTCCACTCAGCGTGGCCGCGATGAAGTCGTACGTCTCGGGAACGATGAACTGCGCCGAGCCGGTGATCCGGCCCTCGCGGTCGACCGCCCAGCGCACGGTGTTGATCTCGAGCTCCTGCTCGATGTCACCGGGGCTCGCGACCCGCTTCTGGGCGGAGGCGAAGAGATCCTCGCCGTGCTCGCCTTTACCGACCAGCTCGAACGGTCCCTCGTACTCGTGCTCCAGCTGCAATGACGCCATGGTCCCTCTCCTTCTCTCGCTGTTTCAGTGTCTTCACACTTCGGTTCACGAGCCGAAGCTCGCTTCTCCGGCAAACCAGAGATCAAGCTCTTCGTCCGGGGAGACGATCTGCAGGTCCGCTTCCCGGCCGCGGGTGGTCAGGTAGTAGGTGCAGGTCGCGCCGCCGTCGCCGAGGACGGTCTCGGCGCTGGTCAGCAGCCGCTCGCCGTAGCCGGCCTGGTCCGGGGGCGGCCCGTGGCCCCTCAGCACGGCGCCGTCCAGGGTCAGCTCGACGGTCGTCCCGCCGGGTCCCTCCGGCCTCACCCGGAAGCTGAGCTCGCGACCGGCGCGGCCGCGGATCTGACGCGAGGAGACGAAGTCGATGCCGCCGCCGGACGCCGGCGCGAAGGCGGCGTCGGCGAGAGCCCGAAAGCGCAGGAACGGGGTCAGCTGGGAGCCCTCGCCGGCCTCGGTGGCGCCCCCGTCCGGGAGTGGGAACTTGTAGCCCTGTGGGTAGGGGATGTGCAGCGCTCCCTCGAGGTCGAGGCTCAGCTCGTCTCCCTCGACGGCGACTCCGCCGGAGCAGAGGTAGGCGAAGGAGTCGGTTGGCGTGCGCGGCTCCAGGAGCAGGAGCGCCAGCATCAGGTCCTGGAAGAGGTACTTGCGCAGGACGCAGCTATGGATCCGGCCGCTGTCGACGTCGATCAGGCCGACCGACGGCTTGTATGGATCGGAGTTGAGGCTGAGATTCCGCTGCTCGTAGCCCCGCGCCGGGAAGTCGAGGTCGCCGCGCAGCCCCACCAGGCCGGGGCAGGTGCCCGGCGGCAGCAGTCGCATCAGGTCTTCGAACTTCGCCTCGTATGCGCCCGATGGCGGAGCGAGCCGCAGCAGGAAGGGCAGCGCCCCCCCGGCGATCCTGCCGAGCTGGAGCTCGAGCTCGCCGAAAAGCGGGCTCTGCGCGCGCGCCGCGCCGCCGAGGTCGCCGCTGCGAACGTCGAAATCGTCGCCGAAGTAGGTCTCCAGCGGCAGGCAGCGCAACCGCGCCGTCGTGCTCTGGCGCTCCCGGAGCAGCGTGGCTATGTCCGAGCGCGGCCGACTCTTCTCCGCCCGGCGCGGCGGCGGCGATGGCGCCTCCTCGACGCGATCGCAGGACAGGTAGATGAATGGATGCAGCGAGGAGTTGCGAGCCGGAAACGGCGACTGGCGGCCGCGCGATGACGCGGAGCCCGGCATCGTCAACGGCTCCCCGGGCCCGAGCGGCAGGAACATCTGCGCCGCGAGGTTGAACCTCAGCCCCGCGCCCCTGGCGGCGGGCGCGAACCAGGCCAGCGCGTGGCCCGCGTGGGGCAGCCCCGGGAACAGGAGCGGCGGCGGGGAGAGGCTCGGATTGTGCGCCAGCAGCGCGCCGATCGCGGTGTTCCAGAACTCGGCGTTGAAATGGAAGTCGTAGACCCGCCCGCTCGACAGCTCGAGGCTGCCGTGCGATCGCGGTGCCGCCGCCCTCACCTCGTTCTCCGCGGTCGGCAGCTCCCAGCCGTCGGGACCGGCCAGCACGCCGTCCTCGCCCCGCAACGGCAAGGGCTGCCCGATCGTCAACGGGACCCGACCGCCCTCGCCGCTGCCGAACCCGAGCAGGAGCTCTCCGTGCAGGCGCGAGGCGGTCAGCGCGTGTCCGCCCAGCAGCTGCGACCCCGACCAGCCGAACGGGGGGAACCCAGGCGCCAGCGGCTCCTCGTCGGCCGCGTCGACGACGCCGATGCAGTCGCCGAAGAACGAGCACCCGGGGTCGATCGCGAAGGACCACTCGCCGTCCTCGAGGTCGAAGCCGGTGAGGTCCGCCACGGCTGGCGTCAGGCCGTGGGACGGAACTCCCGGGACAGGCGTCAATCCCTCTCGCGCCCGCAAGGGATCGAATAGCGGCCCCGTGTAGAACGTCTGTATGGGCGTCTCCCGCGAGACGTCCGTCGTCACCTCTGCCATCGGAGGACTCCTGTTTGCGTTGAAGTCGGTGGAATAAACTACTCCATTTTGCTGGTGATCCAAAAAACGAACAATAAGTCGATATACCTCCAATAATCAGTTAACGTGCCGGCGCGTCGCAGCCAACCGACATCAACAAGGAGAAGCAATGGCGATTGAGCTCTATCTCGTGAAATTCGACGTCGGCAACGAGGGAATGCCCGGAGCGCCGATCCTGCACGTTTCCGCGGCGGTCGACGCGCCAACCGGCTACATCACCGGGCAGGCCGAGATCACGCAGGCGATAGCGCCCCCGGAGGGGGACATCCGAATCAGCGACCTCCACGGACGGATTCGCACGCTCTCGATCGAGCCCCCACTGCGCATCGTCACGCTCACAGGCTCTTACGTCTGCCAATTCCCGCCGCCGGCGATCGGCCAGGCCACGACACCGTTCTCAGTGACGCTCATCCTCGCGGAGGGCGAGTGGGAGGGCCGCGGCTCGTTCAGGTATGGCAGCACCGAGGTCGACGACGTCCCCGTGGTGCCGGTGAACGCGTAGTCGGCCTCGCCGAGGCTCGCCACTGCCGGGTACTCGACCACGACCATGGGCGGGCGCTCCTGGGCCAGCGGCTCGACCGGCTACCAGACGGCGACCGGCCGGGGGTGAGGATGGTCCCGGATCGCGCGATCTTTGCTGACGAGCTGAAGATCGTTCTCGACGGCGGTTGCGTAGATGAGCCTGTCGGCGGGATCCCCCGGGAACGATGACGGCAGCGAGACGGCGGCGTGGGCAATGGCTGGGCTGATTGGAATGGTTCGCAGCTGAGCGGCGAGGCCCCGGAGCCAGGACGCGATCGGGACGCGGACGGTTATCCGCTCATGCTCGGCCAGCCAGGCCAGCTCGTACCAGGAGATCGCCGCGACGGCGAGGTCATCTGCCCGGTCGAGGGCCTCGCGCGCCGGGGCGCTGACTCGGTCGGGTTCGGCTGACCACCAATGGACTACGTGCGTGTCGAGCAGAACCGCGCTCACGTCTCAGGAGGCGTTCCAGGTCTCTCCGGTGGAGAACAGCTGCTCCTCGTCGACCACGGTCATCGCGACCCCCTCGAACGATCCCTTGAGCGAGCGCGCTCCGGAGGCGGGCACGAGCCGGGCGACTGGGCGCCCGTGCCGCGTGATCTCGATTTCCTCTCCCGCGGCAGCATCGTCGAGAAGGCGAAGAATGTTTGCCTTGGCATCGGTAGCGGTTACTTGTTTAGGCATATGGCCAGTATAGTGACCATTTATCGGCCACGTCGCCTGGCCCGGCGCTTGCGACGCTCTTCTAACTCAAGCTCGAGGGCTAGCAGGCCCCGAACAAGGGCGACCGCTGCAGTGAGAATGCCGAGCACCAGGCCGATATCTGCGAGTAGCGAGAAGAACATCTGCGACCCGAGCCGGGAACCTCGTTGCTCTTCTCATTGCAAACCCGAGGTTTCTCCACCCGAGTTCGCCGAGATCGACTGCGCTCGCGACGCGCGGCGGGATGCAAGCGTCGCTCAGAGTGCTGGGATGGGCACAGATCCGTGCGGTCTTTGTGCCACACCCGTGCGCCCAGCGCCGTGCCCAGCCTCTCTGACCAGCGGAACCATCCCGCCGCAAAGAGGGTCGCCGCAATCCACTGGTACAAACCTCGAAGCATTCATTGACCGTACCGGAAAATCCCTCCGGTGTCGTCGTTTTTGGCAAGGGTTCAGGAAGGGCGTGGTCAAATACCGTCCGGTTAGGTCGATTGAGGTCGCAAGTCGCGACCTCATGGATCAGTTGCCTGCGGCGTCCAGATCCTCTAGGTCCGCGAGGTCGCGGGTTCGCCCCGCGGCTTGCTTCATCGCCTTCAGGTCCTGGATGGAGCAGACCGCGACGGTGACGCCGAAGATCTCTGCCTCGCTGGCCCGCGAACGCAGGTCCACGTAGCTCGGAACGCCGTCCAGGCCCTGGACGACGTCGAGTCGACCAAGGTCGGTTTCGATTGCGACCTGTTCTCCGCTCGCCAGTGCCGAGGCAATCGAGATCGTGCTGCCAAGCAGGGCTTCGTCTTGCTGAACGTGGCCGCCGCAGGCAACCGCAACCTCGGCAACTCGCTTGAGGTTCTCGATGCCGGGGGCGACCACGACGTCCACGTCCTTGGTGCCTCGCACGACACCCCAGGCATTGACCGCCAAACCGCCGACGACAACAAATTCGACATCAGCTTCGGCGAGGCGCCGCAGCAGCTCGTCGAAGGCCGGTTCGCTCAACTGCTGCGCGCGGCTCCCGTGAACCGCATCAGCTTGTGGCTGAGGGCAATGCCCTCAGCCAGGTTCACGCTGATCGGCCGCTGTGCGTCTTCGCGCAGGCGACGAACCCGCACCGCCTCGGCGGTTTCGGCGGGGGAGGGGGTCTCCTTCTCGCGTCGCTCCATGGCCGACCAAAGCCTAACGCCGGGCCGATTTGCATCTAGTGCTTCCTCATTTTCTCTTGGATCGAGTTCAGCTCGGCTTCGTAAGCCGCGTCGGAGAGGGCTCCGGAGGCGTGGAGCTTGTCGAGCTCGATTTGGCCTCGATCGCCGAGGCGGTCGCGGCGCCGATGCCGAGGCCGGACTTGGTGCCGGCCGTGATCTGCCGGTGCATTCCCGCTGATCCAGATCGGTGCTCCGCCCGTAGAGGCAATGGGATCTCGTCGGAATCAGTGCTGGCGAGCGGCAATCGCTAGCAGTAGGAGGATCCTTCTCCCAGGTTGGCGCCAGCACTGATTCGGGCGAGACGCGACGGGCGCGGCCCCCTGCCCGCGCCCCTCGTGCCGCCCGCAGGGGACCCCGGACCGACCAGGCTCCGCGCGCCGGCGGCGAAGGACATCGGAGCGGGCGGCGATCGTGTCGTCGGCTCCCGCGTTGACAGCGGCCCAGGCAGGCGCGACCATCTCGCCGATGGCCCAGACCCCCGTTCTCGGCGTCGAGTTCGCCAACGCCCTGGCCGCCAAGGACTTCGCCCGGATCGCCGATCTCTTCCACCCGGAGGTCGATTTCCGCGGCCTGACCCCGCGGCGGAGCTGGGAGGCCGCCGACCCCGGCTCGCTGGTCTCGGAGGTGCTGCGCCAGTGGTTCGAAGACTCCGACGAGATCGAGGCGGTCGAGCGGCTGGAGGCCGATGCCTTCGCCGACCGCGAGCGGGTCGGCTACCGGTTTCGGGTGCGGAATCCCGAGGGCCTGTTCCTGGTCGAGCAGCAGGCATTCCTGTCCGCCCGCGAGGGACGGATCGGCTGGATGCGTGTGCTCTGCTCCGGCTATCGCCCTATCGACGCGGAGTGACGGTCCGATTGCGCCTCAATATGGCGCGCGAAGCCCCTCGAACATCGGGAAGTGCTTGAGGTTGAGCGTCGCCAGGCTGGCATCGACCTGTTCGGCGGTGGCGGCGATCGCGAGGTCGGCGACGCCAATGCCAGGGTGGCTGCGCCGCCAGCGGCGTCCGAGCTCGCCGGCGCGGCGCGCGGCGGCCTCGCTCACCGGGACCCAGGCGATCAGCGCGAACAACCTGTCCGCGGCCTTCCGCTCCGAGGAGCGCAGGCCCTGGATCACCTCGATGCGGCTGATCTCCGAGCACCACGGGCGATCGGGCAAGCTGGCCAGATACTCGGTCGCCGGCGCCGAGTCGCGAAGGTGATCGACGAGGACGCTGGTGTCGAGGACGACACTCAAGGCTCGAGTCGCGACAGGCGCGCGGCATCGTCGCGGCGCAGGTCCTCGACGTACTCGGCACCCTCTTCGAGGTAGGGCGCGATGCCGGCGGTCCCCTCGATCGCCTTCCTCCACTGCGCTTGCCAGGCCGCGGCGTCCCGCTCCTCCCGGGAGAGGTAGACGTCGACCGCACGGCGGATCACCATCGAGCGCGAGGTTCCCTCCGCCGCCGCGCGCCGATCGAGGCGAGCGGTTTGGTCGTCATCGAGGTAGATCTGCGTTCTGTTCACGATGTATAAGCATACATTGCTCGAATCGCATGCCGAAGATCGTCGACTGCCGTGGCCTGTGCTGCGGCGGCTTGCGGCCGCATCGGCTAGGATCGCCGCCTTCCGCCGGTCCCTATGAAGAAGCTCTCAGCCGCCATCGTCGTCGTCCTCGTCCCGGTGCTCGCCGTGCTGGCGGGCTGCGGCTCCAGCAAGAGCGACTCGACCGCGACCACGGCCAGCACCTGCAAGCCGGGCCAGCTGCCGACCCACAGCAAGGGGGTGCTGACGGTCGCCACCGACAAGCCCGCCTACCCGCCCTACTTCGAAGGCGACGACCCGAGCAACGGCGAAGGCTTCGAGAGCGCCGTCGCCTACGCGATCGGCAAGCAGCTCGGCTACCCGCCGGCCAAGGTCAAGTGGACGGTCGAGCCGTTCAACGCCTCCTACGCGCCGGGGCCGAAAGACTTCGACTTCGACGTCAACGAGATCTCGATCACGCCGGTGCGCGAAAAGGCGGTCGACTTCTCCGCGCCCTACTACAGAGCCAACCAGGCGGTGGTGGCGCTGAAGGGCTCCGAAGCGGCCAAGGCGAAGACGCTGGCCGACCTCAAGGGCGCCAAGATCGGGGTCCAGATCAACACCACCAGCCTGCAGGCGGTCGAAGACTCGATCGAACCGAGCAGCAAGCCGGAAGTCTTCAACGACTCGACCGACGTCATCACCGCGCTCAAGAACGGCCAGGTCGAAGCGGTCGTGGTCGACCTGCCGACGGCGCTCTACCTGACTGAAGTCCAGGTGCCTACCGCGGCCGTGGTCGGCCAGTTCCCGGCCGAAGGCGGCGACGAGTGGGGCGCCCTGCTGAGCAAGGGGTCGGCCCTGACCGGGTGCGTCTCGCAGGCGATCGAATCGCTCGAAGCCTCGGGCGAACTCGAAAAGATCACCCAGCGCTGGATGAGCCAGGCCGCCGGCGCCCCCGAACTTCACTGAGGCGCTCAGCCGGCGGGTGAACGAGACCGCCGCCATCGGCCCCAGCCAGCGCCGGCTCGAACGCGAGGCGGCGAAGCGGCGGCAGGCGCGGCGCGGGCAGGCGATCGCCGCCGGTTCCAGCATCGTCGTCCTCGGCGGCCTGGCGGCCCTGGTCCTGACCAGCCCCGGTTGGCCGGTCGTGCGCGAAACCTTCTTCTCCTGGGGCGAATTCAAGAACTCCTTCCCGGAAGTCCTCGAAGGCTTCTGGCTCGACGTCAAGATCTTCATGGTGGTCGAGGTCGCGGTGCTGATCCTCGCCCTGGTGCTGGCGCTGATCAAGACCAGCCGGGCGGCGGCGCTGCTGCCGCTGCGGCTGCTGACGGTCGTCTACGTCGACCTCTTCCGCGGCGTGCCGACGATCCTGCTGATCTACCTGATCGGGTTCGGGGTCCCGGCCCTGGAGCTGACCGGGCTGCCGACCGACCCGGTCGTGCTCGGCGGCATCGCCCTCACCCTCGCCTACAGTGCCTACGTCGCCGAGGTCTACCGGGCCGGCATCGGCTCGGTCCACCGCGGCCAGCACGACGCCGCGCTCGCGGTCGGTCTCACCCACACCCAGGCGATGCGCCACGTGATCCTGCCGCAGGCCGTGCGGCGGGTGGCGCCGCCGCTGCTGAACGATTTCGTCGCCCTGCAGAAGGAAGTGGCGCTGATCTCGATCATCGGCCCTCAGGAGGCGTTCCGGATCGCCCAGATCCACCAGGGCGAAAGCTTCAACTACACGCCGCTGATCGCGGCGGCGCTGCTCTACCTGGCGATCACGGTGCCGCTGGCGCGCGTCGTCGACCGCATGGGCGGCGCCGGCGGGGTGCGCTGATGGCGACCCCGGTGCTGGAGCTGCGCAGCGTCACCAAGGCCTTCGGCGAGCGCGAGGTCCTGCGCGGCGTCGACCTGACCGTCGACGAGCACCGGGCGGTGGCCCTGATCGGCGCCTCGGGATCGGGCAAGTCGACGCTGCTGCGCTGCATCGACCTGCTGATCGAGATCGACGACGGCGACGTCCTGCTCGACGGCGAGGTGATCACCGACCCGGCGGTGGCGCCGGTCCCGGTCCGCCGCCGGCTCGGCCTCGTCTTCCAGGCCTACAACCTCTTCCCGCACCTGACGGCGCTGCAGAACGTCGTCCTCGGGGAGATGCGGGCGCACGGGATCGGCCGCCGTGAGGCGGAGGAGCGGGGGCGGGCGCTGCTCGCCCGCTTCGGCCTCGAGGGCCGCGAGAACGACCGCCCCGACGAGCTCTCCGGCGGCCAGCAGCAGCGGGTCGCGATCGCCCGCGCCTTCTCCGGCCGGCCGCGGGCGCTGCTGCTCGACGAGGTCACCAGCGCCCTCGACCCGGAGCTGGTCGGCGAGGTCCTGGCCGCGGTCCGCGACCTCAAGGCGGAGGGGATGACGATGGTGATCGCCACCCACGAGATGAGCTTCGCCCGCGAGGTCGCCGACGAGGTCGCCTTCCTGCACGAGGGCCGCATCCTCGAGCAGGGCCCGCCGGCGCAGGTGCTCGAATCGCCCGCGCGCCCGGAGACCAAGCGCTTCCTCAGCCGCCTGCTCGAGGCGGGGCGCATCTAGCGGCGCGGTTCCGCGCGCCTTTTAATCAAAATATTTGACGCACCTGACGGAATGGTGTTATGTTCGCGCCGAATCGATCAGTCAGGGGAGTTAGCGGCTGAGAGAGGGACATACCCGCACCCGTGCCTTAATCGGTTAAAGGGACGGCATTGTAAGCCGTAGATCCGGGTTCGAGCCCCGGCGGGTGCTTCAGCAAAACGACGGTGGGAGCCGTCTGCGCGCTGAGGCAAAAGGGCATGAATCTCTTCGACTATTTCGACAGCTTGGGCAGGGAACCGGGGCAGGCGCGGTGGGCGCCCCGGGCCCCGTACCGGCCGCAGCCGGACTTCGATCTGATGTTGGTGCCGCGGGTCTCGGCCTGGGCGCAAGACGCCGAGTCCCGGGCCCAGCTCGAGCGGGTCGAGGCCGAGCCCTGGGCCGATGCGGTCGCGGTGCGGGACGACCAGGTGCGGCTGCGCCTCGCCGCCGACTGGGTCGAGCGGACCGGGGCGGCGCTGGCGGCGGGGGAGTGGCGTGGCGCCGACGCCGACCTCGTCGACGGCCGCCGCTACGCCGTCTACTTCTGGGGCGCCAACACGACCAAGGCGCTGCACATCGGCCACCTCCGCAACCTCGCGATCGGCCACGCGCTCGGCGCCGCGCTCGAGCAGTCCGGCGGCCGGGTCGAGCGCCGCAGCCTGATCTGCGACGTTGGCCGCAGCATGGGCGAGGCGATGGCGGGCGTCGTCCAGAGCGGCCGCGACCAGCAGGCCTGGCCCGACGGCGGCGAGAAGAGCGACCACTTCGTCGGCTACTGCTATGCCGACTACGTCACCGCCAGCCGCAACGGCGACGGCGACGCCGACGGCGCCGAGGACTCGGTCGCGCGCGAGGAGGCGCTGTACAACGACAAGGCCGACGAGCTGATGATGAGCGTGCTCGGCGGCGATCAGTCGGCGCTGGAACTGTGGTCGAAGACGCGCGCCTGGGTGATCTCCGGCCAGCGCAAGACCCTGGCCCGGCTCGGGATCTCCTTCGACAAGGTGATCTTCGAGTCCGACTTCCTGCCCGAGGTCGCCGAGCTGACCAACCTCGGGCTCGGCGAAGGCCGGCTGGTCCGCCGCGGCGACGGGATGGTGATGTACCTGACCGAGCGCGAGGAGATGGAGGAGATGCCGCTGGTGCGGGTCGACGGCCTGCCGACCCAGCACATGCGGGCGCTCGCCTACTGGGCGGCGGCGCCGGAGCTGGAGGACGTCACCTCGCTGCAGGTCTGCGGCAACGAGTGGGTTGCCCACGTCACCTGCCGGCGCAAGCTGATGGACGAGCTCGGCAGCGCCAACGGCGGCGCCGTCGCCAACGGCGGCAACGGCCACGGCCACGGCGGCCCGCCCACCCACGACGTCTTCCACGGCATGGTCGCCCGCCACCGGGAAGCGATCACCTCGAGCAAGGAAGGGGCGCAGCTGATCGACGACCTGACCGAGTGGGTCGAGGCGCGGATCGAGGCCGACCCGGAGCTCGACGCGGTGCGCCGCCGCCATCCCGACCCGGACCGGATCGCGCCGCGGGTCGCCCTCGGCTTCTTCCTCCAGCACCCGAGCACGAAGCGGATCGACTTCGAGCCGGGCCGGGTGCTGGAGCGCGACCAGAGCCTCGGCTGGAACCTGGCCTGTGCCCAGGCCCAGACCGGCGGCGCCGCGCCGCTGGCCGCCGGCGGCGCCGGCGAGGACCCCGACTACCGCTTCGCCGTCGTCCAGTCGCAGATGCACCGGCGCCACCTGCGCAGCTCGGTCGAGGGGCTCGACGTGCTGCCGCTGGCCCGCTACGTCTCCCACTTCGCCCGCTGGTACCAGGAGCGCGAGCGCTCACCCGAGGTGGAGCGGGTCTCGCAGGCGCTGATCGAGCGGGGCCTGAACGGGCTCGGGCTGGAGGCGGCGTGATGCGGACCCTGCTGGTCGACAACCACGACTCCTACACCTACAACGTCTTCCACCTGCTGGCGGCGGCCTCGGGCGAGGAGCCGGTCGTGGTCAACAACGACGCCGTCTCCTGGCGGGTGCTCTCGCGCTCGGACTTCGACGCGATCGTGCTCTCGCCGGGACCGGGGCGGCCGGAACGCTGGCACGACTTCGGCGTCTGCCGCGACATCCTCCGCTACAGCGAGATCCCGGTGCTGGGGATCTGCCTCGGCCACCAGGGTCTCGGCCACCTGCTCGACGGCGTCGTCGGCACCGCGCCGATGGCGATGCACGGCCGCCTCAGCCAGGTCCACCACGCCGACACCGGCCTCTTCGCGGGGATCCCGCAGGGCTTCTCGGTGGTCCGCTACCACTCGCTCGCGGTGACCAGCTCGATGGGCCCCGAGGGCAGCGTCATCGCCTGGGCCGACGACGGCGTCGTGATGGGGATCGAGCACCGCAGCCGGCCGCTGTGGGGGGTCCAGTTCCACCCCGAGTCGATCGCCACCGAACACGGGCGCGCGATCGCCGAAAACTTCTACGCCCTCGCCAGCCGCCACCGGCGGCCCCGGCCACAGGGCAGCTTGCGTTCCGCGTCGGGGCCGGTGCAGTCGGATCGGCGTCCACGTTCCCAGGGCGGCGAATCGAGCGTGGAGCTGCATCTGCGCGAGATCGCCGGTGAGCCGTCGACGGAGATTCTGTTCGAACGGCTCTTCGGTGATGCCGATCACGCATTCTGGCTCGACAGCGCCGATGCCCCGACGCGGCTCGCACAGTCCTCCTTCCTCGGTACCAGCGCCGGCGAGGAGGGCTGCGTGCTCGAGTACGACGTCGAGGCGGGCGCGGTGGCGATCGACCGCGGCGGCGAGCGCACGGTCGAGCAGCGCTCGATCTTCGAGCTGCTCGACCGCGAACTGGCGGCGCTCGGGGTGCGGACGCCGGACGGCGACGTCCCCGGCCTGCTCGGCGGCTTCGTCGGCTACCTCGGCTACGAGTGCAAAGCCGACTGCGGCGCCGTCAACGTCCACCGCTCCGACCTGCCCGACGCGGCGCTGATGCTGGCCAACCGCGTCGTCGCCGTCGACCACGTCCGCCGCCGCACCCACCTGGTCGCGACCTCGCGCGGCGACGGCGACGCGGCCGAGCGCTGGCTCGACCAGGCCGAGGCGGCGGTGGCGGCGGCGCTGGCCGACCCGACCGAGACGCCGCTGCCGGCGCCGGAGCCGGGCGCCGACGAAGGCCACGTCAGCTTCCGCTGCGGCCGCGGGCGCGAGCGCTATCTCGCCGACATCGGCCGCTGTCAGGCCGAACTCGCCGCCGGCGAGTCCTACGAGGTCTGCCTCACCGACCAGATCTCGACCGACGCCAGCCCCGACCCCTTCGACCTCTACCGCACACTGCGCCGCAGCAACCCGGCCCCCTTCGCCGCCTACCTGCGGTTCGGCGAGCGGGCGATCGTCAGCTCCTCGCCCGAGCGCTTCCTCTCGGTCGATCGCCGGCGCCAGGTCCAGGCGCGGCCGATCAAGGGGACGATCTCGCGCAGCGAGGACCCGGTCCAGGACGCCGCCCGGCGCGAGGGCCTGCGCGAAGACGAAAAGACCCAGGCCGAGCACCTGATGATCGTCGACCTGCTGCGCAACGACCTCGGCCGGGTCTGCGACGTCGACAGCGTCCGCGTCCCCGAGCTGATGGCGGTCGAGCCCTACGCGACCGTGCACCAGGTCGTCTCGACGATCACCGGCACCCTCGAGCGGGGGCGCACGGCGGCCGAGTGCGTGCGCGTCTGCTTCCCCGGCGGCTCGATGACCGGGGCGCCGAAGGAGCGGACGATGGAGATCATCGACGACCTTGAGGACGAGGCCCGCGGCGTCTACTCGGGGGCGATCGGCTACTTCGGCCTCGACGGCAACACCGACCTCAGCATCGTCATCCGCACGATCGTGATGCGGCCGGGGCGGACGACGATCGGCGCCGGCGGCGCGATCGTGATGCAGTCCGACCCGGAGGAGGAGTTCGACGAGATCCTGCTGAAGGCGCGGGCGCCGATGGCGGCGGTGGCGCGGGCGGTCACCGGCAGCGACTCCGCCGACGCCTGGAGCGTCGAGTTAGAGCCAGCGCTGGCGCAAACCGGAGCGACATGACCGAGCCGATCTCGACCGAGCCCGAGGCGACGCCTCGAGCGGCTTCACAGTGGGGCATTCGGCCCGCCGGGGAGGGCGACGCGGCGACGGTCGCGGCCGCCGTCGGCGAGCTGCTCGACGAGCTCGGCGGCCGCCAGCCGGCGCCGGCGGAGCTGGATGCCGAGGTGCGAGCCGCCCTCGCCGACCAGGCCGGCGCGACCTTGCTGCTGGCGGAGGCCGGCGGCGAGCTAATCGGCGTCCTCAGCGCTAGCTGGCAGCGGGCGATCCACGTCCCCGGTCCCTACGCGACGATCCAGGACCTCTGGGTGCGGCGCGACTGGCGCAGCCAGGCGGTCGGGGCGGGGCTGGTGGCGGCCTTGGCCGAGCTGGCCGGCGAGCGCGGGGTGGCGCGGATCGAGGTCGGGCTGCCGCGCGAGACCTTCGCCGCGATCGGCGCCACCGAGGCCTTCTACCGGAGCAACGGGTTCGAGCACCTGGGCCCGCGGATGCGGCGGTTGCTGCCGTGAGCGCCGAGCTGGTGATGGTCGAGCAGCGCCCGGGGCGCGACGACGACGCTCCTTGGATCGTCGAAGGCGGCCGCCGCCTGGCCGGCCAGGACAGCGGCCGTCGCCTGGTCGAGCTGCGCCGCGGCCTCCGCCGCCACGCCGGCGTGGCGGCGGTCGCGACCGCGGTCACCGACGCCGAGCTGGAGCGGACGCTGGCGGCCCTGCACGACCGCGACTACCTCGAGGCGCTGGCGGCGGTCGACGCGGCGGAGGCGGTGCTGGAGGGCTTCGCGCCGCCCGGCCTCGAGCCCGACATCCCGGTCAGCCCCGGCCTCGTCGTCGCCGCCCGCGAGGCGGTGCGGACGGCGATCGCCGCCGCCGCGGAGCTGCTCGGCGGCGCCCGCTTCGCCTACGCGGTCTGCCGGCCGCCCGGCCACCACGCCGGCCCCGGCTTCCTCGGCGGCTACTGCTACCTCAACTCGGCGGCGGCGGCGGTGCGCACGCTCGACGCGGGTGGCCTCGGCCCGGTCGGCGTCCTCGACCTCGACCTCCACTACCCGAACGGGACCTCGGAGCTGGTCGAGCGGATCGAGGGGGCGACGCTGCACTCGCTGCACGCGGCGCCGGTCACCAACGTCGCCCCCGGCACGCGGCTGCCGCGGGTCGCCGGCGAACGGACCGTTGCCTTCGAGGCCGCTCCCGGCGAAGACGAGTACCTGCGGGAGGTCGCCGCTTCGGTCGGCTCCCTCGCCGCCAAGTCCCGTGCCCTCGTCGTCTCGCTCGGCTACGACACGGTCGCCGGCGACCCCCACGGCGGCTGGGACTTCGAGCCGGAGGTCTTCACCGAGGTCGGTCGCCTGCTGGCCGCCGCCGGGCTGCCGGTCTGCGTGGTCCAGGAGGGCGGCTACGCGCTGGCGGCGCTGGCCGCCTGCAGCCACGCCTTCGCCAGTGGCCTGCTGGAGGAGCGCGAAGGTCATTTCCGTCGCGTAGCGGTAGAAAAGACCTGCGCGCCCGGGGAGCTGACCGCATGAGCGCCGCCGCCGAGGGCCTGGAGCCGTTCCGCCGCCGGCTCGACCGGATCGACGACGAGATCGCCCGCCTGCTCGGCGAGCGCTTCGAGATCTGCCGCGAAGTCGCCCGCTACAAGAGCGAGCACGAGATCCCGATGATGCAGCCGGGCCGGGTCGAGGAGGTGCGCGCCCGCTACCTCGCTCGCGGCGCCGCCGTCGACCTGCCGGCCGAGTTCAGCGGCGACCTCTTCGATCTCCTGATCGCCGCCACCTGCAAGGAGGAGGACGAGTTGATGGCGGCGCTGGCGGCGGAGAGGGGGAGCGGGGTATGAGCTCCGCGACCGTTGCGGCGCCGGCGGCACCGGCGCTCCTGCCGCCGGGATTGCCGCCGGGGCCACGGCTGCCGAGCGCTCTGCAGGCGATCGGCTGGACGCGGCGGCCGCTGCCGTTCATGGAGCGCTGCCGTCGCCGCTACGGCGACGCCTTCACCCTGCGCATCCTCCACTGGGGGACCTGGGTGCTGCTCTGCGACCCGGCCGACGTCAAAAAGGTCTTCACCGCCCGTGCCGGCGCCTTCGGCGTCGACGTCCCCAACCCGCTGCTGGGCCCGGTGCTGGGCCCGCGCTCGGTGATGCTGCTGGAGGAGCCCGAGCACATGACCCGGCGCAAGCTGATGCTGCCGCCGTTCCACGGCCGCGGGATCGAAGCCGACGCCGAGATGATGGCGGCGGTCGCCCGCGAGGAAATCGGCCGCTGGCCGGTCGGCGAGCCGTTCCCGCTCTGGCCGCGGATGCAGGCGATCACCCAGGAGGTCGTCGTCCGCGCCGTCTTCGGCGCCGACGCCGGCCCCCGCCTCGACGCCCTGCGCCAGCGGCTGCAGAAGCTGACCGAGTGGATGAGCAACCCCCGCCACATCACCCAGCTCGCCACCTTCGGGCCGCGCTGGCTGGTCCGCAGCCGCCCCTTCCGGGCGGCGATCGAGCCGGTCGAAGCGGCGGTGCTGGAGGAGGTGCGGCGGCGGCGTGAGGACCCCGAGGCCGCCGGCGACGTCGTCTCGATGCTGGCCCAGGCGCGCTACGAGGACGGCTCGCCGATGAGCGAACGCGACCTCCGCGACGAACTGATCACGCTGCTGACCGACGGCCCGACCTCCTCCTCGCTGGCCTGGTGCTTCGAGCGCCTGCTGCGCCACCCCGAAAAGCTCGAGCGCGCCCGCGAGGACGTCCGCGACGGCGACGGCGCCTACCTCGACGCGGTGGTGAAGGAGACGCTGCGGCTCTGCCCGCCGGTGCCGGTGGTGGTGCGGCGGCTGCTGGAGCCGATGGAGCTGGGCGGCCACCAGCTCCCCGCTGGCACCACCGTCGCCCCCTGCGTGCACCTGATCCACCACGACCCGGAGATCTACCCGCAGCCGCGCAGCTTCGTCCCCGAGCGCTTCCTCGACAACCCCCCCGGCACCTACACCTGGATCCCCTTCGGCGGCGGCGTGCGCCGCTGCCTCGCCGCCAGCTACGCCGAAATGGAGATGAAGCGGGTCCTGCGCACGGTCCTCGGCGAGGTCGAGCTGTGGCCGGTCGAGCGCCGCTCGGAGCGGATGCGCAAGGGCGCGATCTCCTTCGGCCCGGACAAGAACAGCCTCGTGATCGCGCGGCCGTGCTAGCCGAGACCGACCTCCTCGTCGTCGGCGCCGGCGCCAAGGCGGCCGCGATCGCGGCCAAGGTCCACGCCTTCAACCGGCTCGGCCACGGCCCGATCTCGCTGAAGATCGTCGAGGGGACCGAGCCCGCCGCCTCCTGGCTCGGCCGCAACGGCATGACCTCGGGCGAGGAGCCGCTGGCGGTCACCCCGATCAAGGACATCGGCTTCCCCTACCAGAGCTTCCGCGAGTTCGGCGACGCCGGCGGCGCGATCGATGCCGCGGCGATGGCCTTCTCCTGGCAGCAGTACATGGTCCACCGCCGCCGCTACGCGCGCTGGGTCGACGCCGGCTCGCCCTCGGTCCGCCACCGCGACTACGGCGAGTACCTGGTCTGGGTGCTCTCGCGGGCGACCGAGGGAGTCGGCCAGGTCGAGGGCCGGGTGACGCGGATCGGGCTCGACGGCGAGCGGCGCTGGCTGGTCGAGGTCGAGGAAGCCGCGGGGACCTCCAGCCACCGCGCCGGCGCCCTCGTCCTCACCGGCCCCGGCGTCCACCGCTCGTTCCCGCACGAGCCCGAGATCGCCGCCCGGGTCTTCCACTGCGACAGCCGGCGCGAGGAGTTCGCGCAGCTGCCGGAGGAGCGGCAGTGCGACGTCGCCGTGGTCGGCGGCGGCGAGAGCGCGCTCAGCTGCGTGATGTTCCTGCGCGGCCTGCGGCCGCGCTCGCGCTTCACGATCTACACGCCGCTGCTGCCGCTGAGCCGTGGCGAGAGCTTCCTCGAGAACCGCGTCTTCTCCAACCCCGACGAGGTCGAGTGGAGCGCCCTCGACCAGCAGACCCGGCGCGACTTCGTCAAGCACAGCGACCGCGGCGTCTTCGACCCGCCGAGCCTGGCGGCGATCGCCTACGACGACCGCTGCCGCTTCGTCACCGGCCGCGTCACCGACGTCGGCGCCGCCGCCGGCGGCGAGGGGGTGCGGCTGCACTACCGTGCGCCCGAGGGGGCGGTCCAGCGCCAGCACGAGTACGTCGTCAACTGCACCGGCTTCGATCTGCTGGCGCAGCTGCGCGACCTCTTCCCAGCCGAGCTGCGGGCCGAGATCGAGCACCGCGTCGGCGGCCTCTGGGAGCGCTCGGCCGGGGCCGAGGTGCCGATCGGGCGGGCGCTGGAGCTGCGCGGCATGAGCCCGCGCCTGCAGATCCCCGGGCTCGCCGGCCTCAGCCAGGGGCCCGGCTTCGCCAACCTCGGTGCCCTCGGCCTGCTTTCCAACCGGGTCCTGCAGCCACTTGTGCGGGAGAAGACAGAGGCGGTTCAACCACAACAGGAGGGGATGCTGACGTGAGTCCAGAGAGAGTGGGGAAGGGGGGCCGGGCCGTCCTCGGCGGCGTCTTGGTTGCCGTTGCGCTCGGCATCGCACTGCTGGCAGGGGGCTGCGGCTCGTCCTCGTCGAGCGACGTGCGGGTCGGCGGCAGCGCCTACCCGGGCATCGACACCGCGAACACCCGCCACGCCAGCGGCGCGATCGACAGCGCCAACGCCGCCGGGCTCGAAGTCGCCTGGACGCTGCCGCTGACGGCGAAAAGCTCCTACGGCTCCTACGCCTCGACGCCGGTGATCAGCAAGGGCGTGGTCTACGCGCAGGACCTCGAGTCCAACGTCCAGGCGATCGACCTCGAAAGCGGCGACGTGCTCTGGGAAAAGAGCTACCACCAGCCCGATCAGGGGCCGAACGGGCTCACCGTCGCCGCCGGCCGCGTCTACGGCGCGACCTCGGACGCGGCCTTCGCGCTCGATCAGAAGACCGGCAAGCAGATCTGGTCGACGCCGTTGCTGCGGCGCCCGAGCGAAGGCATCGACATGGCGCCCGGCTACCACGACGGCCTCGTCTACGTCTCGACCGAGCCCGGCAACGTCAACGGCGGCTACAACGCCGGCAGCGTCGGCATCCTCTGGGCGCTCGACGCCAAGACCGGCAAGAAAGCCTGGCACTTCAACACCGTGCCCGACGACCTCTGGTCGAAGCAGAACGGGCAGCTCAACTCCGGCGGCGGCCTCTGGTACGCGCCCTCCTTCGACGGCAAGGGGAACATGTACTTCGGCACCGGCAACCCGGCGCCGTTCCCCGGCACCGCCAAGTTCCCCTGGGGATCGAGCCGGCCCGGCCCGGACCTCTACACCGACTCGGTGGTCAAGCTCGACGCCAAGACCGGCAAGCTCGAGTGGTACTACCAGCAGACGCCGCACGACATCTACGACTGGGACATGCAGAACCCGCCGGTCCTGGTCAAGGCCGGCGGCCGCGAACTGGCGATCGGCTCCGGCAAGGTCGGCGTCGTCGTCGCCCTCGACGCCAAAAGCGGCAAGGTCGTCTGGAAGCGCTCGGTCGGTATCCACAACGGCCACGACAACGACGACCTCTACGCGATGCGCGGCGAATACTCGAAGCTGCACGAAAGCGCCACCGCGACCGTCTTCCCGGGCCTGCTGGGCGGCGTGATCGCGCCGATCGCGACCGACGGCAAGACCCTCTTCGTCCCGGTCGTCAACCACTCGGTGACGATCGACTCGCAGACCAGCCCGAGCGAATCGCAATCGCTGACCGGCGAACTGGTGGCCCTCGACGTGGCCAGCGGCAAGGTCGAGTGGAGCAAAAAATTCTCCTCCGCGGCCTTCGGCGCGCCGACGGTGATCAACGACCTCGTCTTCATGGCCACCTTCGACGGCACCCTGCACGCCTTCAGCGCCAGGACCGGCGGCGAAGTCTGGCAGGCGTCGCTGCCGGCGGGCTCGAACTCCGGCCTGGCGGTGGACGGCGACAGCGTCGTCGTCCCGGCCGGCATCCCCACCGTCGAAGGCCAGACCCCGGAACTGGTCGCCTACGAAATCGAAGGCAAGGAATAGAGCTGGATCGGCGGGGCCGGGAGCGGGTAGCTTGAGCGAGGATGGCCGCCAAGCACAGCGCCGGGATCCTGCTCTACCGCCGCACCGCCGGTGAGCCGGAATTTCTCCTCGTCCACCCCGGCGGGCCCTTCTGGGCCCGCCGCGACGAGGGCGCCTGGACGATCCCCAAGGGCGGCGGCGAGGATGACGAGGACCCGCGCGACTGCGCTCTGCGCGAGCTCGGCGAGGAGCTCGGCGACGCTGCCCCGGCGCTCGACCGCGGCGACCTGATCGAGCTCGGCGCGGTGCGCCAGAAAGCCGGCAAGGTCGTCGACGCCTGGGCCGCCGAGGCCGATTTCGATCCGGCCCGGCTCGACAGCAACACCTTCGCGGTCGAGTGGCCGCCGCGCAGCGGCGTCGAGAGCGAGTTCCCCGAGGTCGACCGGGCCGAGTGGTTCGAGCCGGCCCTGGCCCGGCGCAAGATCCTGCCGGCGCAGGAGCCGTTGCTCGACCGCCTGCTCGCCCACCTGGGAAGATCGTGAGCATGGAGGGGTCAGTCGACCCGGGTCAGAACGGCCATCTGCCGCTTTCGGCGCGGCTGCTCGGCGTCGGCGTGCGGGGCGCCCGCACGGTCGGCAAGGCGACGGGGATCGACCGCGCGGTCGAAGTCGCCGCCGAGGAGGCGATCGTCACCGCGCTGGAGAGCGAGGCGGTCGAGCGGGCGATGGCGCGGGTGGTGCGGGGACCGCTGGTCGAAGAGGCGGTCCAGGGGGCGCTGGAGAGCGACGCGGTCAAGCGGGCGCTGCTGGAGGCGATGGACAGCGAGCTGGTCGACGAGGTCTGGCGGCGGCTGCTGGCCAGCGACCAGGCCCAGCAGCTGGTCGAGCGGATCGCCGAGGCGCCGGAGGTGCGGGCGGCGATCAGCGCTCAGGGCGTGGGCCTGCTCGAGGACATCGGCCGCACGATCGGCAAGCTCTGCCGCCGCCTCGACGACAGCTTCGAGCGGCTCGTGCGGCGGCTCTGCTTCCGCCGCCGTCGCGAGGTCCCCAGCGAGCACGCCGGCGCCGTCAGCCGCCTGCTGGCGCTCGCCCTCGACGGCCTCTTCGTCAACCTCAGCTTCTCCGCCCTGGCGGCGATCGTCGCCCTGATCGGCTCCGCCCTCGGCGGCAACGGCCACGGGCTCTCGGGCCTCGCGCTGGCGCTCGGCGCCGGCGTCTGGAGCGGCCTCGGCGCCCTCTACCTGCTCGGCTTCTGGTCGCTGGCGGGGCAGACGCCGGGGATGCGTTTCGTCGGGATCGAGCTCAGCGAGCACCGGATCCCGCTGCGCCGCGCGTTGAAGCGGCTGCTCGGCCTCGGCCTCTCGGTGGTGACGCTCGGGATCGGCTTCCTCGGCGTCGTCTTCGGCGCCGAACGGCGCGGCTGGGACGACCGCCTCAGCGCCACCGCGGTCGTCTACGACGAGAACCGGCCCGAGCCGGCGCCCTGGTCGTCGCGGCCGCCGCTGGCGACGCCGGCCGAGCCGGCGCCACCAGCGGCCTCAACGGTCGCTCAGGAGGCGACGCCCTCGGGGCCCTCGGCCAGCTTGTAGATGATGATCAGCGAGAGGGCGAAGATCGCCAGCGACCAGAACGGATAGGCCGGCAGCGAGAGCAGCGCCGCGATCGAGTTCAGCGCGGCGATGAAGATGCCGAACCAGCGGCCGAATTCGCCGCCGGCGAACAGCGAGAAGGCAGCGACCAGCTCGAGCACCCCGACGATCAGGCTGATCCAGCCCCAGGTGTGGAGGCCGCTGAGGATGTAGGTGGCGTTTTCGGTGAAGAACTTCGAGTCGCCGATTGCGGCGATCCCGTAGATGATGTTGAGCACTCCCGCGACCAGCAGCAGGATCCCGGCGAACACCCACCAGCCGCTGAGCGTCGTTCCCTGGTTCATCAGTAACCCTTTCCTTGCGTTGGACGGAGTCCCTACGCGAGCAAGATAAGCGACGCCGGAGACGGCCGCAAAGGGATTCCTGTCTAAACGAGCTTGAGCACCTTGAAGCTGCGCTCGCCGCGCGGCGTCTCGACCTCGACGGTGGCGCCGACGCTGGCGTCCATCAGGGCGCGGCCGATCGGCGACTCGGCCGAGAGCCGGCCCTCGGCGAGGTTGGCCTCGGTCGAGCCGACCAGGGTCCAGACGTTGGTCTCGCCCCTGGCCTCGTCGAGCACTTCGGCGCTGCGGCCGAAGCGGAAGCGGTCGGCGGGGGCGTCGGCGTCGACCTCGACCACGACCGCGTTGCGGAGCCGTTCCTGCAGCCGCTTGATCCGGGTCTCCATGTGCGCCTGGTCCTCTTTGGCGACGTGATACTCGGCGTTCTCCTTGAGGTCGCCCTCGTCGCGCGCGACTTTGATCCGCGCCGCCATCTGCTGGCGCGCGGGGCCTTCGAGATGCTCGAGCTCGGCCCGCAGCTCCGCGATCCCCTCGGCGGTGATCGGCTCGCCACCTTGCTGCTCGGCTGCGCTCATCGGCATCAGCCTGTCAGAAACGCTTGCCGAGTGTGGGACCATTGCCGGCGATGAGGGTTGCGAGAGCACTGTCGGCTTGCCTGGCGCTGGCACTTGTTGCACTGGCGCCGCCGGCACTGGCGGCTTCGCGCCAGCTGGCGCCGCCGCCGCGCGGCTTCTGGACCCCGACCCGGATCCGGCGGGCGCTCACCAACGACTCGCTGGAACACACGCCCGTCGCGCCGGAAGCCGACAGCAGCAGTCTGCGGGTGCTCGAAGCGGCGGCGCCGGAAGATCGCACCAACGGCCGCGTCTTCGGGGTCGACCCGCGCGAAGGCCCCTACTCGTGCTCGGGCACCTCGCTGCAGACGCCGAGCGGCTCGATCGTCCTCACCGCCGGCCACTGCGTGATCGAGGACGGCCGCTGGGGCGAACAGCTCGTCTTCGTCCCCGCCTTCGACCACGAACTGCACCCCTTCGGCATCTTCCGCGCCAGCGAAGCCTTCACCACCCGGGCCTGGGAACGGTTCGGCAACTCCGACTTCGACGTCGCCGCGCTGCTGGTCGAACCGGGCCCGCTTGGCACCCTCGCCGAAACCGTCGGCGCCAAGGGCTGGACCAGCAACCGCTCGCGCTTCTCGCCGCTGCAGATCTTCGGCTACCCCGCCGCCGCGCTCGGCGGCGAAGAATTGCGCTCCTGCCTCAGCCACGGGCTCGGCAGCGACGAGCTGACCGACGGGCTGCCGGGGCCACCGACGATGCCGGCCCGCTGCGACATGGCCGGCGGCTCCAGCGGCGGCGCCTGGCTGACCGAAGGCGGGGCGCTGATCGACGGCGTCACCAGCTACGGCTACAGCGGCAACCGCGACCGCCTCTACTCCCCCTACTTCGGCACCGGCATCGACCACTTCCTCAGCCGCCTGCCCTGAACGGGGCCGGCGCTCAGTCGCCGCCGTTTTCTTCGCCGGCGCCGAGCAGGGCCGGGGCGAAGGTCTTCACCTTCTTGCCGCCGGCGCCTTCGAGCAGGTTGAGGCCGAACAGTTCCTCGCTCGAGCGCAGCAGCGAGTAGGGGTTGTAGGCGACGGCGTCGGTGGCGCCCGGGGTGACGAAGGGGGAGACCAGCAGCGCCCCCGTCCTCAGCGGGTTGGCGGGCGCGGTCGCGCCGGCGGCGGGCGGGTTGACGGCGCCGAAGCTGACGATCAGCAGCCCGTCCTTCTTGTAGGCGGGGGAGGCGAGGATCTTCGGCACCCAGGTCGAGAGGAAGGCGTCGGCGGCGGCCGCGCCTTCGGGCGTGCCGGCGGCGCACTGGCCGCTGACCCCGGAGTTGCAGAGGCCGGGTGAGATGTAGGAGTAGTTGGGCGTCGATTCGGCCTTCTTCAGGTCCTTTTCCAGTTCCGTCAGCGGCACGTCGTCGGCGGCGCAGTCGCCGAGGTCGAGCAGCGAGTGGAAGTAGGCGAAGGGGTTGAGGCGGACCGCGTAGCCGCCGCCGGTTTCCGCCGGGGCGCCGGGCTGGGGGTAGACGCAGTTGGCGGGCTTGCCCGTTTCCGGGTCGGCCATGCCTTCCATGTAGGCGCGCCATTTGAACTGGGCGATGTCGAGCTGGTCGGCGAAGGTCAGGGCTTCGGCGGGATAGACGCAGGAGCCGTAGTCGGGGCAGTCTTCCTTGGTCTTGGCGTTTGGCGCCTGGCCGCCGATCGCCGCCAGCGAGTTCGGCAGCGTCGCCGCGTCGAGCAGCGAGTAACCGCTCAGCAGGTCGCCTTTGGGGCGCAGCGTGCTCGCCAGGTAGGGCATCTGCGTGGTGGCGCCGAAGGCGGCTTCGTAGCCGGAGCTGGTCAGCGAGATGAGGAAGACGTGCTTGATCCTGCCGGCTTCCGGTTTCGGTTCTTCGGGGGCGCTGGGCAGCATTTCTTCCGGCTGGGGGGTCGGGGCCGCTTCCGGCGCCGCCGCCGGCGCCGGCACGAATTCTTCGGCCGCACCGGAGGGCGCCGGCGCCGCCGCGCTCGGCGCCGAGTGCGCTGGAGATTCGCTCGGACCCGGGGCCGGTTCGAGGGCGGGAGCGCTGGCCGCCGGGCTGCGGTCGGCGGCGAGGCTGCGGCCGAGCAGGGCGGCGAGCGGGCCGCTGCCGCCGGAGTCGGTCATCGCCGCGGCGACGATCGCCGAGGTGGCGACCAGCGAGGAGGCGACGAGCAGGCCGAAGCGTTTGCCGGTCAGCGTCGCCGCGGCGGCGATCGCGCGCTGGATCATGCCCTTCATTTGGCGGTCCCGGTCGGCACCAGCGGGTTGCCGCACTGGGCGCAGAAGCGCACCGCGTGGCCGTAGGGGGCGCCGCAGCCAGGGCAGAGCCCGGCGGCGTCGGCACGCTCGAGCTCGAGCACCCGCTCGACCGCGAGCAGCTCGGCGTCGACCCGCTGCAGCTCGGCCGCCTTGCGGGTCAGCACGTCGAGCCGCACGTGGTCGCGGATCGCCATCTCGTAGAAGGCGCCGCCGAGGTCGGCCTGCATCACCGTGAACTTCTCCAGCAGGCGGTCGCGCTGGGCGATCAGCTCGGCGCTTTCGTCCTTGGCGATCGGCTCCTTGGGCGGCTCCGACTTCGGCTGCGGCTGCCGCTGGGCGGCGGCGGTGCGCCGCAGCAGCTCCGCCGGGCGGCGGCCGAGCTCTGCCAGGCGGCTCATGGTTCCGCTCCGTTGCTCGGCGCCGGCGTCGAGCCCGGTTCGCCGCCGACCGGGATCACATCGGGCAGGTTCTGCTGCGCCTTGATGTAGTTTTCGCCCGTCTCGGAGGGGGCTTCGTCGACGATTTTGGTGCCTTCTTCGATCTGTTTCTGGCTCGGTTTGTAGCCGGTCACCTGGTGCACGACGCCGTTCTTGGTCTTGTTCAGGACCTTGCCGGCGTTCTTCTCGTCGGCTTTCAGCGCTTTGGCTTCTTTCTTGCCTCCTTTGCCCTTGCTGGCGGTGGCTTTGGCGGTGCCGGGAGCGGCGGTGCTGGCCGTCGCCGTTTCCTGGTTGTGCAGCGCCCGCAGCAGCGCCTCTTCGTTGCCGCTGCCGGAGTCGCTGCGGCCGACGACGACCCCGAGCGCGACGGCGATCGGCAGCAGGGCGAAGAAGCCGACTGCGGCGGCGCGGCTGGTCGGGCCGGCCTTGGCCGGCGGCCGGGTCAGCGGCCGCCGCGCTTTCTTGCTCATCGCGGCGAAGTAGCGCGAGGACGGGTTGGCGCCGTTGCCGCGGCGGGCGGCGCAGTTGACGCAGTAGCGCTGCTGGGTGTCCAGCGGCGCCCCGCACTCCTCGCAGGGCTCGTAGCCGCCCTGGGTGACGGTCGGCCTGAATTCGGTCTCGTTCATCGTCAGTTCCCCCCGTCCTTGTGCTTGTCGTGTCGGTGCTTCTGCTTCTGGCGCTCGGCCCGCGCCGCGAGGATGTGCTTGGCCCGCGCCTGCTGGATCTGCGCCTTTTCCTGCGTCGTCGAGCAGCCCGCGGGCACCGCGAGCAGGAGCAGGCCGCAGATCCCGAGCAGGGCGAGGCGGGGCAGACGGCGGCTGGGTGCGGGTCTAGCCGAAGGCACCGCTGACGTACTCCTGGGTCCGTTGCTCGCGGGGCGATCCGAACAGCGCCGTGGCGCTGTTGTACTCGACCAGGTCGCCGAGGTACATGAAGGCGACGTGGTCGGCGATCCGGTAGGCCTGCTGCAGGTTGTGGGTGACGATGACGACGGCGACGTCGTCGCGCAGCTTCACGATCAGGTCCTCGATCACCTGCGTCGACTGCGGGTCGAGCGCCGAGCAGGGCTCGTCGAGCAGCAGCACCTCGGGCTCGGCGGCGAGGGCGCGGGCGATGCAGAGCCGCTGCTGCTGGCCGCCGGAGAGCTTCAGCGCCGGGTGGTCGAGGTTGTCCTTGACCTCCTCGAAGAGGCCGGCGCGGTCGAGGGCGCTGTGCACCGCCGGCTCCAGCGCCTTCTTGCGCTGGCGCCGCGAGCCCTGCTCGCGCAGGACGTAGGCGATGTTGTCGAAGACGCTCATCGGGAACGGGTTCGGCTGCTGGAAGACCATCGTCACCCGGCGCCGCAGCAGGGTCGGCTCGATCAGCCGGATGTCGACGTCGTCGAGCAGGATCCGGCCGGTCAGCGTCGCCGTGCTGGTCAGCTCGGTGAGCCGGTTGAGCGAGCGCAGCAGCGTCGTCTTGCCGCAGCCGGAGGGCCCGATCAGCGACAGCACCTCGCCCTGTCGCACCGGCAGCGAGACGCCTTTGACCGCGTCGCGGTTGGCGTAGGAGACGGAGACGTCGTCGATCTCCATCCGCCGGATCGAGAACTGGGGGGCGCCGATCGAGCGCCGGGCGCCGGTGAAGCCGCCGGGGGCGGCGGGGAGGCTGCTGTCGCTGTGGACCGGCGCCTCCACCACCTGCGCCGGCGGCGCGTCGGCCAGCTCCAGCCGCCGGATCGGCGGCGGGGGGGTCGTCATGAACTCCACGTTCCCACCTTTCGGGCGCGGCGATGGATGATGTCGACTGCCCCGTTCAGGGCCAGCACCATCAGCAGCAGGACGAAAGCCGCCGCGTAGGCTTTCTGCGGCTGATTGAGGTTCCCGGTCGGGGAGGCCTCGTAGACGAAGTTGGTCAGGGTCGTGCCGGCCCCGCGCAGGTAGTTGAAGGGGAAGTTGCCGCCGACCGGGGCGAAGTTCTGGGTGGCGCCGAGGAGGACGACGATGATCGCGGTGTCGCCGATGATCCGGCCGAGGCCGAGCATCGCCCCGGTGGCGACCTGGGGGCGGCTGGCCGGCAGCAGGATCCGCCGCGTCGTCGCCGCCTTGGTCTTGCCGACCGCGTAGGAGGCCTCGCGCACGTGGCGCGGGATCGAGTGCAGCCCCTCGCGGACGCTGGCGACGATCAGCGGCAGGGCGACCAGCGAGAGCATCGCCGAGGCAGCGAAGAAGGAGCGGCCGAAGACGACGCCTTCGTTGCTGCGGCTGAGGAAGGCGAGCGCGGTATTGGAGAAGATCACGGTGCCGAACAGGGCGAGGACGATCGAGGGGATGCCGGCGATCGCCTCGATCGTCGATTCGGTGACGCGGGCGAGGGCGGCGGGCCTGCCGTACTCGACCAGCCAGACCGCGATCGCGATCCCGGCCGGCAGGGCGATCGCCATCCCCATCACGCCGACGATCAGGGTGCCGACGAAGGCGTCGGAGAAGCCGCCGGTTTCGCCCTCGCTGAAGCCGGCGGCGGCGGGCGTGACCAGCATCGAGGGCTTCAGGTACTTGATCCCCTGGATGAAGAGGTAGACGGCGATCGCCACCGCGATCGCGCAGAAGAGCAGCCCCAGCGCCCAGCAGATCGCCAGGCCGATGCGGTCGCTGAGGCGCCAGGTGGCGCTGCCCTCGACCGCCCCCTTGGTGGCGTTGGAGGGGATCTGGGGACCGCCCGGCGGCGGCGCTGCCGGCGGGGTGGCGAGCGAGGACTCCATCAGGCGGCTCCGTACTTGCGCATCGCCCGCCGCGCCGCCCAGCCGGTCAGCGAGAGGAAGGCGGCGGAGAAGAGCAGCACCGTGGCGATCGCGAACAGGGTCGCGTTCGACGGCGGCGAGCTGAGCTGGTCGATGTTCTTGACGATCGTCGGCGCCAGCGGGCGCGAGGGCTCGTAGATGAAGATCGCGCCGTCGGCGGGGTTGGGGGCGAAGCCGACCGAGCCGGAGATCATCGCCAGCATCACCGCCTCGCCGATCGCCCGCGCCACCGCCAGCACGGTGCCGGCGACGATCGCCGGCCGGGCGGTGCGGACGCCGATCTTCCAGGTCGTGCGCCAGCGGTTGACGCCGAGCGCCAGCGAGCCCTCGAGCCAGCCCGGTTTGACCGAACGCAGGCCGTCGGAGAAGATCGAGACCATCAGCGGCGCGATCATCACCGTCAGCACCGTGATCGCTGCCAGCAGGCTGTAGCCGCTGAGCGAGATGACGCCGGCGACCGACGCCTTCTGGTGCTCGGTGACCAGGTGGTTGCCGATGAAGGGGACCAGGACGAGGACGCCGATCAGGCCGTAGATCACCGAGGGGATGCTGGCCAGGAAGCGGATCACCGGCTGGAGGATGTTGCTCATCCATTCCGGCGCGAACTCGACGACGAAGACGGCGACGAAGAGGGCTGAGAAGAGGGCGATGAAGACGGAGCCGCCGGCGATCAGCAGGGTGCTCCAGATCAGCGGCCAGGCGTGGAAGGTGTAGACGTAGTGGGCGCCGCTTTCGCCGGAGAGGAAGATCGTGTTGAGCTGTTCGTCGACGCTGCCGCCGGGCCCGAACCAGGCGAGCCCGTTATGGGCGAACGACGGCCATCCCCGCACGAGGACGGTGACGATCATCGCCAGCAGCAAACCCACCACGGCGCAAACAAGCGCGCCGAGCATCTGCTCGACGCGCTTGTCTGACCAGCGTGGGCCGTACTCGGGGGAGAACTCCTCGTCCAATTACTTCTTCTTCTTCGGCTTCTTGTTGAAGGCGGCGACTCCACCGGCCTTGTTGATCACTTCGCCAGCCACCGGGCTGGTGCGGGCCCAGTCGATGAATTTCTCCACCGTTGGGCTGGGGTTGGCCGTCGGCAGGACGATGAAGATGTAGCGCGACAGCGGGTACTTGAGCGGTTCGACGCTGATCTTGTTGGCCTGGCAGGGGACGCCGTCGACCTTCAGCGCCTTGATGCCCTTGCCTTGCCAGGCGAGCCCGGCGTAGCCGATCGCGTTCGGGTCCTGCTTGACCGCGTTGACGACGAGGCCGTCGGCGGTCAGCGCGTTGACGTTGGACGCCGGCAGTTCGTTGTTGAGGACGGCCTGGAGGAAGAAGTTGTAGGTCCCTCCATTGGTGTCGCGGCCGACCGGGTCGATCGTCGTCGTCAGGCCGGAGCCGGGGATCTGACTCCAGTTGGTCAGCAGTCCGCGGTAGGTGTCGTGGAGCTGCTGGATGCTGATTTCGGTCAGCTTGTTAGCTGGGTTGACGTCCATGCAGAGGCCGTCGAGGTAGAGCTTGATGTAGGTCGTCCCGGCATCGCTGGGGAGGGGGGTACGGGCCTGCCCGGCGAACTGGCTGGTGCCGTTCTGCACGTCTTTGATGCCGGCGTTGCCGCCGTCGGCGGTGTAGACGAAGTGAACGCTGTGGTTGACCTGCTTCGTGTAGGTGGCGAAGAGGGCCTGCAGCACGGGCTGCGCGGCTACGGAGCCGGACCCGATCAGGGTCACGGCGCCAGCCGACGCCGGCGCGGCGAGCCCCGCTAGGGCGATCACCGCAATGGCGAGGGTCTTGATTCTCATCTCGATTTGATTCCTTTCCGACCGGGGTTAACCAGAGTTTATTGACCAACTTGGTCGCTTTAGGCTAGCAGTTTCTGTAGTTTATTGACTCACTTAGTAAAGAAAGGCCACCCGGCAGGAGTCAGTTGGACCTCCGGCAGGCCGTTGACATGGAGGTTCAATTGCTGAAGAGAAGGATTTCCCCACCCCGCGCGGCGACCGTTGTCGCTCTGGCCGCGGTAGTTGCCGCCGTGGTGGCGGTGACCCCGACGCTGGCGAAGACGGCCCAGTCGTTCCTGACGACCAAACGGGCGGCGAGCACCTACGTCTCCAACAAGAAGGCGTCGACGCTCTACCTGCGTAAAAAGACCGCGGCGAACCTGTATCTGGCCAAAGCGACGGCGCCGAAACCGCCGGTCGCCTCGGTCGCCGCCAGCAACACGGTCTTCGGGCCGGTCTCGGCGACCACCGCCGGCTACATCCCGACCGCGTTCACCTCGTTCGCGACGCCGGCGAAAGTCAGCACCGCGGTGATCTCCTTCTCCGGCACGGCGATCTGCACCGCGTCCGGGACGATCACGGCGGAACTCGCCTGCCCGGTCTCGATCCTGATCGACGGTCAGGTCGCTGGCAAATACAACTTCGCTCCGGCGACGGCCAGCACCGGCAAACCGGCGGCGCTCGTCCACACGATCGTGTTGACCAGCGTGCTCACCAAGGGCGGTCACACCGTGGCGATCGAGTACGCCGGCGCCAAAACCGTGACCTTCACGCTGAACAGCTGGAACCTCGCGGTGCAGGCCTACCCGCAGCCCGAAGAAGCCGTGGCGGCGGAAACGACGCCGACGACGAAATAGCGGACGACCCCGCCCCAACCGCTCAGCGGTTGGGGCGGGGAAGTGCGTCGCCGAGGATCAGGCGCGCTCTGTAGAAGAGCGCCTCGTCGGCGGCGGACTGGACCGAGTCGCGGTTGGCGACCCGGCTGGTGCGGTTCTGGCCGGCCCCTGCCGGGATCTCGTCACGGACCAGGCCGGTGAGGCGCCCACGCGAGATGAAGGTCGTGTTGGCCACTCTCTTGCTCATCGCCAATCTCCTTTCTGCAGTTTGTTGAGTCTCTAACTCAAGAATAGCAGCAGCCGAGGACCGACGCCCAAAACCCGCCCCAGGTTGGGACGAAAGCGCGTTAAATAGGCAGGGCGAGTGGGGACGGGGCGCCACCCGGCAAAAAGCGCGCCCCGTCCCGTCGCCTCTTCAAACGGCTGCAGATACCTCTGCGTCGCCGCCGTCGTCGCCGCCGCGGGGAGTCGAGGCCCCGTGGTCGCTTGACGGCGGACCACCGTTGAAGCTCTTGGTCTGGATCGGGCGCAGGTAGGCGATCTGGCCCTCGCGCAGCTCCAGCCGCTGCAGCTCGGGCCGGGTCAGCTGCGCCCAGATCTCGGTCCCGTCGCCGAGCACGAACTCGACCCGGATCTCGAAGCCGAGGGCGACGATCCGCTGCACCATGCCCTCCTCGGTGCGCTCGTCGGGGTCGAGCACGACCTCCATGTCGTGCGGGCGCACGAAGTGGTCGCCGAGCCGGTTGACCTCGCCGACGAAGCTCATCACGAACTCGTTGGCGGGATGCTCGTAGAGCTCGTCGGCGCTGCCGGACTGCTCGACCCGGCCCTCGTTCATCACCACCAGCTGGCCGGCGACGTCCATCGCCTCCTCCTGGTCGTGGGTGACGAAGATCGTCGTCACGTGCATCTCCTCGTGCAGGTTGCGCAGCCAGGTGCGCAGGTCCTTGCGGACCTTGGCGTCGAGCGCCCCGAAGGGCTCGTCGAGCAGCAGCACCTGCGGCTCCACCGCCAGCGCCCTGGCCAGGGCCATCCGCTGGCGCTGGCCGCCAGAGAGCTGCGAGGGGTAGCGGTCGGCGAGGCCGTCGAGCTGGACCAGCCGCAGCAGCTCGTGCACGCGGTCGGCGATGGCGGGCTTCTTCCACTTGCGGATCGAAAGCCCGAAGCCGACGTTCCCGAACACGGTCATGTGCTTGAAGGCGGCGTAGTGCTGGAAGACGAAGCCGACTTCGCGCTTCTGCGCCGGCCGCGTCGAGACGTCGTGGTCGTTGATCAGGACCCGCCCCGAATCGAGCGTCTCCAGCCCCGCGATCGCTCGCAGCAGCGTCGACTTGCCGCTGCCGCTGGGACCGAGCAGGGCCGTCAGCGACCCGTCGGGGACGTTGATCGATACATCGTCGAGCGCCTGAAAGTCACCGAAGCGCTTGAACGCTCCCTCGACTGCGATTCCCATCAGGCGACCTCCTTTCGTTTGAAGAGGTTCATTGCCAAGAGTGCGGAGAGGGCGAGCAACGCCAGCAGGACAGCGCCGGCGTAGGCGCCCGTGAAGTTGTATTCGTCGAACTGCTTGGCGACGAAGATCGGCAGCGTTTCGGTCTGACCGGAGATCTTGCCGGAGACAACCGAGACGGCGCCGAACTCGCCCAGGACACGCGCCGTCGTAAGCACTATGCCGTAGGCGACGCCCCAGCGGATAGCCGGCAGCGTGATCCGCCAGAAGGTTTGCCAGGAGCTGGCGCCCAAGGTCGAGGCGGCCTGCTCCTGGTCGACGCCGATCTCCTGTAGGACCGGCACGGTCTCGCGGACGACGAAGGGGACCGAGACGAAGGTGCTGGCGAGGACCATTCCCGGCACCGCGAAGAGAATCTTGATCCCGGCTTCGGAGAGACCGGCGAACCAGCCCCCGACTCCGTAGAGGAGGAAGAGCGAGAGCCCGATCACGACCGGCGAGATGGCGAAGGGGAGATTGATGATCGCGTCGATGACGCGGTTGCCCCACCAGCGATGGCGGACGAGCAGGATGGCGCAGGCGACACCGAAGACGGCGTTGAGCGGGACCGCGACCGCGACCATCAGCAGGGTCAGCTCGAGCGCGTGGATCGCGTTGTGAGTGGTGATCGATTCCCAGGCGGCGCTGAAGCCATGTTCGAAGGCCTTGTAGAAGATCGTCGCGACGGGGATGATCAGCAGCAGGGTGAGGTAGGTGAGCGCGGCCGTGCGCAGGCCCCAGCGGCTGGCGGTGGCACCGCTCATCGCCGCCTCCCCGTTCCCAGGCGCTGCAGCAGCCCGACGGCGGCGAGCAGGACTAGCGACGCGAGCAGCAGTACGACCGAGACGGCGGAGGCCCCGGCCGAGTTCCCCTGTTCGATCAGCTGAAAGATGTAGACCGAGGAGACCAGGGTCTTGAAGGGGATGTTGCCCGAGATCAGGATCAGCGAGCCAAACTCGCCCAGGGCGCGGGCGAAGGCGAGGGCGACGCCGGCGCCGATCCCCGGTAGCAGGTTGGGGAAGATGATGCGGCGGAAGACGGTGAAGCCACCGGCGCCGAGCGAGGCGGCCGCTTCCTCCATGTCGCGGTCCATCTCCAGCAGCAGCGGCTGCACGGCGCGGACGACGAAGGGGAGGGTGACGAAGAGCAGCGCCAGCACGATCGAGAACCGCGTCGCGGTGACGTTGATGCCGAACGGGCTTTCGTGGCCGTAGAGGGCGATCAGGGTGATCCCGGCGACGATCGTCGGCAGTGCGAAGGGCAGGTCGATGAAGGCGTTGACGAATTTCTTGCCGGGGAACTGGTCGCGGACCAGGACCCAGGCGATGATCGTCCCGAAGACAGCGTTGATCGCGACCGTTATCAGCGAGGCGATCACGGTCAGCTTCAGGGTGGCGACCGCCTCCGGGCTGCTGACCGCCGTCCAGAAGCCGGAGAGCCCGTTGTCGAAGGCCTGCGAGACGACCGCCGCCAGCGGCAGCAGGACGAGCAGGCTGAGGTAGAGCACCACCAAGCCGCGGCCGGCCCAGATCCCGGAGCCGCGCTCCGGCCGGGGCGGCGCGCCGGCCCTGACGCCGCCCCCGGGCAGGGGGAATCCAGGCCCGGGGGCGGCGAGCGCCGCGCTGTCCAGCTCAGCTGGCAGTTGAGACTCCCAGTTCTTCCTCGATCTTCGTGATCGAGCCGGTCTTTTCTTCGAAGAACTGTTCCTTCACCTTTTCCCAGCCGCCGAACTTGGCGATCGTGAAGAGGCCCTTCGGGGTCGGGAACTTCTTCGGGTCGACCAGCTTCGGGTCGACCGGCCGGTAGCCGTTTTCGGCCCAGATCTTCTGGCCGGCTTCGGACCAGATGAATTCGAGGAACTGCTTCGCCTGCGGCGAGGCTTCCTTGGTCACGGCGATCGGCGTTTCGATCTTGATCGTGTCTTCCGGGATGACGTATTCGACGTCTTCGCCGGCTTCTTCGGCTTTGATCGCTTCGTTCTCGTAAGTGAGCAGGACGTCGCCCTGGCCTTGAGTGAAGGCGGTCATCGCGTCGCGACCGCTGCCCGGCTGCGCCTGGGTCTTTTCGAGCACCGTCTTCACGGCTTCGAGCGCCTGTGCTTCGGATTTGCCCTGCTCGATCTGCGAGCCGTAGATCGCCATGATGTTCCAGCGGGCCGAGCCGGAGCTGAACGGGTTCGGGGTGACGACGCTGACGTCCTTGGTCAGCAGGTCGTCGAAGGACTTGATCCCGTCCGGGTTGCCCTTCTTGACCGCGAGGACGACGACCGAGTCCTGGCCGATCCCCTTGTATTTGTTGTCTTCCCAGTTGCTGGCGACCTGGCCTTCTTCGACCAGGCGGGTCATGTCGCTGCCGACCGAGAAGTGGACGAGGTCGGCGGGCTGTCCCGCCGCGACCGCGCGGCTCTGGTCGCCAGAAGCTCCGAACGAGTTGGTGAAGCTGGCTCCGGAGCCGTTCGAGGTCTTCTCGAAGGCGGGCTCGAGGCCTTCTTCGTAAACGGACTGGGGGGTCGAATAGCCGACGACGGCGATCTGTTCGCCTCCACCCGAGGAGCTACCACCGCCGCACCCTGCCACCACCAGCGCGGCGAGCAGCACGAGAAGCGAGGCCGTAAGGCCAATCTTCACGCTGCGCCGCCGGGTATTGCGAGCGTTCCGCATCTGGGTTCCTTCCTATGTTTTTCGACTTACTTACTACTGAATGGAAGCCGGCACCGTAGCACAATGTTGACCAACTAAGTAGGGAATTGCGATCCGGATTCATGGGAATAGGCTTGGTCCGTGGCCGTCGATTTCGTGCGCACGCCGGAGCAGGCACTCGAGGGGCTGCCGGACTTCCCCTTCCGGTCGCATTACCGCGAGCTCGACGGGCTGCGCCTGGCCCATCTCGACGAGGGCGAGGGCAGGCCGGTCGTCTTCTTCCACGGCGAGCCGACCTGGTCGTTCCTCTGGCGCAAGGTGATCCCGCCGGTGCGCGACGCCGGCTACCGCTGCATCGCCCCCGACTACGCCGGCTTCGGCCGCTCCGACAAGCCAACCGACCTCGAGTGGTACAGCTACGACCGCCACGTCGAGACGACGGCGGCGCTGCTGGAGGAACTCGATATCCGCGACGCGACCGCGGTCGTCCACGACTGGGGCGGGCCGATCGGGCTGCGGCTGGCGGTCGAGCACCCCGGCCGCTTCGCGCGGCTGGTGATCATGGAGACTGGGCCCTTCACCGGCCAGCAGCGGATGAGCGACGCCTGGCTCGCCTTCCGCGACTTCGTCCGCGACACCGAGGACGTGCCGGTCGGGATGCTGATCCGCGGCGGCTGCAAGCACGATCCGGGCGACGCGGTCGTCGCCGCCTACGACGCTCCTTATATGGAGCCGGCGGCGAAGGCCGGCGTCCGCGCCTTCCCGCTGATCATGCCGCTGACCCCGGAGGCGGTTGGCGCCGCCGAGGGCAAACGGGTCGCCGAGGCGCTGCGGGTCGACAAGCGGCCGGCGCTGGTGCTCTGGGCCGACTCCGACCCGATCCTGCCGTTCTCGGTCGGCGAGCGGGTCTCCGAGCGGCTCGACCTGCCGGCGCCGCGGGCGATCGAGGACGCCGGGCACTTCCTGCAGGAGGACGCCGGGCCGCAGATCGGCGCGATCATCGCCGAGTGGTTGGGGTCCGAGTAGGGATCTGGGGTAGGGCTCGGCGGAGCAACAGCGGGGAGGCTCCGCCGAGCCCTACCCCAGATCCCTATCTGAAGCGGCGCTTTCGACCATCGCGCCCATCTCGGCGTGGGAGTGCTCGGAGAGCAGGCGGACGCGGCGGGGTGCGGCGTCGTCCTCGAGCCAGGTCACGGTCCCCGGCCAGTAGGGGCCGGGCGGGCGGCCGGGGTGGTGGAAGACCGAGGCGAAGATCCAGTTGCCGGTGTTGTGCAGCTGGCCGCCGCCGCGCAGCGGCCACGGCGCCTCGTCCTCGCCGGGCCCACCGCGGTGGGTGTGGCCGGTGATCACGTGGCCGCCGTCGACCCCGAGCCGGGCCGCCAGCTCGGTGCCGGCCTCGACGCCGCTGCGGGAGATCGCCGCGGCGGAGACGTCGGCGGCGAAGTCGGCGCGCAGGGCACGATTGATGCCCCTGATCGCGACCGGGAAGGCGGCGCGGATCGCCCGACCGGCGAGGCGGCGCCCGCTGCCGCCGCCGTCTTCGTCGCCGGAGAGTCGCCGCCAGGCGGCCTCGGAGGGACGGCGCGCTTCGGCCCGCCCGACCGGGCGCGCCTGGGCGATCCCCCAGCCGAGCCCGTAGATCGGCCGCAGCACGCGCTCGTAGTCGGCCGGGGTGGCGGGGTCCGGGATCGGCCCCGAGAAGCGCATCACCAGCGCCGCCGCGAGGCACTCGGCGCGGGGGAGGGAGAGGTGGGGGTCCATGTACTGGCCGTGGGTGGCGTAGACGTCCTCGCGCAGCCAGATCCCCGGGTAAGCGAGGCGCAGGCGGGCGGGGCCGAGCCAGCGGTCGAGCTCGCCGCTGGGACCGGGGGAGGGGTCATAGAGGTGCTCGAGGCCAAGGTCGAGGCCGCCGTCGCCGGCGAGCGAGAGCCGGTCGAGCAGCGGCTCGGCGAAGCGGTGGTCGTGGTTGCCGGGGACGAGGACGACCTCGCGGCCGGCCAGCGCCGCTCCCAGCTCCTCGAAGAAGGGGCGGGCGCTGCGCAGGGCGACCCCGAGCGGCAGGTCGCGCAGCTCGACCGCGTCGCCGAGCAGGACGACGCGGTCGGCGGCGGCGATCTCGGCGAGGAGGACGCGGCGGACGCCGGCGTCGCGCAGCACGTCCTCGCCGCCGGCGGCGCCGAGGTGGAGGTCGGAGACGATCGCCGTCCGCACCCACCTCTTTTACCTGCATCTAGACTTTGGCGATGCTCGGCTTTGGCGAGGAACGGATGCTGGCGGCGAACGGGATCGAGCTCTGCTGCCAGGAGATGGGGGACCCCGACGGCGAGCCGCTGCTGCTGGTGATGGGGCTGGCGACGCAGATGATCGCCTGGCCCGAGGACTTCTGCGAGCTGCTGGCCGAGCGCGGCTTCCGCGTCGTCCGCTTCGACAACCGCGACATCGGCCGCTCGACCAAGCTCGAGGCGGCCGGGGTGCCGAGCCGGCTCGACCTGATCGGCGGCCGCCGCGCGACCGCGCCCTACTTCCTGCGCGACATGGCCGCCGACACGGTCGGGCTGATGGACCGGCTCGGGATCGAGTCCGCCCACGTCGTCGGCGCCTCGATGGGCGGGATGATCGCCCAGTCGCTGGCGATCGAGCACCCGGCGCGGGTGCGCTCGCTGGTCTCGATCATGTCGACCACCGGCAGTCGCTGGACCGGGCTGCCGAGTTGGAAGGCGATGGGGGTCCTGCTCGGCCGCCCGCCGGCGGGCCGCGAAGCGGCGATCGAGCGCGCGGTCAGGACCTTCCGCGTGATCGGCTCGCCCGGCTTCGAGTTCGAGGAGGACCGCGTCCGCGACATCGCCGGCCGCTCCTACGACCGCGGCCACAGCGGCGCCGGCGTGCAGCGCCAGCTGCACGCGATCAGCGCCTCCGGCGACCGCACCCGGGCCCTGGGCGGCGTCACCGCTCCGACCCTCGTCATCCACGGCAGCCGCGACCCCCTGATCCGCCCCGCCGGTGGCCGCGCCACCGCCCGGGCGATCCCCGGCGCCCGCCTGAAGCTGGTCGACGGCATGGGCCACGATCTGCCCCGCGTCCTGCGCCCCGAGTTCGCCGAGGAGATCGCCGCCAACGCGGCCCGGGCCAGCCGCGAGCCCATCCCCGCCTGACTGAACGCAGTTCTTCCCTCTATGCGGGACAAACTGCGTTCGCATCGGAGATGCGGCTGAAAGGAGTCGAACCTTCACGAGCTTTCGCCCACACGGACCTGAACCGTGCGCGTCTACCAGTTCCGCCACAGCCGCGGGAGCAGGCAATCTACCGCTTGCGCGCCCCACGCCGACCCCTCGCCCTCGCCGCACCCCGCAACCCCCTCCCGCTAGAATCGCGACCCCTCGCCGCTATCGTCTAGGGGACTAGGACGCCGGATTCTCAGTCCGGAAACCGGGGTTCGAATCCCCGTAGCGGTATTAGAGGAAAACCCCGCAAAAGCGGGGTTTTTTAGTGGCCAAAACCGGCCATAGGCCCGCTCCATGTCTCAAAATATGTCCCAGGGTCGTGCTAAAAACATGGGACACGCGCTTTCGCCTCGCGGGTAGATCTCGCGGATTTCGATTGAAGGGAGAGGGCGATGCAACGACAAGCGGCAAGATCGGTCAGCGGCCACGTCTTTAAGATCGAGCGCAAGCGTGGCCCGCAGTGGTACGCGAAGTACAGGCTTCCGGACGGGCGCCAGGTGCAGCGCCGGATCGGCCCTCACTGGGCCGATCGCAAGCGACAGCCGCCCGCCGGCTACTTCACGAAAACGACCGCGCGGGCCTGGCTTGACGAAACGCTGGCGAAGGCGCGGTGCGGCGAGCTGCCCGGCATGGTTCGCACCGGCACGACTTTCGCGACCGCCTGCGACGACTGGCTCGCCTACAAGCGCGACCGCAAGGTCAAGCTCTCGACCCAGATCGACTACGAGCACATGGTCGACCGCATGAAGAAGGTCTTCGGCGAGAAGTTCGGGCGGGAGCTTCGGTTGGAGGAGGTGACGGAGGAGACGGTTGAGGGCTTTCGGGATGGCCTGCTCGAAGAAGGACTGGCGGACCGCACCGTCAACAAGTACCTGACCGTCCTCCACGGCATTTTCGTCTGGGCGCAGCGTCGCTACAGGCTGCCGGTCAATCCCGTCACCAACGTCGAGCGCCGCCCAAATGCGAAGCGCGGCAACATCGACGTCTTCTCTCGTGAGGAGGTCCTGGCGCTGGTTCGAGTCGCTGCTTCCGAACAGGACGGCACGATCTACCTCACGGCGGCATTCACGGGGCTTCGTCTCGGCGAGCTGCTGGCCCTGCGCTGGCGCGACGTGGATTTCGCCAACAACTCGATCCACGTGCGCCAGAGCTTCACCAACGGCAGGGTCGATACGCCCAAGAGCGGCCAAGAGCGTACGGTGCCGATGGCCGACGAGGTCGCCCAGGCCCTCGCCAAGCTGAACAAACGGGAGGGCCACGCGGGGGAGGGCGACCTTGTCTTCTGCGGCGTCCAGGGCGGCCACCTTGCCGGGCACAGGCTTCGCGACCGCTACAAGGCCGCCTTGGAGAAGGCTGGCCTGCGGGAACTGCGCTTCCACGACCTTCGCCATACCTTCGGCTCCCACGCGATTCGCACCGCCGATTCGCGCGAGGTCATGGAGTGGATGGGCCACCAGGATCTGGCGACGACTCAGCGCTACCTCCAGTTCAAGCCGAGACAGGACGCGGCACGGCGCATATCGGCGGCCTTTCGGGAAGACGTCTCTCCCACGAACGCTGGCACGTTGTCCTAACTCTCCCCTCCCCGTACCAGGAAGCGCCCCAGGCGCGTCCCGCCGGGAATCCAGGCCATGCCTTTGAGCAAGTCGCCTGGTGGTAGCGAGAGGGCGCCCGCGAGCTTGATCACGGTGTGGATCTTGGGCAGGCGGATGCCGCGCTCAAGCTGGCCGATCTCGGTGCGATGCAGGCCAGCTCGGAAGCCGAGCTCTTCCTGGGAGAAGCCAGCCCTTCTGCGGTAGATCACCAGGTTCTCGCCGAAGCGCTGGGCGACCTGCATCGAGATGTCCATCAGGCCACCTCTAGCAGCGCCAACAGGGAATGGAGGACCTCGTGTTCGGCCTTGACCCGCTCGTATTCCGTGGCTTTATCGCTGCCCACGGCCGCCGCGGCGAGGAAGGTGCGGGCTTCCTCGTCGGGCACGACGATTACGCCCCAGCCGATTCCGGTCAGCAGGCGTTCGTAGGCCTCGGCCTCGCGGCGGCACTTTGCGGGATCGCTCAGGCGCTCGGGGATCTCTAGGTCTTCACGCGCACCGGCCAGCCACGAGCGCAGGCGACAGCGCAGGATCGCGATCTGCGGGGCGGGGAGGTCGAGGGGCACGGCGCGTTGGCCGTGCGTAGGGTTCTCGCAGGACATGAGGAGCGTTGCCTCCTTGTGTCTTAGACGGCCCGTCGCGTTCCACCGCGGCGGGCCGTCGCTCTATGTGGTCGGCGCAGAGCCTAGCAGTTTTTGTGGGGTATAGACCCCACAAAATCACTCGCCACGGATGATCTCTGCAACGTGGCTGTAGTTGAGGCCGGTCTCCTCGGCGATGTCGCGGACGGTCAAGCCGTCCTTCTGCGCTTTCGCGAATCGCTTGCGGCGCTCGGCGCGCGCTTTCGCGCGTTCACGTTGAACGCGCTCCTGGGCGCGCTCGAAGTCGGCTTGGGCCTTCCGTACCTCGGTGCGGGCCTTCTGCTTGGGGTCGGCAGACATAGGCGAAGACTATTCGTCAGCCAGATCACGAACGCGGAGATCCGCCCGGCGAATTAGGGTCGCGACTCGTGAATCCCTTTCCGTCCCTGAAGGCAAAGCGCCTGCTCGCCATCCTCGAACGAGCGCCGTTGAGCTACCACGTGGCACGGCAGTCGGGCTCGCATCGCCGGATGGAGTCGCCAAGCCACCCGCCGTTGACCTTCGCCTTCCACGACAAAGCGACGATCCCCGCTGGCCTCGTCCGCAAGATCCTCGTCAGGGACGTTGGCCTTGCCGAAGACGAGGCGCGGAAGCTACTCTGACCAGGAGAACCGATGGAGACCGTGCGCATCATCTATCACCACGAAGCAGACGGCTGGTGGGCCGAGTCGCCCGACGTTGAGGGCTGGTCTGCCGCTGGCGGTAGTTACGCAGAGGTTCGGCAGCTCGCCGTCGAGGGCATCGAGTTCGCTCTCGGTCATCAGGCCCAGCTTGAGCACTATGTCCCTGCTGGCGAGCAGGTTGCGGCTTAGCCGCGGCATCTTTCCCGTGCCGCTTGTCTCTGAGAACGTGCCGCGCATGGGAGGACCAGATCAACCGCAGCCCGCGCTCGGCAAAGCGATCCGCTAGCTGCGAGAAAAGCACGACATCACCCAAGAAGGCTTGGCGCAAGACGCCGGCCTCACGACCGGCACGATCTCGCCGATCGAGCGGGGTCGCTCAAATCCAGCCTGGGGCACCGTCAAGGCGATCGCCGAAGCGCTCGGGGTGTCGATGAACGAGCTGGCGAAGTTGGCCTCTCGACTGGAGGGATGAGCCTCACCCGTAACGAGGGACCGCTAGGGAATCGGCCTGCAAAGCCGTTTACACCGGTTCGATTCCGGTGGGCGCCTCTGGCTCCGGCAAGCGGTTTATGGCTTGCCAGAGCGGTTTGAGCGGCCAGTGAGGCCATGTCCCAAATCCGGCGATTCCGGTTGTAGCCGAGGATTTGGGTGGCACACGGTGGCACAGAGGGTGGCACGGACGCCCCTGCCGAGGGCAGCGCGGACTCGTTCCGAGTGTCGCCTTCCTTCGTTTGGCTCGTGTCAGAACTACAGGGAGGAGAGAAGTCCGAGTCGCCAGTCGCAGAGCAAGATTTGGCTTGTTGATGCGGATGTGCTCCGGCTGTCTCCGTTGTAACCGGTTGATTTCGGGCGCTACTGGCGCACCACTGGCGCACCGGAAACGGTCTCGGCGAAGTGTCCCAATCGAGGCGCTGGCCTGTCGCGCTGGGATAATTGCGCGATGGCAAGGGTCTCGCCGATCGACTACAAGCGGGTGTCGAGTCTGCCGTGGCAGACGATCAACGTCGAGGTTCCCGAGGAGTTGGTCGTTCCCAAGGGCCGCAGTTCGCTAGGCCACAGGCGGTGCCGGGCTGCTGAAGCGCGGCTGAGGGACACCGTTCGCGACGAACTCACGGCGGCCAGCCGCCGCCGTTTCCGTCGCCCGGCTGCCGTTCACCTTGAGCTGAGCGGCGTATCTATGTCGCAGCCCAATCGGGCGAGGAGGACCGTCAAGGCGATTCTCGACAGCCTGCAGGGGCCGCTCTACGCCGATGACCGGGAGGTAGCCCTGCTGGATGTCCTCTTCCGGCCTGGTCCGCTTCGGGCAAAAATCGGCGCCTGTTCTCAGGGTCGATACACGGATGCGTTCGACATCTTGGGGGGTGCCAGTCGGGATCGGCGGGAGGGGTTCGATTACGAGGACCGGGGAGACGACCTGCTCGGCCCAGATCCATGGGCGTGGAACTGGGACTCCATCGGCGACGATCATGATCTTGAAATGGTGGAAGAACATCTGGCCGACTGGCAGTCGGGGTTTCTTTCGGGTGAAGACAATGAACTTCGGGCGCAGATGATCGAGTTCAACGAGAGGGAGGTGCGCGCGAAGCGGTTGACACGATTGTTGAGTGAGCCGTTCCTGCCGACTGATCGACCGGGCAAGCAGACGATCCAGGGCAAGTTGTCCCTTGATCACAACGCATTTCCTCGAGCGACTCGGATCCACCTTCCTGCTCCGGCCGCGGGGCGAACTGGCAGCTGGACGGCCATCGCAGCTGGAGCCGTCGCAGACCACTTCGCCAGGTGGCCGTGGGTCTCTGAGATTCTCGCAGGCGAGCCGATGATGCTCGACATCGCGATAGGCCAAGAGGGCTGGGAATGCTTCGACATCGACAATCTCGCCCATCGCGTGACCGCAGCGCTGCGGGCAGCGACGCCTCAACTGGAGACTCCCGGCTCTTACCGGGTCTATAGGCGCCACGGAGTAGACGATGCAGTCGTTGTCACCCTCCACTCGGAAAAGCGCGCCGACCGCCTGCGCGCTTTGCTGAACGGTGGCTGGTTTGCGGTGATGGGCCTGCGGCCGGATCGCGAAGGACCGGTGTACCGGCGGCGCCCGTCTGTGGACGACGAGATTTACGAGGAAATTCATCCCCTCGCTGTTGAGCTAGATCTAACTGACGAAGTGACGCCGAGTGGGCCGTTGGGGTAGCGAAGCCGTTAGCAGCTTGCAAAACCCACAAGGCCCTCAAGCTGCTCAAGCACTGCTTGCTAGAGCGGATTTCGCATCCCAGAGCCGAGTCGAATCCGGTTGTGTTCGGTTGAAATCGGCTGTTCGGTGGCTGACTGGCGCACCGGGCCAGCTTGGAGCCGATGGCCCTAGTGCGGCCGACTCAGATTGTTGGCGCTCCAACCCGAGCCGTAGGCTGAGAGATGTTCCCTGTTCGGTCCTGAACTAAACGGGATCTTCTGTCCTAGTGAAATGAGAGTTTCGACGCTCATGCTCCCCCATTGGCTCCCATGATCACCAATCTCCGCCTTCAAAATTTTCGAGGCTTCGATGATCATCGCGTCCCCCTTCGGGAAAGCACGATTATCGTTGGAGCCAATAACGCCGGTAAGTCGACGGTCGTCGAAGCACTCCGACTTGTTGCCGTCGCAACGGACCGCTTGCTTCGCGGTAGCAGTCGCCTTGTGCGGACTCCTGATTGGCTGGAAGGCTCCCTCTGCCCTGTTGGTCTGAGTCCCTCGGTTCGGGGTCTCACCTCCGATGGGCTGGAGAGCACGCTCTTTCATCAGTACGGAGACCCGCCCGCCGTGATAACTGCAACCTTTGGGAGTGGTGCTCAGGTGGTTGTCTATATCGGCCCAACCTCCCAGATACACGCGGTTGCTTGCTTCGGGGACGGCACCGCGGTTACCTCAATAGGACAAGCCTCAAGACTTGGCCTTCATCCGATAGCAGCGCAGCCTCAAGTCGCGCCACTTCTGCGCGACGAGCCAATTCGAACCGACGCGACGATCCGTCGCGGAGAGGGCACCTATCTTGCGTCTCAGCATTTTCGCAATCAACTTTGGCGGGCAAAGCGGCAGAAACTCTATCGCGAGTTTCGGAAGATTGCCGAAGAAAGCTGGCCCGGGCTGCAGATCAAAGAACTAGAGGGTCATGAAGATCGACCCGACGATCCGCTACAACTGAGAGTGAGAGATCGGGGCTTTGTCGGGGAGGTCAGCCTCATGGGCCATGGCCTGCAGATGTGGCTGCAGATCGTCTGGTTTTTGGCCCGCGCGCCTCGGAACGCAACCGTAGTTCTCGACGAGCCCGACGTCTATATGCACCCTGACCTCCAGCGACGCCTCCTGACCTTGGTCAGGTCGAGATTTTCTCAGCTTCTCATCGCCACGCACTCCCTTGAGATCATCGCTGACGTTGACCCCCGAGCCATCCTCGCAGTAGATCGACGCTTTCCGGAATCTGAGTTTGTTGCGTCGCTCCCGGGTCTTCAGGAGGTCATGGACAGGCTTGGCGCAGTGCAGAACATTCAGCTAACGCGATTGATGTCGGCTGAGAACTTTCTCCTCGTGGAGGGTGCCGACGTCAAGTTGCTGCGCGTCCTGCAGGGTGTCGCGGGTTTGACGGGCAGCCCGATCGATCTGGTCCCTCATGTAGAGATAGGGGGCCGCGGTGGCTGGCGGAGCGGAGTTGCCGATCGGCTGCCGACCAAGAACGCGGATGGGGAGAAAATCAGACCCTTTGCAATCCTTGATTCGGACTACTTTCCGCCCGAGGAGCATGCGGAGCGGTACGCCGAGGCCCGCCAGTGGGGAGTACAGCTGCGGATTTGGTCGCGTAAGGAGATCGAGAACTTCTTGCTCGTCCCAGAGGCGATTGCACGACTCATTAATGATCGCGCTCAGGGGAGCGACTGCACTCCGGACCTCGTGACCAGCGAGATCGATCGGATCGTCGAGTCATTCCGCTACGAGCCCATCGAGGACTCCGTTGTCACCATCCTGCACAACCGCGACAAGGCAGGTGGGCTCCCGAAGGCACTCAAAGCGGGCCGGAAGCTCGTGGCGGGTCACTGGAAGGATCGGGATCAATGTTGGGGGATTGCACCGGGGAAACTCGTGCTGTCGCGTTTGTCAGCCTGGTCGCAAGAGAGGTATGGCGTTGGATTTGGTCCGGAGCAGATTGCTCGCTCGCTTCGGCCGGAGGAGGTCGACCAAGAGGTGGTAGAGGTAATTTCGGCCGTCACCGAGGGACGTCCGCTGCGGCGTCCCTTCCAGGTTCCGGCCTCGCCTTGATTCGTTGCTCGCGTCCAGAGCCTACTCATAGGGGTTTCCGCCTTAGACTCCGCCCTGGGGCAGGCCCACAACACTGGAGCTAGAGTGGCTAAGAACGACATCGTCTTACTGAACAAAGTCCTTGACGCGAAGCGGGAGTTAGCGCCAAGCAAACTGAAGGACCACGAGTACTTCGAGCTATTCGCGGCTGAACAGGTCTTGAAGGAGTTCGATCTCTCAACCGATGAGCTACTCGATGGACTTGTAGGTGGCGGGGATGACGGAGGGTTGGACGGCGTTTACACGTTCGCCGACTCCAAGCTGGTCGAGGAAGAAGAGCAGTTCTCTTCGGCGCGCGAAGGGGTTGAATTGCACTTGGTCGTGCTTCAAGCGAAGCGAGAGTCTGGTTTCGGCGAGAAGCCGATCCAGCTGATTGAGGACACCCTGGGTGACCTGCTCGATCTCTCGAAGACGCCGGACGAGTTAAAGGCAAGCAAGCTGTTCGCAGACGAACTCGTTGCCCGGGCCGAGATCTTCCGCTCTGCTCTGACTCAAGTTGCGAATCTCCGGCCCCAAGTATCAATCACCGTCGCCTACGTGACCAAGGGCGATACGAGCGAGATCTCGCCAAAGGTCACCACCCGAGCTGGCCGCCTCAAAAAACAGATCGCCGATGCCATCTCTGGAGCGGGAGCTACGGTCGATTTCTACGGCGCGCGTGAATTGCACCAGCTCTCTCAGCGAACGCGATCGAATCGCGTCGATCTGGCGTATGAGGGCACCTTGCCGGACGAGGAGAACAGCTACGTCGCCCTAGTGGCCCTTGAGGACTATTGCCGCTTTCTTCGCGACGAGAACGGCAATCTTCGTCGCTACATATTTGATGGGAACGTTCGCGACTTTCAAGGGGACGTCGAAGTAAATAAGGCAATCGCCAGTTCCCTCAATGACGACAATGCGCCTCAATTCTGGTGGCTCAATAACGGCGTTACGATTCTGGCTTCAAATGTCTCCGGCATGGGCAAGCGCCTATTCCTTGACGATCCACAGATCGTGAACGGGCTACAGACGTCGGTCGTCATTCACGAGACCATTCCTACTGAGCTATCGGACGAGAAGTCGGGTCACCGTGTCCTAGTCCGGATAATCGACGAGAGCGACGCAAAAACTCGCGACCGGATCATTCGCTCAACCAACAGCCAGACGCGCGTCTCGACGGCTTCTCTCCGCGCAACGGACGAGTTGCAGAGAGAGATCGAGGCTTATTTCTTGCATAACGACTGGTTTTATGACCGCCGGAAGAACTACTGGAAGAACGAGGACAAACCCGCGGAGCGAATTGTCCAGATCACCTACCTGGCGCAGGCTGTCTTAGCAATATGTCTGCGGGATCCATCATCGGCTCGTGCGCGGCCCTCGTCCCTGCTCAAGGCAGACATCGACTACAAGCGGATTTTCGCGCAGAATCGTGGTCACGAGATCTATTTGTGGGCTGCGCAGACGCAAAAGGCAGTTGATTCCTTCATGCGTGGAGCGGACGATGTTTCCCAAGAGGAGATGACCAATCTCCGGTTTCATCTATCGACGCTCATCGTCAGCCGGGCTCTTGAGCGGAGCGTTGAGCCGGGAAGCCTTAACGATGTCGAGAGTCTCGTCGGGCATGCGTTCAATTCGGATGAGTTACAAACCGCCCTTAAGTTGCTCAGAGGTTCGATGGAGAAATACCTGGAAGCGACTGGATTGGGTATGGACCGAGCTGCGAAGACGAGCGACTTCGTTCAGGAACTTCTCAAGGAGCATTTCCCGTCTCATTAGTCTCTGCTGGGTAGGCGTCGTCCCCACTAGTTATGGAGGTGGTAGGCGGATATTTCGCCGCGGCGCGTAATGGCACCCTGCGATCCAGGATGCAAAGACGCAACCTAGAGGATCCCAGACAAATCAATCGAGGTCCCGAGTCCAGCCGCCAGGAGTCAGATCTCTCTGTAGCTTCAGAATTAGCAGGAGGGCGAGGGGCCGATTTCCCACTTAGCTCCTGTTCGGCCAACTACAGCCACGACAGCCACCCCCTCACGCAGTATCACGGCGTGATGAGAGCGGCCCGGGCGCCGCCACCGGCTCGGATTGAGCCGATCCCAATCCCCGGGGCGCCAGCCCCTCCCGCCGGACATCTCAGGCGTGGAGACACAAACCACCCGATGCAACCGCTCCGCCTGCTGGCCAACGGAGGCGATGAGACCGAGAGGCGATGCAAAACGCCCTCCCGTTGGACAGGGCAGTTGATGCTCTCGATCGGGAAGCTCGGCGCTGGCCAGGAGCGCTACTACACCGAAAAGGTCGCCGAAGGCGCCGAGGACTACTACTCCGGCGAGGGCGAGGCGGAGGGCTACTGGCTCGGCGACGCCGCTCGTGAGCTGGGCCTTCAGGGCGAGGTCACCGCCGAGCAGCTGACGGCGATGCTGACCGGCCGCCATCCGCTGAGCGGCGAGCCGCTCGGCCTGCGCGAGGTCCCCGGCCGCGGCCCGGTCCCGGGCTTCGACCTCACCTTCTCGGCACCGAAGTCCGTCTCGCTCACCTGGGCCTTCGGCGGCCACCCGCTCGGCACGGAGGTCAAAGCCGCCCACGCCGCCTCGGTGAAGGCGGCGCTCGACTACATGCAGCGGGTGGCCTGCTGGACCCGCCGCGGTGCCGGCGGGCATGAGTTCGTCCACGGCAACGGCTTCCTCGCCGCCGCCTATCGCCACCGCTCCTCGCGCGCCGGCGATCCCCAGCTCCACACCCATGTCCTGATCGCCAACGCGACCCTCGGCCCCGACGGCCGTTGGACCCGCCTCTACCACCCGGCGATCTACGACCACGCCAAGACCGCCGGCTACATCTACGAGGCCCACCTGCGCGACGAGCTGACCCGTCGCCTCGGGGTGCGTTGGGGCGAGGTCCGCAAAGGGATCGCCGAGATCGAGGGCTTCGATCCCGAGCAGCTGCGCGCCTTCTCCACCCGCCGCAAGGAGATCCTCGAGGCCAGCTCGGTGGACGCCTCGATGAGCGAAAGGCGGATCGCCACCCTGGAGACCCGCAGAGCCAAGGAGCGCGACCTCAGCGACGAGAGCCTGCGCGAGCGCTGGTGGGCCAGAGCCGCGGAGGTCGGCCTGGACCGCGAGGCGATTTGGGCGAGGCTGGGTCGCGGGCGCCAAGCCCCCGAGGGCAGGGTGCAGATCGCCGAGGTCGAGGCGGAGCTGACCGCCCACGCTTCGACCTTCGACCGCCGCGACGTGATCCAGGCGGTCGCCCAGAGCCTCCCGGCCGGGGCGCCGGGGCAGGAGGTGCAGGATCTGGCTGACGCCTACCTCGGCCTCGACTCGGTGATTCCGGTCGGCGCCAGCGCCAAGGGCGAGCGCTTCACCACCACCGCGATCTGGGAGCTGGAGCGCGGGGCGCTGGCGAGCGCCGAGGCGATGGCGGCCGCGGATGGCCGCGCCGTCACCGGGGAGATCGTCGCCTCCAGGCTGATCGCTGCGCGTCCGAGCCTCAAGCCCGACCAGCGCGAGATGGTGCAGCGGCTGTTGAGTGGCGGCGAGGGCCTGGTCGTCGTGGTCGGCGAGGCCGGCTCGGGCAAGACCTACGCCGTCACCGCCGCTGCGGAGGGCTGGGCGCAGGCCGGGGTGGGGCTGCAGGTGGCGGCGCCGACCTGGCGGGCGGCCAACGTCCTGCGCTCCGAGGGCCTTGAGGCCACCAGCGTCGCGCGCCTCTTGGCGCAGCTCGACCACAGGGACGAGGACGGCGCCACTGCGCTGCCTGCTGGCTCGGTGCTGCTGGTCGACGAGGCGGGGATGGTCGACTCGCGCGCCCTTGCCCGCTTGGTCGAGCACGCGCGAGCAGCCGAGGCGAAGTTGGTGCTGATCGGCGACCCCGCCCAGCTCGGCGAGATCGAGGCCGGCGGCCTCTTCGCCGCCCTGGTCGAGCGCAGCGAGCCGATCATCCTTGATGAAGTGATCCGTCACCGCCACGACCTCGACCGGGAGGCGGCGAGGCTGATCCGCGAAGGGGAGGGAGCCGAGGCGATCCGCGCCTACCGCTCCCAGGATCGGGTGAGCGTCTGCGCCGACCCCGAGGAGCGCAGGGTGGAGATGGTGGGCGACTGGTGGCGCTCCTTCAGTGAGGGGCAGGACGCGCTGATGGTCGCGAAGCGAAACGCCGAGGTCGGACGACTGAACGAGCTGGCGCGAGAGCAGATGCGCGCCGAGGGGCGCCTCGGCAGGGAGGAGATCGAGGTGGGGGAGGCGCGCTTCGCCGCCGGCGATCAGGTCATCACCCGCATCAACGACCAGCGCCTCGGTGTCTACAACCGCGAGCGCTGGCGAGTGGCAGAGGTGGACGCGGACGCCCGGAGCGTTGTGCTGGACGGCATCGACACCCCCGGGCGGGTGTGTGTCGATGCCGTCTATCTGGGGCGGGTCAGCCCGAGGGACGAAGCGCCTGCCCTGCAGCACGCCTACGCCGCCACCACCTACCAGGCCCAGGGAGCGACTGTTGATCGCGCCTACGTGATGGCCGACCCTTCGATGGACCGCCAAGAGCTCTACGTCGCCGCCTCGCGCTCGCGCGAGGAGACCTACTTCTACGCAACGCCCGAGGCTCAGCTGGAGCGCGAGGAGTACGCGCCCCGTTCTCCCTACCTGCGCGAGGGCCTTCAGCACATCGCCGAAGCCGCCGAGCGCGACGGCGCCCAGGCGGCAGCCCACGATGAGGCGCTGCGCTCCTCGCTGGGCCGACTCTCGGGCGAGCAGCTCGCCGCTCGCCGGGAGCAGCTGCGCGAGCCGGCACAAGCCGAGCAGGCGGCGCAGCGCGAGCGCGAGAGGTTGAGAGAGATGATCGGCCGGCTGCGCGAGAGTGCGGCCGAGGCCGAACGGCGCCTGGGGGGACTTGAGGCACCGGGTCGCTTCGTTGGGCGGGAGGCGAAGGCCGAACACGCGAGCGAGCGCGGCTGGCTTCAGTCGCGCGCAGCGGCCGGCGCCGAGCGCCTAGAGCAGCTGCAAGCGGAGCTGCGCGAGACTGCCGCGCCCGCTCACAACGCCCGCGCCGAAGCCGCGGTGATCGACTACATCCAGGCCGAGCGCCTTCGCGCGGCCCTCCTTGCTGCCCGTCTCAGCCCGCCCCCCTACATCTCCAATGCGCTCGGAGAGCGTCCCACCGATGTCCACAGGGCGCGCGAGTGGGACCGAGCGGCTGGGGAGATCGAGGGCTACCGACAACAGCACGGCATCGTGGACAGAGACACGGCGCTCGGGCCGCAGTCGAAGGACGCGGCGCAGCGGCTCGTGAGAGAGCGCGTGCAGCGCCAGGTCGAGCAGTCCCGCCGCCGGCTCGGCCTAGAGCGCGAGCGGGCCCGGGCTCAGACGCGGGATATGGGGGTCGAGCTATGAGTGTCGTTCCGGCCCAAAAGAGCGACGCGATCGTCGAGCTACCGGAGCCGCTCAGCGAGCCGCTGCTCACCGCCGTCGAGGCGGCAAGGCTTCTACACGTTCCTCGGAGCACTCTCTATGAGCTGGTGCGCTCGCGGCACCTGCCGCACGTGCGGGTGGGGAGGGGGCTGCGGTTCACGCGGGGGGACTTGGCGGGCTGGGTGCGAGAGAACACCTTCAGATAGCGTTCCCGAGCCCGGTCCATTCACCGCAGCGAACGCTACCATCGGCGCATGGCCATGACGCCCGGGCAGAAAGTCACCCTCACCAAGCGGATCGGCGAGGCGCTCGAAGATGACAACCTGCCCGACATCGACTTGGTACTGGACACGTTCGGCGTGCCTGCGGCGCGGCACCCGACCGAACACTGGTCGACCGAAAAGTACGACTATGTGCTCCGACGGGTTGCAAAAGCGAGCGGCCCAATTGTGGTGGAGCTTCACGCCCACCTCTATCCTGACTCCCCGAAGGTCGCCACGACCCAGGCAGATCACGAAACCGTTGGGTCTTGGGCCGAAGGTGAGTTCCGGCTCTTCTTGAGCCATCACCACGCCCACCGGGAGCTTGCAGGTCAACTGCGCAACCGGCTGAAGCTCTACGGAATCGACACGTTCGTTGCGCACGACATGATCGAACCGACGATGCAATGGAGGGACGAAATCGAGACCGCGCTCGGCACCTGCGACGCCCTTGCAGCGCTGCTTACCCCTGAGTTCCTTGAAAGCAAGTGGTGCGATCAAGAGGTGGGGACTGCGCTGGGACGAGGTCGGTGCATTGTGGGCATCAAGCAGGGGGCTGATCCTCATGGCTTCATCGGCAAATATCAGGCGGTGAATGGGGATACGTCCCCGTGGGCGGCGCAGAACATCGCCGATAACGTCGTCCACGCCCTCTGGGCAAATCCTCAGACGCGGCCGCTCATGGCTCGGGTGGCGGCGGTCGCCTATGCCGAAAGCACCAGCTTTGACTACGCAAGGGCGCATTTCGCCAGAGTCCGCGAACTCGGTGCGGACGAGTGGACGGACGAGATGATGGAGATGGTCGAAGCCGCAGGGCGGGAGAATCGGCAAGTTGAGGACGGGGTTTCGCTGGAGAGGGAGACGTACAACCAGCCGATCCCGGCGCTCCTGAAAAAGCATCTCGACGACCTGCTGGATCGCCATCCGCCTATCGATGCATCTGAATTTGAAAGCGCCGCAACTGCCGGTGCCGGGGAAGACGACATTCCATTCTGAAGCCCAACGAATCCCGGCCGAAAAGAGGGTGTCCCGAAATATGTCCCCGACTCCACCGAACTCTTCCGAAATTACGAGAACTCCTTGGATTCCACAGGCACGAATCGCCCGCAAATGGCTTTTTAGAGCCAATTCTCAGTCCGGAAACCGGGGTTCGAATCCCCGTAGCGGTATGAAGAACGCGCCCCGCTCAGCCGCCTGGGGCCGCCAGGTTGTACTCCGGGACACCGGTCTGTTGGTCGCTGCTGCCTTCGGACTTGACGGTGTAAAGCCAGGCGTCCTCGGGGGGTTCGCCCGTAACACCGGGGACCAATCCTCGCTCAACGGCTGTGATCCTGCCGGGAAGGCCTTGGTCGACTAGGACCGCTTGGCCGATCTCGAAGCGTGGGGGTTCGGCACTGCTCATCTCAAAGTCAGAGTGCCACGACGGTGACGCCCGGGACCCTTTCGAACTCGGTCGAGTTGGCCGTGGCGACCTCCATACCGTGGCTTATGGCGGTCGCCGCGATCCACATGTCGTGAGCGCCGATCGCTTCACCGCTCCGCTCCAGCCCGGCCCAGATTTCGGCGTGAGCCCTGGCGACTGAGGTCGTGATCGGCAGCGGCTCGATCGCGGAGATCAGGTGCTCGACAAAGGCCTGTCGCCGGGTGCGAATGCGATCGTCTGTGGCACCGTGAACGCCGTGCAGCAGCTCACTGGCCGTGATCACGCTGATCGCGCGCTCCCGCTCGCCGAGGGCGCGCTCAAGCGACAGGCCCCGCCGCTCCACGTTGACCAACACAGAGGTGTCGATCAGGACGGCCAAGCCGCGCTCGGTGGGCCGATTATGTTGCGGCCCGCTTCGACGTCGCTCGCGAAGTCTCCGTCGACCGCCGGCACGCTGTCCATCAGCTCGCGCCAGCGCGCCGCGGAGACGACCTGGCGGCCTTTGGCGGGGCGCATCTGCACGATTGGGACGCCGTTGCGAACGACCTCCACCTCCTCGCCGGCGTCCACTCTGCTGATGACCTGCGAGAAGTTCCTGGCGACCTCCGTGGCGGTCAGGCGAGTCATGCTTGAAATCATATCAGATAAATCTGATTCAAGTGCGAAAGCCCCGCAAAGCGAATATTTCTCATGAAGCCCGATAATGCCGGCATGCCAGGCGAGGAGTGGAAGCTCGACGAGCGGAAAGTCGGTCGCTATCTCGATCGAGCCGATGAGTTTCCGCATCGCGCCGAGGGAGAGGCGGTCCTGCTTGAACAGGTGCCGCTCGATGCTCGGCGCATCCTTGACCTGGGCACTGGCGACGGCCGTCTGCTCGCCCTTCTCCAGCGCGAGCGTCCGGGGATGTCTGGCGTCGGCCTCGACTTCTCCGAGCTCATGCTCGGCGCCGCGCGCGAGCGCTTCGTCGGCGACAAGCGGGTCGAGCTCGTGCGTCACGACCTCGCCGAGCCGCTGCCCGACCTCGGCCACTTTGACGCCGTGGTCTCGTCGTTCGCTATCCACCACCTCGAGCACGAGCGCAAGCGCTCGCTTTACGGAGAGGTGTTCGATCTGCTCGAGCCCGCTGGGGTCTTCGCGAACTTCGAGCATGTGGCATCGGCGACGCAGCGCCTGCACGCGGCATTCTTCGCCGCGATCGACGAGCCGCTCGAGAACGCGGACCCGTCCGATCGCCTGCTCGACGTCTGGACGCAGCTCGGATGGCTGCGCGAGCTGGGCTTCGATGACGTCGACTGCTACTGGAAGTGGCTCGAGATGGCGCTGCTCGTCGGCGTCAAGCCGGGGGAGACCCGTTAGCGGCTAGCCCGTCGGCGTGCAGGGCAGGATGTGGGTGATCTTCAACGTGGTCCCACCGCTGAACTGGACTTTCCCTTCGGTGTAGTAGAGCCCGGTCGGGCAGCTGGCGGTCAGGTAGCTCTCCTGCTTGCCCCTGTAGGTGAAGGTGCGGTTGATGGTGAGCTTGAATTTGGTGACCGAGCCGGCGCCGCCGGCGATCGCCGGGATCCGCGAGACCGTGTGCAGGCCGTAGTGGCCGCGGTGGATGTGGGTGATCTTGACCGTGGCGATGACCGCGGTCGGCGCCGGGACGTCGACGTAGGTATGGATGAACAGAAGCGTGGTGCCGCCGTGGACGCCGCCGTTGAAGAGGACGATCGGGCCCTTGGCGTCGATCGGCTCCTGTTCGGGGAAGGCGACTTCGACCTCGCCCTCCCCGGAGCCGACGATCGCGTCGGGGCAGGCCCTCTTTGCGGTTGCGGTCGAGCGCGCCACGAGCTGGTCGTACCTGCAGACGGGCAGTCCCTTGGCGTTCACCTGGATGCTCTTGTCGAAGTCGGCGATCACGCTCTCGATCGCGGGAGGATGGGTACCGTCGATGGTTCCGATTTGAGCGTTGAGGTTGGCCGAGATCGGCACCTGCCTGTGCCTGGGCAGCTTGGTCGGCGAGATCCCGCCGTTGTCTCTGAGGAAGAGGTTCCCGACCCGGACCACCTCCGGCTTGGCCAAAGCGCTCGCGGCGACGATCAGCGCCAACCCGACTCCGATTCCCGCGGCGCGAACCAGCTGCTCCTTCATGCTCTACCCCCTGCCTTGTGAGATCGGATCGAGCTCCGATCTTCGCCCGCCGAGCGCGGCCGCCGCCGCCCCAATATGGGGTCTTGCCCAGTCGCGATTCAGCAACCTGGGAAAGGCGGGCGGATCAATCGTCCAGCAGCAGCAATGCGGTCTCCAGCTCCGTCGCGAATTCCTTGAGGGGGCGGCCGAAGAGATCCTCGATGGCGCGGACGCGATTGGTGACCGTACGACGATCGACGCCCAGCGCGGCGGCGGTCGAGGAGATGTTCCGCTCGGCGGCGAAGTAGGCGCGCAGGGTCTCCCGCCCCACCTTGCCCCCGTCCCGCGCTCTTTCGAGCGGCTCCAGGTAGAGCTGGCGCAGCGAGGTGGTGACGAGGTCGTCGCGGAGGATCGACGCCAGCAGGGCGACGTCGGCGTAGTGGAGGATGGGCTGCCCTCTGCGCTCGGCGATCGGCAGCGCGGCCTTCGCCTGGCGGTGGCTGAGTCGCCAGCCCGCGAGTCCCTCGCCGGGCTCGCCGACGGTCACGAGCACCCGATCCAGGGAGATTTCGCCAAGCGCTCGCAGCGCCTGCTCGGCCTCGAGCGCGCGCCCGCCGCCGAGCCAGCAGGCCCAGGTGGACTCCTCCTCACGACGGATGGCGAGCAGGCGACGGTCGACCCTCTCCGCCAGCGCGCGCATCGCCTCCAGCGACCCCTCTCCCTTGGCCATCAGGGCGAGATGGTGGGCGCCGAGGTCATATCCGAGCTTGGAGTGATCGACCAGCTCGCCGGCAAGCAGGCTCTTGACGCACTCGCGGCGCCGCTCGGCGGCGCTGCTGGGCCGGTTCCTCCTCTCGCGGGCGTGCTCGGCGCTGACGGCGGCGAGCAGGCGGTCGCCGAGCGTCGCCTGGGCGCCGAGCAGACGGCGCAGGGCCGAGCTCGGAACTTCGGCCCGCTCGGCCTCTTCGACGAGGAAGTCCCCGAAGAGGGCGCTGCCAGCGAAGTAGCGACGCAGGACGGTGTCGAGGGGGACGCCGTCGCGCGCATCCAGACGGGCCTGCGCGAGCAGGACCGGGGGGACGGCCGGGGCCTGGCGCTCACCGGCCTCGAGCACGACAAGCCGATGGTCGATGGCGGCGGCGAGGGCGGCATTGAGACCCTGGAGGTAGGCGGGGTCGGCGACCTCGCGAGGGTCCGAGATCGCGTAGACGCGGGTGGCGATGGTCGCTTCCAGCTCGGGGAGCCGCTCGCGCAGGCGAGATGCAACCGTGGAGCAGGCCTCGTCGAGGGTGTGCGAGCCACGCTTGCTCACGCACTCACCTTAACCCTCGCAGCTGGGCGAGGAGCCTGCCGGTCGGGGCGGGGATGTTGAGCGAGGTGGTGACGGCGCCTGCCGTCGGCGGTGGCCGCGGCCCACTGCACGTAGCCGGGGAAGTTGCCGGTGTGGCCGTAGACGGTGCCGCACCTGGTCCGGTAGCGGAAGCGGGCCAGGCCGGCGGAGTTCCCGCCCGGCCCGGGCGAGCCCGAGGCAGGCCGTCAGCAGCGCCGCGGTGCAGGCAACTGACCGGCGGCGTCGCATCGGCGCATCGTAGATGCAGTTCCCAACCGCCCCGTTGGCCGGGTCTCCCTGGAGGTGGGGCGTCTGCCTAATGTCTGGTGAGAGCCGCTGGGTGGCAATAGCATCGGCGCGATGGAGATCCTGGTCGTCGAGGACGAGGTGGGGATCGCGGACTTCCTGGCTCGCGGGTTGAAGGCGGAGGGCTACGGGGTGGCGGTGGCCGCCGACGGGGTCGAGGGGGAGCGGTTGGCGCTGGACCCGAACACCGACCTGGTCGTGCTCGATCGGATGCTGCCGGGGCGTGACGGGATCGAGGTGCTGGCGGCGATTCGGCGCTCGCGGCCGGCGCTGCCGGTGGTCCTGCTGACCGCGAAGGCCGAGGTCGCCGACCGGGTCGAGGGTCTCGACCTCGGCGCCACCGACTACGTCGTCAAGCCGTTTGCCTTCGAGGAGTTGCTGGCGCGGATCCGGGCGCACCTGCGCGAGGCGGCCGCCGGCTCGGAAACGGCGCTGGAGGCAGCCGGGATCCGGCTCGACCTGCTGAGCCGGGAGGCGCGGCGGGGCGATCTCAGCGTCCTCCTGCCCGGGCGCGAGGCGGAGCTGCTGGCCCACCTGATGCGCCACGCCGGGCGGGTCTGCGGCCGCGAGCAGATCCTCACCTCGGTCTGGGGCTACGACCACGACCCCGGCACCAACATCGTCCAGGTCTACGTCGGCTACCTGCGGCGCAAGCTCGCCCTGCCGGGCTCGCCGGCGCCGATCGAGACGGTGCGCTCGGTCGGCTACCGGCTGCGGGAACGCCGGTGAGGGGCGCCTGGGCGCGGCTCGGGCTGCGGGGCAGGCTGGCGCTCTCGATCGGGGCGCTGGTGGTGGTCGCCTTCGCCCTCGTCTTCGCGGTGGTGCGGGCGCAGATGTCGCACGAGTCGGCGGTGATCAGGCACGAGGAGGCGCGCGAGGCGAGCCGGGCGGGCGGCCGCGAGCCGGGTGAGGGCTCCTCGATCTCGCCGATCGAAGATGCCCAGTCCGACGTCGAACAGGCGCTGCTGCTGGCCGGCGGGGCGGCGCTGGTCGCGGCGCTGATCGCCGGCTACCTGCTTGCCGCCCGTACCGCCTCGCCGCTGCGGCGCTTCGCCGCCACCGCCAGCGAGATAGACGCCGGCGACCTGACGCCGCGGCTGCAGACGCGCCCGGGGGAGGTGGCGGAGCTGCGGGTCCTGGCGGAAGCCTTCAACCACATGCTCGATCGCCTCGACCGCGCCTTCGCCCGCCAGCGCCGCTTCGTCTCCGACGCCTCGCACGAGCTGCGCAGCCCGATCACCGCGATCCGCGGCCAGCTCGAAGTCCTCGCCCGGGAGCCGGACCCCGACGTCGCCGACGTGCGCCGGGTCGAGGCCGCCGCGCTGCGCGAGGTCGGCCGGGTCGAACGACTGGTCGAGGACCTGCTGGCGCTGGCCCGGCTGGACGAGGGGGTCGGCCCCTCGCCGCGGCGGGTCGAGGTGGCGCCATTCCTGCGCGAGCTGGCTGTGGCGGCGCCGGGCGGCGCCGTCGAGCTCGGCGAGCTGGGCGCCGCCACCGCCAGCTTCGATCCCGACCTGGTCGCCCAGGTCGTCCGCAACCTGCTCGAAAATGCCCGCCGCCACGCCGGGCCGGGCGGACGGGTCGAGCTCAGCGCCCGCGAGGACGGGAGCGAGCTGGTCGTCGCCGTCGACGACGACGGCCCCGGCATTCCCCCGGCCGAGCGCGAGCGCGTCTTCGACCGTTTCCACCGCAGCGATCCTGGCCGTGACCGCGGCTCCGGCGGCAGCGGCCTCGGCCTCGGCATCGCCCGCGCGATCGTCGAGTCCCACAGCGGCCGGATCTGGGTCGGGGACTCGCCGCTCGGCGGCGCCCGGGTCGGCTTCGCCCTGCCGGGCGGACGGCGAAGATGAGAGATCTCTCAGCCGGCGCTTAGACGGGCGCAAGCCGCCGCGCCGAGCATCGGCGGCGGATGTACCGGCCGCAAGAACAGATCCGCGACGGCGTCGCCGCCAATGCCCGTCTCACCGCCGCCGCCGCGGCTGCCCTGCTGGTGCTGCTGGCGGCGGAGGGGGCGACGATCCCGCTGATCGGCTCGCTGTTGGGGCCGCATATCTTCATCGGCATGTTGCTGATCCCGCCGGTGCTGCTGAAGCTGGGCAGCACCGGCTACCGCTTCGCCCGCTACTACTCCGACAGCCCGCCCTACCGGAGCAAGGGGCCGCCGCCGCTGTTCCTGCGGCTGCTGGCGCCGGGCGTGGTGCTGAGCACGCTGGCGCTGTTCGGCACCGGCGTCGCCCTGCTGGTCGCCGGGCCGCCGAGCAGCACCTTGATCTTCGCCCACAAGCTCAGCTTCATCGCCTGGGTGGCGCTGATGACGCTGCACGTGCTCGGGCACGTGCTCGAGGTGCCGGCGCTGGCCTTCCCCGACTGGCGTCGCCACGGTCCCCGCGAGGCGCGGCTGGCGGGCGCCGGCCTGCGCAACCTGGTCCTGGCGACGGCGATCCTCGGTGGGGTCGTCCTCGCCCTGCTGACCCTCTCCGCCGCCAGGCCCTGGCTCTGAGGCGGCCGGGCTTAAGAAAGCTCTCAGGCTGCGTTGAGAGGACGTTTCCACCGCGGCGGAAAGGTTGAGCGATGGATTCCATTGAGAAGCAGCAGCGCAAGCGCGAGGCGCGACGGCGGCTGCGCGCCCAACGCGAGCGGGCGGGGCGGTTGCGTGGCCGCGTCGTCGCCAGCTCGCTGATCGTCTTCGCCCTGCTCTGGGGTGGCGTCTTCATCCAGATGGCGACCGGGAACGATCCGGTGTTGGGCAACAGGCCGGCGAGCGCCGCCGGTCCGCCCCGGGGCGGGCGCGGCAAGGCGAAGGCCGCTTCGGGGGCGGGGGAAGCCAGCGCCCCGGCCGAAGCCGAAGCGGCCGAAGCGCCGGTCATCGAACCCGAACCGGCGCCGGTGACGACGGGCCAGTCGTGACGGGCGAAGCGCACCTCGGCTTCGCCTGCTTCGGCGGCACGGTGACGATTCACGTCCGCGGCGAGAGCGCCGCTGCCGGCCAGCGCGCGGCCGGAGAAGCCCAGGACCGCCTGCTCGAGGCCCACCAGCGGCTCTCGCGGTTCCTCCCCGAGGGCGAGCTGAGCCGGCTCAATCGCGACCCCCGCCCGCTGGTGCCGGCCTCGCCGCTGCTGCTGGAGCTGGCGCGGGCGGTGCGGACGGCGGGCGAGTACAGCGGCGGCCTCGTCGACGCCACCCTGCTGGGTGAGATCGAGCACGCCGGCTACTGCGAGTCGCTGGGCGCGGAGCGGCCGGTCTCATTGGCCGAGGCGCTGGCGAGCCGCGCCGAGCGGGCGCCCGCTGGTCCCGCCCCGGCCGCCCGCTGGCGCACAGTCGAGGTCGATGCGCAGGCCGGCGCGATCATGCGCCCGCCGGGCCTGCGGATCGACGGTGGCGGCATCGCCAAGGGCCTGCTCGCCGACCTGGTTGCGGCCGGGCTGGGGGAGAGCCGCGCCTTCGCCGTCGACTGCTGCGGCGACCTGCGGCTCGGCGGCGCCGCCGGCCAGCCGCGCCGGGTCCTCGTCGAGGACCCCTTCGGCGGCGGACCGCTGCACGAGCTGGCGCTGCGCGAGGGCGCGGTCGCCACCAGCGGGATCGGCCGCCGCTGCTGGCGCGGTCCCGAGGGCCGCGTCGCCCACCACATCCTCGACCCCCGCAGCGGCGAGCCGGCCTTCACCGGCCTGGTCCAGGCGACGGCGCTGGCGTCGAGCGCGCTCGTGGCCGAGGCCTACGCCAAGGCGGCGCTGCTCAGCGGCCCCGAGCGCGGCGCCGAGTGGCTGCCGTGCGGCGGCGTCCTCGTCGGCGAGGACGGCGGCGTCGAGGTTGTCGCGGCGACGGAGGCGCTGGTGTCGCAGGCGGTGGGCCGGTGAACGTCGCTCCCCACCTCTTCTGGATCACCAGCCGCGCCGCCGGCGGCGCGGCGCTCCTGACCGCCAGCGCCAGCGTCGCCCTCGGCCTGATGATGAGCTCGCGGCGCAGGAGCGCCAACAAGCGCGACCTCCGCGCCCTGCACGAGGCGCTCTCGCTGAGCGCCCTGGCGATGGTGGCCCTGCATGGGCTGTCGCTGCTCGGCGACTCCTTCTTCCACCCGGGGATCGGCGGCATCGCGCTCCCCTTCGTCGGCAGCTACCGGCCGCTCTGGACCGGAGTCGGGATCGTCGCCGGCTACGGCCTGGCGGCGCTCGGCATCTCCTACTACTTCCGCGAGCGGATCGACGCCGCCCGCTGGCGCCGCGCCCACCGCCTGACCGCGGTCTTCTGGCTGGCGGCGATCGTCCACACGATCGGCGCCGGCAGCGACGCCGCCGAGTGGTGGTTCCTGGCCCTCTGCGCCGCGATCGCGATCCCCGCCGCGCTGCTGCTGGCGCTGCGCTGGCTCGGGCGCGGCTTCGACCGGGAGCAGGGGGAGGGCGCCGGCGCCGCCCGCCTCAGTGGGGGTGGGGGTGCTGATGAGGGCGCCCCCGCACCGTACGCCAGGAATCCCACGTGATCCGCAGGATCACGGCGGTGATCGCGAGCCCGATCAGCGGGTCGGCGACGGGCAGGCCGAGGGCGACGACGGCGGCGCTGGCGACCACCGCGAGGCTGACGTAGGAGTCGGCGCGGGCGTGGTTGCCGTCGGCGATCAGGGCCGGACTGTCGAGGCGCCGCCCGGCTCGCAGGCGGACGATCGCGGCGACCCGGTTGGCGCCGAAGCCGATCAGGCCGGCGGCGGCGAGGGCGAGCAGGTGGCTCGGGGTCTGGGGGTGGATCAGGCGCGAGACCGACTCGACCCCGGCGACGCAGGCGGAGACGAAGATTGCGGCGACGACAAAGAGGCCGGCGATCCGCTCGGCCCGCTCGGAGCGCAGCAGGAAGGCGACCGCGAGCGGGATCGCGGTGCCGGCGTCGCCGCAGTTGTGGATCAGGTCGGCGAGCAGGGCGACGCTGCCGCTGGCGACGAAGATCAGGATCTGGAGCAGGGCGCCGGCGCCGAGCACGGCGAAGGAGACGCCGACCGCGACCAGGCCGGCGCGGGAGCGTTTGATGCTGGGGTCGACGAGGCCGTGGGTGTGGCCGTGGCCATCGTGGCTATGGTCGTGATTTCCGGGGGGCCGGTCGGTCATGATCAGCAGTATCGACAGCAGCGATGAGCGGCCGCTGGCAGGGCCATCAATTGGGCGGATCGCCCGCGAGTGGACGCGGATCGGCGTCACCGGCTTCGGCGGGCCGCCGGCGCACATCGCCATGCTGCGGCGGCTGGTGGTCGAGCGCGAGGGCTGGATGGACGCGCGCGAGTTCGAGGACGCCAACGCCGCCTGCTCGCTGCTGCCGGGCCCGGCCTCGACCCAGGTCGCGATCTTCTGCGCCTACCGCGCCGGCGGCCTGCCGGGGGCGCTGGTCGGCGGGCTCGGCTTCGTCGTCCCCGCCGTCGTCCTCATCCTCGCCCTCTCGGTCGTCTTCCTCGCCAAGGCGCCGCCGCTGTGGATCCGCGGCGCCGGCGCCGGCGCGGGAGCCGTGGTCGCCGCCGTCGCCCTGCGCGCCGGGCTCGACCTGCTGGGGCCGAGCTTCGCCCGCGTGCGCGAGGACGGCCGCGAGGAGGCGCGCTGGTTCGCCTACGTGCTGATCGGCGCCGTCGCCGCGGCGGCGGTCGGCGCCTACCTGGTGCTGGTCCTGCTCGCCTGCGGGGCGATCGAGCTGGCGCTGCGGCGGCGGGCGGCGGCGCTGAGCTTCCACGGCGCGCCGCTGGCGCTGCTGCTGCCGGCCGCCGCGGCGAGCGGCGGGCTCGGGGCGCTGGCCTGGACCGCTTTCAAGGTCGGCGCCCTCTCCTTCGGCGGCGGCTTCGTGATCGTGCCGCTGATGCAGGGGGACGCCGTCCACGTCTACCACTGGATGACCAATGCCGAATTCCTCAATGCCGTCGCCCTCGGCCAGGTGACCCCGGGGCCGGTGGTCGCCACCGTCGCCGCGGTCGGCTACGCGGCGCACGGCCTCGGCGGCGGCCTGCTCGCCGCCCTCGTTGCCTTCCTGCCCTCCTTCTCCTTCATCCTGCTCGGCGGCGGCCGCTTCGAGCGCCTGCGCGGCAACGCCGTCGCCCGCGGCTTCCTCGACGGCGCCGGCCCGGCGGCGATCGGCGCCATCCTCGGCGCCACCGTCCCCCTCGCCGCCGCCCTGACCGAGACCTGGCAGGCCCCCGTCCTCGCCGCCGCCGTGCTCAGCCTGCTGGCCCTGCGCCGCGGCGTCGTCACCACCCTGCTCGCCGCCGCCGCCCTCGGCGCCGCCCTGGCCCTGGCCGGGGCCCCGGTCCCGTAGGGGGGAGGAGCGATGCGTTCGTCTTTTGTCGTGCTGGGTCGGACCAGGGACGAACGCTCCGCTATCGAACGTGGAGCGTGAGACCGCGAACCAGGGCCGCGGCTCAGCTGTTCAGGGCGGCTGGCGCCAGCGAGCCCGCGTCGAGGACTTCGGCCGGGTCGGGGAGCTGGATGTCGGGAGTGGCGCCGAAGTGCGAGAGGTCGATCTGCAGGTCGAATGAGACCGGCGGCTGCCCCGTCTGCGGGGTCAGCGTCATCGCCTCACGCAGCCGTCGCACCAGCCCGGCTCGGTCGATCCAGACTTCGACCCCGATCGGGGTCGGCAGCTGCTGTGCGGCCTGTTCGTAGGCTTCCGCCGCGGCCTCGTTTCCTTCGCTGCGCAGCAGGCTCGCGAAGCGCCCGAGGTCGACGCTGGCGCGGTACCGAGTGGTGGCGACGCCATCGATCTCGTCGCTGCCGACCGTTTCGACTTCGTCGGCGACCGCGCGCAGCATCTGCAGCCCTTCCTTGGCGTTGTTGCCGCTGACCGCGGCGGTGGCGCTGCCCTGACCGACCAGGGTCTTGAGGGGGACTCCGATCCACTCCTTGCCCGGCGGCAGTTCCGCGCTGAACCGGTCCGAGTGCAGGTAGACCTCCTGCTCGTCGCCGACGGCTTCGATTTCGAATGACCCGCCGCTCGGCGCGGCCATCGTCATCCGCACCCGGCTGCTGCCGGTCGCGGCGTTGTAGTCGCCCTCGCCGTGGATGGAGATCGTCTCGGCCCCGCTCGCCGCGCTGGCGCTCGCCGTGATCTCCATGTGGGCGCCGGGGACCTGCTGGGTCCGCTCGGCCGCGGCTGCGACCGGGTTGAGCGGGTCGCCGTCGCTGTGCAGGAAGGAGTTGAGGACGACCGCGATCAGCAGCAGCGAGAGCAGGGCGGCGAGCTGCAGCAGGCGCCGTGAGAGGCGCTCGGCGGATGTCAGCGTCGCGTCCCCCAAGGCCGGGTTTCATCGGCCGCGGCGCGGCTCGACTTGAGCGCCGCTCAGTCGAACATCTCGTTGACGTCGCCGGCGGCGACGCTGAGGACGCCGTCGATCTCGCCCAGCTCCGCCGCCAGCGCCGCGACCGAGCCGGGGCCGTGGACCTCGAGCGCGACCGAGACGGCGCCGGCGTGCCCCTCGTGGCCGCCCTCGGCGCGGTCGACATTGACGTCGGCGACCTTGAAGTCGCGCGAGGTGCAGGCGGCGAGGACGCGGCGGAGGATGCCGCGGCCGTCCTCGTAGACCAGCCGCAGGGCGGAGGGGGCGTAGGGCGAGGCCGGCAACCGTCGGGCCAGCGGCGAGATCACGAAGACGACGAAGAAGTAGGCGGCGGTGGTGGCGATCGCCAGCAGCGTCAGCGAGGCGCCGCAGGCGGCGCCGATCGCCGCCGTCAGCCAGACGCCGGCGGCGGTGGTGAGGCCGCGGACCGAGTCGCGGCGGACGAAGATCAGGCCGGCGCCGATGAAGCCGATCCCGGAGACGATCTGGGCGGCGATGCGGGAGGGGTCGAGGACGACGGTCCGCGGCTCCAGCACGTCGAAGAAGCCGTACTTGCTGATCAGCATGAACAGCGCCGAGCCGAGCCCGACCAGGGTGTAGGTGCGCAGCCCGGCGGCCTTCTGGCGCAGCTCGCGCTCGAGCCCGATCGCCGAGGAGAGGGCCAGGGCCAGAGCCAGGCGCCAGATAATGTCCAGTTCGTTGACCGAGATAGTCGGCTAAGCCTAGGGGAGCTCGTCGCGGCGGCGCTGGAGGAAGTCGCGCTCGGCGCCGGAGTGGACCAGCGCCAGCGCCTGCTCGTAGGCGGCGCGGGCCTCGGCCTCGCGCCCGAGCCGCCGCAGCAGCTCGGCCCGGGCCGCCGGCAGGTGGTGGTAGCGCGGCAGCTCCAGGGCGTCGAGCAGCGCCAGGCCAGCCGCGGCGTCGCCGGCCTCGGCGATCGCGACGGCGTGGTTGAGCGCGACCACCGGCGAGCCGGTCACCCGTCCCAGCTCGGCGTAGAGGGCGGCGATCTGGGGCCAGTCCGGCGGCTGCTCCAGGTGCAGCGAGGCGATCGCCGCCTGCAGCGCGTAGGGTCCGCGGCCGCCGAGCGCCAGCGCCCGCTCCAGCGCCGCCCGGCCCTGCTCGATCTCCGCGCCGTCCCAGAGCGAGCGGTCCTGGTCGCCGAGCAGGACCAGGGTGCCGTCGGCGAAGCGGGCCTCGCGGCGGGCGTCGTGGAGAAGCATCAGCGCCAGCAGCCCCTGCGCCTCGGCCTCGTCCGGCATCAGCTCGGCCAGCGCCCGGCCGAGCCAGACCGCCTCCGCCGCCAGCTCGCCGCGGCCGCCGTAGCCCTCGTTGAAGATCAGGTAGATGACCGCGAGCACGGTCGCCAGCCGCTGCGGCAGCAGCTCGGGAGGGGGGACGCGGAAGGGGATGCCGGCGTCGCGGACCTTCTTCTTCGCCCGCGCCAGCCGCTTCGCCATCGTCGCCTCGGGAACGAGGAAGGCGCGGGCGATCTCGGCGGTCTGCAGGCCGCCGAGCGTGCGCAGCGCCAGCGCCACCTGCGCCTCGGTCGCCAGCGCCGGGTGGCAGCAGGTGAAGATCAGCTCCAGCCGCTCGTCGGGGAAGGCGGTGTCGGCGCTCTGCTCGTCCACGGTCGCGGTCTCCTGCTCGGCTGCGAGCAAGCGGGTCTTGGCGGCGAGGGTGCGGTCGCGGCGGATGCGGTCGATCGCCCGGTTGCGGGCGGTCGCGATCAGCCAGGCCCGCGGGTTGGCCGGCGTGCCCTCCCGCGGCCAGCGCTCGGCGGCGAGCGCGAACGCCGACTGGGCGGCTTCCTCGGCGAGGTCGATGTCGCCGAGGAAGCCGATCAGGGTGGCGAGGACGCGCCCCCACTCGCGGCGGAAGACGCGCTCGATCAGCGCTCCACCACGGGCCGCACCTCGACCTTGCCGCCCAGCCGCGCCGCCGGGATCCGCGCCGCCAGGGACAGCGCCGCGTCGAGGTCGTCGGCCTCGACCAGGTAGTAGCCGCCGAGCACCTCCTTGGTCGTCGCGAAGGGACCGTCGGTGGTCAGCGTCTCACCGTCGGCGACGGTGACCGTGGTCGCCGTGTCCGACGGCTGCAGCTGGGCGCCGCCGGTTACCCCCGGGGCCTGGGAGATCGCCATGTACTCGCCCATGATCGCGTTGCGCTCGTCCTCGGAGAGCCGTTCGAACTCCTCCAGCGACTCGCCTGAGTAGATCAGCAGCATGTATTGCATCGTTGCCTCCTTGGCAGTTGATCGTCGCAGCTAAGACGAACGGGAGGCGCGAAAAAGGACAGCGAGCCGCAAACCGCCGCTAGCGCCGGGTGGGCGCCGGCAGGTTCAGCCGCTTGCGGGCGGCGGCGACGGCGAAGACGGAGGAGCGGCAGGCCTTGGCGATGATGCCGTCGCCGTGGTCGGGCCGGCGCCGGACCTCGAACTCGATCAGCGCCGCCCGTCGCAGTTTGGCCCGGGTCTCGATCGGGCAGTCGCTCGGCGCCGACTCCAGCGCCGCCTGGGCGGCGCGCTCGCGGCGGCAGAGCAGGCAGAAGGTGCCCTCCGCAGAAGAGGTCCAGGACTCGGGCAGCGGCACCCGCTCGCCGCCCACCTTGCTGAGCGAGACGCCGCAGTGGTCGCAGGTCCACCTGGTCGCGGTCTTGGCCCTCGCCGCGGCTTTGGTCTGGGTCGCCGGGCTCATACCGGCGCCTTGCTGCGATTGCGGCTGCGGTTGCGGCGCCGGCGTTTGCGGTTGGGGCCGCCACCGCTGGGGGTGGAGCCGGTGGAGCCGGCGCTCGCGGCCGGCCGGCCGCTGGCGACGCCGTTGCCGCCCTGGTTGCCGAGCGCCTGCTCGAACTCGCGGCTGAGGCCGAGGTCGCGGGCGATCCGCCGCATCTCTCCGACCTGGTCGGCGAGCACGAAGCTGATCCCGGCGCCGCGGTTGCCGGCGCGGCCGGTGCGGCCGATCCGGTGCACGTAGGCGTCCTGGTCGCCGGGGGCGTCGAAGTTGATCACGTGGGTGACGTCGGCGACGTCGATCCCGCGGGCGGCGACGTCGGTGGCGATCAGGGTGTCGACGTCGCCGCGCTCGAAGCGCGCCAGCGCCCGTTCGCGCTGGCCCTGGCTCTTGTCGCCGTGCATCGCCACCGCCTCGAAGTCGCGGCTGCGCAGCCGCTTGACCAGGCGGTCGGCGCCGCGCTTGGTGCGGACGAAGACCAGCGTGCGGCCGCGCTCGGCGTCGCCGAGCTGGCTGGCCAGGTGGTCGAGCTTGGCGCTCTGGGAGTCGACGGAGACGAAGCTGTGCTCGATGTCGGCCCGCTTCTGCTTGGCCGGGGCGTGGGTGTGGTGGCGGGCGTCGCGGGTGAAGCTGGCGGCGAGCTTGCCGGTCGCGCCCTCGAGGGTGGCGGAGAAGAACAGGGTCTGGCGCTCGTCCGGGGTCTGGGCGACGATCCGGCTGACCGCCGGCTTGAAGCCCATGTCGAGCATGCGGTCGGCCTCGTCGAGGACGAGGACCTGGACCTGGTCGAGGCTGATCGTGCCGCGCGAGAGCAGGTCCTCGAGCCGGCCCGGGGTGGCGACGACGACGTCGGCGCGGCGGGCGGCGGCGGCCTGCGGGCCGAAGCCGACGCCGCCGTAGACGGCGGCGATCCGCACCTTGCGGGCGCCGGCGATCGAGTCGAGCTCGTCGACGATCTGGCTCGCCAGCTCGCGGGTCGGCGCCAGCACCAGGGCGGAGGGGCCGGGACGGCCGGGCTCGATGCGGTCGACGATCGGGATCCCGAAGGCCAGCGTCTTGCCGGAACCGGTCGGGGACTGGACCAGCAGGTCGTGGCCGGCGAGCGCGTCGCTGACCACCAGCTGCTGGACGGGGAAGGGCTCGGAGATGCCGCGCTGCGCGAGCGCGCGCACCACGGGCGCAGAGATGCCGAGGTCGGCAAATGACATGAAGAAATGCTCCTTAGTTTTTGCGATTCGGGGAGATCCAGCAGCCCCAAAACGCCTAGAAGCGAACGGAGGAAACGGAACCTCTCGGGTGACGATTGCGTCGAACCCGACCTCCACACCGTAGCAGGGCCGATCTTTTGGCCTGCTTTCAGGCACTTTTTACGAGCGCCTCCTACACTGAAGGAATGGCGGCGGAGGCCGAGTCCGAGCAGACCTACACGCTCTACCGGCGTGGGATCGAGTTGCTCGAAGACGGCGATTTCGAGCACGCGGCGGAGCCGCTGGCCGAGGCGGCTCGGCGGGCGCCGGAGAAGTCCTCGGTCCGTGAGGCGCTCGGCCGCGCCTACTACCGCGCCGGCCGCTACGCCAAGGCGGCGGTCGAGTTCGAGGCCGTGGTCGAGACCCAGCACGTCAACGACTACGCCCACTTCTGCCTCGGCCGCGCCCTCAGCATGACCGGCGAGAAGGCCCGCGCCCGCCACCACCTGGCGCTCGCCTCGAACCTGCGCCCGGACCGCAGCGACTACCGCTTCTACCGCCGCCTGCTCGACGCCTGAGCCGGCCGGCTCAGAGGCCCGCGACGAGCTTGAGGATGTTTTCGCTCGAGAAGTAGGGCCCGTAGGTGCGGGTCTTGTTGTCGAGGTGGAGGTAGGTGTTGATGCCGTCGATCTCGGCGCCTTCGTCGATCAGCCAGCCGCCGCCGCTGGCGCCGGGGGCCCAGCGGCAGCGGATCGCCATCGTCGGCGGGCCGGGCAGGGGCTCGGAGAGCAGGTCGTCGCCGACGTAGGGGGACTGGCAGCCCTGCATCCGCTTGGTTTCCCCCGGGTAGCCGAAGGTCTGGAAGACCTGGTGGCGGCTGAGGTCGGCGACGATCGTGGCGCCGCCGCCGACCGCGTCGGCGACGTTGACGCCTTCGGCGTTGGGGAAGGTGAGGAAGGCGCCCATGTCGAAGTCGGGGTTGCCCTGCTTGACCCACTGCGGCAGCGCCCGGATCGTCTTGCGGCGGGCGACGAAGGCGCCGAACGGGGCGAGGCCGCCGGTGTAGGCGGGGACGAACTCGAGGTAGTTGGAGTAGACGCCGCGTTCGCCCGCTTCGGCGCCGCCGTTGACGCAGTGGCCGGCGGTGAGGACGAGCTGGCGGCTGGGGCTGTTGATCGCCGTCCCCGAGCAGTAGCCGCGGAGGTCGCCGCGGCGGATGAAGATCCGGCCCTCGACCGAGTAGGGCGGGGTTTCCGGCGTCGCGACGGGGGTGAAGCTGGCGCTGGCCTGACCCGATTCGGGGGCGCCGAGGCGGGTGTGGGCGCGGCCGCTGCCGTCGACGACGAGGTCGAGTGGGCGGGCGCTGCGCATCCGCGCCGGCGTCCAGTAGCGCTCGACCCGCTGGCTCACGGCGGCGGCGCGGCTGGCGCTGGCGGCGCCGCTCTGGGGCGCCGCCGCGAGCGCGCCGGCCGGGCCGGCGACGAGCACCGCCGCGAGGGCGGCGAGCCCCGCGAGCGGTCCCGCGAAGCGTCGATGCTCCCCTTGCGCAAGCCCCTGCATCCCCTCAGAACAATAGAGGGGCGTCAGCTGAGGAGGGGGATGACGCAGCGGTAGTGGTGGGGGGCGGTGTATATGGCGGAGTTCACGACCGCCGAGGACGAGACGGTCACAACACCAAAGAGTTCTGGGCCAGAGACGTTCGTTATGTCGCTTGACCACTCGTCTCCCGACGTCAGCGCGACTCCAGGCTGTTGTGAGAACGCGGCCAGCAGCAGCGCCTCCGGCAGTTCGCCGCCCTGGGTGGCGCAGGAGAGGGCGGCGGTGGGGGCGCTCACGGCCGCCTCGCTGCTGACGACCTGCCAGCAGGCGCCGGCGAAGTAGCGGGTTTGGCCGCCGCAGCCGGCGCCGTGGCCGTTGACCCGCTGGGCGTCGATCGCGTTGACCGCGTTCAGCGCCGTCTGCGCGTCGCGGGCGCTGTCGGCGCTGTCGGCGTGGACGGCGGTCGGGACCTGGCCCAGCGTCGCCGTCTCGATCTTGGCGCCGGCGATCGATTCCGGCAGCAGCCGGTCCGCCGGGATCGCCCCCGGCTTCAGCCGGTTGGCGGGGAGCGAGCCCGGCGCCAGCCGGTTGCCCGGCAGCGACTTGACCTTGATCCTGTGGCCGTCGAGCTTCGCCGCCGCGTAGACGGTCCCGCCCAGGGCCGCGAACAGCGCCGTGCACGCGATCAGCAGCGCCGGCGACTGCCGGCGTAGTTGCCTACCCATCAGATCATCCCTTCACTTGTTTGGACGAGACACCACCACTGACGGGGTGCCCCTTGAGTGGCGGCACCCTAATCGAGCGATATCGCCGCCTGGACGAAAATCCGGCGGCCCCGATCGCGGTTAGACTCGCGCTTGTAAATACGGTCGGTGGTCAAGGGAAGTCCGGTGCGAAGCCGGCGCGGTCCCGCCACTGTGACCGGGTCAAGGAGACCGCGGGCGCCCTCGGGCGCCGGCCACTGGGGAGGACACCGAATCCCCGGGAAGGCGCGGCCTACCTACCCCGGAAGCCAGGAGACCTGTCCCCGGCCAGCCATGACAACCCTCGAGGAAAGGGTGGCTTCAATGCCAAGAAACGTTCCATCCAGGCTGGCGGCTGTCTGCGCGCTGGCTCTCGTCCTGTCCATCTCCCTGGCCGCGACCGCGGCCGCCAAGGGCGTCTCCGCCAATCTCCGCGTCGTCGGCAAGGGCGGCAAGGTGCTCAGCGAACAGACGCTCAGCACCGGCACGATCGCGATCAAGACCAGCAAGCAGGCGACCTGCTTCGGCGCCGGCACCGGCGGCAGCGGCAGGTCCGTCACCGTCAAGGGCGCGACGGCGCTGGGCCTGCTGGCCCAGGCCTCGAAGTCGACCCCGGCGCTGCAGCCGCTGTCGGTCACCGACGCCTTCAGCTTCGGCCTCGGCATCTGCGGGGTCGGCAAGAGCGTCGTCTCCGGCAAGGCCTCCTGGTACCTGAAGGTCAACCACAAAGGCGCCTCGGTCGGCGGCGACAAGCTCAAGCTCCACGCCGGCGACGAAGTCCTCTGGGACCTGGCGCCGTCCTACCCGTACCCGAACGAGCTCGCCCTGGAAGCGCCCGCAAGCGCCACCGCCGGCGTGCCGTTCGCTGTCCGCGTCTTCTCCTACGACGAAAAGGGGAAGCGCGAGCCGGTCGCGGGGGCGACGGTGAGCGGGGCCAGCGGCCCGACCGATTCCCAGGGCAACGCGACGGTGACCCTGGCGGCGCCGACCGCGCTGCGGGCGACCCACGGCAAGGAAATCCCCTCGGCCGCGGCGCCGGTCTGCATCGGCGGCAGCTGCCCGAGCGGCTCCTAGGTGAAGCGGCGCCGCGGCACGGCGATCGCGGGCGCGCTGCTGGCGCTGCTCGCGATCGCCGGCTGCGGCCTCGGCCCCGGCGCCGGGGTCGGCGCGGTCGAACTGACCGTGACCCGGGACTTCGGCGCCAGCTCGCTGCTGGCGCGCCAGGTCGGCGACGTCAAGGAATCCGACACGGTGATGCGGGTGCTCGAAGCCAACGCGGAAATCGAGACCCGCTACGGCGGCGGCTTCGTGCAGTCGATCGACGGCCTCGAAGAAGCCCAGCGCGGCGGCCACCCCTACGACTGGTTCTACTTCGTCGACGGGATCGAGTCGCCGGTCGGCGCCGCCGACCTGCCGCTGCACGGCGGCGAGCGGATCTGGTGGGACTACCGTGATTGGGGTGCGACGATCCAGGTGCCGGCGGTGGTCGGCTCCTGGCCGGCGCCGTTCACGACCGGCTACGAAGGCAAGCGGCCGCCGGTGGCGGTCGAGTGCGAGGGCGGGGGAGCGGCCTGCGCGACGGCGCGGGCGGCGCTCGAAGGCGCAGGCGTGAAACTCGCCGCCGGCGTCCCCAGCGGCGCGATCCGCGTCCTCGTCGGCCCCTGGGCGCGGCTGCGCTCTGACCCGGCGGCGGCCCAGCTCGAGTCCGGCCCGGCGGAAAGCGGCGTCTACGCCGAGTTAGAGCCGGACGCCGGCGGCTACTCGCTGCGCGGCCTCGACGAAGGCGGCGCGCCCGCCGATGACCTCGGCCCCGGCGCCGGCCTGGTCGCCGCGACCCGCCGCTACGAAGGGGCGCCGGTCTGGCTGGTGACGGGGGGGACGGGCGCCGCCGTGCGCGCCGCCGCCGGCCTGCTCGACCGAGCCGACCTGCGCGACCATTACGCGGTGGCGACCGAGGCCGGGAAGGAGACGCCGCTGCCGTTGCGGGGCGCGCGATGAGATCGCCGTTCGCCTACGCGCCGCGGCCACGACCGCTGCAGGCGGCATCGCCCGGAGCCGCCGTCGCCTACCTGGGCGCCTTCGTCGTCGTCGCCTTCCTCTACTCGAGTCCGCTGGTGCTGCTGGCGGCCGGCGCCGGGGTGGCGCTGGCGGGGAGGATCGCCGGCGCCGGCGCCGCGGTGCGGGTGGCGCTGCGGATGGGGCTGACCCTGGCGCTGCTGGTCGTCGCCGTCAACGCCCTCGTCGTCCACCGCGGCGAGACGGTGCTGGCCCGGCTCGGCCATTGGCCCCTGTTCGGCCAGGTCGACGTCACCCTCGAGGCGATCGTCGCCGGCGCCTCGATCGGGCTGCGGGCGGCGGTGGCGATCGTCGCCTTCGCCGTCTACTCGGCCTGCGTCGACCCCGACCGGGTGCTGCGGGCGCTGCGCCCGCTGGCCGGGCGCTCGGCGCTGACCGCGACCCTGGTCTCGCGCCTGGTCCCGGTTGCCACCGCCGACGCCGAGCGCCTGCGCGACGCCGCCCGCCTGCGCGGCCCCGGCGCCGCCGAGGCCGGCCGGGCGCCGCTGGCCCGGCGCCTGCTCGCCGGCTCACTCGACCGCGCCGTCGACGTTGCCGCGACCCTGGAGCTGCGCGGCTACAGCCTCGATCGCGGCGCCCGACGCGGACGTGAACGATTGCTGGGGCCGGGACAACAGAAATCGTTCGCGAGACGCTCGCGCTACGACCGCCGCTTCTACGCCGCCGGCGCGGCGCTGCTGGCGGCGGCGATCGCCGCCAAGCTGGCCGGCGCCGACTCCTTCCGCACCTACCCGGCGATCGCCCTCGCCCTCGGCCCCGCGACGCTGGCGATCTCGGCGCTGCTGCTGCTCGGCGGCCTGGCGCCGTCGCGTCGCAGGCCGAAGCGCGCCGCCGCCGCGCCGAGCGCCGCCGCGACCGTCCCGCCGCCGCGCGGCCCCGGAGCCGCCCCGGCCCCGGAGCCGTCCCTGGGGTCGGCCTTCGCGCTGGGAGCGCCCCGTGTCTGAGCTGGCGATCCGCCGCGGCGCCGCCCCGGCGTTGGCGATCGAGGGCCTCGGCTACAGCTACCCGGGCGCCGCCCGCGCCGCCCTCACCGACGTCTCGCTCGAGCTCGCCCCCGGCGAGTTCGCCCTCCTCGCCGGCCGCTCCGCCTCCGGCAAGTCGACCCTGCTCAAAGCCGCCTGCGGCCTCGTCCCGCACTTCCACGGCGGCGAGATCGAGGGCGGCGTCCGCGTCGCCGGCCTCGACGCGATCGAGTCCGGCCCCGGCGAGCTGGCCCGGGTGGTCGGTTACGTCGCCCAGGATCCCGAGACCCAGATCGTCTCCACCACCGTCGCCGCCGAGATCGAGCTGCCGCTGGAGATGCGGGGGGATGCACCGGCGTCCCGAGCCAGGGCCGTCGAGGAGGTCGCGCTGGCGCTGGCCATTCCACACTTACTTGCGCGCACCGTCGACACCCTCTCCGGCGGCGAGCTGCAACGGGTGGCTCTGGCTGCGGCTCTCGTCACTAGACCCCGCCTGGTGGTTCTCGACGAGCCCACCTCCCAGCTCGACCCTGTCGCGGGCGACGAGCTGATCTGGCTCCTGCGTCGGCTCAACGAGGAGTGGGGCGTCTCCGTCTTCCTCGCCGAACACCGCTTGGAGCGTTGCCTCGCCGCCGCGGACCGTGTCATCGCCATGGATGCCGGGATCACTGCCTTCAACGGCACTCCTGGCGACTTTCTCACTTGGGCTGGCAGTGCCGATCCGGCCCTTGAGACTCCCTCCGCGCATCTCTTTTCCCTTGCGGGAATTGAACCCTTGCCAGTCGGTGTGCGCGCCGCCCGCACCACTCTCGAATCATCAGGACGGCTCGAAGCCGGGGACCGGACCCCCTCCGAACGGCTTGTACTTCTCGGGAGTCCGGACCTCGGACGACAACACCCGCCCCACCCGAGCAAGTTGAGAGAGGAGGGGGTCCGGTCCCCGGCACGCCCCGTCCTCGAAGCAAGAGACCTCTGGGTCGAGCTCGTCAGGGACGACGAGCCGCACGATGTCCTCAGAGGGTTGGATCTTGAGGTGCGGGCCGGTGAACGCGTGGCGCTGATGGGGCGCAACGGCGCCGGCAAGAGCACGCTGCTGAAGACCGCGGCGGGTCTGATTGACGTTGTGCGGGGCGGGGTCGATGCTCCCAAGGGCATGGCCCTGTTGACGCAGAACCCGAGCGACTATCTGGTGCGGGAGAGGGTCGGAGACGAACTCCCTGGCGAGGCTGGCCTGGCAGCACTTCGTGTGGTTGGTCTTGAGCACGCTGTTGACGCGGACCCACGGGACCTGTCAGGTGGCGAGCGGCAGCGACTGGCGCTGGCGATTGCGTTGGCGGGGCAGATGGAGGGCGAGGCGCTGCCGGGGCTGGTTGCTCTTGACGAGCCGACGCGGGGGATGGATCGCGCGCGCAAGGGCGACCTCGTGGAGCTGATCGACGGGCTTGCGTCGAGAGGGGCTGGCGTCGTCGTCGCCACCCACGACGTCGAGTTCGCGGCCGAGTTCGCGGCGCGGGTGGTGCTCCTGGGGGACGGTGTGGCGATCGCCGACGGCCCCGCCCGTGAGGTGCTCTCGGGCGGCTGGTACTTCGCGACCGAGGTCGCGCGGGTGCTCGACCTGCCGGGCGTCGTCACCCCCGCGCAGGGGGCGGCGGCGCTGCGCGGGGAGGGGGGGGAGGGTTGAGCTGGCAGCTGGTCAGCTTCCTCGTCCTCGGCGCCGTCCTCGTCGGCGGCTTCGCCTGGTACGAGCGTTCGCGGCCGCCCTCGCAGGTGGTGGCGCTGGTCGCGGCCCTGGCGGCGCTGGCGATCGGCGGCCGCATCGCCTTCGCCGCCTTCCCCAACGTCAAGCCGACGACCGACATCGTCATCTTCGCCGGCTACGCGCTCGGCGGCGCCCCCGGCTTCGCCGTCGGCGCCCTCACCGCGCTGGTCTCCAACTTCTGGTTCGGCCAGGGCCCCTGGACCCCCTGGCAGATGGTCGCCTGGGGCCTCTGCGGGGTGCTCGGCGCTGGGCTGGCGCTCGCCTGCCGCGGGCGCACGCCCGGCCGCCTCACGCTCGCCGTCACCTGCGGCTTCGCTGGAATTGCCTACGGCGCTCTGCTGAACTTCTCCCTGATGACCACCGGGGGGGAGTTGTCGCTGCAGCGCTTCGGCGTCTTCGAGACGCGGGCGATCCCCTTCGACCTCGCCCACGCCGCCGGCAACGTCGCCTTCGCCCTGCTCGCCGGGCCGGCGATGGTGCGGATGCTGATCCGCTTCCGCGAGCGCTTCGAGTGGGGCCGGGGAGAAGGGACGGCGCGCCCGGCGTCCCCCGGACTGACCCCGGGCCTGCGCGGCGGCGGCATCGCCGCCCTGCTGCTCGTGGCCCTCGCTCTCGGCGCCCTGGCGCCGGCGCCGGCGCGAGCCTCGGAGGTCGGCAGCGCCGCCGCCTGGCTGGCCGCGGCCCAGAACGGCGACGGCGGCTTCGGCGCCTCGCCCGGCGACGACTCCAGCGCCGCGATGACCGGCTGGGCGATGCTGGGCCTGGAGGCGGCCGGGCGCAACCCGCTCGACGTCGCCAGGGGCGGCAAGACGCCGGTCGACTACCTGCGCTCGCAGGTCGGCGGGCTGAAGAGCCCCGGCGACCTCTCGCGCACGATCATCGCCCTCGAGGGCGCCGGTGTCGACCCGCGCCAGTTCGGCGGTGAGAACCTGGTCGCCGACCTGCTCGCCAAGCGCCGCGACAACGGCTCCTTCGAAGGCTGGCCCGGCACCACCGCCTACGCGGCGATCGCCCTGCGCGCCGCCGGCGCCACCGGCGGCATCAAGCAGACGCTCTCCTGGCTGCAGGGGGTCCAGAACGACGACGGCGGCTGGGGCGACGTGCCGGGCTCGCCCAGCACCGCCGACGGCACCGGCGCCGTGATGCAGGCGCTCTCGCCGGAATCGAAGGCCGTCCACCGCGGCCTCTCCTACCTGCGCGGCGCCCAGGTCCCCGGCGGCGGCTTCCCGCTCGGCGGCGGTGGCGGCGCCAACACCCAGTCGACCGCCTGGGCGATCCAGGGCATCCTCGCCGCCGGCGGCGATCCCGGATCGTTCCGCCGCGGCGGCAAGAGCGCCCCCGAATACCTTGCTGCCCAGCAGGAAGCCGACGGCCACTTCCGCTACTCGAAGTCGAGCGACCAGACCCCGATCTGGGTCACCGGCCAGGTTCTCGTCGCCGCCGCCGGCGACTCCCTCCCAATCGCCCCACCGCCCCGCGCCCCCAAGCCCAAGTCCACGCCCCCATCCCACGCCAGCTCCCCGAGCTCGCCGCTGCCGCTGACCCCGACCGAACCCTCGTCCTCCTCGTCGCAGTCGCCGGGATCCACGGCGAGCTCCCCCAACGCCCCCGCGACCGGAGGGGCCGGACCCTCCCGCGAACGTTTTGCGACTCCCGGGCAGGCGACGCCCGGGGCGCCAGCCACCACCCTCCCCCCGGGAGTCGAGAGAGCGGAGGGGTCCGGCCCCTCCGAACCGCAACCGCTTGAAGAAAGCTCGTCAGCGGATTCCCCCGAACCCTCGTCGTCCCACGACTCCGGCACCACCGGCATCGCCGGCGCCGCGGTGATGGGCCTGCTCGCCGGCTGCCTCGCCTTCCTCGCCGCCCTCGGCATCCGCCGCTGGTGGATGCACTGGCGCTACGGCTGGTAGGTGCGGTCGCCCCGGGCAGATACGCTCGAACGATGGACGTCGAGACGGCGATACGCGGTCGCCGCACCCACAAGGCCTTCAGCGACGAGCCGCTCTCGCGCGAGCAGCTCGAGGGCCTGCTGGAGCTGGCCGGCTGGGCGCCCAACCACCACCTCACCGCCCCCTGGCGATTCCGCGTCCTCGGCCCCGCCTCGCTGGCGCGGCTGAAGGCGGTCGCCGGGCCCGAGGGCGCCGCCAAGCTCGACCGCTGCCCGACCCTGGTCGTCGTCTCCTGCCGGCTCGGCGAGGACCCGGTGCAGGCCGAGGAGGACCTGCACGCGACCGCGGTGGCCGCCTACATCGTCCTGCTCGCCGCCCACGCCCGCGGCCTCGCCGGCTACTGGCGCACGCCGGGGCTGCTGCGCGAGGAAGAGGGGAGGGCCGCCGTCGGCCTGCCCGCCGAGGAGCGCTTCGTCGCCCTCCTGCACCTCGGCCACCCGCGCCAGCAGCGCCCGGCGCCGGCCCGCCCGCCCGTCGCCGCCACGACCGTCTTCCTCGACTGAGTGACGGTCCGCAGACCCCCACGCGAGTTCCCGGATGGTCGCCGATGCTGACCCGCGCCGCCGCACTGGAGGCGATCGCCGGCCAGCACTTCGAGGTGGTGGTGATCGGCGGCGGCATCACCGGCGCCGGGGTCGCCCTCGACGCCGCCTCGCGCGGCTACTCGGTGGCCCTGGTCGAGCGCGGCGACTACGCGATCGGCACCTCCAGCCGCTCCTCGAAGATGGTCCACGGCGGCCTGCGCTACCTGCAGAACTTCGATCTCGGCCTGGTCCGCGAGGCGCTGCTGGAGCGCCAGCTGATGGTCCAGCTGGCGCCCCACCTGGTCTACCCGACCCCGTTCCTGGTGCCGGCCCTGGGCGAGGAGCGCCGCGACCGCAAACTCGGCCTCGGCCTCAACATGTACGACGTGATGGCGACGACCCGGGTCGGTCGCAGCCGCCGCGAGCTGCGCGCCTCCAAGGACGAGGACGAGGACTTCTACTGGTCGCCCGACCGCCACCGCACGATCGACCGCGAGGAGGTGCTGGAGCTGGTGCCAGCGCTGGCCGCCCGCGACCCCAAGGACGCCTACCTCTTCTACGACTGCCAGACCGACGACGTGCGCCTGGTCCTGACCGTGCTCGGCGAGGCCGAGCGCTTCGGAGCGGTGATGCTGAACGGCGCCGACGTCACCGAGGTCCTCTCCGACGGCGGCCGGGCCGCTGGCGTCGCCTGCGTCGAGGCGGAGTCGGGCGAGCGCTTCGAGGTCGGCGCCGACCACGTCGTCAACGCGACCGGCGTCTGGGCCGACACGATCCGCCCCGAGGTGGTCGAGGAGGAGGACGTGCCGCGGATCGCGCCCAGCCGCGGCACCCACCTCGTCCTCGACCAGGCGGACCTGCCGATGGGCAGTGCCGCCTGCATCGTCCCCGCCGGCGAGGGCCGGATGATCTTCTCGCTGCCCTGGTACGGGCGCACCCTGGTCGGCACCACCGACAACGACTTCGACGGCGACATCACCCATCCGCACCCGGGAGGGGAGGACGTCGCCTACCTGCTCGACGCGGTCAACGAGTTCTTCGCCGTTGCCCTGACCCAGTCCGACCTGGTCGGCGCCTACGCCGGGGTGCGGCCGCTGATCTCCAGCGGCGACCCCCGCAAGTCGGTCGACATCTCGCGCAAAGCGGAGCTCTACGAGACCTCCTCGGGGATGCTGACGATCACCGGCGGCAAGCTCACCACCTGGCGGCGGATGGCGAAGCAGACCGTCGACCGCCTGGTCGAGCGCGAACGCCGCCAGGCCCCCTGCCACACCGCCGAGATCCCGCTGGGGATGGAGGCGCGCCCGGAGGACCTGGAGGCGCCCGACGGGGTGGGACCCGAGGCGCTGGCCCAGCTCGCCTTCCGCTACGGGCACGCCGCCCGCGCCGTCCTCGACCTCGCCCGCGCCGACCCGGCGCTGGCGGCGCCGATCGTCCCCGGCCGCCCCGACCTGCTGGCCGAGGTCGTGATCGCCGCCCGCCGCGAGCAGGCCCGCAGCGTCGCCGACGTGCTGCTGCGCCGCACCCGGCTGGGGATCCTGGCGGCGCCGTCGCTGCGCGGCGCCGGCGCCGCCCGCCCGCTCGCCGAGCTGCTGGGGGCGGAGCTGGGCTGGTCGGCGCAGCGGGTCGAGCGCGAGGCCGAGGCCTGGCCCGAGGCGGCGGCGGCCGAGGGCATCGACCCCGCCTCCGCCGGTTGAATAACCTGGCGCCTCGATGACCAAAGCAGAGTTGGAATCCAAGCACCTGGCAGACCTCCACTCGCTGGCCGCCGCGGCCGGCGTCGAGCGCTACCGCCTGCTCAGCCGCGGCGAGCTGATCGAGAAGCTGGCCGGCGGCAGCGGCAGCGGCAGCGGCGCCCAGCCGGCGCGCCGCCAGCCGCAGGGCGAGCCGCGCGAGCGCCCGGCCCGCCGGCGCCGCCGTCGCGGCGGGGGGAGTGACACGGGCGACGCCAGCGCTGGCGATGCCTCCCCCGCCCGGGAGCCGCGCTCGCGGCCCGAGCCGGTGCCGGAGCGCCCCCCCGAGCCGGCCCCGGTCGAGCGCCCGCCGCGGCCGGCCGCCGCGGCAGCCGAGCCTTCGTCCCGCCCCAAACGCCGCCGCCGGCGCCGCTTCGGCCGCCGCGGCAAGCAGGGCGTGACCCTGCAGGGCCTGCTGCTGCCGCCGCAGGCCGGGCGGCAGGCGCTGCTGTGCGCCGAGACCCGCGAGGCCTGCACGGCGCTGCTGCGCGGCGTCGCCGCCGACCTCGCCGCCGACGACAAGGGCCCCGACCCGGTCGCGCTGCTGATCGACCCGAGCCCGGAGGAGCTGGCCGACTGGAAGCGCGACGCGCCGCAGGCGGAGATCGTCTCCGCCGGCCAGCCACGTCACGCCAGCGACGCCCTCGCCCAGGCCGCCTCCCGCGCCGCCCGCGGCGAAGACGTGATCCTCCTGGTCGACTCGCTGACCCGCCTCGCCGCCGCCTACGACGACGCCGACGCCGCCAAGGACTTCTTCGACGCCGGCCGCACTCAAGCCACCACCGCCACCGGCTCCCTCACCGTGGTGGCAGCACTCGAGCGTCCCAGCTCAAGCTAAGGAACCTCCCATACGGATCAGCGTTCGTCGCTTGTCGTTCTATGTACGACAAACAGCGAACGCACTAAATCAGCGCTGCTTCAGCGCTCGTGAGCATGGCCCGGGGTAGGGGTGGAGCGTCTTGTACTTTTTTGGCGCGCCGAATCTCGGACGTCCGCACCCGATCCACAAAAAAGTTAAGCGGAACCCCTACCCCGGGCCATGCCCGCCGCTACCGCCGATAGGCGATGCGGCGCCAGCTCGGCTCTTTGGACAGCTCGATCAGCTCGCTGCTGCGATCCGGCTGCACGTACCCGAAGGTCTGCGTCCGCTCGTCGAAGACGACGTCGAGCTCACCCTCCTTGACCCGCTGGTCGAGCCAGGCGCCGCGGAAGACGAGGCGGCGGATCCAGTGGACGAGGCTGCGGTTGGCGGGGCCGACCAGGTCCTCCCAGTTCTCGTTGATGTGCTCGCCGAGGCGCGAGCTGGGCTCGGCGATCTCGCCGCTGACGGCGAGGTCGAGGAGGTCGTCGAGCTCCTCCTGGCTGAGGCCCTGGTGGACGAAGCCGAGCTTGACCGCCGCCTGCTCGACCCGCTGCCCGAAGTCGTCCTCGTTGAAGGCGAAGCGAAGCTCCCCGTACTCGAGCACGTAGTCCGAGCCAGACTCGTAATTCCCTCTGCGGGTCGTTTTCTTATCCATGAGTTGAAGCCACCTGCGCGCCAGCCCAGCGAGCAGGCCCATGATCTTGCCGATCATCGTAGTCCCGTGCCCGCTCGGGCAGGGGGGTGAACGGCCGGTTGCACCGGCAGGGGGAGAGAGCGGCACCCCGACGCCCTTGGGGTGTCGATGCCACCGACTCCCCTCTCCCCGCGCCTGCGGGCGCTGCCCCGCCGCCGCGCCTGCGGCCTCCTGGTCCCGGTCGCGGTCGACTTCCGCGCCCGCCTGCTCGGCCTCGCCGGGCTGCGCCGCGAGCAGGCCGGGCCCGGCCTGCTGATCCCGGACTGTGGCAGCGTCCACACCTGCGGCATGCGCTTCGAGCTCGACCTCGTCTTCCTGGACGCGCGGGGCCGGCCGCTGCAGGTGCGGCACCGGGTGCCGCCGCGCCGGCTCGCCTGGCACCGCGACGCCGTCGCGATCCTGGAGGTTCCCGCCGCCGAGGGGGGAGAGTTCGCCCCGCCCCAAACTTAGGCAGGGCATGTTGCCCCAACGCCAAGAGATCGCCAGCGTCGTCGTCTGCGAGGACGACGTGATCACCCTGGAGCTGCTCTGCGACCATCTCATCGCCGACCGCTTCGGGGTGCTGCCGGCGCCGAGCGCCTCCGACGCCCTGCGCCTCTGCCGCTTCAACAACCCGGACCTGCTCCTGCTCGATCTCTCCCTGCCTGACGCCTCCGGCCTCGACGTCCTGCGCGAGATCCGCGAGGCGGACGGGATCGACTCCCGCTTCGACCCGCGCCTGCCGGTGATCGTGCTCAGCGGCCGCGGCGCCGACGCCGACCGCATCCGCGGCCTCAACGCCGGTGCTGACGATTACGTGACGAAGCCGTTCAACATCCAGGAGCTGCGGGCGCGGATCGGCGCCGTCCTGCGCCGCCGCCGCAGCCGCCGCGACGGCCCGATCCGGATCGGCGACCTGACGATCGACCCGCTGCGGCGGCGGGTCGTGGTCGGCGAGCGCGAGGTGCCGCTGGCGAAGAAGGAGTTCGCCCTGCTGCGGGCCCTCGCCAGCGACCCGACCAGGGTCTTCGGCAAGGAGGAGCTGCTCGACGACGTCTGGGGCTTCCGCAACAACGAACGGACCCGGACCCTCGACTCACACGCCAGCCGACTCAGGCGCAAACTCGACCCCGAGCACGGCCGCTACGTGATCAACAGCTGGGGGATCGGCTATCGCCTGGTGGACGGCTGAGCCCTCCACCAGGCGCGGCCGCTACTTCGAGTCCTCGGCGGCGGGCGATTCGAAGTGGAGGATCGAGAGCTTGCTCTGGATCGGAGCGGTCTTCTCTTTCTTCAGGCGGGTGGCGGCCTCGCCCTGGATCTCCAGCGCCCGGTTGAGGGTCTGCTCGAGCACCTTGTTCAGCTCTTTCCAGCCCTTTGCGTCGAGGACCAGCGGGGTGCGGCTGAGGTGCGAGTCCTTGCGGGAGTCGATTGTCCCCGCTATCAGCGCCGCGGTCGCATCCTGGCCGATCGACTGCAGGACCGCGCCGGTGATGCCTTTGCGGGCCGAGGCGGGGATCTTCTCCCAGTCGTTGTCGCTGAAGAAAGCGCGCTCGGTGGCCCGGTAGAAGTGCTCGACGGCGCCGCGGCGCGGCTCGGTTTTGACCAGTTCCACGCAGCCGAACTCGAGCAGCGTCTTGACGTGGTAGCTGACGTTGCCGAGCGGCTCGTCGAGTTCCTGGGCGAGCTGGTTGGGGCTGGAGACGCCCTTGTTGAGGGAGCTGAGGATCTTCACCCGGAGCGGGTGGGCCAGCGCCTTCGCGAGCTGCTGGGTGATGCCCTCTGGAGACGTGCGGGTCTGGGCCAAGGGGAGGTTCCTCCGGTTCGAAAGGGTGGCGGGCGGCCGAGTATCCCAAACACTCCAGTGTGTCCACTGCCAAAGGCCTCCTCTAAAGCGGAAGGCCTCGAACCGTGGAGCGATCTGCACCGTTGACGGCAATGGTGGAACCAGTTCCAGCGATGTGAAGGTCTCATCCCTGCGCGCCCGCTGCCCCATGGCGCCTGGCCGAGACCGCGGTGGGATGGCGGGTGCGCAATCTGCGCCCTTTGCGTGGCCGGGAGGGGGGAGAGGCTCGGCCGCGCCCGGCCTTGGCCGGCCATGGCTGAAGCGAGCACCGAGGCGGGCCGGCGTTGACGCTGGAGCTGGCGCAGATCGTGGCCGGCTGGCCGCTGGCGACGTCGCTCGCGGCCGCGGTCGGCGTCCGCGGTCTGCAGGGTGGGCGCCGCCGGGCGGCGCTGAACGAGGCCCTGCACGAGCTGCGCCGCCCGCTGCAGGCGCTGGTGCTGACGGTGCCCGGGGAAGCCGCCGGGGCCGAGTCCTCGGTGCAGATGGCGGCGGTTGCCCTGGAGCGGCTCGAGCGCGAGATCAACGGCACCGCGGTGGCGGCACCGGCGCTGCCGATCGCGGTCGAGCCGCTGCTGCGGGCCGCGCTCGACGCCTGGCGGCCGCGGGCGGCGCTCGCCGGCAGCTCGATCGAGCTGCGCTGGCGGGCCGGCGAGGCGATCGTCGTCGGCGATCGCTGCGACCTTGCGCAGGCGCTCGACAACCTCCTCGCCAACGCGATCGAGCACGGCGGCCCGGCGATCGTCGTCGAGGCCAGGCCGGTGGGCGGGCGGTTGCGCCTGGCGGTCGCCGACCACGGCCGCGCTGAGGCACCGCGGTCGCGGCGCGGCGGCGCGGCCGTGGTCCTCGCCCGGGCCCGCGGCCGCCATCGCCACGGGCACGGGCTGCGGGTGGTGAGGAAGGCGGCGAGTGCCCTCGGCGGCCGCTTCGAGCTGCGCCGCGGGCGGCGCGGCTGCGAGGCCGTCCTGATCCTGCCGCTGCTCGGCGAGGGCGCGGCGTGAGCCGGCGGCGCGGGCGGGCAGTCGCCTTCGTCCTCGCGGCGCTTTTCGCCGCGGCCCTGGCGGCGGCGCTCGCCGACGGCTACGGCGCCAGCGTCGTCCATGGCTATGGCGAGCTGCGACCGGTCCTCGTCGCCGCCGCCCGGCTCGAGCCGGGCCGGGCGATCGACCCGGCCCTGGCTGCGAAGGAGCTGGAGGTGCGCCGGGTGCCGGTGCGGTTCGTTCCTCCGGGAGCGCTGCGCGCGCCGGCCGAAGCGCTCGGGCTGGTCCCCGGCCTCGCGGTTCCGCCCGGCTCCTACCTGCTCGCCTCACAGCTGCATCCACCGCGCTCTCCCGGGGCGCCTGGCGCCGGTCTCGGCCGCGGGCGCCATCCGGTTCAGATCGAGGTCAGCGGCGCCGAAGCGCTGCTGCTGGCGGGGGCGCCGGGGCGCGGCGAGCGGGTCGACGTCGTCGTCACCAGCGAACCGAGCGGCAGCGGGGCCGGGAGGACCTATGTCGCTGCCGCCGCGGTGCCGCTGTTGGCGCTCGCCGCCGGCGGCGAGGAACCGGGGCCGGCGGCGACGGCGGCCGCGACCCTCGGCCTGACCCGGGCGCAGGCGCTGCGCCTGATCGCCGCCGAGAGCTTCGCCCGCCGGGTGACGCTGCTGCCGAGGGGCTGAGCGGTGGACGCGCGCGAGCGAGACGTGGCCGAGCTGGCGGACGTCCTGCGCGGGCGCCTGGTCGAACGCCGGCGGGCAGAGGCCGTGCCCGGCCGCGAGGGCGACGGTGACCTCGACCTCGCCGTCCGCGATCTGGTCGCGGCGGAGGCGGCGCTGCTGCCGGCGGGCGACCGCGAGGCGCTGGTCGCCCGAGTCCTCCGCGACAGCGTCGGCCTCGGGCCGCTGGAGACCCTGCTCGCCGACCCCGCGGTCGAGGAGGTGATGGTCAACGGGCCGAGCCGCGTCTACGTCGAGCGCCGCGGCCGGATCGAGCCCACCGACGTCGCCTTCGCCGACGAGGAGGAGCTGCGCAACACGATCGAGCGCATCCTGGCGCCGCTGGGGCGGCGGGTCGACGAGCTCAGCCCGATGGTCGACGCCCGCCTCGCCGACGGCTCCCGGGTCAACGTCGTGATCCCGCCGCTGGCGATCGACGGGCCGGCGCTCTCGATCCGCCGCTTCGGCGCCCACCGTCCCGGCCCCGACGAGCTGGTCGCGCTCGGCAGCCTCAGCCGTGCCCAGCGGGCGCTGCTGGAGGAGGCGGTGGGGGCCCGCCGCAGCGTCCTCGTCAGCGGCGGCACCGGCTCCGGCAAGACGACGTTGCTGAACGCGCTCTCCAGCTTCGTCTCGCCGCGGGAGCGGGTGGTGACGATCGAGGACGCCGCCGAGCTGCGCCTGCAGCAGCCGCACGTGGTCAGGCTGGAGAGCCGGCCGGCGGGGGTCGAGGGCCGCGGTGAGGTGACGATCCGCGACCTGCTCCGCAACGCGCTGCGAATGCGGCCGGACCGGATCGTGATCGGCGAGGTCCGCGGCGCCGAGGCGCTCGATCTGCTGACCGCGCTCAACACCGGCCACGACGGCGCCCTCTCGACCGTGCACGCGAACTCGCCGGCGGACGCGCTGAGCCGGCTGGAGACGCTGGCGCTGATGGCCGGGGTCGGGCTGCCGCACGCGGCGATCGCCGAACAGGTGCAGCGCGGGATCGACCTCGTCGTCCACCTCGAGCGCGGCCGCGACGGCGCTCGCCGGGTCGCCGAGGTGGCCGAGGTGGTGCGGGCGGCGGGGACGACCGCGGTGCGCACGGTCGCGGCCGGCGCCGCGGTCGGGGACGGTGGGCGGTGAGCGCCTCCCCCGGGCCGCTGCCGCTGCTCGCCGGCGCCGTCGCCGGCGGCCTGCTGGCGCTGGCGACGCGGGAAGCGCTGCTGGCCTCGCCCGCCGCCGCGCGCTGGCTGCGGCTGGCGCTGGAGCCGCTGCGGCGGGCCGGCCGCGAGGGCTACGCGCCCTCGACCCGGGAGCGGCGGCGGTTGGCGGCGCTCGGCGCGGCGGCGGCCGTGCTCGGCGGCTGGCTCCTGGCCGGGGTGGAGCTGGCGCTGCCGCTCTCGGTCGCCGGCCCGGCGGCCGCGGCCTGGGCGATCTCCAGCCGCCGTCGCCGCTACCGCGCCGCGGTCGAGCGCTCGCTGCCCGAGGTCGCGACCGCGATCGCCGACTCGCTCAGCGCCGGCCGCTCGCTGCGCGCCTCGCTGCCGGCCGCGGCGGCCTCGCTCGACGGCCCCCCGGCCACCGAGCTGGCCCGGCTCGGCGCCGAGCTCGACCTCGGCGCGGCGACGGGCGCCGCGGTCGAGGCCTGGCGGCGGCGGCTGCGCTCGCCCCGGGTCGACGCCTTCGCCGGGGCGCTGCTGAGCCAGCGGCTCGCCGGCGGCGACCTCGCCGGGCTGCTGCGCCGCTTCGCCGCCGGCGCCGCCGAACGCGACCGGGTGGCGGAAGACGCCCGCGCCGCCACCGCCCAGGCTCGCTTCACCGGCCTGCTGGTGGTGGCGATGCCGAGCGGCGGCGCCCTCTTCGCCGAGCTGCTCCAGCCCGGCTTCCTCGCCAAGCTGCTCGGGGCGCCGGCTTCGGCGCTGCTGCTGGCGTTTGCCGCCGCCCTCCAGGTCGCCGGCTTCGTCGCGATCAGGCGCCTCTCGCGGGTGGTCGAGTGAGCGCCGCCGGGGCGCCGGCGGCGCTCGCCGTCCTGCTCTGCTTCGCCGCTGCCCGCGAGCTACGGGGCGCGGGCCGCCGCGGAGCCCCGTCGCTGCTTGCGCTCGGCCTGCGCGGGCGCTCGGCGCGGGCGGCGCTGCGGCTGGGCCTGCCCGAGCGCCTGCGCCGCTCCGGCCTGGAGGCGCGGTTGCCGCTGCCGGCGGTGCTGATCGCCAAGCTCGCCGGCACCGTCGCCGGTGGCCTCGCCGCCCTGCTCGCCGCTCCGGCGGCGCCGGGGCGGACGGCGCTGCTGGTCGCGGTGGCGCTGCCCGCCGCCGGCTTCCTCGTTCCCGACGCGCTGCTCGAGCGCGAGGCGCGGCGGCGCCAGCGCCGGCTCGTCGCCGCCCTGCCCGACGCCCTCGACCTGCTCGCGGTCAGCGCCGGCGCCGGCCGCGGCGCCGCCGCCGGGCTCGAGCAGCTGGCGCGGGCGGGGGAGGGGCCGCTGGCGCAGGAGCTGCGGATCGCCGCCGCCGAGCTCTCCTGCGGCACCCCCCTCGCCAGCGCCCTGCGCTCGCTGCGCGCCCGCGTGCCCGGCAGCGAGCTGGCGACGCTGGTCGCGGCGATCGAACGCTCGCGCCGCTTCGGCTCGCCGCTGGCCGACCAGCTGCGCCGCCAGGCCAGCGCCCTGCGCCGCGACAGCCGCCGCGCCGTCGAGGAGCGCGCCGCGCGGGCGGCGCCGAAGATCCAGCTCGTCGTGGCCTTGGTTCTGGTGCCGTCGGTCTTGCTGATGATCGCTGCGGGGCTGATTGCCAATGCCGGGGCGTTGCTGGCGGGGTTCTAGGGGGTTGAGCGAGGAGGGATGCCGACCTGCTCGGGCGGATGCGGGGAGGGATGCCGACCTCCTTCGGCGGAATTCAGTCGCACGCGCTTCGCGCTTAGCTCCGATGTTGGAGCGCGGCCTGCGGCCGCGCAGATGACAGATTGCATTTCGCCGCTTCGCGACATTCCGGCGAAGGAGGTCGGCATCCCTCCCCACGTCAAGCTCCCGGAATTCGCCAGCTCTTCAGGACGGAAGCCCGCCCTCTCTCCAGGAGCTGCGCCGGAGGCGCACTCTGTGGGGCTTTCAGTTGCTCAATCGTCGGGGCTTTGCGTATGTGGGAGGGGAGCCGGTCGCCCTCTGGGGGAATGTTGGCGAAGCCGTTGCTCCTATGTCAAGTGGCCACCGCGAATTGCGACGCCGGCGTGCCTCTCTGAGAATCGACAGGGTTCGGGGATATCTCCCTTTCAGAATCGATCAACAGCCGCCAGACCCGGCGGG